>ERZ857521.1247-NODE-1247-length-31792-cov-5.057787_pt1 | contig 31792 bp, 27 predicted proteins | sample MGYA00519701_ERZ857521 | MGnify/ENA primary metagenome ERZ857521 (study PRJEB31778, sample SAMEA3449346) | human gut metagenome | biome: human gut; feature: human-associated habitat; material: faeces | place: United Kingdom | collected 2010/2012 ...
TTTAGAGTGTCTCATAAAAAAACTAATTCGCCAAGGCGTATGATTTGACGTTTACTTTATTTAACAATCATTAACGCCGAATAATTTATATATTGGGGATAAATACAAAAACAGGCAATAAAACACCTATCATTACCTAGATAGGATCATTATTACCTGTTCACATATTTCACCACAAATTAATTGTATCACAATATATTAATTAAAACCACGAGATTTCTTAAGCAGTTCATAATAAGTACACTGCCCCAAATCAAAAAAATTATCGCACCATAACCGGCAGACATACTCATCGTCTAAAAGACTTTTTACTTTTTCCGCGATCTTTGCGCTTTCTTTAGAAGAACCAATAAAGATTCTAGGTTTCATCCTTTCACCTGCTTTCTTCATATGCATCTGAATTCTGCAATGCACCCCGCAGCTGCTTCATATTTTGATTTCTGTCTTTTACATATCTGCAAGGAGCTCCCACATAAATCTTCCATCCTTCAAGTGTATGCTTTACAAAACTCATTGCTCCTACGGCTGCTCCTTCTTCTAATTTAACGCCTGGCAAAATTATACTTCCTGTTCCCACGCTCACATAATCTTCTAAAATAACTTGTCCTTCGATCACCCTGCGATAAGCTGTAGGAATCATAGAGTTATTTAACTGTTCTCCTGAAAAATCATCACTCACCGCATAAACAGCACATCTTGATGATACAGTCACAAAATCTTGCAATACAATTCCCTTTGTGCCGCCTATCAAACATGTATATGCAGAAATATGTATATAAGAACCAAGTTTTATATTTCCACTTAATATACAAAAATCATCTATCCGGATATTATCTCCCAATACCATCTGTTCCGGATTATAAATACTTGCCTTTCTGCTTACGAGTACATTTTTACCATATTTTAAAAACCCGATTGCCTTTAATTCACTTTCACTAAAAAAACTGCTGTTCTCGTTCTGCTTTTTCTCCACTGGCACAAAGGCTGCTGCTTCTGAATGTTTTAAAGCCCTACAACACTTCCTATATATCCACTCAAAATATTCAGCATATTCCGGATTATCAACTCGCCTTATTTCTATCATTTCCCGAAGACCCTCATACAATCTTATGACTGCATGACCGGATGCACTTTTAAAAACCCAAAAAGGCAAATATTTTTTCTTTACCATTAATCCCCAAAAGTGAAAAAATGAAACTGTATTACTGGCATCCGCATCATTAGGATCAATCGATACACCTTCCTCAAATTTCTTATACAAATTATGTCGAGCAGTTGTATACTCTTTATTATCCCCTTGCTGAAAATACTCCTTTACCGCGCCAAGATTAGATATTCTGATACTTGCAACACCAACAAGAATGGCGGAAATTCCTGATAAAATAGCAACGATATTTACAACATCTTTGATATGATATTGTTTAATATATTCTATGATCGGATCAAATAATGTAATATTTCTGCCGTCTAAAATATGAAAACCCACAATAAAAACAATGCATACGAATGACATCACAACAAAAAAGTACGTCTTATTTTTCTTGTTAATCAAATCATCTCCTCTCCTTTTTATTTAATCAGATTTTTTCTTGTTTAACTTTTACTATTTTTTCAAAAATCTTTTTTGTTTCCTAATCTCTTCCAAAAATGTCGCGTGTATACACTTTGTCAATACAGTCATCTAAACTTGCCTCATATCTATTTGCTATAATAGCATCACTTCGTTGTTTAAATTCATTTAAATCATTTACTACTACACTACCAAAAAAAGTACTACCAGATTCCAATGTAGGCTCATATATAATCACAAGCGCCCCCTTTGCCTTAATCCGTTTCATAACTCCTTGAATCGATGACTGACGAAAGTTATCAGAATTAGATTTCATCGTCAACCGATAAACACCTATCACAACCTCCTTTTCCTTGTTTTCATCATAAGCATCATTTGCTTGATAAGCTCCTGCTAATTCTAATACTGTATCTGCAATATAATCCTTACGAGTTTTATTAGATTCTACAATTGCTGACATCATATTTTGTGGTACGTCTTTATAATTTGCTAAAAGCTGTTTTGTATCTTTAGGCAAACAATACCCCCCATATCCAAATGATGGATTATTATAATGAGAACCTATTCTCGGATCAAGGCAAACGCCATTTATAATTTGCTGTGTATCTAACCCTTTCATTTCTGCATAAGTATCCAATTCATTAAAATAAGATACTCTAAGTGCTAGATATGTATTTGCAAACAATTTAACTGCCTCTGCTTCAGTAAATCCCATAATTAAAGTTTCTATATCTTCTTTAAGGGCACCTTCCTGTAAAAAGCCCGCAAACGTATTAGCAGCCTTTACCAATCTCGCATTATTGACATCTGTTCCCACAATAATTCTTGACGGGTATAAATTATCGTATAACGCTTTTGATTCACGTAAGAATTCAGGACTAAATATAATATTATCACAATGAAATTTTTCTCGAACAGATGTTGTATATCCAACTGGAATTGTTGATTTAATAACCATAATTGCATCTGGATTACACTCAATTACTGATTTAATTACTGTCTCAACTGAGGATGTATCAAAAAAATTCTTTTTACTATCATAATTAGTTGGAGCCGCAATAACAACATAATCTGCGTCTTTGTATGCCGATTTTGCATCTAATGTTGCTATTAGATTCAACTCTTTTTCTTCTAAATATTTTTCAATATATTCATCTTGAATGGGAGATTGTTTTCTATTAATTAACTCTACTTTTTCTGGAATAATATCTACAGCTATCACTTCGTGATTTTGTGCAAGTAATGTAGCAATTGATAATCCCACATAACCAGTTCCTGCCACTGCAATTTTCATAATCTTTTCCTCCTGTAATGTTTTATTTAAATTAATCTTACAAGCTCTTATTTTATATAAAATTTCTTATACCACTCTGCAAATTTCCGTAACCCTTCTCGTAAACTTGTACTTGGTTTAAACCCAAAATCTCTCTCAAGAGCAGTTGTATCGGCATAAGTAATTGGTACATCGCCTGGTTGCATCGCTACCAACTCTTTATGATCATCAAACCTATAATCTTCAGGCAACACTTCCGCCCGAATCAACTCTTGTTGCAAAATATCTACAAAATCAAGTAAATTTTCTGGCCGATTATTTCCAATATTATATACAGCATACGGTGGAACCGGCAATCCATCCTCTCCTATTTTCTTTTCAGGTGCAGATTGCATCACCCGCTTTACGCCTTCCACAATATCATCTACATAAGTAAAATCTCGTTTACAATTTCCATAATTAAATATTTGAATTTTACTTCCCTCACATAATTTATTTGTAAAACCAAAATATGCCATGTCTGGTCTTCCTGCTGGTCCATATACCGTAAAGAATCGTAATCCAGTAGAAGGAATATTGTACAGTTTACTATATGCATGAGCCATCAATTCATTTGATTTCTTTGTAGCTGCATACAATGATACCGGGTTATCTACTTTATCATCTGTAGAATAAGGAATTTTTTTGTTTGTCCCATACACAGAAGATGAGGATGCATATACAAGATGCTCTACGCCTTTTTTATTATTATCGTAGGAATGTCTGCAAGATTCTAAAATATTATAAAACCCCACCAAATTACTTTCTATATATGCATCTGGGTTAGTTATTGAATATCTAACCCCTGCTTGTGCTGCTAAATTCACAACAACATCTGGTTGATATTGCTCAAAGATATCAGATACTAGCTCTTTATCCGCAATAGATCCTCGAATAAATCTCCATGTACATTTTGAATGCTTTGTGCTTTCTTCTTCAATTTTTTTACATCTATATTCCTTCAAATTTACATCATAATAATCATTCATATTATCGATACCTATAATATTTACCGATTCAACTGTTTTTAGCAATTCTTGAGCTAAATTTGCTCCAATAAAACCTGCTGATCCAGTAATTAATATTGTTTTATTAATTAAATCCACATTATTTGCTTTCATTTTATAATTTCCTTTCTACAATATAAGTCAAAACTAAAACAAATACCTCTACTCTCTATAACACATACACTCTTTAAACACTACTATATTTTCAAAGTTTAGTTCCCAAAAAAGATCCTTTGGAAGTATTTATAAAGTGAATGTATTTACCGTAAATTTTAGAAGTAACAAACCAAATCATGCTGCTTCCCAAAAGCGCTATGATAAAATTTATCAAAACTACAACTACAGGTGGGACAGCGGACTTATTTATCAAATTTAAACTAATATATATTAGTTGTTGATGTATTAAATAAATATAAAAATTATTTTTCATTAAATAATTCCACAATTTTGACTGCGTTCTAACTGCTTTGTCCTTTTTTATATAACTCCATCTTTGTACTAAAAAAGTCCAAAAAAATATTCCGCAAAAACTTACAATCGGAAATATTAAATATTTTATAACTCTTCCCAAATAATAATTATAAAGAGCTGCTCCTAATAGACTCGCTGTTAATAACACTATTTCTAAACCCATAAATGTATTTTTATTTAATTTGGTAATCCAATCATTTTCCAAAGAGGCATATACCATCCCGCCAACAAAAAACAGTTCATATTCCAAAGCCGCCTGTACTCCAAACAAATCAGGCATTTCTATTACACGCAATCCTACTGTGCAAAGATACCCCCCCACACATATACCTAGCAAAAGTATTTTATATATTATTTTTAGATTATCAAAATCAACAAACCTAAAAATGACAACTGAAAAGACAAAAACCCAAAATAACATAAGTAAAAACCATAACTGATCTGGATCTTCCCCCAATATATATTTATGAAAAACTGTTTTCACACTCATTTTTCTAACTAAAAATGCAACTGGTATTGCCCAAATTACGCATGTAATAATATATGGTTTTATTAATCTTTTTGCTTTCTTTTTTATTATACTCATTCCATTTTGGTATTTTTTATAAATGTATTTCATATAATAAAATATAAATCCAGAAATAAACACAAATGTATATGTATGAAATGTATCTAACCATCTAACTAAAAAATCAAATACTTTCGATTCTGTTGCAGGTGGAAATGCACTCCAAAACCCACTATATATTATACAAGCATGTCCTAAAACAACAAATAACATCATAATTGTTTTAAATGATGCACAAAACTCCAATTTTTTATTCATCTTTATCCCTTCCCAAAATCACCTAGAAAATCTTTCTATGATTTTTCTTTTACATATAACCAAATATCTTTTATAAAATAGCATATTGATTATTATGCATATAATAAGACTTACCAAAAAAACTTTAATGGCCATTCCAAACCATCCTATATATGTTAATTCTGTTAAAGAAAATACTTTTGTACCCTTTAGAATACATGCTACAGAAAGTACATCTACCATTACATGTCCAAAATAAATTTTTATACTTCTACAAATAATATTTTTACTCAAATATCCCACAAAATAACATGTTCTATAAAACATACTTATAAATGTACCAATAGCAACACCTATTAATCCATATTTTTTTACTAACATAATCGAAATTGCTATATTTAAAACAACTTCTATAATAGCACTAGTTTGTGTCTCTTTAAAATGTCCTGCTGCCATTATCACCATATTATAAGGAATTCTCAAACTATGTGAGGCTGCTGCTAACGTCAACAAGCAAGCAAAAAGTGGTGTATAATAATTAGCATCATTTACTCCCATCGTATATATTGATACAAAGGGAACAATTAAAATTGCTGTGTTCGTAAACATGACAACAACTATTGTATGTATTAACCACTCCACAAAACCAAATTTATCATTTAATTCTTTTAATTTATTTTTTGCAATCATTTCTCCAAACCAAGACATCAATCCCGTTGTAAATGAACTAACAATCTGCTTTACCCCATTTGTAATTAGAGCATATACAGAATAGATTGACACATTCTCTAATGTCGAAAATAGAGACAATACACATACATCTGTGCTTGATAAAACTACGGATGCTATATGTTGAGCCAATCCATTCCATTTTTGTTTTATTGGTTCTTCATCCAACTGTACATTTTTATCAATATTATATTTTTTCTTAACATAAATAGAAAGAATTAGCGGTCGAAATATATATATTACCGATGTTGATAGTTTAACCATAAGAATAGACATCCCCATTCTTATGAATAAATAACATATAACTGTATTGCCAATAACTGTAATTGTTTGAATGATCAAATAAATATATGCTTTCTGATCTGCACTAATCAATAATTGATTGACAATTCCAAAATAATATTCTGCAAAATAAGATAAAGAAATTATCCCAATCAGCATTGCTGTAAAAAGAAAATCAAATTTGTCACGTTGTGTTTGCGGATAAAATATAATTAATCCTATCACATACAATAAAAGAAGCCCTGCTATTTTTCTAAAAAAATGGGAAGCTGATTTTAGAATTTTGCTAGCTTCTTTCATATCCTCTTGAGCAAGTGGTTTATATAATGATGATTGAACTACCGCTCCTACACCTAATTCCATAAAAGAAATAAAACTCAAAAATTGAAGAATAGAAGAAAGTAACCCATTAATAGCAGAACCATAATATGCCAAAATGCATCTCGGTAATATGAACCCACATATCGTGGATACAAATTGATAAAGCAATGCCAGTGATGAATTATACAAAAGTTTTCTATTTGAGTTTCTATTCATTGTTCCTCCGTCTCCTTTATAAATATATTAATAACTAACAAATTTATTATTAGACTGTTCTTTAATAATTACTCTTGGATGATTCATAACAACAGTTGCATTGCTAGGTATATCTAATGTTACAATAGCATTAGCTCCAATTCTTACATTATCACCAACTATGACATTCCCTATTATTTTTGCCCCTGCACCTATATAGACATTATTTCCGATAACGGGAACTCCCTTATTTTTACTTTCTTTCAATGTGTTTGATCCTATTGTAACTTGTTGAAATATTGTACAGTTTTCCCCTATACATGCCCCTCTAGAAATAAATATTCCATTTCCACCGTGCGGAAGAACTAGTCCCTTGCCTATCTTAGTTTCTATTGGAATATCACACGAAAAAAATTGTAACATTTTATTATATTTTCTTAATTTAAAAAATCTTTTAACCGATGAACTTTTTAATACTTCTTCTCTTAATTCTAATAATCTTTTTGTCTTATTTTCATAAGAATCATAATTCACTATTTTTCTGATTTCTTCTATCATTTCTATATCTATCCATTCCTTTACTTACTCCACAAAAATTACCGAAACACTTTGATTGAACACACCATTCACCTCATACCTAACCAACCGCTCTCCCTTTAATCAATCTTCATTTTTAATCTTCATTCGCCTCAACTCAAAAATACGTTTTACTATTTCATTATGTACTCTTGATTCCATATAATTCCAAATAATTAAAGACTCTGAATCACTATATATTTTTTCTATATACCTCTGTTTAAAAATTTTTGCCATAATTCTATCTATCACAGTGCTGCCTCTAAGACTTAGAATATAATTTTTAGACTTTGTTTCTACAAACTTGTCAAATATTTTTTGTAAATTTTTCTCATTTATTTCAATAGACCTTTTATTAAATTCATTTAAAATTCTAATGGCTTCTTGCTTACATGATAAAGCTAAAGTTTCATTTTTCTTTACACTTATGGGTATATATGTAACCTCCATTCCTCCTTGATTAATATTTATTTCTATCAACAATTCATCTAACAAATTGGGATCATGTGATAAATTAGATATAAAATGTCCTTGTCCATAAATTATATGTGATCCCATATATTTTTCTTCGCATGCAATACAATGCCCGTGTTGACAAACAACTATGTCTGCTCCAAACTCGACCATTGCTCTGCAATCTCGTTGTAAAAGAGGTGACGGATACTGGTAAAATTCAATCCCTGAATGATATATCACTATTAATTTATCAACTGTTTTTTTAATTTTTTTTATAGCTTTCATTGTATTATAACAATCAAATGCTATCGCTCCCGAAGCATCTGACTGCGCAACTGAAAACTCATGATCACAACAACAATAAACTCCAACTTTTACGTTTTCTTTCGTAAGAGTTTTATATCTATAAAAATCTTTGTCACTTTCTCCAATCCCTACATACTCTATTCCGTATTGATCCAAATATTCTCTTGTATCTTCTAACCCTTTCACTCCATAATCTAAAATATGATTATTCGCACAACACAATATTGAGAAATTTAATCCCCTAATCCCATTCATTACTTTTGGAGAGGACTTGACATGTAAACCATATTTGCTATTTTTTTTCATCTCATCCGTAATAGGTGTTTCTAAATTGGCAATACGAAAATCTGCATTAAACCAAATATTCTTTAACTCTTGATCTAAAAGCGCACCAATATCATTATTTTCGAAATATGTCATATTTTTTTCTGTAGGAATTATGTCTCCACCAATAATTATTTTCATACGATTTTCTCCGGTAATGTAATCCAATCTCCTAACATTTTATCATAAAAATCTGGGGTAAATTCTTCCGCTCCACTTCCTGGAAAAAATGTTAACTCTCCAAAATAAACCCGTCCATTAACTTCATAAAAATCAACTCTAACATGCGGCATTCCTTTTGATAATTTTTTTGCCAAACTAATCATTAATTCTAAATTTTTAGGTGGATCTATTTTTTCTGGACTATTGTGATAATGTCTTTCAAACGGCAGATGATTCCACTCTAAATCAAAAAAATCGACATACAATTCTTTTCCTAATCGATTCGAACATATAAAAACACACTTCGGTTCTCCGTCAAAACACATAAATTTATAATCTAAAATTTCTGATTCATCGTCATTTTTTAAATATTTCTCACAAATAATTCGAGGAACCACATTTTTATATGGCCATTCTCTATTATCCCAAAATGGATTTTGAAATAATCTATATTCCAATTTTTCTCTTGCTTCTTCTAAATTAAGCTTTTTTTTATCTTTACATAATATAACACTCCCTGAATCATGCGTACACTTCAGCACAAATTGATCTGGTAATATTGAAAAATCTATCTCTGAAAAACTACTATATATCCCATAAGTATCAATTAAATACTCTTTGCCTATAATATCTTCAACAATTTTCTTGACTTCATATTTATCAACTAAATCAACATACTTTGGATTTCGATAATAAAGCTTTAGCCATTGCAATTTTTGATTATAGGTTTTTGGATTATCAAAATCCATCTTATGTCCAAAAGCAGCTGAGTAAAAAGCTTCTAAGTATTTTTTATCACTTACTTTTTTTATACAAAAATGCTTATACCAATTATATTTAATTTTATACGGATTTTTAATTATCTTTAACAATTTTAAACATATATAATTCATCTTTTCTCCTTCTATTTGTTATTATAAAATTCTCAAATTTTTTAAATAAACTTTCTTATCTCTACAATTATAATGACTTAACGAATACAATACGGCATATACAACTATCATCTTATCTCTATGTCTAGTAGCCGTTCCAGTATTAGTTACCCCCCAAGAAAATACAAATGCTGTACATAATGCTACAATAAAAATAACAATAGCATAATTCTTATTTGAACTTTTATCTTTCTTCATGCATACAATAGCATTTTTTAACACTAACAAATAAAACAGCGAACTAAATACAAATGCTATTATATCGCCCAAACCTCTCCACTGCCACGGAAATGGTGAAAACAAAAAATATACTATACGTGGTATTGTAAAAATCACCATATTGATAATAGAACTACTATCTCCCACATAAGCAGCATATGATGAGCCGCCTTCTGAATTAGTGCTACCTATATCTCCTATGGAATTAATATTATTCATTTTCCCAAATAAATCATCTGCATAATTAACATATAAATACGCTATAACTATAACAAAGAAAATAGCAGGTAATACGTTTTTTGCTCTTAGCCGCACTACTCTTTTCTTATTATCATATATCAACCTTATCGTGATATATCCAATAGCTATTGCTGCGCTTCCACTATGAAAAGCTGCTGCCAGAAAAGAAACTGCAAATGCTCCAATAAACCATATTTCTTTACCTCCCAGCATCCACCTCACAAACAAATATACTGAAATTGATAATAGCATGGTAATAATAGATTCTCTCAAAAAAATAACTGACAAAATCGCAAAATTAGGTAGCAGACATACTATTCCAACAGTTCTTATTTTAGTATCTTTTTCGATTCCCTCGACCATGTTCACTGCATATGCCAACACAAGTAACGATACTATTGAAAACAACATAACAATAAACTGACTATATAATCTATTTGTTCCTATAAAAGAAAATATAGTTCCCATAACCGCACTAAAAGCTTCTCCTCTTCCTGGATTACGAGTTACTACATATTCTACAGCACATCTAAAATACATTTCACTATCATACCCACTATTAGGCAATACATAGATTTTTTTTCCATATATATCCAAAAATAGCAATCCTATTCTCATAAAATATCCTGCTATGAGAGCACCTTTATACTTGCGTAGTTTTTTATTAGAAGTCACATATCCTAAAAACACAATTGAATATACGATAATCATTATGATCGCTATGCCATCTGTTATTTCTATATCCATAGAATTGAAAAAAGCTAGTATTATAAATTCTATTATTAAAACAATTATAGCAATCACTTTTTCATCCTCCTGTTGTAAAACTTATCTTTAATCTTTCACTGTATTTTCTATCAGATTTACTTCTTTCCCAAAACGTGTTTCTAGTGACATTATTTTCTCTTTTGCTTCTTTTCTCGCAGCTTTATGTATCTGTTCTCTTTTCTCTGGAGTATTCAATAAATATTCTATTTTCTCTGCTGCATCTCTTTCGTCTTTAACCAAAAATCCACTTTCTTCATTCGTTATATAATCATTAATTCCTCCATCATCAAGACCTACAACAATAGCACCAACGGACATAATCTCATAGAATACATTATTTCTGCTACTTCCATCAATCATTAAAACATTTGCAATTGCATTAAACGCTAATACTTTCAATGTATCCTGAGAAACTGACCCCAAATAATGTATGTATCCATCCACCTTATATCCTTTTGCTATTCTGTCCAATTTTTCACGCCACACTTTTGAATAATCTGATCCGCAAAAATATAAATGTATTTTTATTCCTTTTTTATGCAAATAATAAAGTGTTTTTATAACTCTATCCTGCCTTTTTAATGGATCTATTCTTGCTGCAAAAAACAAATATGGATGTTCAGGTATATCTATATCACTTACTAATTCTTCTAGATTTTTAAACTCAATACCGGATGGCCATAAATAAAACGGATAGTTATGTTTAGGATTATGCCAAGAATTATATGTAATAATCTGATCCTTATGATCTTCTGACATTAGAAAGAAGCTACAATTTAATTGATAACATAAGTATTCTAACGGATGCTTCCATGCAGCTTTTTTACTTCCATATTTTTTAATCTCTAAATACATATGATCTCCAAAAGATCTAACCCCATGCGGTATGTTATATATATTTGCAATAATTTGCCCTGCCACACCTTCAAACGCCTTACAATATATGAAATCATAATGTTTCTGTTTTACTGCCTTGTTTGTGTAATATAATAATTGCAAAAAACGTTTAATTTGTCTCAACCCTCTAAGTATTCCTCTATTTTCAGTTTTAGGTGCATAAATATTTTTAACAATATTTTTTTCAGAAAACCACCCCACCTTAATATTATAATTTTCATTAAGATTAGAGGTCATAACAAAATCAACTTTATGTCCTCTATCTACTAGCATTTTCCATGGATAATAAAACGGCGGCAACCCTTGTATTCCATCTTCTCCTTTTAAAACGGCCTCTATTGGTGGAGTTATACCGGTTACATATAAAATATTCACTTCTAATCAACCCCCACAACTTCCTTATATTTAGTTATTAAATATAAAACTTCTTTTGAAACATCAAACCCATTATCAATAATTTGAACGCGAGTGCTTTTTCTGATAAAATTCATTCTAATATCCTCTAATTTTTGTGCCCAAAAATTCATTGACTGATTAAGCGATATTCTTATTACATTATTTGTAATATCTGCCTCTTCTGTAACAATGTCTGAAATTATACATGCTACACCTGATGCTTGCGCCTCCATTAATGTTACCGGAAGTCCTTCCCATTTTGATGGGAGCACAAAACAATCTATCGCTTGCAGTAACTCATTCACATCATTTCTAGCACCCAAAAATCGTACTTTTTCTAAGATTCCCTTATTTTTAGCTTTCTCCTTTAATTCTTTTTCGTCTGGTCCATCTCCTATAATTAGAAGTTCCGTATTTTTATTTAATTTTAAATATTCCGCAAATATATCTAACAAAAAAAATTGGTTTTTAGCATCCGTCAATCTTCCTATATTTCCTATCACAAATTTATTTTTAAGATTCAGCTCATTTCTTTTATCACTTCGTTTCTGCTCATCATAATCATATTTTTCAGTCATAATTGCATTATGTATAATTACTACCTGATTATTTTTAAATGTCATTGAACCGAATTTCCACAATGCTGCTTTTTTAGAACACGCAAACGCAAAATCTGCATATATTTTTATATTAATTTGTTCATTCAAAAAACGAATTTTATTTTTTACTCCACTCCCATATGATGTCGTATGAGAATGTACTATTATTTTTTTTATCCCATGTTTTTTCGCGCTTGATAAAATAAACGGGTCAACTTCATGAGCATGTAAAATATCATAGTCATTATGAGTTTTAAAAAACTGATCGACTTGTTTTTTAAAGTCAAATACACGTTTTACTGAAAAAGTCGGTAATCTATAATACTTCCCATTCTGATTTCTATATTTTTTTAATGCCGTTGCATCATCATCCTGTGTTCGTATTAATAGTTCAAATTCTACATTCTTATTTTCAATACATCTATACCATGATAAAAACATTGTTTCAATTCCACCATATAAAAATCCTGGTATATAATGCAAAACCTTTAACATTTCCTTACTCCTTATGGCGTACTCTATATAATTTCTCTGTTCCTATTAGATTGCGTGCTTTACCTAAAATATAATGTCGAATTTTTTTCAAAAAACCTTTTTTAGTCGTAGATTCATACCAACTTGCACTATAATGATGATATGCATAAGAACTTTTTTTATACTTATTAAAAAGATTAATCAAACTATTATCAGAAAAATACTTTTGAGGGTATATTTTAATTTCTGATATATTCTGCACTTTCCCATTTAGTACTAAACCATGTTGGCAAAGGAGTTTTGTCAAAACAACCACATTTGTAGTTACCGTATCTAACGTACCATCTTCTTTTATAAAATGCCTTTCTTTATAACTATCTAAAAATTCTTTTACAAACCAATGTTTTGAGCATGCTCCCATTACTGCTGTACACAAATAATCTTTTGATTCAAATCCAAAAAATACTTCATTCTTTAATAAATCATCAAAAGATTTTAAAATCTGTACATCTGTATCTAAATAAATACCTCCATAATTGTATAATGCATATAGTCGCACATAATCAGATACGAATGCCCATTTCTTACTACTATAAGCCTCTTTTACATAAGGAATTGAATTTTCAATACTATATGTTTTCTCATTCCATTCCATAATTTTATAATCTGGTAATAATTGTTGCCATGTTTTAATGTACTCTAAAACATCTTTACTTTTTTCCCCACCTCCAAACCAACAAAAATGTATGATTTTAGGAATTACTTTTTGACTCATTCACACACTCCCTCATATTTTTCAACTCTTAAAATAAACTGCTTCTAATTCTTTTTTTACATTTCTAAATGTATATGCCTGTGCGTATACATTAGCATTTTTTTGAATTTCTCCATACAACTGCGTATCGGTCAATATCTGTAAAACCTTATCAGCCATCCTTTCACAATCATTTACATCTATAAGAAATCCATTCTTCCCATTTTGTATCAATTCTCTATGTCCTCTATTTACAGAAGCCACAACCGGAGTTCCTGATAACATAGCTTCTACAATATTCAGCGGAAGTCCTTCTCTTTTACTGCAAGAAACTGACACATCAGCAATCTTCTGATATTCCTGAAGATTCGTAACATATCCCAGCATTTTTATATTTTCAGTCAATCTCAAAGATTTTATCAAATTTTCAAGATTTTCTTTTTCTGATCCATTTCCCGCAAGAAGCAGTTGTGCATCCGGATATTTTTTTACAATTTTCTGCATAGCGTGAATAATCATTTGCTGATTTTTGTTTGGAAGCAGTTCCCCTACACATAAAATAATCTTTTGTCCATCAGTAAAGCCAAACTGTTTTCTGATTTCCATTTGTTCTTCTTGAAGTACGGAATGATATCGGTTTTCATCCACGCCTACGCCATGAATCCGCTCCACTTTACAATGAAACTTTTGGCTTGCTAGGTGGTAATCCTCCTTCGTAATGGTAATCAGCTTATCTGTCATTCTTGAAAAGTATTTTTCAATGGGATAAAACACAATCCAGTTCTTTTTCGGCGCACCTTTATAAAAATGAAATCCATGTGCTGTATAATAAACTTTAGTGCCTTGCTTTCTGACCTGCTTTGCAGCCAATCTAGTAACAATTCCTCCCATTGGAGTATTACAATGAATCACATCATAGTTTTCATTATTAATAATATGTTTTAATTCCTTATAAGCCTGTATATTATCTTTACTTTTAGGCGAACGGGCAAATGGTATATCATAAACTTTCTCAACAAAATCAAGTTTTAATCCATTTTTTTCTGCCAAATTATCTCTTGCAGCTACATGGACTTCACACCCATGTTTATGTAATACTTCAACAAGTGGTTTATGAAATTGACAAATGTGACTTTGCACAGTCGCTGTCAAAAGCACTTTCATTTAGCTCTTTCCCCCTTATCAAAAAATGAAACCGGCTATTAAAAACAAAATACTTGCTATACCTGCTGCAATCATAGTATATGGCAACTGTGAATAAACATGTTCCATATTTTCAATCCCACAACTGGAAGATGTTATAACTGTAGCATCTGAATAAAAACAAGCATGACTACAGAAAGTTCCACCACATACAATAGCCGCTATTACAATTAATAAATTTGCTCCACACGCAGCACCTAATGGAATAATAATAGGCGCACAAACCGCCGGTATTCCCCAGTTACTTCCTGTTATAAAGCCCAACACTGCTACAACAATAAATGCTACCAAAGGATATATATTAGCATTTACAAATGGTTCAACTACACTAATCACATAGTCTGGCAAATTAATATCTGCTGATGCCTGCCTCATCCACAAAGCAGCAACAATAATTACCAATGCAGAAACTGAATCCGCAAATCCTTGAACCCATAAATCACAGAACTGATTCGTTCTCATCTTTTTGCGCGGGATATAAATAATTCCTGCTGCAAGTATCGCCGCTATAATTGCAATAAACATATCTCCTACTGTTAATTGAACTATAATCATTGTCAAGATTGGCAAAAGAAAATCCACAACTTTTGCTTCTTTATTAACTTCTTCATTTTCATTTTTATTCCACTTCTGACTTTCTTTGCTATACACTTCTCCTGTTTCTTCAACGCGCTTATATGCTCTTTTCATAGCGCCTAATCTCGGTATTACCCCAAATATAAATAATGGTACGATAATGACTGCTACTAATGCATAAAACATATATGGAATCGCATGTATATACGTTACCATCGCACTACCATATCCCAAATCTACAATTTCTGACTGTTCATAAAAAATTCCTGCAAAGAAAATCGCCCACGTTGAAAATGGCAATAATACACATACAGGTGCACCAGTAGAATCAATAACATATGCAAGTGCTTCCCTTGGCACTTTTCTTAAATCAGATAATTTTTTGGTACAAGCACTAATAGTCATAATATTCATATAATCATCAACAAAAATAATAATTCCCAATAACCATGACGTAAATAATGTACTTTTACCTGTTTTACAAATTTTTCCCAATAAATTAGCAATCGCATGAGTTCCTCTCGCAGCATTTATAACCGCTATCAAACTGCCAAAAAGTCCACAAACAATCAACAACCATACTGTATCATAATCTGTAACTACTTTAAAAAATGAATCTACCATTAATGTTACCGGATTACTTTTATTTGCAGCAGCAATAATCAAATATGATGAAACACATCCTATCAACAATGCCTCTGTCGTTCTTTTAGACTTTATCGCAACAACAATGACCAGCAATGCTGGCAACAGTGTTATTATTCCATACCCCATTAAAACTTCTCCCTTTTTCTTCCAAACCTAATCTTTGAAAATATTTCCAAATAATTACGCACAACAAACGCCCGAAAATTTGTATGTGAAATATCATGCACAGTTATTCCTGTCTCAGCTATTCTCGGTTCCATATATGTAATCAAATCAATCGGTATATCATCTACCTTACGTTTTTCTAATGGAACTGTCAGCATTAATTCCACATATTTTCTATTATTAAATGGAATCGTAATATCATAAGAAACTCTATGTTCTGTAGTCAAAAAAATCCCTTCTCCGCCACTCCACGCAAATTCCCAAAAATATAATTCTAACCACGAAAGATTATCAAAAGTTTTTTTATCATAATACTTTCTTAAATATTCTGCAAATACATTATCTGTCTCTTTGATCAAATATTTACCAACATAAACTTTGTGCATTGCTCTCCAATAACTTGCATACGGATATTGAGGAAATTTCTTTTTATTATATTTATTATAATACCATCCGCGTCCCATCTCATTTACCCATGATTTAATTTCCATATCACATGGAGGATTCTCTGTAAAATATAACCGTTTTTTCAAATCATTTGTATTGTTTGCACCAATGCATCCATTATTACATTCCATAACCTTTTTAAACACTGGCAAATCTTTATATCCATCCCAGTTTTCAGGAATTTCATAAAGTTCATGTTCAAGTCCTAAATGTGCTAAAATCTCTTTCGCCGCATAGGCATCAACAGATTCATCAACATTGGATATATAGCTGAAATAATGTAGCTTATCATACACTTTATTAGCACATGACAATGCTGTCATACTGTCCCTTCCACCAGTCACCGAAATAGACACTTTCTTTTCAGGCCATTTTTTTGCAATACATTCCATTGTATTCGACATAATGTTTCCTAATTCATGAATTGTATTTTCATATTCTTCTTGTGTCTTCGTCTCTACAATTTTCTCAGTTGGATAAAATCTTACCACTTCTATACTATTTTGTTTTTTTTCATATGATCCAAAATGATTCGGAACCATTCTTTTCAGTTCATCAAATGGTGACAAATCCCCCGGAAGCCATGTCCCCCAATAATGCCAATACTTATTTGTTGTAAGCCTCTCTATATATTCAGGTTGTTTCAACCCTTTTAAATCTGCGACTAACTTTGCATGTGAAGTAATATAGAGCTTATCGCCAATTATTCCATGATAAACAAGCTGCATTCCTGCACAATCAGTTGTATAAACAATTTGATTTTCCGTTACATATCCTACACAAAAAACACCCGTCAAATTGCTCTCTGCATCCCAATAATCAGCTTCACTTTTTTCCCTAGCCGAAGCTAATTTTTTCAAAATTTCATTTTCATTAACAAGCATATTATATGGATCATATGCATGTCCTATTATAAAATGTATAACTTGATTTTTTTCAAATGTATAAGCATATGTCTCCTTATGCGTATACATATAAAATGAATGTCCTATCGTTTCTTCTTTCCAATTTGCATAAAACGGATATTCTAAATTTACATTTTGTTTTTCATTTGTAATTAAAAATCCTCTGCAATATAACCTTTTTTGAAACTTTGGGTAATCCTTCAAAGTTTTTTTCATTTCTTCTGCACTATAATATGACATTAGTTTCTCCTTATTTCCTCTATTTTTCTTCTTAATTCTTCATATTGCTTCTTTCTTCCTTTTGCTCCCGCAATTTGAATTACATTTGCCATTCCATTTGGATTAGCTTCAATCAATACACAATCATTTTCTCTGATAGCAATATCCCAAGCCACATATTTCAGCGGATAGTTCTGTGCGCATTCTCGAACAAATTCTATAACAGTTTCCCAATTCGGAATTTTAAATCCTTTCATTCTTATTTTTGAAGTTGGATGCATCTCATATCTTCTTCCGATTGCATCCTCCCCATCATCTCTTACAATCCCCGTTTTTTCATCTATCGAGCCTACAACTCCCCCTGCTGAATAATTATCTATAACGGTATCTCCTACGCCCATCCTTAAAGCTGCCCCTATAATTTCACATTCATTCCCGATCATAACTGTAAATATTCTTATTGTATTTACACTACTAGGGTTTAATTTACTCAATTCTTGATGTTGTGTTACTAATTCATCCAAAACTGCTGGACTTTCTTTAAATTTATTATACAAATCTTCAATACTTCCTTTTGAAACTGTCCATTTTTCTATCCCTCTACCGCAATCAGCCACATCTGGCTTATATAAAAATGAATTATGCTTATCTACAAATTTTTCAAAATCTTCCTTTTTAGATTCGGCTGAATATAATTGATCTCGCTTCACATATTTTTTCAATTCACGATACATTTCTTTTTTACTGCATAACTGAGTAAAAACCTCTTGTGAATCGACATACTGTGCAAAACGCAATCCATCTTTAGATGTCAAATATTCCTTTTTCTCTTTGCTGTTTTTTTCAAAAAACCTCAACTCAAAATAATCGGAAATAGTCGCTTTATATCTTAGATAATTCCAAACAATTCCCATTCCATAACGCATTCTGTAAAAAAGATTTACCCCCCCCGGTTCATTTTTATACATGAATCCATTTTATTAAACATTACTTTTAAAACTTGTATATTTATCACTTAATTCTCTCCTTATATTTTCATAGATCACTCCTGCCAGTCTCCGGGCATTTCCATCCCCGACAAAGCTGTTATGCGGTGTCACTATAACTTTCTCCATCTCCCATAACGGACTATCTTCCCTCAGCGGTTCTTCTTCAAACACATCCAGCACCGCTCCGCCAAGTCTTGGCATCTCCCGCATCAACGCTTCTGTATCTACGACAGCGCCTCTTGCAATATTTACAAGGATCGCCCCGTCTTTCATTTGGCTGAATTTTTCTTCGTTCATCAAATGCCTTGTCTCCTTAGTCAGCGGCAAAGTCAATATGACGATATCACTTTTGGAGAGAACGTCGGACAGGTTCTCGATTCCAACCATTTTTCCATAATTTTCATCTTCTCTGGGATACAAGTCTACGCCCGTTATTCTGCATCCGAAAGCGGAGAAACGTTTTGCACATTCTGTTCCGACATTGCCGCAGCCTGCAACGCATACTTGCTTTCCGAACAATTCTGACAGATTTCTTTGTTTCTCCCACCGTTTTTCCGCCTGATTCTGCTGAAAGAATTTGCCTTGTTTATACAGTTCTAATACTCCGAATATTGCGAACTCTGCCATTGGGATACTATATACCCCTCTTGCATTATGTATCTCAATATTATGTTTTTTTACATACTGCATATCAACTCTGTCAAATCCGGCGCTTGTCAGTTGAATATATTTTAAATGAGTAAATCGCTCGATCGGATGCGAAAGAAATAGTCCGTTGCATATAACTCCTTCAACCCATTCATATGAACATGGAAGCTCATCTTTTTCAAACTGCAAAAATTCTACCTGATGCCCCAATGTTTTTAATTGTTCAATCCCGTCTTTTGCTCCTTGCCATGCTCCTGTTACTAATAAATTCATTTTGCATCCTCACATTCGCAGATCTGTCTTATTTTTGTCTCAACCTGTTGTCTGTTTTTCCAAAAATATTGACTATGTACACTGCATTCTTCTTCAAGTTGCCGTATTTTCGGCAATTCGGTTTCAAAAATCTTCTGGATTTCTTTTAAATCTGTCACTTGATCTGTCCTGCAGAAACTCCGTGACAAAATCGCACATGTAGAACCAAGACGATAATGTTCTTTGATCACATATTCCGAAGGAAGCATTCCTTTTCCTAACGAAGCAATTCCTCCGAACCCATAAGGAATTCCTCCTTTTCTGAATTTCAGACAGAGTTCTTCAACCGTACCGTCAAGCAGCAGTTCAAACATAAAATTTTTACCGTAACCTAATGATAAATCATTCAATCCGATAAACATCTCGTCAATTCCCGGAATTTTTACCAGATTCTCTGCAATAGCCGCCGCTTCGGGTGTTTCAACCAAAAGAACTGTTTTTGCTCTGCCATCCACATATTTTACAAATGTCTGAACTTCCTCTGCCGTTTTAAAATAAGGCAGCATCAAGAGATCCGCTCCGGCTTCGATCACTTCGTCGATTTCTTCTTTTGACGAGCTATATTTATCTGTTTTTTCATGAATCGGATTTACTCTTACAAACAGCTCTGATTTATTTAAACACTGTGCAAGCCGCCTCACATCATCTGCCGTATGTCTGGACTGTACTGTATCCATCCCGCCCTGCCTGTCGGTTTTGCCGATATATTCCATATCGACAAAAATACGGTCAACGCCTGCTTCTTCTGCAATGTGAGCGACATCTTCTGAATTTGTAATATACATCAATTTTAATGGCATCTGATCATCCCCTCTGTTTTTGTCTGCTTTTCTTTTGATCGTTTTATTTGATCTTCCGTCATTTTCTATAGCAATATCTGTTTCTATTTTTGTTTCACTGTTTCTCCGACGTTTTCGTTGTCGGCATTTGTAAGTACTTTAAATACTGTCATAAATAAAATCTTTACGTCCAACCAAAAGGAAACATGCTCTGCATACCAACCGTTCAATTCGATACGTTTATTCCATTCAACTGTTTTTCTTCCGTTCACCTGCGCCCAGCCTGTAATTCCCGGACGTACGTTAAACATCTTCTTCTGTTCCTCTGTATATTCACTCCATGGCCACGGATGATATGTAAGCGGACTGCGAAAACCGATCAGCGCCATATCCCCTTTCAAAACATTCACAAGCTGGGGCAGTTCATCAATACTCGTTGCGCGTATGAATTTTCCGACTTTTGTCACGCGGCTGTCTTTATTATCCGAATAAACGCCTCCTTTTTCTGCTCCGACACACATGCTGCGAAATTTATACATTTTATATACTTTTCCCTTATAACCGATTCGATCCTGTTTAAAGATCACAGGACCTTTTGATTCCGCTTTAATAGCAACTGCAACGATTGCCATCGGAATTGCTGCAATGATCAGACCGACCAATGCAAGACAAAAATCAATTCCCCGCTTAATGTATTGATTATAAATCCCGTCATAAGCTTTCCTCTTCATTTTCTCTCTCCTGTAGATTCTTTCTTTTTACTTATGTTTATTATATTATTTTCCTTTTGATTACTCCTGCCGCACACTTTATCTGCCAATGCCGATCCGCACTTTTCATCGTATCTCTTCACCTTATCCAAGAATTTCAGGCTTTCATTCTTCACCGAAGGAAGCTGTTATCCTCCGGCTCTACTTCATCGCCTACTTCCCGGTTCACTTCTTCCGGTCTTTTAAATGTCGGCACAACTTTGCGCAGCATTTCTCTTGCCTGCTCATCGTCTCCGTTTTCGCAGACGTCTTTGAGCATTCTTAATTTTTCACGGATTGCTTCTGTCGGCAATGGCTTATCTTTTTCTCTAAAGATGAGATCGTTTTCGGTCTTATCAAGTTCTTCTGTTTTAACAAGAAGTTCTTCATACAGCTTTTCTCCCGGACGGAGTCCTGTCTCTACGATCTTAATATTATTTGCTCCTGACAGATGGATCATATTTTCTGCAAGATCCAGTATCTTGATCGGTTTTCCCATGTCGAGAACAAGCAGTTCGCCATTGTGAGCAATCACGCCGCTCTCCAACACGAGCTGGGACGCCTCCGGAATCGTCATAAAGTAGCGGATGATCCTTTTATCTGTAAGTGTGATCGGTCCACCGTTTTGGATCTGACGTTTAAACAGAGGAATTACACTTCCTGCGCTTCCCAATACGTTTCCAAATCTTGTCGCGCTGTATTTTACTTTTCCGTTAATGCTGGCGCTTTGCACGATCATTTCGCACATTCTCTTCGTTGCGCCCATCACGTTAGTCGGATTAACCGCTTTATCTGTCGAAACCATCATAAAGCGTTCTGCGCCGTATTTCTCGCACATCTCAACGACAACCGCCGTTCCGAACACGTTGTTATTGATCGCTTCGATGCAGTTATTTTCCATAAGTGGAACATGTTTATGGGCAGCCGCATTAATAACGATCTGGGGATGATATTTTGAAAATACACGCTCCATTGCTTTTGAATCTGTAATCGAAGCGATTTCCACACTGATGCCCGGTTCGTTGCCATATGCGATTCTTAACTCCTGTTGAAGATCGTAAGCTCCGTTTTCATAAACGTCAAGGATGATCAATTTTTTCGGCCCCATTTTTACAATCTGTCTGCACAGTTCCGATCCGATCGACCCGCCTCCTCCTGTGACGAGGATTACTTTATCATTATAATAAGCATCTGTCTTTTCGTTCGTAAGCTTTCTCGGAGCTCTAAATAGCAGTTCTTCTATATCAAATTCTCGAAGCGATCTCTTTCCGCCTGCCATCTGCATCTTAGGATAATCGTACATCTTCACTTTATATCCGGCATTTTTATAATAAAGATATCGCTCTGTTCTTCTTTCATCCGCCATAGACGGCAGCGCAAAGATAATTTCCTGTATTCCGTATTTTTTCAGTTTCTGAAACGTCGCCTCGTTTTCAGACAATACGGGAAGTCCCTGTATCTCTCGTCCGCCTTTTGATTTATCGATATCCACAAAACATTTCGGCACATAGGATGCCATCTTGTTTGCCAACAGTTCCCCTGCCAGAGTAACTCCGACATTTCCTGCCCCTATGATCGCCACTTTGATCTTCTGATCGTCTCTTGTTCCCCCCACTTCAATTCCGGCAAATATTTTCAGCAGTGCGGCTAAAATTTTACCTGAAAAAGTTTCCAGGTTGCTGCACTTATACGCATAACGGTAAGACATTCTCATGATCAGCGCTCCCATGGTGTTTACCGTACTCAACGCCAGAAGGCGCGGAAATGAGATATGAGCGACCGGAAGAACAGATTCCAAAATCACATATATTAAAAATGCCACACAATCCGTACAAACTAAACGCATGTAGCATTGAATTCCCCCGTACCTCCATATCTGCCCATATATCTTTCCGACCAGCCGGCAGGCAAATACGCATACAAATGTAAGAAGCATCTGCTGCAATTTCCCTCTCTGCGTCAATTTTACCGGTCCTTCATATAATACAAGCAGAAATACAGACGTCACTGCAAATACGATCACATCGTAAAAAAATAATTTCCATCTTATATGAAATGTAGTCTTTCCTCTCATCTGTAATTTCCTCTGTTATCTCTCCAAATCCATCTTTCATGTTTTGATGTTTTTAACTGCTGTCCCTCTAGTTTATCTTTCATACTTCTTTAACTGCTATTTCTTTCTTTTTCTTTTTACTGTTTCGTAAATTTTTGTCTTTTGCGTATCCGGTTCTTTTGTTACTATACATTACCGGAAAATAGCCGTTTTTCCCCTGATTTTTGCAAGAAAATAGCCCGAAAATATTTCTTATCATCGAGCCATTCCTTACCGTCAGCCTTTCAAGGCACATTCAATATTTATTTTTCTTTGCGTTTTCTTAACACAATAACGCCTGTCGTACCAAGGATTACTGCTGCACCGATCCAAAGTACGGAAACAGGGAATCTTCCTGTCTGCGGAGACGTTCCGATCGCATTGTCTGCGGACGTATCTACTTTTGCGATCACGGCAACCGGCGAAAGATCTTTAAAGGACGCAGTGATCTCTTTGTTTGTATAATCTACGTCTGACGCTTCCACAACTTCCCATGCCGCGCGGTCTGTGCTGAAGTGAAGAAACGCTACTTCTGTCATAGCTGTGGAAATTGCCGGCACGCTTAATGTTACAAGGTAGTCTCCGTTGTCATCTTTAATCCCGCCGTTTACAGGCTCAAGGTCAAAAAACTTTGTGACAAACGTTCTGGAACCCAGATCTGCCGCCAGAGCGTCGACCTGCTCTTCTGTCATCTTCAGTCCTGCTGCGCCTTCTGCTTTGAGCAGTTCTTTCATATCTGCAACAAGCTGTGCAAGAGTCATGCTTCCGTTATTTACTTCCATGATCGCGTCAACTGTCTGTGGGGAAACTGCCTCTGCCTCTGCAAATGCCTCTCTTGTTCCTTCCGTTACGGTATAATAAGCCGCAAAATCATTCGGAAGCACAACTTCTGACGTTTTACTTCCTGCAAACGCCGTTACTGCCTGTGATACGATAAGCGTTGCCGCCAAAATTACACCCATGATTTTCTTTTTCATATTGTTCACTCTTCCTTTCTCTGATAAATGATTTTCTTTTGCCTTATTGTTCTATGGAAACCAACACTGCCTGAACAAGAAACCTCATATCCGGCTGGTTTGCATAGCATGTTGATAAGGTCAGGATCTTATCGTCCGTCCCCACCTGCGCTGTTGTATCAATGCTCGCATTCATATCGCGGATTGCAAAGATACGGTATAAATACTGCTGATACACTTCTTTATCTGTAAAGTCAAAACTTCTAAGCAAATGTCTGCTGTCATACGGATACGCAGCGAATATTTTATAATGTCGTATTGCATCCGGCGTATAGATCAGCACTTCTTTGTTTTGATCAAAAAATGTTTTATCCCGATAGTCGAGCAGTCCTTTAAACATCGAACCGTTTCTCATGTCATGCCCGTAAATGACCGTATTCGGATCTTCAAAATCAGTATTGTTGTAATTCTCCGTAAAAATCGCTCCTTCGGTCTTTTCTTCATGATCGATCGTGTGATCCAAATAGTATGTGTTGTCATTCTCCCTTTGGAGAACCGGATAGTCTATCGCCGTTCCCGGTATACTGATCCACGCATACACATCGGGATTCTTTTCCTTTAGCGCCGCAAAATCGATCGGGATATCAACTTTTGATTTTGAACCTTCATCTTCCGGTTCTTTTTTCACTTCTTCCGAAAGATCCTGATACCCTTTTCCGGCGTTTTGTTCTTTCGTAAATTGATAAACTCCGATGCCAAGGCAAACTGCTGCGGCTGTGATAAGAACGCTTCCTATTATCTTAGATATCTTTTTCATATGCCGTCTCTGTTCTTTCTGCACTTTATTTTTTCTCTACATAAAATGTCTCAACTGTCTTTTCATACAAAGCGTCATCATCTACGACGTATTCATCATATTCTTTACCTTGAATTCCTTCTCCCGGAATCGTCCATCGGTTCACCTTTTTGCCTTCTGATACACTTTCCGTCAGATCAACAAAACGACTTTTCCCCATATTCGTTACCATATACGGTTCAATCGCCTTGTACAGATCGGTAACAAGCGCTTTATCTGCAGATGCCTTTTTTAAAGCTTCGCCGAATGCTCTGATATATTCCTGCTGGCGCTCCATACGTGCGATCGCGCTCTGGCTGATCTCCGTATTTCTGTATCGAACAAACTGTTCTGTATCTTCACCTTTCAAAGTGACCACCGCTCCTTTTGCATATCCGGGGTCAACTTCCGCCAGACTGTCGTTCGGCACGGTTACTGTTACGCCTCCGACGCTGTCTGTCAAAACAGGAAGTCCATCCATATTCAAAGCACAGTACCCGTCTATCGGCAGTCCGTAAAGCAATTCGGAAACTGCATTTTCCGCCAGCTCACAGCTTTCATATCCGCCGTCACCGTATGCATAAGATAAACTGATATGATCTTTGCTCTTTCCGAGACTTTTTCCGCCCGGACCGAACGTTTCGATCTGAGTCATCGTATCTCTCGGAATGCTGATCACTGTAATATCTCCTTCCAGCCGATTCCATGACAGAAGATACAACGCGTCCGCCTGCCCGGCGTCTGCCTGACCTGTTTTTGTCTCTGCCTTTTCTTTTGTATCAATACCGAGGAACAAAAAGTTACTCAAATGTTCATTGTAACTGTATGTCTTGCCGTTCCATGTAATATCCGATGCCGAGGCGGATGTTCCGTCTTTCGTGGCGACGTCTCCCGACGTCTGTGCCGCCTTATACTGCGTATATACAAATATTCCCGCTCCTACAATGAAAACCGCTGATACCGCCGCGATCCACCATTTCAAATATTTTTTCTTTTTCATCTGTTTCTTTCCGATCCCCTCCCATTATCTGAGTACCGTTTTATTTTTCTTTATTTTTCTTTGTAACTTCCTTTTTTTCCTGATATCCATGATAGTAATAGTCATATCTGTGATAGTATTTATTCTTCTTTACATCTACCTTATTAAGCACGGCTCCGATCAGTCTGCACCCTGTCATCAGAAGCTGTTCTTTGACTCGAGCCGCCTCCTTACTGCTCACAAGTTCGCTTTCAAATACGAGCACCGCCCCGTCGCACTGTTTTGCGACGATCGCCGCATCGATAATACTTCCGATCGGCGGCGTATCTACAATGATATAATCATAATGTTCTCTCACCGCTCCCAAAAGCGTTCCAAACGCTTCCTGCCCAAGCAGTTCTGACGGATTCGGCGCAAATGAACCTGAAAAAATGATATCCATATTCTCATAGTTCGTACGATAAATAATCTCCGCGATAGAAGCCTGACCGCTCAAGTAATTTGATAATCCCTGAACCTGTTTTCCCACTCCGTACCGGGATGCGAGTATCGACTTGCGGATATCGGCATCAAGAAGAAGTACCTTTTTCCCTAATTTTCCGATCTCCTGCGAAAGTTGGAACGTAATATCGCTCTTTCCTTCGTTCGGATAGCAGCTTGTAAACAGAATTGTCTTTACATCCATCCCGGCAAACTGGATATTCGTTCGCAGCGTCTTAATTGCTTCCTGATAAAAATAATCCTCTTGTCTCGGATCTGTCATTATCACCTTTTGTTCCGCCATTTACTCTGCCTCCTTCTTTTGCCTTTCTTCTTTTTACTGCCGCCATGATCATCTATATAATCTTTTCTGTCCGGAATCACGGCAAGTGTCGGAATGCCGAGCGCTCTTTCGATATCATCCTCTGTTTTGATCGAATCATTCATGATCGCAAACAAAATCACGATCGCCGCCGCAAGAGCAAATCCTGCCAGCGCGCCCATCATAACGTTTTTATTCATACTCGGGCTGACCGGGGATGACGGAACTTCCGCCTCTTCGATGATCTTAGGAGGAGCCACCTCCATTTTTTCTTTTATATACTGCGCTGAAACAACCGCCATAGTGTCCGCAATCTTTTTTGCGGTCTCGGGATCGGAACTTCTGGCCGTCACTTCCATAATATGCGTTCCTTCCGGATTGGTGATCGTAATACTTCCTCTCAGTTGGTGATGATTCATGTTCAGACCCAGATCTTCGATCACCTCTTCAAGAACGCTCCGGCTTGTCGCAAGAATACTGTAATCTCCCGTAAGAGCGCTTCCAAGCTGAAGGTCCGCAATAGACGTAAGCGTTGTTTCCTGTGTTGTCACAAGCATCGATGATGTCGCCGTATACATCGGGGTGATGCAAAGTTTTGTATATACACCTGCCACAACACCGCCAAGCAGACACGCCGCCAAAATAATCAGCGCCCGCTTTTTCAGTGCGGAAATTAACTCCCACAGGTCGATTGCCATTTCTTCATCATGTGTTTTTTCCATATTTTATCACTTCCTCTATTATCCGTCTCTCTGTTCGTAATATATTAATCCTTCTAATTATATATCATATTTTTCTATAAGGAAATAAATTAATTCCATTTACCAGTATTTTCTTCACTTTTTCCCTGTTTCTCATTTTACAATGCGTCTTTTTTACATAAATTGACTATGTTTTACAATGTTTTTCTTACAAACGCTCGTTTCTTAAAATCTTCTCGGGATTTTTTAAAAACAGTTTTTTCACATAATCCGGCTCCAGATGCTTCTCCATCCACACTACTGCGGATTCCGTCTCCGGTTTTCTCGTTCTCATATTATGCATATCCGTTCCGACAAAATGAACAAATCCTTCTTTCAGAGCTTTTCTGCACCAACGTGTTGTAAAATCATGCCACTTTCCCCCGATCGCCCTGAAATTCAACTGTATATATGCTCCCTGCTTTCGTAGTTCTTCCAGACGCCCGATATCTTTCAGCGCTTCATATCTCTCTGCATGAGCGATGATCGGACTGTATCCCGACTGTGTAAAGCGCTGTACTGCCCGAAAAATTCCCGAATACCCGATTCCCTGATAAAATTCAGCCAGTACATACCGGCTGTCCGCCAATGTAAGGATCTCGCCGTTTGCAATCCTGTCCGCCGCTTCCTCGGTGTACATCACTTCCTGCCCCTGATAAATTTTCACACTGATATTGTGACGTCTTGCTTTTTCCTGTAATGTAAAACAGAGTTCTCTGATCTGCACCGGATCGGTATAACCGAAAGGTCCTCCCCAGTGAGGAGTTGCGATCACTCTTCTGATTCCCTGAGCCTGCGCTGTTTTCAACATGCAAAGCGCTTCTTTCCATGAACCAGCCCCGTCATCGATCCCGGGTAATATATGACTGTGTGTATCAATTATTTTTGCCATTTTGTGCGCCGCTCCTTAACTTTGAATTCCAATACCTAGTTTCAACATTTTCACGGCGCTTCATTCTATCATTGCGATAACGCATTAATGTGTTTAAGTTTTTTCATGACACGCCAAAACAGCATATCCCTATGTCATTTATCAACTTTCAATAAAACACATTAGATAGATATGCTGCCTTTTATAGACCGCTGTTTAAATTCACTATAAACAAACATTACTTTTATCATAATTTTCACGATACATTTTTAATAATAGGCTAACATCTGTTCCTTGTCAACTCTCCAAAATGTATATTTTCAAATACAAAATGCATATTTTCTCTTATAAATATATTAAAAAGAGAGAATATGCATTTTTATTCAGATATTAAAAGTATAATTTCTTCACACGATGTAAAAATTATTCTACTGTTACGGATTTTGCCAGATTCCGCGGTTTGTCAACATCCAAACCTTTTGCGACACTGACGTAATATCCCATAAGCTGAAGCGGCACGATCGCAAGACTTGCGGAAAAATATTCTTCTGTTTTCGGCACATAAACGGAAAAGTCCGCCGTATCTTCCACGCTGTAGTTTCCATATGTCGTAAGTCCCATCAAATATGCGCCTCTGCTTTTTACCTCGACCATATTGCTCAATGTTTTCTCAAACAGATCGTTCTGAGTTAAGACTCCCACGACAAGAATTCCGTCTTCGATGAGACTGATTGTTCCATGCTTCAGCTCTCCTGCCGCATATGCTTCTGAATGGATATAACTGATTTCCTTCATCTTGAGGCTTCCTTCCAGACTGATCGCATAATCGATGCCGCGCCCGATAAAAAATACATCTTTTGCATTCGCATATTTACTTGCAAACCACTGTATCCGCTCTTTATCGTCAAGCGCTTTCTGAATCTTATCGGGAATTCTGCACAGTTCCTCGAGCAATTCTCCATGCCGTTTCTCATCTATTCTGCCTTTTACTTTTGCCATCTGTACGGCGAGAAGGTACATTGCCGCCAACTGTGCGCTGTACGCCTTTGTCGTCGCAACCGAGATCTCGGGGCCTGCATATGTGTATAAGACATGATCGCTTTCTCTTGCAATGCTTGAGCCGACCACATTGACGATCCCGATAACCGGAATTCCTTTCTCTTTTGCAAGACGCAAGGCGGCAAGACTGTCTGCCGTCTCTCCTGACTGTGATACGACGATCAACGCCGAATTCGGCGCAAGAATCGGGTTGCGATAACGGAATTCAGATGCGAGATCCACTTCTACCGGAATACCTGCCAGACTTTCCGTCACATATTTTCCGACAACTCCGACATGATACGCCGATCCGCATGCCGCAACATAGATCCTCTCAATGCTTTTTAGTTGCTCGTCTGTCAGACCTGCTTCCGAAAAGTCAATCGCACCGTCTTTTATATAAGCGCCCAGCGTATCCTGAACGGCTTTCGGCTGCTCATGTATCTCTTTTAACATAAAGTGTTCATACCCGCCTTTTTCGGCTGACTCGGCATCCCACTTGATCTCTGTCATTTCTTTTTGTATCTCTTCCCGGTCGATATTATAAAAATGCACTTCCTCCGAAGTCATCTCCGCTATTTCAAGATTGCCTATATAATATACGTTTCTTGTACGATCCAGAATCGCCGGAACGTCTGACGCGATCAGGCAGCCTTTTTTACTCTTTCCGATAATAAGCGGGCTGTCTTTTCTGGCCGCAAACAATCTGCCCGGACAATCGCGGAACATCACTCCGAAAGCATATGATCCTCTTATTCTAAGCATAGCCCTTGTAAGCGCCTCAAGAGGTGTTCCGGTCTTCTTATAATAATAATCTATCAGTTTTACCGCGATCTCCGTGTCTGTCTGTGAATAAAACGTATATCCCGTTTTCTGAAGCTTTGTCTTTAATTCTTGATAGTTTTCGATAATCCCGTTATGCACAAGAACAACGGATTTATCATCCGTGCAGTGAGGATGTGCATTATTCTCGGAAGGTTCGCCGTGAGTGGCCCATCGTGTATGACCGATCCCGCATGTGCCTCGCACACTTTTCCCGTTATCTGTTTTTTCTGCAAGGATCTTCAAACGCCCCTTTGCCTTTACTATCGCGATCTTATCCGTCTTTTCATTACGAACCGCGATTCCCGCCGAATCATACCCTCTGTACTCCAGCTTTGAAAGCCCTTCCAAAAGAATCGGCGCTGCCGGCTGTTCTCCGATGAATCCTACAATTCCACACATTGTTCCACATCCTCCTTTGATGCCTGTATTTATACATAAAAATTTTGTGCATAATAGTACCACCACTTTTTATGAAATGTCAATAGAACAAACGAATTTTTTTATTTTTTTTGCTTTTATTTTTATTTCTTTTGCTGTTTTGGGAAAATCTGTCTGCATATGGGCGCTATCCGATCTCTTGATAAACTGCCGCCGCTCTACACCCGAAGATGAAACTCTTCGATCAGGTGAGCAATATTTTCTTCTGTATCTTCAAGATCATCTGCGATTTGAGAAATTGTTTTCCCCTTTTCAAGTTTTTTCTGAACGAGAGCTCTTTTTTCTTCTTTTCGACCTTCTTCTCTGCCTTCTTCCTTCCCTTGCTCTCTTCCCTCTGCTCGTCCTTGTTCTCGTCCTTCCTCTCTGCCTTCTGCTCGCCCTTGCTCTCTTGCTTCTTCTCTCTGCACTTCGATATCTGTTTCATAATCATATTCATCCAACAGCATATTGACAACCTCGCTTCCTTTTCGCATTAAATAATCAGCAAGAATTCCTTTTTCAACGCACTCTTTAATTGCCTTTTTATACGGTTCTTCCACGCCGGAGATCTGATAGTTCTGTACCGTTTCCATAAACTGGCTGTATTCTTTCAGCACCTGACATTTCTCCAGGATCTCATGATGCTCTTCCGGTCGGATATTGATGACCTTTACTTTTAATTCCAGACTCGGTTCACCGTCTTTTACAATATAGGCGTCTGACAGACGGAGCTCTTTTTCCTTCTCCCATTTTTCTTTTCCGTTATAAAATGTGTAAAATTCCGGCGTCGGAAGGGGAACGA
>ERZ857521.1258-NODE-1258-length-31456-cov-4.548167_pt1 | contig 31456 bp, 26 predicted proteins | sample MGYA00519701_ERZ857521 | MGnify/ENA primary metagenome ERZ857521 (study PRJEB31778, sample SAMEA3449346) | human gut metagenome | biome: human gut; feature: human-associated habitat; material: faeces | place: United Kingdom | collected 2010/2012 ...
GCATAAACTCGGCGAATATTTTTTATACAACAGTCTGGGGACCTATTTCCTTTCGGCCATCATCCAGCAAGTGACCGGGCAAAAAGTAATCGATTATCTTACGCCACGCCTGTTCCAGCCTTTAGGTATTAAGGACGCCCGATGGGAAGAAAGTCCGCAGGGCATCAACTGTGGTGGCTGGGGATTGTATCTAAAGACCGAAGACTTGGCCAAAATGGGGCAATTTCTTTTACAAAAAGGCCAATGGGACAAGAGACAGTTGCTCCCGGCAAAATGGGTAGAAAAGGCGACATCAGCGGTTGTTTCCTCTACTCCTTCCTGGGTCCGTTTCGAGGACGCGCCTAAAAAGCTGGATCCGAAGACTTGCGACTGGGTACACGGGTACGGGTATCAGTTCTGGCAATGCCGGCACCATTGTTATCGAGCAGACGGAGCCGGAGGCCAATATATTATTGTAGTCCCTGAAAAAGATGCCGTCATTGCAACTACCGCTGATTTGCAAGATATGCAACAAGAGCTTGACTTGATTTGGGAGTATATCTTACCTGCCCTATAATTAAGTGTGTAAGTTTACGTTGATGGCAACACAAACTCAACACACACAAACTAATAAACTAAAAACTATAAATAAAAAAGAAATGAATGTAATCGACTTAATAAACAATAGCCGGACAACGGCTTTCTCGTTCGAGATCTTACCTCCGTTGAAAGGGAACAGCATCCAAAAAGTCTATAATGTAATAGACAAATTGAGGGAATTTGACCCTAAATACATTAATATCACCTCACATCATAGCGAATACATCTATAAACCCCAACCAGACGGAAGCCTGCGCAAGGTTAATATCCGGAAGCGTCCGGGATCGGTCGCCATCGCTTCGGCTATTCAAAACAAATATGGCATTCCGAGTGTTCCACACATTATCTGTAAGGGGTTTACCAAAGATGAGACTGAATACGCATTGATTGACCTGAATTTCTTAGGCGTCAGTAATCTGCTCCTGTTACGAGGGGATATCAAGACCTTGGAAGTGGAGCAACATCCGGAACAATACCACGAACATGCGACCGACCTGCAGGAACAGGTAAACCGTTTCAATCAAGGCATCGCTTTGGACGGATCACATATAGAAGGTATCGAAACGCCTTTTTCCTATGGAATGGCGTGCTATCCGGAGAAACACGAAGAGGCGCCCAATATGGAGTCGGACATATTCTACCTGAAACAGAAAGTAAAAAACGGAGCAAGTTACTTAGTCACTCAAATGTTTTTCGACAACGCGAAATATTACGCATTCGTAGAACGTTGCCGGCAAGAGGGAATCACGGTCCCGATTATTCCGGGAATCAAGCCCATTGTATTCCGCAATCAGCTTACCGTCCTGCCTCGCGTATTCCGTTCAGAGATACCGGAGCCTTTTGCCGCAGAGCTCCGCAAATGCAAAACGGATGAAGAGGCGAAAGAAGTAGGTGTGGAATGGTGTATCGAACAGTGCAAAGACTTGATACGCCACAACGTCCCCAGCCTCCATTTCTATACCATGATGGCCTCAGAAAGTGTCCGGAGGGTAGCAAAAGAGATTTATTGATTCAACTTTTGCAAGCTCAAGTTTAGTTGATAAGGAAACAAGGTAAAACAGACAAACAAAATAAAACAACAAACAGACATGAAACACTTACTAATTGCCGCCCTTTGCCTGGCTGGCGCAATGCAACTATCCGCCCAAGAAGGTTTAAAGGATTGGGCAAACCTAAGTCGGTATCAAAAAGAAAATGCTGCAATCCAACAACCGGTCAAAGCGGTATTCATGGGAAACTCCATTACTGATGGCTGGCCTGTTGCCGACCCGGATTTCTTCACGAAAAACGGATATGTAGGAAGAGGCATAGGCGGACAAGTTTCCGCACAAATGCTGCTCCGCTTCCGTCAGGACGTCATCGACCTGAAACCCCAAGTGGTGGTTATCCTTGCCGGGACCAACGATATAGCCCATAATGACTATGCCATGACTCCGGAACAGACCTTTGACAATGTCGTATCCATGATTCAACTGGCCGAGGCCAACGACATCAAGGTTATCTTATGCTCTACCATGCCGGCATCGCAATTCGGCTGGCGCCCCCAGCTGACACCCGCGGAAGACATCAAAGCGTTAAACGCAAAATTCAAAGCCTACGCCGATGAACACCACATTTTATATGTAGACTACCATTCGGCTATGCAAGACGAAACAGGAGGTCTTCCGGAAAAATATTCCAAAGATGGCGTACATCCCAACCTGGAAGGGTATAAAGTCATGGAAAAACTTGTACAAAATGCGTTGAAAAAGGTGATAAAATAAAACCTCCCATGCTTTAGATAAAAAGCATGCACCCTATTTCTCAAAAGATAGTAACCTTTTCAGGAAAAGGATGCATGCTTTTTTTCATCTATAATCCTGAAAAACCTCCCTAAAAAAACTTATAAACCGAAAACTCGCACCGTTTTCTCCTCCGGACTATCGCTTTTTTTTGTATGTTTGCATTTTATATATGAATATCTTTAAATACAGATACAATGAAGAAAGTTGGTACATTCAAAGCCCTATTGTTATTGCTTGCGGCCGGATTTTATTTCAGCGCGTGTAATATGACGCCAAAAGGCGGACAGCAAAACAAGATAGCGTTTGACTCTACATTGGTAGACAAAACCTATTATTTATTAGATAATCCGGAAAATCCGCACTGTAATCTGCAGATTAAGTTTATTTATCCCTCGGATGCAGACAAGGCGCTGTTGCCGGAAATACAGAAGCAATTCGTGAACGCTTATTTGGGAGAGGCATACGACACACTTGCTCCTCAAGAAGCGATAAAGAAATATACGGATGATTACATCGAAGCCTATAAGGATCTGGAGGAGGACTTCAAGGTCGAACTGGCCCGTTCGGAAAAAGAAGGCAATCCAGTGGGTGCCTGGTTCTCATACTATGAGATGTCGTCAAACACGATCCGTTTCAATCAGGATGGATTACTCTGTTTCTCGGTGAACTTCGAAAATTATACCGGTGGAGCCCACGGAGCCCATGCCTATAATCATTTCGTTCTGGATGCCAATACCGGCCATCGGATTTCGGAAGAGGATATCTTCGTGGATAACTATCAAGACAGCCTGGCGGAAATACTGGTGGCGCAAATTGCCAAACAGAATGATATCAGTGACCCCAAGGAGCTGGAAAACATGGGATTTTTCAGCGTAGACGAGATTTATCCGAACAATAATTTCTTTGTAGACGACACGGGTATTACTTATACATTCAACGAATATGAGATAGCGGCTTACGTGGTAGGTCCGGTACATGTACATCTTTCGTTCGAAGAAGTACAATATTTGCTCAGACCAGACACGCCTATAACCCAATTAATAAATTAAAAATTGAAGGTGGAAGTGCCCTTATGACACACCGTCATCCAACAAGTTTATGGAACAAAACAATATACTGACACGGCCGGAAGTAGCCGAACGACAATTGGAGATACTGTATAAATACTTTCCGAATTTAGACGATAACCAAAAGAAGCAGTTTGATGCGCTTTATGCGCTTTATGCCGATTGGAACGCAAAGATTAATGTCATATCTCGGAAAGACATCGAGAACCTCTATTTACATCATGTCCTGCATTCGTTGGGAATTACCGGCTTGTTGCATTTCAAAGCCGGCTCATCCGTCATGGACATCGGCACAGGAGGAGGATTTCCGGGTATTCCCTTGGCCATCTTGTTTCCGGAGGTACGATTTCATCTGGTAGACAGCATCGGGAAAAAGATAAAGGTGGCCCAATCTGTAGCCGACTCCATCGGGCTAAAGAATGTCACCTCCCGCCACGCACGCGGAGAAGAGGAGAAACAGCTATTCGATTTTGTGGTCAGCCGGGCCGTTATGCCTTTGGCCGACCTGGTAAAAATCGTGCGCAAAAATATCCGGAAAGAGCAAATCAATGCATTGCCCAACGGACTGATCTGTCTGAAAGGAGGCGAGTTAGAGCATGAAGTCCTGCCCTTTCGGAATCAGGCGCTGACCATCAACCTGTCCGAATCTTTCGAAGAGGAGTATTTTGAAACCAAGAAAGTCGTTTACGTACCATTATGATACAAACATTTATTGTCAATTATTTTCAGGAGAACACCTATCTTTTGTTCGACGAAACGAAAGAGGCGGTTATCATCGATTGCGGATGCCTGACTTCGCAAGAGTGGAGCAAAGTGGAGGAATACATCACCACGTACCAGCTTTTCTTGAAGCATCACCTTTGCACACATGTCCATGTAGACCACCTGCTGGGTGCCGGATTTGTCCAAGCCCGTTACGGATTACTTCCTGAAACGGCTCCGGAGGACCTCCAAGTCCTTCCGGGAATCAGCGCACAGGCCCGTCAATTCGGATTGCCGGTCAATGTGCAGGATATAGAGATACAGGCTCATTTAAAAGCCGGAATGGAAATACCCTTCGGCAATTCCCGCTTAGAGGTAAAGTCTGTTCCCGGCCATTCTCCCGGCAGCCTCGCGTTCTATGAAACCATGAGCCAATCGGTCTTTGTCGGTGACACGCTTTTTGCCGGAAGCATCGGACGCACTGATTTGTGGGGAGGCGATTATGACCAGTTGATACACTCAATCAAGACAGAGATTCTGACTTTGCCCGATGATACCCGTATCTATCCGGGACATGGCTCCCCGACCTCCGTGGCATTCGAAAAATTGAATAATCCCTATATTTAGGAACAAGGGGGACAAGGATACAAAGAGAAAACAAGATTTAAATCTGAAACCTTGTCTGCTACAGCTTAGTCAACTTGTCCGCCTATAAACTAAAAAAACTTATAAACTAAAAATTATGGACACAACTAAATTTGTTAATCGCCATGTAGGCATATCTCCGGAAGATCTTCCAGAAATGCTGAAAGCCATCGGTGTTCAATCGCTGGATGAGCTGATTGATCAGACCATCCCTGCCAACATCCGCTTACAGCATCCTTTGAACTTGCCGGAACCCATGACAGAACGTGAGTTTGCTGAGCATATTCACGAATTAGCTTCGAAAAACGAAGTATTCACCTCGTACATCGGAATGGGCTGGTATGATACCGTTTGTCCCGCACCTATCCAGCGAAATGTATTCGAGAATCCGGTGTGGTACACCTCATATACCCCCTACCAGGCAGAAGTATCGCAAGGACGATTAGAAGCTTTGCTCAATTTCCAAACGATGATATGCGACCTGACCGGACTCCCGTTGGCCAACTGCTCTCTGCTGGACGAAGCTACGGCTGGTGCCGAGGCTATGACCATGTTCCACGGAGCCCGAAGTCGCGCCCAAATAAAGGCTGAAGCCAACACTCTATTCGTTGACGAGCAGGTATTTGCTTCGACTCTAGCTGTTATTCACACACGCGCCATCCCGCAAGGCATCCATATCGTTACTGGAAATTATGCGACCTTCGAGTTCACACCGGATGTGTTCGGTGCCATCGTACAATATCCCAATGCCAACGGTTCTATCGAGGACTACCGGGAATTCATCGCCCGGGCGAATGCCAACGGAACGAAGGTGGCCGTAGCCGCCGACCTGATGAGTCTGGTACTTCTGACTCCTCCGGGCGAATGGGGTGCGGATGTAGTCTTCGGAAGCAGCCAGCGTTTCGGCATCCCGATGTTCTACGGAGGTCCTTCTGCGGCTTATTTCGCTACTAAAGAGGAATACAAACGTGCCATTCCCGGACGTATCATCGGTATTTCCAAAGATGCTTACGGACATCCAGCCTACCGCCTGGCATTGCAAACACGTGAACAACACATCAAACGAGAGAAAGCGACATCCAATATCTGTACCGCACAGGCCCTACTGGCTACAATGGCTGGCTTCTATGCCGTTTACCACGGAGCGGAAGGACTGAAAGATATTGCAGGACGCATCCATGCTACGGCCGGATTCCTGGCAGGCGAATTGGAGAAACTGGGATATACCCAACTGAACACAAACTATTTTGACACACTCCGTATCCAACTTCCGGAGAACGTATCGGTTGCGGCTTTGCGTGAGATTGCTCTAGAATGCAAGGTGAACTTACGCTATTTTGATTGCGGACAAGTAGGCATAAGTGTGGATGAAACGACACAGCCTACCGATATAGGCGTATTGCTCTACATCTTCTCTGGGGCTATCGGAAAAGAATATATGCTTAAAGAATCTATCCCGGAAAAGACCTATTTCGATGCGAAATTTGCGCGTATCTCTTCTTTCCTGCAACAGGAGGTATTCAAGAAATATCATACAGAAACAGAGCTGATGCGCTACATCACCCGTCTGGGACGCAAGGATGTTTCGTTGGCTCAGTCTATGATTTCATTAGGTTCATGCACCATGAAGCTGAATCCGGCCTCTTCCATGTTGCCCCTCAGCTTACCGCAATTCCAGAACATCCATCCGTATGCTCCGGAAGAGCAGGTTGAAGGATATACCGAGCTGATCGAGAATCTTTCTTCCTACTTGTGCGAAATTACCGGGTTCAAGGGCTGTACCCTCCAACCTAACTCCGGAGCAGCCGGCGAATATACCGGATTGCGCATTATACGTTCTTATTTGGAAAGTATCGGACAGGGACACCGCAACATCGTCCTCCTCCCGGCTTCAGCGCACGGGACGAATCCGGCTAGCGCCGTACAGTGCGGCTTCACTACGGTTACGGTTAAATGTGACGAGCGGGGGAATATCGATTTAGAAGATTTCCGGAACAAGGCAGAGGCCAACAAGGAAAATCTTGCGGCAAGTATGATTACCTATCCTTCTACGCATGGAATCTTCGAAGCAGATATCAAGGAGATGTGCGATATTGTCCATGCATGTGGCGGGCAGCTTTATATGGACGGAGCCAACATGAACGCACAGGTAGGACTGACCAATCCGGGAACTATCGGTGCTGATGTATGTCACTTGAACTTGCATAAAACCTTTGCCTCTCCTCATGGTGGAGGCGGACCGGGCGTAGGCCCTATCTGTGTGGCAGAACATCTGGTTCCTTTCTTGCCACAGCATCCTGTACGTTGGGGCAGCGATTTGAACACGGTTTCTGCAGCGCCTTACGGAAGTGCGGGTATCCTGCCTATCACTTACGCCTATATCCGTATGTTGGGAGCTGAAGGATTAACCCGGGCTACGCAAGTGGCTATCCTGAACGCCAATTACCTGGCAGCAAAACTGAAAGACACCTACGGAATTGTCTATACCGGAACAACCGGACGTGTAGGACACGAACTGATTCTGGAGTGCCGCAAGGTTAAAGAGCTATCGGGCATTGACGAAAATGATATAGCCAAGCGTTTGATGGACTTCGGTTATCATGCTCCTACCCTTTCATTCCCTGTACACGGCACGTTGATGGTCGAGCCAACCGAAAGTGAAAGTAAAGCAGAATTGGACCGTTTCATTGAGGTTTTGGAATGTATCTGGAAGGAAATCAAAGAGGTCGAAAATGGTTATGCGGACCGCACGGACAATGTGCTTAAAAATGCACCACATCCCGAATATGAGGTAACCGCTGATGAATGGGAGCATTCTTACTCACGAAGCAAAGCCGCCTTCCCGTTGGACTGGCTGCACGACTCCAAATTCTGGATCAATGTAGCCCGCGTGGATAATGCATACGGCGACCGCAATTTGGTTCCGACCATCAGCTAACATAAAGGACGGCTCTTTTTAAAACAAAGAATGAAGAATTATTATCCGGAAAAGATTTTAATTCTTCATTCTTAATTTTTAATGTCCATAACGCTCTGATTTGCCCCTCTACTCAAGACAATAGGCAACACGTTAGGAAATTATTATTTCAACACTTCTTTCAGTTTAGCCTCAATCTCATCGCCATGAATATTTTTAGCGATAATGGTACCGTCTTTATCCACCAAGATGGTGTGCGGAATGCTATTAACGGAATAAATAGCTGCGCCTCCATTTTTCCATCCCTGAAGGTCGGACAATTGCGGCCAAGTGATATTCAAGTCCTTGATGCCTTTCTCCCACGCATCTTGCTTGCTGTCCAAGGAAATGCCGACAATCTCAAAGCCTTTTCCTTTATACTGCTTGTAAAGCTCGACCAGCTTAGGAGTCTCTTTGCGGCAAGGAGGACACCAGCTTGCCCAGAAGTCAATCAAGACAACTTTACCCTGCCCTACATAGTCAGACAACTTACGCATGTCGCCTTTCACGTCTTTCATCTCGAAGTCGGTGAATTTCTTACCTACAGCTACCTTCTTCAAATTTTCCAGACGCACCATCAGCTTGTCTATACCAGCAACCGATTTAAATACATCACTCGACTGAGCAGCCAACTCCTGTTGTTTCTCTTCGGGAATGTAATAACGGAAATCATAGAACAACTTTGCAGCCAACGGGTTGTTCATATTCGAAGCGATAAAATCAGCAGCTTTTTGTGAAACCTGATTATCCAGTTCTTCATACCTCTTCTCGATATCTGCCCTATCCGGCTGATCATCCGATTTCAAGCTCGAAGCTACCTCTGCCTGCTGTTTCCGTATCGGACGAACAGCTTCCTTAAATCCCTGTAAAGCATCATTTTCCGGAGAACCTGTCACGTTAGACAAGCTATCCAGCACTACCTGAAGCTTGTTGTTCCCCAAAGCCAATGTAGCCGCAAAGGGCATATCTTCACCGGGCATAGTGTACGAACGGGGTACAGCCTCTTCACTGAACTTCAAGGTGCGAAGAACAACAGTAGGGTTCTCACCTTTCAAGGTAAAACTTCCGTTCTGTACCAAGGCACTATCCAGTGGAGCCGCATCGGGCTCATTGTACAGGCAAAGGTAAACATATTTGCCATCCAATGCCGAATTATTTACTTTTCCGGTGATTTCATACCCCGGTTTTTCGTTGCAGGCAGCCAACAAAAGGGTCGATGCTGCCGCCATCAGAATTGTTTTTTTCATTGTTTTTCTTATTTTTAATCGGGAAATTAAATATTTGCTCCCCAAAGATTTATTGGTGCAAAGATAGTACAATTAAAGACACTGAGGAAAGGTCTATATACTTTTTTCCCTCAATATCTCCGTCCTTGCCAAGTCTTTCTTTCTGCGAAACGCTTTAACGCTTTGGCCGTAAACTCATAGTTCTTCAACCCCCAATCCGGTGCAATGAGTAATTCTTTAGGCGACTGAGAAACAAAACGCTCCACTACAATATCCGGATTCAGACGCTCTACGAAATCGATGACCAGATCTATATATTCATCTACTGAATAAAGATGGAAATTTGCCGGAGAATCCTCAAATTCCTTAGCCATGCGCGTATTGCGGATCAGTTGTAATTGATGCAATTTCAACGTGGTAAGCGGGAGCTTTGATATACGCCCTGCATGGCCCACTATTTCCTCCCGGCTCTCACCGGGCAAGCCCAAGATGAGATGTGCTCCGACATAAATTCCCCGGGAAGCTGTCCTGCAGATAGCCGACTCCGCCTCAGCGTAAGTATGTCCTCGATTAATACGATGGAGCGTCTTGTCCAAAGTACTTTCCACACCATATTCAATCAGAACAAACCGGCGCTGCGCCAAGTCTGAGAAGTAATCCAACAAATCGTCTGGCATACAATCAGGCCGTGTTCCGACAATCAGACCGCAAACGCCTGGAAAACGCAATGCCTCCTCGTATTTATCGATAAGCCTACTACTAACGTCATACGTATTGGTGTAAGCCTGAAAATAGGCTAAATAGCGCATATCTGGATATTTACGGGCAAAAAAAGCCACACCCTCTTCCAATTGCCGGGTGATGCTCTTATCGGTATGGCAATACTCCGGACTGAAGGTCTGATTGTTACAATAAGTACATCCGCCAAACCCTTTCGTCCCGTCCCGGTTAGGACAGGTAAATCCGGCATTCAACGAAATTTTCTGCACCTTTCCCGGAAAAACACTTTTAAGGAAGTCACTAAACTCATTATATGGTTTATTCGCTTTCATCATCTTTAAGCAATAGGATTTAGGCTTATAGCCACTTATTTCTACACATTAGCCCTGCAAAGATAAAAAAAACAAGGGAAATGTTACCGACATGTAAAAATATAGTTGTAAGTTTGTGTGTTTTTAGTTTACACGTTTCTAATAAAGTACAACAAAAACTAATAAACGAATAAACTCAAAAAAAACTAATAAACTAAATTTTAGTGCTATGCAAAACAGACGAGATTTCTTAAGACAAGCCGGCTTGTTATTAGCCGGAGGTTTAGTGGCACCACAATTACTGACCTCTTGTGGAGGGAAAACAAAAACAGATGCCGCACAAGTAGCTACGAAAACCGCTAAAAATATCGGTTTGCAGCTTTATTCTTTAAGAGATATGGTAAAGAATGAAGGCATACAAAAGGTATTGGAAACGGTATCGAAAATGGGATACAAGAACTTGGAAACAGCCAACTATGACAATGGGAAAATTTACGGATTGACACCGACCGAGTTCAAGAAGATGGTGGAAGACTTAGGCATGAAATGCACCAGCGCCCATTTAGGACAAGATTATTCGAAAGAAAAAGCTTCAGAAGTGATGGCGTGGTGGGACAAAGCTATCGAAGCGCACCATCAGTTGGGTACCACGTTCATGATTCAACCTTGGATGTCTACCAACGATAAAACCACCTTGGACGATATCAAGATGTATTGCGATTACTTCAGCCAAGTGGGCCAGAAAGCAAAAGCCGCAGGTATCACATTCGGATATCATAACCACGATTTTGAATTCCGTAAGATTGACAATCAGCTGATTTATGATGTCATGCTCGACAATGTGGACAAAAATAACGTTTGCTTCGAAATGGATGTTTATTGGGTTCAGCATGGAGGAGGAGACCCTGTGGCTTACCTGAAAAACCGGCCGGATCAATTCAAAGCTATTCATATCAAAGATGAAAAGGAAATCGGAGCCAGCGGAAAAATGAATTTCGAACCGATCTTCAATCAAATGTATGCTAACGGAATTCAAGATTGGTATGTAGAAGTAGAGGCATACACCAACAACGACCCCGTTGCCAGCGTACAACAAAGCTATGACTTCCTGAATAACGCAGATTATGTAAAATAATTAGGAGTTGGGGGATTGGTAGTTAGGACATCGAACTACTAACTACCAATAAACTCCATTCCTCTGCCAATGCTGACATGGAGGGGTATAACAGATTAGCACCCTCCTGCAGCAAAACCTCATCAGGTAGAGGACCTGTATTGACCGCAATGGTAAATATTCCAGCTTGCACCCCGGCTCTTACACCTAAAGGAGCATTCTCTATAACAATTGCTTCATGGGCCTGCACTCCGGCTTTTTGTAACCCCATCAGATAGGGTTCCGGATTAGGTTTGCCATACTTAACATCAAACGCAGTTACCATTTTATCCGAGGAAAAACAACCCGGATAAGTATGATTAAGCTTATCAATTAGACTTTTCTGTCCGGAACCAGTAACGACCAGACTTTGTAATCCAGTCTTTGCCACTTCACGCAAGACATCTGCCGCCCCCGGCATTGCCTCTCCATCATTATATTGATTAAATAAAGCGGCTTTTTCTTCATAGAGATGCACCTTCTCTGCTTCAGTAGCTTCCCTACTGAATGTGCGTTGGATAAGTACATTTATGATGCTGGCCCCCGTTCTGCCTTCATGCAGATAAAAGTCTTCATCGGAAGCTATAATATGATGCCGGCTGGTCACCTCTCTCCAAGCCCGGGCGTGAAAACGCATGGAGTCATAAAGCACTCCATCCATATCAAACAAAACGGCTTTCGGATTCAGCCTTTTACCCGCCTTCTCTTCGTATTTTCGAATAGCCTCTTGGATTGATTCTTTGCTCATATTCTATTAAAGTAGTTAGAAGTTAGAAGTCAGGAACTGGTAGATAAATCAGTTTTACAACCCCTACTAATTTACTAACTACCAACTACTAACTACCTCTATTTTCCTTACAATCTTTCCTTAATTGCTTCGCTTTCTTTCTCGTAGCCGGGTTTGTTCAGCAAAGCAAACATATTCTTTTTATAGGCTTCTACCCCCGGTTGATTGAACGGATTCACACCTAACATATAGCCACTGATTCCGCAAGCTTTCTCAAAGAAATAGAACAACTGACCGATATAATACGGAGTAACGGCCGGCATTGTTATCTTCAAGTTCGGAACACCACCATCCACATGAGCCAGCTGAGTTCCCAGTTCGGCCATCTTATTCACTTCATCTACGTGTTTTCCGGCCAGGAAGTTCAGGCCATCCAAATTGGCTTCATCCGTCGGAACCGTCACGCTATGATCAGGAGTAGCTACTGAGATAACCGTTTCAAAAATAGTACGTTCACCTTCTTGGATCCACTGCCCCATCGAATGCAGGTCTGTAGTCAAATCTACTGCAGCCGGGAAAATACCCTTATGCTCTTTGCCTTCACTCTCTCCATAGAGTTGCTTCCACCATTCGGCAATATAGTGCAACTTCGGGTGGAAATTACAAAGGATTTCGATTTTCTTTCCGCTCTTATAAAGCTCGTTACGCACTGCTGCATAGATAGCAGAGATATTCTCAGCAAACGGAACACTCTCGTCTGTAGCCTTCTCCATAGACACGGCACCGGCCACCAATTCACGGATGTTCACACCTGCTACGGCTATAGGCAACAAACCCACCGGAGTCAATACCGAAAAGCGGCCACCTACATTATCCGGAATAACGAAAGTCTTATACCCTTCTTGGTCAGCCAACGTACGTAATGCCCCTTTCTTGGCATCCGTGATAGCCACGATACGATGCTTGGCCTCCTCTTTGCCTACCGCCTCTTCCAGTTGTTTCTTCAAGATACGGAATGCCAACGCCGGCTCTGTTGTTGTACCAGACTTGGAAATATTAATGATACCGAATTGTTTTCCTTTCAAAACCTCGCTCAGTTCATATAAATAATCTTCACCGATGTTATGGCCCGCATAAAGCAGAATCGGATTCTTCCGGTCAGCCGTATGCAACCAGTCAAAACTATTATTCATGGCCTCCACTACGGCACGAGTTCCCAAATAGCTTCCTCCGATACCAATAGCCACTACCACCTCGCATTTCGAACGCAACACCTCTGCTGTATCTTCAATGTCCTTCAATTCCGCATCGGTAATAGAGGAGGGCAAATGCAACCAACCTAAAAAGTCATTACCGGCACCATTGCCTTTATGCAAGGTAGCCACACATTCATTGGCTTTTGCTTCTTGTGCATATACTTGTTCTTTCGAAACAAAGCCAAATGCTTTCTCAATGTTTAAACTAATGTTTTCCATAAAGCGAATATCGGTTTATTTAAATAATTTCGTCAACTTCCGAATTTCCGTTACCGGCGATTTACGTTCATACAAGATTGCATACAACGTATTCAGTATCGGCATATCGACTTTATATTTCTCGTTAATTTCATAAATACATTTCGTCCCATAATAACCTTCGGCTATCATTTCCATCTCCAGCTGTGCGGTCTTCACAGAATAGCCCTTCCCTATCATTGTTCCGAAAGTCCGGTTTCTACTGAAACGGGAATAGGCCGTCACCAGCAAATCGCCTAAATAGACAGAGTCCGTAATATCCCTGTCCAGTCCATGAACGGCATACAGGAAATTACGCATCTCCTCAATCGCATTACAGATAAAGACAGCCAAAAAGTTATCCCCATACTTCATGCCATGACAAATGCCCGCTACAATTGCATATACATTCTTCAGTACCGATGCATATTCGATACCAATCACATCCTGACAACAATAATTCTTCAGGTAATGATTCTGGAAGACCGGAGAAATCTGCTTCACTTTCTCTACGTCCGGACAAGCCAGCGTAATGTAAGAGAGACGCTCCAACGCAATCTCTTCCGCATGGCAGGGGCCTCCGATAACGGCTATGTTCTGGATCGGCACGTCATAATACTCCGCAAAATAATCAGCAACCAGCATATTCTCATCCGGGACAATTCCCTTGATAGCCGAAATGATGAATTTGTCGCGCATAGAGGTCCTCACCTTATTCAAATGCTGTTTGAGGAAAGGCGAAGGCGTGGCAAAGATCAACGTATCCGAATCTTCTATCGCCTTATTGATATCCGAATAGAAGTGAATACGTTCTACATCAAATTCCACCGCCGACAAATAACTCGGATTATGGCCACTCTGCAGGAAGTCCTGAATCTGGTCATCCCTGCGCATATACCAGTTAATCTTATCTTGTGTCGAAAGTACAATTTTGGCCAAAGCGGTAGCCCAACTACCGCCACCCATTATTGCAATTTTTCCAGGCAAATCCATGTCTTTCTCTGGTTTTATTTGGCTGCATTGGCAATCCATTCCGCGACTTGTTCAGCCGAAGGATTGGCCAACTCTAACTTATATTTCTTATTAAGTTCACACAATTCTTGTCTTACCTTATTCGGATTAGCCTCCTTCAAGGTATCTATCGTAATATAGCCTGCTTTTTGCAAAGCCGGAACCCAATCCTTATCTATACCGATAGCTGTATATTTCTCAACAGCATCTTTCTTAGCTGTCTTTTCCGGACGCATCTGCGGGAAGAAGAGTACCTCCTGAATCGTGGTCTGACCGGTCATCAGCATCACCAGACGATCGATTCCGATACCGATACCGCTGGTCGGAGGCATACCGTATTCCAACGCACGCATGAAATCTTGGTCGATAATCATCGCCTCGTCATCTCCCTTATCCGCCAAGCGCATCTGCTCTTTGAAACGCGCCTCTTGATCTATCGGGTCGTTCAGCTCTGAGTAAGCATTCGCCAGCTCCTTACCATTGACCATCAGCTCAAAGCGCTCGGTCAAGCCCGGTTTGCTCCGATGCATTTTGGTAAGCGGAGACATCTCTACCGGATAATCAATAATAAATGTAGGCTGGATAAAGGTTCCTTCGCAAAATTCACCGAAGATCTCATCAATCAGTTTTCCCTTACCCATCGTATCATCAATTTCCATGTTCAGCTTCTTGCATACCTCACGGATCTGCGCCTCGTCCATTCCCTCCAGATCATAGCCGGTTTTCTCCTTGATAGCCTCAAGAATCGGAAGCCGGCGATAAGGAGCCTTAAAGCTGATTGTCTTTCCGTCCACCACAGTTTCACTCGAGCCATTCACCGCAATACAGATTTCTTCCAATAGCTTTTCGGTAAATGACATCATCCAGTTATAGTCCTTATACTGTACATACAACTCCATGCAGGTAAATTCCGGATTATGATTGCGGTCCATTCCTTCGTTACGGAAGTTCTTACCGATCTCATAAACTCCTTCAAAGCCGCCTACAATCAGACGTTTCAAGTAAAGCTCTGTGGCAATACGCATATACATATCTATATCCAGTGCATTGAAGTGCGTAATAAACGGACGTGCGCTGGCTCCTCCCGGAATAGATTGCAAAGTCGGAGTTTCCACTTCGGTATATCCGGCATCATCCAATACACGGCGCATTGTCTTAACCACCTTCGCACGTTTCAGGAAAATATCCTTCACACCATCGTTTACAATCAAATCCACATAACGCTGACGATAACGCAATTCCGGATCATTGAATCCATCGTATGCCACCCCATCTTTGTACTTTACGATAGGCAACGGGCGTAAAGATTTGGACAATACAGTCAGCTCGCGGGCATGTACCGAAATCTCGCCCATTTGCGTGCGGAACACATACCCCTTGACACCGATTATATCCCCAATATCCAATAATTTCTTGAATACAACAGTATAAAGATCTTTATTTTCGTCCGGACAAATATCGTCACGTGAGATATACACCTGTATCCGGCCTACCGAATCCTGCAACTCGATGAAAGAAGCCTTCCCCATGATACGACGGCTCATGATTCGTCCCGCGATGCTTACCTCGCGCGGTTCGGCGTCATCTTTGAAATTTTCCTTTATTTCTTTGGAAAATGCATTTGTCGCATACTCTGCTGCGGGATAAGGTTCTATCCCCATTTCTCGCAACTGCGCCATGCTGTTGCGTCTGATAATTTCCTGTTCGCTCAGTTCTAATAGATTCATTGCACTAGCATCATTTGTATAATACAGTGCAAAAATATAAAAAATATCCGGGAATATAAACGAGTTTAACCAGAATGACATAAAAAATAGGGACGGAAACTGATTTTGTCGGCTGTTTTTCTGATTTTATCGGTCATCCTCCCGATTTTATCGAATATTTTTCCAGATTCTATCGGATATCTTTTTCCAGGAAGGTTATGAATCACTTCAACAATACAGATACAAAAAAGAGGAATCTCCTTTTTTTGAGAAATTCCTCTTCTTGCAGGGGTGAAAGATGGGGCTCGAACCCACGACCCTTGGAACCACAATCCAATGCTCTAACCAACTGAGCTACATTCACCATATTTGTCCTCCGGAATCACATTTCCTTTAAGACGGTGCAAAGGTAAGGATTATTTTCAATTCTGCAAACATTTTGTTTACTTTTTTATGCGATGATATGTTCGCTCACCCACCAAAGCGTGTAAACAAATACGACACTCAACACAAACAAATAACCTATGTAGAGCAATAACGTCTTCAACGCCGCCTTTATCCAGTGATTGCGTACATAAACACGGCGCACCGCCCATGTGGTGTAGAGCAAAAAGTAAACAGACAACAATTGCCACAGTTCCATGCTATGGTATTTCACCCAAAGTGTCCAGACAATGCCAACAGCAAGAAGCAACAGCAATACCGAATGGATATGCAGCGCGAACACCAAATGGTGCATATAGACCATCTTGTCTTTCCGAAAAAGCATTTTCAGCATGAAGGCAAAGACCGGAATCATCAGGAGGACGATAATCGGCCAATAGAAGGAGTACCACGACAACATCTGGCTGTAATTATTTTCCTTTTTCATCTCGCGGAGGTGCTTTTTCGCCAATATCGGATTTACCTGTTCTGTCAAATGAGCGGTATCGACCGAACTGACGTATATCGAATCGGAGTTATTCCATTTCGCGAAATCCTGTTCGAACAGGAAGGTGAGCAGCTGCACGCGGGCTGTGTCCCGATAGGGCGAGGGCAAAATCTTCAACGATTGCCGGTAGGTATTCACGAGCAGCGCCGTATCGGTAATACACCAGATGGTCGTGTCCTCCAGTCCGGAGACGGAAACCATTTCATCGTAGCTCTCTTCTTCCGGGTCGGACAACAAGATATCCAGATTCTCCAAGCTTCCCTCTGACTCCTTGACGCTGCCCGGCGCTTGCGAGAAGGTGAAGAGGAAAAACAGACAGGAGATAAACATGAAGAGGCGCATCGGATGCACGTAGGAGTTGATTTTACCCACATTGAACTCCCGCGTCAGGAAGCCAGGTTTACGGAAAAGCAAATAGAGCGTATTCCAAACTTTCGTGTCAAACTGATAGACATTTTCGATGTATTGCAACATATATTTCCAAAAAGGCTGCTCAATATCGAGAGCATACTGGCCGCATTGCGAGCAATACATTCCCTTCAGTTTACGTCCGCAATTCTTGCAATAGGTATAAGCCGGTATCTGTTTCCGGCGGATGCGTTTCAGTCGGCGATACTCAATTTTACGCGAGAGCGCCTCCCGCCGTTTCCGCAATATTTCTTTCCAATTTTTCAACATAACCATTCCTCCTCAGTTAAAAATACTCTCCAATATTGACTCCGAATATCGTTGTGGCAACCCAAAGCAGCGTCAAGATGAATACGGTAAACAGAATTACCATATATATAAGGTACAGCACTACGGATTTGAGCGTTCCTACAAGCCAATGGCTGTGTGTATAGATGCGGTGTGCCGCGACAATAAGGTAAAAAAGGAGCAACACACCCATACATAACGCTATCTCGTTGGCAAAGTCGGTCGACACGAAGTAGAACCAAAGCAGGACGACAGACACCGCCAGCAGCATGACCGAATGCAGATGCAACGCAAAGGCGTAATGCTTCATATACGGCATCTTCTCTTTCCGGAAGAAAAGCTTCAGCAGCAAGGCAAAGACCGGAATCAGGAGCAACAGGATGATGGGCAGCCACGAAGAGTACCATGATGTGAATGCACCCCAGTTCATCTCGTTCTCCACCTTCAGCGCCTCTACCTCATCAGCTATCGTTTTAAAGTACGTTGTATCTGACGAGAGTGCATAGACCGTATCATGGAGGTGAATCGGCAAGATGAAGTTTTGTTCCAGCAAAACTTTCGGTACCGTACCCCGCAGCGTGTCTTGAAAGGGTGTCTTTTCCCAGCGAGCAATAGTCATTAGTTCCGATGTCGCCTCCTTTTTTCCGCAAATCCAGACGGTCGTGTCTGGCTCCGCCATACGCTCTTCATCGCTCAGCTCGTCATACCAATAGTCGTAAGCATCCTGATTCATCGGGACATTCATCGTCCCATACTCCGCCTGTACATAAGTGAACCGACCATCACCGTTGGTCATCGTAATGCCCATACTGTTCGGGTCATCGGGTATCAAGGCAAAAAAGAAAAGGAAAAAGACTGCAGAGAGGAACATGAAAAGCCTTAAAGGATGGACGTAGGAGCTGACTTTTCCGGCATTAAACTCATTCGTAAGAAATCCCGGCTTGCGGAGCAGAAGGTAGAGCGTCATCCAGACTTTGCCGTCAAACTGATAGACGTTCTCGAAGTATTGCCGGATGTATTTCCAGAAAGGTTGTTCGATGTCCAACGCATATTGTCCGCATTGGTAACAATACATGCCGTCTAGTTTTGTTCCACAGTTCTTGCAGTAGGAATAGGAAGGTGTTCTCTTACGGCGAATGCGCTTCAGCCGTCGGTATTCGATATGCCGCGCCCATTGCTCCTTCCTTTTCCGCAGGTAAGAAAGTAGTTTATTGTTTTTCATATACCTATTTTAAGCTTCGCATGTGCTCAGTTTATCAGTTGACGAGTTGACAAGAGAACAAGAATAGCTCCTGCCTACTTGTCAACTCGTCACCCCGCCAACTACCTTAAGCTTGCGAAGGTTGGATTATTTATAAATAGCTTTTTTGCCCGCAAGCAGGGTGTTCCGCATTAAGGAAATGATAGTCATCGGCCCTACCCCACCGGGTACCGGACTGATATAAGAACATTTCGGAGCGACTTCATCAAATTTTACATCGCCAGAGAGACGAAAACCACTCTTTCGGGTAGCATCAGGAACGCGTGTTGTACCCACATCGACTACGACCGCTCCCTCCTTCACCATGTCGCCCGTCAGGAATTCCGGCACACCCAGCGCAACGATAATGATATCTGCCTGCCGGCACATCTCCTTCAGGTTCTTTGAGCGGCTGTGGCATACCGTAACCGTACAATCCCCAGGATAGGCCTTCTGCACCATCAGCGTAGCCATCGGCTTGCCCACGATGTTACTGCGTCCCAATACGACACAGTGCTTGCCTTGCGTCTCGATGTTATAGCGTTTCAGCAGCTCAAGGATTCCGGCCGGAGTTGCTGAGACGAAACAGGGCAAGCCAATCGCCATACGTCCTACATTGATCGGATGAAATCCATCTACATCCTTCCGGTAATCAATAGCCTCAATGATTTTCTGTTCCGAAATATGTTTCGGCAAAGGAAGCTGGACGATAAATCCGTCCACATCCGGATCGTTATTGAGTTCATGGACCTTCCGAAGCAGCTCTTCTTCGGTTACGTCCGCTTCATAACGGATCAACGAAGACTTGAATCCGATTTCTTCACAAGTCTTTACCTTGTTAGCAACATAAGTCTCGCTTCCACCGTCATGTCCTACCAATATTGCCGCCAAATGAGGGACTTTCCCTCCATTAGCTTTAATTTGCGCCACTTCTTCGGCCATCTCCTGCTTCATCTGAGCAGCTGTGGCCTTGCCGTCTAATAACTTATATTCCATAATATCTGTTTTATGTGACGGTGTGTCAAAATATAAAATTACGCACAGATAACACAGATACAACAAGCTGAATAAATCTGCGAAAATCTATTCAATCTGTGTTATCTGCGTGCCAATATCTCATTTTGACACACCATCTCCGATCCTTATCTTCTGAAATTAGGCATCATCGGGAATCTCTTTCCGCCCGCTTTTGCCGTGGTCAACATCTTCATCATTTTACGAGTCTCATCAAATTGCTTCAGCAACTTATTGACTTCCTGTATGCTGGTTCCGCTACCCTTAGCAATGCGATTGCGACGCGAACCGTTCAATATAGCCGGATTACTACGCTCTGCAGGAGTCATCGAATAGATTATAGCTTCGATACTCTTGAAAGCGTTATCGTCAATATCTACATCTTTCATCATTTTGCCAATTCCCGGTATCATCGAAGCCAGTTCTTTCAGATTACCCATTTTCTTTATTTGCTGGATCTGAGTCAGAAAGTCATTAAAATCAAATTGATTTTTGGCGATTTTCTTCTGCAACCGTTTAGCCTCTTCCTCATCATACTGCTCTTGAGCGCGTTCCACCAACGAAACAATATCTCCCATTCCCAAGATACGGTCGGCCATACGTTCAGGATGGAATATGTCCAACGCATCCATCTTCTCGCCCGTACCGACAAACTTAATCGGTTTATCCACCACCGTACGGATAGAGAGAGCAGCACCACCGCGCGTATCACCATCCAGTTTTGTCAGAACTACACCATCAAAGTCCAACCGTTCGTTAAACTCCTTAGCCGTATTCACGGCATCCTGACCGGTCATGGCATCTACTACGAAAAGGGTCTCGTTCGGCTGAATAGCCTCTTTGATAGCCGAAATTTCCCGCATCATCTGCTCATCAATAGCCAGACGTCCGGCAGTATCGACTATAACTACATCATAGTTTTTCGCTCTTGCTTCTGTTATGGCATTTAACGCAATCTCTACCGGATTCTTATTGCCTTCTTCCATATAAACCGGTACGCCGATCTGCTCACCGACAACACGCAACTGTTCGATGGCTGCAGGACGATAAACGTCACAAGCGACCAGCAACGGCTTCTTGCCCCGCTTGGTTTTCAGCATATTGGCCAACTTACCCGTGAATGTTGTCTTACCTGAACCTTGCAGACCAGACATCAAGATTATGGATGGCCGCCCGTCCAAATTCAAATCGGAAGCCGTTCCCCCCATCAATGTTGCCAACTCATCATGTACTATCTTGACCAATAATTGGCTTGGCTTCACTGACGTCAACACATTCTGACCTAAAGCTTTTTCTTTTACTTTATCTGTAAATGCCTTGGCAACCTTGTAATTGACATCGGCGTCCAATAACGCACGACGTACATCTTTTAATGTTTCCGCAACATTGATTTCGGTGATTTTTCCTTCACCTTTCAGCAACTTAAACGAGCGTTCCAAACGCTCACTCAGATTGTCAAACATACGTATATCTCTTATTTCTGTTAATTCAACTTATCACTATGACGGGCAAAGGTAGTAAAAAGCGCAGAATATATTGGCATAATTGCCACAAAACTTGCGTATATAACAACAATGAGGATTGATGAGTTATGCACCGCACCACTATTCATTTCTTAATATGACATGCTTTTAGTTCAGTAATCATGCTCTCATTGGTCTTGGACGGGTTAAAATATCTGACTTTCAAAGGTATGGAATCCTGTCCGCTACCTCCCCAATCCAATTCTCCGGCATAGATGACCCTGCTTTTCCAATATAACGTGCCCTCAATGAAAAAAGTATATTTTCCTGGAGAAACACGGTTACCGTTATTGTCGGTCCCGTCCCACTGGTAGCTCAAAACGCCATTCCGTGGTGTTGCTCCCGTTATGGCATCTATCTGCGTAGAAGACAGGGTTTGGGGCTTTGCCTTGCTTACCCAAATGGGTAGGGCATCTTCCCGGTATTCATATCCGCCTTCCGCCGTAAACGATGTGGCATACAAGGTACGTACCAACCGGCCTGTTTCGTCTTCTATCCAAATGGCATATTGACTGGAAGCAATGCCGCCACGTTGGAAGCGGAAAGAAATCTCCAAATGTTCTCCTACGGAATTCTTTTTTGTGGTTTCCCTGTCTTTTGCATACGAGGTGGTGCAACCTTGTATACCAATGCAGGCTGACATCAAGATTGCGCATAAAAAATTTGTTCTCATGTTTAGTATGTTTTGCTTTTATTTGTCTACTTGATAACAGTTCAGTACTATTCCAGGGACATAAACGCGGGTGGTTCAGATAAGACCACTATCTTTTGATAAACCTAAGACGCTCATCAGTGCTTGCTTCATGATGCCGGCATCCACATCTTTTCCCGTCCAATATTTTATAGCTATCATGGCTTGGTAAACAAGCATGTTCATTCCGGGCAGAATATGTTTGCATCCATTGGCCAAGGCATCTTTCAGCAAATGCGTATAAACCGGATTGGGAATGCAATCTGCCACTATCATTTGTGGCTGTAATGTATCCACGCGGATATTGAGACGCTGCTCCACGTTAGGATATAAGCCTACGGGGGTTGCGTTGATTACGATGTCTGCATCAGAAGGAATGCTGAATGCCTGATTCCATGGCTGGAATGACGCCTTTGCTGGTGTGCGGCTGTTCAGTAAATCCGCCAATGATTTTCCCCTTTCGCTCACATTCACGATGATGATTTCTTTGGCTCCTGCCAGTGCCATTTCTACGGCTATTGCACGTGCCGCCCCACCTGCGCCGAAGATGACAACCTTTTTACCGGGTATGGATGTTATTTCCGAAATAGCCTTGACAAAGCCTTTCCCATCCGTATTTTCACCTGTAGTCCTTCCGTCCGGACCGATTATGACCGTATTCACCGCACCGATAATCTGTGCAGACTCTCCAATTCGATCCAAATACTTCATGACTTCCACTTTGTTGGGAATGGAGCAATTGAATCCTCGCCATCCCATCGCCTTGGCGCCTTCAACGGCAGCCTGTAGATTATCGGGTCCTACTTCGCAATTGATATAACAATAATGCAATTGATGATGACGAAATGCTGCTTCCATAATAGCGACAGTAGGGTTTTCTGCCGCAGGTTTTGCAAACGACCCAAGCAATTCCGGCAAAAAGTCAGGCGAAGAAATCTTGTGTTCCTTAATGTTCATAATACCAATCTATTTCATTTGATGCTGCAAAGTTAGCAGCAAAAAAAGAAACAAGATTCCATTATATTTGCAGTATTATTCATTATATTTGCAGTAGGGTAAAAATACGAGTATGCCGATATTAGAACGTAAGATTGTACATGAGATGGCGACGGTATGCAGCCATATTTCCTATCCCCGCTTTGTACTTCCTTTACACAAGCATGTGGAGTACGAAATCATGCTATTCACTCAGGGCAGCGGGAAACAGTTTGTCGGTGAAGGCGTATCAGAATATAAAGTCGGAGATATAGCCCTTATCGGAAGTAACGTACCTCATCTTCACCTGTGCCATACTAAACTGAATCCCACCTCTGCAAGTGGCTTGGAAGATGAATGGAGTGCAGGGGAAGCCATACAGTTCAGACCGGACATTTTTCCGGAACAAATGAAAGACATTCCTGATTATCGTTTTATCTATGATTTGTTGCAGAAAAGCCAATATGGAATCCGTTTCTACGATGAAGGACTGTTCGACGCAATGTTGGAGTTGATACAGGCATTCGATTCTTCCGGATATACCTCACGTCTTATCTGCCTGTTGCGTATGTTTGAAAAACTACATGAGAGCCAGCATTTCAAATTACTTTCTGACACCGCATACAATCAAGCGAATCCTATTCCCGATGTGAAAGAACCTGTCAATAGAGTATATGCCTATCTTTATAACCATTTCAAGGAAAAAGTGACTTTGGAGGAGATAGCGAAGTTTGTCAAACAAAACCCTTCGGCGCTGTGCAGGTATTTCAAACAACGCACGGACAAAAGTATTTTCCAATGCTTAGCGGAGATACGGATTGAACACGCCTGCAAATTGCTGGCTTATTCAAACATGAATATTTCGCAAATAGCCTACGAATCAGGGTACAACAGTGTCACTCATTTTATTGCTCAATTTGAAAAAATCACCAAGCGAACGCCATCTGAATATCGAATGCAGATAAAATTGTGAGGTTGCCAGTATGATGTAATCCTGCACCCATCTTTCACATGGCGACCGCTGGCGACAAGCACATCGCAATAATTTAGAATTAATGATTTTTCGAGAAGGAATAAGGCTTGTCCTCTGGAGCGATACCACGCTTCCGATTCGGCTGGTCGCTCATCTCATACTCAACAAGACCTCCCTGCATTAGCTCTCCGAATGAGAGCCAGTTGTGAGTAAATCGCTTTCCATTAAACTTCGCAGAATTAATATAGCAATGAGTCAAATCATTTCCATTTGCCTGAATTACTAAATCTTTGCCGTTTTCCAAGTGAATAGTCATTTTGGGGAATAGCGGGCTACCAAGTACATACTGATCCGTACCCGGACAAACGGAGTATAATCCCATTGCACTAATCACAAACCATTCTTAAACCAAGCCATTGAGACATGGAAAAACATGTTGAAAAATCATCGTTCCGAACAGACGAAAATGTTAACGGAACATGAATCCAATATGCGCAAAATCCTCAGACATAATGAAGGCGTTTGGTTTTCTGATTTCCGGATGAAAGTTTTGGTGATTTTTTTGTTTGTTTATACGGTGGTATTGGGACTGGTTGTATATTGTTCCACATGAGGTATCATGTACGATGCCATCCAATATGGACGTTTTTTTGCCTCTAACATGCTCCAGTCTTTACCAACAACTTGTTAGCAAATTAAAAAGCAAAGTTCGGAAAAGCGGCTGAACTTCGCCGCCATTTCCTTAAATACCCCTTTCTGAATAATCAATACTTTCATTAGATTTCAATCAGGTTCGGACGGTTGAAGTTCGTGTAATCTCCACTCATGATTGCGCCATTTGAGAAAATAGTTAAACCATCTTTCTTTACACCATGCTGTTTATGGATATGGCCAAACAGATGCAAACGAGGCTTTATTTCTTCCACCCTCGCCAGAAGTTCTGCCGAACCATAATTTATCCCATCGTCAAAATCAAGAATGCCATAGGGCGGACAATGGGTAATCAATATATCTATGTCGGCAGGTATGGCAGCGTAATTATGGGCTTGACGATCGGAAATGCAATCTTCCATGAACATAGGGACTCCATAGAATTTAACTCCATCTATTACTACACCGGAATTACATAGATAATGCACATTCTCATCCAGCCCGTCTATCTTGGCTCTATAAAGACAGGCATCGTGATTGCCACAGATGAAAATCTTGTGGGGATAAGGAAGGTCGCAAAGCCAATCCATGAAGTCAATGGCTTCTTGCTCGCTTCCATTCATGGTGAAATCTCCTGAATGCACAAGAATGTCAGCATCAGGCAACTCTGTGAGCCGCCGATGCTGACTATGGGTGTCGGAGAGGTGGAGGATAGTCATCAAGTTTTTAGACTTTGTATTTAATCAAAAATTCTTCAAATAAAGTACGAAGTTTTCCCTCTACAAAATTTAGAATACTTTCAGGAACACGTTTATTTTCAAAGTCTGAGTAACTGACATTCGTATCAAACCCGACATACAAAGGAGTATCCAACAATAGTGCATTAGAATAATAATTACTCCAGACAAGATCCACTCCATATCGACTGAGGTAGCCTGTGCATGAATTACTCAATGAAAAAGCAGATTCGTTGTTTATCTTGTTGTTTTCCATGTTGATGTAGCAGCCAATAGCTTTGCCATTCCAATAATCCAATTTTTGTCCATGCTCGTTAGCCAGCAATGTCTTCAATACTAACCATATTTTCAAATACTTTTGTGGAGTAGTGTTTTCATCTAAATTTATGTCATCTTTTTCTATTTTGTTGGCAATGGCACAAGCAATAGCCCCTGTCAAATCGTCCTCAGACAACAACTGCAAAAATTCTTCGTCTTTAAACTCTTGCACATATGCCGTTTCGTAATTGTGAAAGTTATATGTTAATCCTTTCGCATCCCATGTACGATAAGGAACATGACCAACCCGATCTCCCCACTCACGGACAAATCGGTAAAGCCTGTATAAGTTGGCCAATTCGGGAGCAACGTTTTCTTGTTGGGAAAGGCATCCGTAGAGTTTGAGAATGTTGGCATAGCGTTTTTCTATTTCTTTTGTAGTAAAACATCCTTCTCCCCAAAGTACGGACAAGTCATAGCGCAAGCATTTGCAAGACTCGAAGGAGGCTATATCAAGTCTATTTGAAGCGTATTTATCCTTCATCTGCTCATCGAAGTCATACCAGCAAGATGGTTTTACATTCGGGATTTGTTTGGTAAAGGCCCCTTCCTGCAAACTATCAAAAGTCATCAGGTTTTCTATGTCATCATTCTGCTCGATAATCTGAATCACGTATCGCCAATCAAGATGTGTCTCGGTATTATTCCTTCGTGTACGTTTATGAATCTTGTCCAAATGATTCTTGACGAGGCGGCGCACAAAGCGGACAATACCTACAGAGAAAGCTGGACTGTTTCCGAACTTTTCACAGAAACTGATAAGCGGTAGCAATATATCAATATTGTTGTTTTCCCTTAGCCAAACAAAAATATCTTCAGAATCTTTCTTTTCGAAATGTTTCAAAACATCCATTACCTCACGCAACGCACTATTCTCCTGAATGGCTTGGAACAGCATGGTCAAAGCGCCGAAGCGTTTATGTACATGAGCTAAGTCACCATTCCATCGATTGGTAGAATCATATTCTTCCGCCTCATCCCCTATATTATCTTGCCGCTTTAGGAACAAATCTTTCGGGTCTATCTCACTCGGTTTTCCACCTTTCCACATTCGCTCTTGCAACAGTTGGATTTGCCAATACCATGTGTAGAAATCATTGCTCAATCCATCCGAGGTATATTCATGTTCTTTGTCACGATGTTTCCAGAACCATTCTTCACGTTCTTCCCATTCATCGGACCGTTGCTTCTGCTTGTCTTTATCGATAATATTGCCGATAAGCACCGGTTTGAGGTTTTCCGTAGCGGTCAGTGGTTCACCAGTTGTGTTGATTACTACAAATGTTTCCTCGCCATGCTGACGGTCGCCCATGTCAAAATAAACAAACTGCAAATTGCTGGTGATAAACTTTGAGAACTGGTTCAAGTCTAATTCCGTTTGTTGTTCCATAAGGATTTTCTCTATCCCTTTTACCGCACCTATTATGGCTTGAATGGAAGCGTCTTGTTCGTATTCTGAATAATACCACTCTGCAGTTATGATTTCTATATTTTCCTTATCAAGGAAATAATGGTATGTCAAATCGCTCAAGAAGTAAAGTGTACTCTCCCTTATCGCATACAAAAGCTGAGGTTCTTGATCATCGGTTTTTTCAAAATCCGACATAAGCAAGGAGGGTAGTTCATCGTTGCTTACCATTCTGTTCAGTACCCCTAAAAGCAGATAAAGTGTTGTGAGACGTTGCTGCCCATCGCAAAGTTGAATCTGTCCTTTAGGGCTTTCGTACCCATAGAGCAATCCTAACGACATGAAATCATTCTGCTCCAGATTGTATTCTTCAATAAGTCTTCTGACAAATTGAGTCACTAGTTCACCCTGCCTTTTCTTATTTCTGTCGTATGTTTCAAGTCCCCAACAATAATCACGTTGCAGGTCAGGAATTACGATTTTAGCGTTTCCGCCAAATATCTCTTTGAGATTATATTCTTCTCCGCTTATAAAATTATTATTATCCATTTGCGTACATTTTATTAAGTTGTTTCTTTATTTCTTCATAGTATCTCGCTATATTGTCTGCATCCCATTTTGAAACAGCAAACTTTGAGATAGAGTGCAAAAGGTTTCTACTTTCAAATCCTGAGTCCTCAATATTAAAGAATATCTTCTTTTTTTCTTCAAAAGGCTTGTCGCTAAACTCAGAATTATTGTTCTTATAAAGCAATACGAGGTTACCTATGCTGTGTTCTGTTATCTTATTTTCCGTTTTCTCCGTAATATCTTCTCTATTAAGCCAGGTAGAGTCTCCTTTTTGAATAGCTTCGATTTCAGCATCGGTACATTTTTTATCGTCTCCACGATAAAGAATGCCTTCTTTATCTTCGTGGTAGACTTTAGATTTTGGGAATATATGTTCCAATGACTTGTTTTGCCAAATAGTGAAATCAAACTTTCTGCTTTGCAATTTCTTTTTTTTCTGCAATTCATTTAACTTATTTTCTTCAATGACATTCAAATATAGAAGAAATTTACAGCAGGCATCATAACTATCGTTATATGCATTGGGATTCAAGACTCCGTTAATAAAACTTTGTTGCTTATTGCTCATCCTCGATATACTTTCCGCATCTTCTTCAGTTATCTCTTTATGGGTAGCACCTACCATTTTGCCTTGGGCATATTGTTCTAACAGTTTCTTATCGTTCTTCTGTTCCAGGAAGTATCTTATAATTTCAAACTTTTCATTATAGCCACTACATTTAAGGCTAAGCCCTAACCAATTGTATGTCACAGGGTCATCATAGATGTCTTCAAACGATTTTTGCAGATGCCGAAGTTCTTTAAATGTATGTTTTGTTTTTTGGTTGGATGTAATGCTGTCAGCATCATGTAGGAAGTCACGGGTAAATGCATCATATCCAAATCGGCTTTTCCCTTCTTTATTTTTTTTCCTGGACATATAGTCAAGCAGAAGTCCCATCGGTGTATTGATATTGAAGAAGTCGCGTACATCCTCTTTATTCCACCAATAAAGCCATTTATCCCATTCACGTGCGTATTTATTCCGTAAATTTATTGTATTCATGTCTTCTGCACAAATGTCACGTAAAAGTTCCAATCCTCCCTCCAACGATGTTGTAACTGCAAAATCCTTTGGAAGAGGGCAGGACACGAGCCTGAGCATCTCTGCCTTGACCAATTCTTCATCGAGCATATTTGCTTTGGCACCATTCATCATGGTAAAAGTGCGAACAGCTTTTTCTATGGAGTCTATGGCAATATAAATCACTTTCACATGCTGTTTGACAAAATCCTCTATTTTTTCTCGGATACCCTCATTGTCTTGAAAAAATGTTTTCATTTGACAAATAGCTTCCTTGAAATAATAAACATCCTGTTCGTCTTCATCAGTAGGGATAAATTCTTCAGTGTCACACTTCTTCAGTTTGTACAAGAACTCTTCCGATTTCTTTCTTATGTCATATTTCAACTTGATATCGCAAATAGCCTTAGCACCTCCAGTACACCACAAGAGCAGGTATAAAGTCGTAATGCGCTGCTGGCCATCTATGAGTATGATTTCATTTTTCTGTTCCAGTACAGTGATGCCTTGCAAGAAATAGTCATTCTTTTTTTCCACATATGGTTTAATGTCGCAGAGGAGTTTTTCTACTGCCGACGGTTCACCGACATTGCCATTCTGATACTTTACGGCCCATTTATAGCCACGTTGATAATTGGGGACAACTATTGTACGCTCTCCGTTTCCTGTTGAAGGTATCAGAATTTCTCCAATTGTTTTAAATGTTGCTTTATTCATATTAGTTTCCCTTTCCTATTGAACTTAACCGTATTTCTTTATATTCAAGTTTTTATCCACAATGATAGAAAATGTGAAATATAGTTATAGCGGTATCCCGAATTTTTCTTCAAAGCGATTCATCAATGCTTTGAACTTTTCGGGAAGATAGGACAATACTTGTTCACGGATTGCTTGCGGAACGCCATACAAGGCTTCGGCAATACTTCCGGCTATGCAGGCTATCGTGTCAGAATCCCCTCCAATGGATACCGCATTACGAATAGCATCTTCCAAACTGTTCGCTTCAAGTGCACATACGATAGCTTGCGGCACACTACCTTGACAAGTTCCGCCATTACCCGCTCCATCCAAACCGTCCCATGAGTAGCGGTTACGGATTTCGTTTACAGACATACTAAGATTATAACCAAACTCACGTGAGATGGCATCACGAATCGCTTCTTTGTCATAGCCTCTTCGTGCCATAAAGATACAAAGAGCCGTAGCTCGTGCCCCTTTAATTCCTTCCGGATGGTTATGGGTGCATTCTGCAGATTCTTTGGCTTTCTGTAATACTTCTTCTTTGGAAGAACAAGCCCAACCTACAGGACCGACACGCATGGCACTTCCATTGCCACAACTATTATAAGGTTTCATAATGCCACGACTGGCAAGATGAACCCATTGAATAAATCCGGTTCCATAACTTCCCATTGGATAGGGATTTTCCAGCGCATATTTCAGATAATAGCTTCCACTCGTGCCGCCATTCATCAGCCAGTCGGCCGTAGCGAACGTCAATATACTATCATCTGTATATTCTTGACGGCTTTGAAACAATGGAAACTCTTTTGTTTTGATATTGTCGAATTCATAAATGCTCCCTACAATATCTCCTATAACACTACCGATCATAAGATTGTACTAATTTAAAGCTTTCCGTTACAATAATTCATTTCTTCCAATTCGCAGTCTGCATCTATCAATTCTGTCAGAAACAGGCGTGCGCACATCTCCGCGTCATCTCCTGCCCGGTGATGCTGACCGTATGGAATCTTAAACTGGTCACAAAGATAATCCAGACTATTGCAGCCGAAGTTATAGAGCTTGCGGGCGGCACGGAGGGAACAATAATAAGTGATGTCCGGCTTCTCCATGCCGTATAGTTCCAATGAATGACGGATGCAACCGATGTCAAAGGCGGCGTTGTGGGCTACAAGTACGGGAATCTCTTTGAGGTATTCGCATATTTCAGCCCATACTTCGGGAAATTCCGGTGAATTTATGGTGTCATGCGGACGGATGCCGTGTATCTGCATGTTCCAGTAACTGTACATGTTGCCCTGCGGACGGACGAGCCACGAACGGGTTTCCACTATCTCTCCGTCGCGCACCACGCAGATGCCGGCTTCGCAGATGGAAGCGCGTTTGCCTGTGGCTGTCTCAAAGTCGATGGCAATGAAATTTACTCCTTGCATGGTTTATCCTCCTCCCAAGTATAATAGTCCAAGATGTTTTTTGCAAAATTGCGCATCTCGCTGCGCACTGATTCTGGCTCCAGCACTTCCACCTGGTCGCCTTGGGCAAGAACCAACTGATAGAAGTCGAATGTCGGTTTCAGATGGTATACAAAGAGCGTGGACTCGTCATCGCCCTCTATCTCCCGTTGTGATTCGTGCAGGGGCAAGGTGCGCAGATAGTCAGCAAAACCACCGTAAGCCAAAAGAACAATGCGCTGTATGGGTTCATCCGATGTGATTACCCCACAGCATCCTTCGAAGTATTGGTTGACATCGAAGTTCTTCTTCATCTTAAACGTCTTGCCCGTATCCTGAATATCTGAAATACGGTCAAGGGCATATACCCGGTAGACATCGGCAGGCTTGA
>ERZ857521.1260-NODE-1260-length-31432-cov-7.258438_pt1 | contig 31432 bp, 32 predicted proteins | sample MGYA00519701_ERZ857521 | MGnify/ENA primary metagenome ERZ857521 (study PRJEB31778, sample SAMEA3449346) | human gut metagenome | biome: human gut; feature: human-associated habitat; material: faeces | place: United Kingdom | collected 2010/2012 ...
ATATGTATATTGACGTGTCATAATTAAAAATTAATCTAATTTGTTATTCTTATGGCATAATCCAATAAAATTTGTGAATGATTTTTTGAAGAATTTGTATCACTGGAATGTACTTTCTGGCAGTTGGATATCCTAATAACTTTGTTATTCTCCATTCATATTGAATGGGATGTTGACAGCAGAACCGAATCATTAAATCTGCTTCATGTCTTGTATAAGCTATTTCTATGATACGTATATACAATGTTTCAATAACAGATTTAATAGCTTTTTGCATTCTTATTTCTTCACATGACTTATAGATATTACTTGCGATTTCTGCTACTTTTTTAACATCCTGATAATTCTTCTCTGTAAAGTGGGCAGTAACGGCACCTTCAAATTTTCGATAGCCATATAATGTTATTGGAAGGTAAATGTGAGTTCTGCTATACAAAAAAAACTGAAGCATAAATAATGTATCTTCATTATAGGTACAACCTTCCATAAAACGGAGGTGATATTTATCTATGATTTCTTTCCGAAAGATTCCGGACCAAAGAAAATATTCATTCCTAACAATGCGAGTAATACAGTCTGCCGCATCTAATGTTTGGTTAGAAACTTTTTTCCTTAGTTTGGCCTCATAATTGGGGTATAAGGAATTTCCCTTTTCATCTATGGTTTGATATTCGTAGCGCAGATAATCTGTTTGTATGTTTTTGAGTGAATCATATAAAGTGGATATTGCATTAGGATATAAAATATCGTCTGCATCAACAAAGATAATATAACTTCCCTTTGCTCTATCTAAACCTTGATTCCTTGAGTAAGAGACTCCTTTATTGTCTTGTTCTATTAATATGATTTTAGAATCCTGTGTAAGAAAACTTTTAATGATAGAGCATGAATTATCTGTGCTTCCATCATTTATTATGATTAATTCCCAGTCTTTGAATGATTGATTTTTAATGCTATCAAGGCAATTACGCAAGAAATACTCTGCATTATATACAGGTAAGATAATACTAAAAAATGGCATTATTATAAATTTAACCAGTTTGGAGCTGTTATTTTATTTTTTCTTCTGCTTTTTGTGATTATATTATAATGGGAAAGAAGATAATAAAAATCACTGATATAGTTCCACATCATATTCCATTTGCCTGTTAGCAGATAAAATAGGTTAAGAATGGCGTATTCTATGAAGCTTCTACCTATTTTCTGGATTAGTTGACTAGAACTTAGATTAATATCAGATGCTAATAAGATTAAATCTCTTCTTCGTTTTTTTCTTATATAGACATTGACATTCCCTAATGTTCCTTCACGATCGTGTTTAATATATGCTTCAGTATCTAAAATTACCTTCTTCTGATGAAAACGTAATCGTTGTAGATAATGATCATCTTCACAATAATGAAAAAATAGAGGGTCAAAACCTCCTAGTTCTTCAATTGTTTTTTTGGATAAAAACCAACCTGCTGCAGGAACATTATCTACAACATAATTTCTTTTCATTTTTTTTAGAAACATATCACTTAGAAAATCTTCATTACTAGGAAATACGGTTCTCAAAAAATAAGTGTCAATTTTTTCTCCATTCCCATTTAAATGGACAGGAGCTATAATACCTGCATCTTTATAACATGTAGATGTCTCTAATAGTTTTTCAATGGTATTAGAGTTTATATATGCATCTTGATTAATAAGTAGAAAATAATCGGCTTGATGTTGCATTCCATATTCAATTCCTTGATTATTGGCCTGTCCAAATCCCTTATTTACTTTATTTGCGATAAGATAAATATCTTTCTGTTCTGATAGATATTTTACTGTATTATCGTTACTGTTATTATCTACTATAACAATATGGAGGGGATAACTAGAAGCCCGTAGTGATTTTAGACAAGTCTCTAGCCATTTCATTCCATTGTAGGTTACTATTATAACAAAAATATTTTTCATCTTAATATTTTTTGTAGAATTCTATTGTAATAATAAATGAACTTATTTTTTATTGTGTATAAGTATATTATTTTTCTTCTTAATTGATCTGATTTTGTATAAATAATACTTTTTTCAAAAGAATCCTTTATTATAAAGTTAGAACATTTTATATCTTGAATAAGTTGAATATAAAAAGGATGATTTTCCCAGTTCTTAGATTGAGGATAAGAACAAATATATTGTATTAATGCTCTTAGTCGAACAATAATCAAGTCTGGCATGTATAAGTTTAATTGATTCAAAGGAAGAGATTTTCTAACATACCTTTGGAATAAATCTTCGTAATCTAGCGATGGCTGGAATTTTTGCATAACACTGTTAGGATTATACATGTAGTGATAAATAATCTGTGGAATCATCTTTATTTTGTGTTGAGTTTGAAAAGCCAAACGTATATTCATAATCATATCTTCTCCTTTTTTAATTTCTTTTGGAAGATTAAAAATCTCTTTATTAAAAAGTGTTCTTCTGTAAAGGTGCCCCCATAATGCCATTGGTAGTTTTTGACCATGTATGCATTGCTTCCTATAATTTATATTCGTTAGATATTTCTTAGAATAACGTGGTGCTTTATCTGACCTCCCAATAATTATATCAATGTCTGGTTCTGTTTCTTTGAATAATGTTTCTAAGGCTTTTTCTGGAAGTCTATCATCCCCATCAACAAAAGTAATAAATTCTCCCTTTGCCTTTTGAAAACCATTATATCTTGCGGCCGTTACCCCTTGATTCTGTTGATGAATAACTGTTATTCTTTTGTCTTTTTTTGCATATTCATCACAGATTTTCCCACTATTATCAGGACTTCCGTCATCTACTAATATTATTTCAATATTTGTATAAGTTTGTTTGATAAGACTTAATATGCATCTATCAAGGTATGGGTCAACTTTATAAATAGGTACAATAATTGATATGAGAGGTGTGTTCATGAATTCTCACTCTGTTTTTTTTGATTATAGAATTTATTATATTTCCCTAAAAAAATATATGATAAAAAGGGATTACTCTTAAAAGGGCTGGCTATAATTAAGGTCGCTGTAATAACAATAGATGTAAGTCCTAATGCTATTATTGTCTGAAAGCCTAATGGAATATCTTTTGGGTCTGATAATGGAAATTGGTATACAAATAGATAGTGAAACAAGTAAATTGATAAGCTATTTTTACCTATATATGTTAATTTATTAACAATAAATGGCGTAATATTATTATAGCTAAAATAAATCATGAAAAATAGTGATATACATAAAACTGTTTGGAATACTGTTAATGGAATTTGGCTTATAAAATTTTTATTTGCTACAATACATAAACTGGTTCCAATAAAAGTTATTGTAGAAAGAGCTGACAGGTAGTTTTTATATGGATAAAATTTTTTAAATTTTTGGTTTAGATTTGTTGAAAAAAAGAATTTTCCAATAAAGTAACCAATAATAAAGAAACGGTAGAAAGCAAAAGTAAAAGAAAAAGATGTAATGGAGATATATTCTTCTGTCATAAAACGCATTATTAAATTGCCTATGAAAAATGGCAATATAAGAATAATAATTTCAAGAACTAGATTACACTTATAATGAGTGAGAATTTTTATAATTGGTAAAAATATTATCCAGCAGGTAAACAAGGATAGAAGAAACCAATATCCACCGTGAAATGTGTCAAATATATACCTGTCCGCTTTGCCACAAATCCAAGAAAGCGTGAAACCGCATGTCACAAATGGAATAAATAATGTTATAAACTTTTTCTTGAGTTCCTGTAATAGAGGTTTATTTAATGTTTTTATAGCGAGGAAGCCAGAAAGCATAAAAAAGAAAGGCATGTGAAATTTATATATCCAATCATTAATCGGATTTTCATCCATTCTGTTGAATATGTGGCCTAAAACAACTAGGATAATTGCTATGCCTTTCATTAGGTCTAACCATATTATTCTTTCTTTCATATTATTGTGGAGGATTTTGTTCTAAAATGGCTTTTACTTTGTTATAATAGGCTTTAGCTCTTTCATCTAAAATGTCATTGTTATCATGTCTATAAAAGTCATCAATAGGTCTAGGTTTATCTTTCCCTGTACTGGCTTGTCCCATGGCACGCCGTTTTATCCATTGATTTTTACTTTTTGTGAAATAATGGCAAATCATAAGTTCTTTATAATCTTGAATTGGGTTTTCCCACATAGGAACAATATGTCCATCAAAGTCTACTCCGTCGTAGCCGAGTCTATAGACAGGGTAATGTGGATGCACCCATTTTAGACAATATTCTGGTCGTACGATAGATTTTATGATTTGAGTTCCTGGTTTTCCTATTTCTGCTCTCCATAAGAAATTTTCAATTAACATTCCTTCGGGTTTATCTTCCAAGTGAGAAGAGCCATACATACACCAGTTTACTGCTATTCCTCCGGCTTTGGGATATTTATGAAAAGTTCGGTCTAGTATTTCAATAATTTTCTCCCCATATTTGCAAGGTGTCAGGAATTCGTCACAATCAATGAAAGCCATGTACTTACAATCTTTTCCATAATGGTGTAATGCATGAGTATAAGCATTTCCTTGTTGTTTAGACCCATGTATTTGATGGTAAACAAGTATTCCGTTATCAATATATGGTTGTAGACACTCTTTCATGGTATCGGTAGAGTCATTATCATATAAATAAATTTTCTCAAATCCTTGGACGATATGATAAGCAATCCATTCAGAAATATATTCAGATTCATTTTTGGCGATAACAACAGCTGCTAACTTTATAGGACGTGTTTCAGGGTTTCCACAATTCATTTCTTTGATGATTCTTTTCATTTGTGGAAATCCTATGACGATATCGCTAGCTAAAAGAGTAGAGCGATATAATAATTGCCAGATTCGTTGAGGATGATTTTCTTTAAATTTTTGTAATTTGGATAGATTACCACTAACGATATTTAGGCGAATGATAGCTTGTTTAATATTCATTATTTGTTAAATTTAAATTTGTTATATTTTTTGAGTAAAAATAGGCCTAATTTAGGATTAATTCTCATAACCTGAAATTTAGGTGACCTTGAGATTGTAGGACAATATTTCGAAATTTGAATTAATAAAGATTGTATTTGTTTAAGTTCTTGTATAGAATGAGTTCCATAGATATGTGAAAAATAGTAATATTCTACCAGTCGATTTATTTGTGAAGAAACCGTTTGAATATGTATTTTTTTATTTATGCAGAATTCTATAATGTCAAAAGCTGATTCTAAGGGGCCAATACGCCATTTAAATGATTTGTTTGAATGCGAGGCGGAAGATTCGTTAAGATGATTATAATTATAGATAGGTATGTTTATAGAATAAACTTCTTTACTACAGCAGATACATTTGATATTAAAGTTTTGATCTTCAGTATTCAAAATTCCTTCTGGAAAAGTTATATGGTTTTTGTGAATTAAGTCAGCAGGAAATAGATAGTTACAAGATGAGCCTTGAAAAGAAAGTGAGTTTAGAAATCCTTTTGGGGTAAATGAAACTTCATCAGGAACCGGGTGTAATACAACTCCTTCTGGTTTGGGTTTTATAAAGTTCATTGCCATTAAATAAATAGTATCTTTAGCATCTCCTATACGCTTCAATATAACTTCCATATTGGTTTCATCAATCCAGTCATCCGAATCGCAAAAGAATATCCATTCGCCTTGAGCATGTGTTATGCCTAAATTTCTAGCTGCACTAACGCCTTTATTTGGCTGAGATAATACTGTTAAATCGGGATACTGGCTAAGCATTTTTTGACAAAGTGCTAAAGTATTATCCGTACTGCCATCGTTTACTACAATTACTTCTACTGAAACGCATAATTTAAAGATTGAAGTAATTGTGTTAGTGATATATTTTTCTGCGTTAAAGGCTGGAACTATAACGGAAAGTAAATAGGTTTTACTCATAAGGTAACTTTAAAAATTTCTTCTTATAATTGAACGTAATCTTTCTTTGTAATGTTTGATGAAATATAGGATGCTATTTGTCACTAAATATTTAGGAAATATGCTGGAAGTTATTTTTACACTCTTTAGTAAAATTAAAGTCTTTATTTAGGGGAGATTCTACAAATATGGAGTTAAACTTTTACTAATAATTCATGAAATAATTTTTTTGCTTCTATTGATTTCATTATATTCTCAAAATGTTTTACTCTATTAAGTTTCTGATATGTCCTTTACTTGTAATAAAGATATGTTTATTTTTTCATGATGGATAATGTTTTATCTATATGAGAAAACAAATTTTTATACGTAAATAATAATTATTTGAATTTTATGCTTTCCGTTTTAACATATATTTCACATCATTTAATTCTGGAAGTTTACAGAGGAAAGCACCTCCTAAATACACTATAACTCCTGCTATTCCTCCGCATAATATTTGTAAATATGGGTTGGAGATAAAATAATTTGTAAGATGTACAGTACCAAAAAGGAGAAAACTGAGCACCATGGAGGGAAATACGTCCTTCATTTGGCGCCAATAACCAATCTGAATTAATTTGCCCGTATAATAAGTGTTAATAATCAAAGATATCATGGCAGAAACTATGGTTCCATAACAAAAGATAATTAATCCTTGTGGAAGTGTTATAGCAAGGATTGATATACCAATTATTTTTTTTACAATTTCTACACGCAAAAGAAGATCAGAACGCCCCTTTACTGATAATAGGTTGAGGTTAAGAGCCTGTAGAGGATACCACATCATAGCAAAACAGATGATTTGTAGAAGTATGATACAAGGTTCCCATTTAGCGGTAATGAGGGTTAATACCAGAGGGCGTGCTAATGCGGAAAGCAACATCATTAATGGAAATACAATAAAAGCGGTAGTGCGAATCATTCTCCGGTAATTATGTGCCAATGCTTCATTATCATGTTGCATCTTACTTAGAGCTGGAAAGGTTACCGTTTGTATTACTGCGGTTACTTGTTGTGAAGGCATTGCGGCATAACCTTGTGCCCGATTGTAAACACCTAAATCAGTAGGGGAATAATATTTGCCTACAAATATTGGGGTGATGTTCTGGTATAAAGTGTCTAAACTCCATGATAGCATAATTTTGTTCCCATAGTTCCATAAATATTTAAAAGAAACTTTCGACCATCCTGTATGGGGAAGCCATCGAACTGTAAACCAGTTCAAAATGACGGTTAAAAGACTAGATAGAATACCAGAAATAACCAATGCCCAAAGTCCATACCCCATGTAGGCCAAAGTAATTCCTGCACATGCAGAGATTACACGTGTGATAAGAGATATTTTTGTTGGAGTTTTAAAATCCATACGGCGTTTGAGGATGACATTTTGTGTACTATTTAGAGGCCCCCATAAAAAACTTAAAGCGGTAACTTTCAAAAGAGGAACTAAAACAGGGGTATTATAAAATTTTGCAATCCATGGGGCAGTGAAAAATAAAGTTAAATATATGATAATACCTACTATAATACTGTAGTAGAAGGATGTTGACAAATCTTCTTCTCGGAGATCCATTTTTCGTACTAGCGCATCACTTATGCCACCATTTTGGAGTATCCATGCTATAGCCGTAAAGACTGCAGGAAGTGCTGTTATTCCATAGTCGGATGGGGAAAGTAGGCGAGCCATCACGATACCTATGCAGAAGTTCATTCCATAATTGGCAAATTGATTGAAAAATGTCCAATATAGTCCTTTCTTAGTCTGTTGTTTAAGTGTCTCTGCCATTGGACTATCTATTCTTATACATCGTTTCGTAATACTTCTGATAATCTCCCGAAGTCACATTGTCCATCCACATCTGATTATCCAAGTACCAGCGAACAGTTTTTTCAATGCCTTCTTCAAATTGTAAACTTGGTTCCCAGCCCAATTCCCGCTGCAATTTGGTAGAGTCAATGGCATAACGCATGTCGTGTCCCGGACGGTCAGTAACGTAGGTAATCAAATCTATATCTTCTCCTTCTTTGCGTCCTAACAGGCGATCTACGGTTTTGATTACTACTTTGATGATGTCAATGTTCTTCCATTCGTTGAAACCGCCGATATTATACGTCTCGGCAATCTTTCCATGATGGAAAATGACGTCGATGGCACGGGCATGATCTTCCACATACAACCAGTCGCGTACGTTTTCTCCTTTGCCGTATACCGGCAACGGTTTGCGGTGACGGATGTTGTTGATGAACAACGGAATCAGTTTTTCAGGGAACTGATAGGGACCGTAGTTGTTGGAACAGTTGGTCACGATGGTCGGCATGCCGTAAGTATCATGGAAAGCACGCACAAAGTGGTCGCTGCTGGCCTTGCTGGCAGAGTAGGGGCTGTGCGGGTTGTATTTGGTAGTTTCCCGGAAGAATTCTTCTCCGTATGCCAGATGATGAGTCTCGGATGAAGCGGTTGTGGTGAACGGTGGCTGAATGCCTTCCGGATGTGTCATTTTCAGGGCGCCATATACTTCATCGGTAGAGATATGATAGAAGCGTTTGCCTTCGTATTTTTCCGGCAGACTTTCCCAATAGACCTTGGCGGCTTGCAGCAGACTGAGTGTACCCATCACGTTGGTGCGGGCAAAAGTAAACGGATCTTTGATGCTGCGGTCTACATGACTTTCGGCAGCCAAATGAATGATACCGTCTACACGATATTGCTGCATGATTTCCTGCATTTTCTCGTAGTCGCAGATATCAGCCTTGACAAATGTGTAGTTGGGCTGGCTTTCGATGTCCTTCAAATTGGCCAAATTCCCTGCATAGGTCAGTTTGTCCAAGTTGATGATGTGGTATTCGGGATATTTGTTGACAAAAAGACGGACTACATGGCTTCCGATGAAGCCGGCACCGCCCGTGATGAGGATATGACGCTTGAATTCCATATTGCTTTGAGTGGTTTGGTGTTAATATAAGAGTTCGTGTACGCTGAAAGGTGAAATAAAATCTTTCAGCAATGGGTGTTTGGTATCTTTCTCACTGAGGATGGCGTGGTCAGTAGGAATACGCCAGTCAATGCCCAAAGAAGTATCGAGGATGCTGATACCGCCGTCAGCTTCCGGATGGTAAAAATTGTCGCATTTGTATTGGAAGATGGCTTCCGGACTCAGTACGGCAAATCCATGGGCAAATCCACGGGGTATGAAGAACTGCCGATGATTGTCTTCGGTCAGTTCTACGGCTACATGCTGTCCGTAGGTGGGACTGCCTTTGCGAATGTCTACTGCCACATCCAATACGGCTCCTTTGACGCAACGTACCAGCTTGCTCTGGGTGAAAGGAGGCCGCTGGAAATGCAAGCCGCGCATCACGCCGTAGCTGGATTTACTTTCATTGTCTTGTACAAAATGAATTTCACCGATCTGGCGGTTGAAATCTCTTTCGGAATAAGATTCGAAGAAATAACCTCTGTCATCCTTAAACAAGCGGGGCTCGATAATTACCACGCCTTCAATGTTCGTTTGAATCACTTCCATGATATGAGTGTTTTAAAATTCCAGATTGCTTTTTCCGGTACGTTCTACTTCGTCAATGACACTGAGCAGATACTTACCGTATTCATTTTTCAGCATGGGCTGGGCCAGTGTGCGCAGTTTGTCGGCTGAAATCCATCCCTGACGGTAGGCGATGCCTTCCAGACAGGCAATTTTCAAACCCTGTCGCTTTTCAATGACTTCGATGAAGGTAGAAGCTTCACTCAGGGAGTCGTGGGTACCGGTATCCAACCAGGCAAAACCACGTCCCAGAGTCTGCACCTTCAGTTCGCTGTCTTCCAAAAAACGCTGGTTTACGGAAGTGATTTCCAGTTCCCCACGGGCAGAGGGCTTGATGGATTTGGCCACACTGACCACCTTGTTGGGGTAGAAATAAAGTCCGACTACCGCATAGTTGGATTTGGGGTGAGCGGGTTTTTCTTCAATACTCAGACAGTTTCCTTCCGCATCAAATTCGGCTACCCCGTAACGTTCGGGGTCGCTGACCCAATACCCGAAGACAGTTGCCTTTCGGTCAATTCCGGCGGTGCGAACGGCTTCACGCAGCATGGCACTCAGGCCATTACCGTGGAAAATATTGTCGCCCAATACCAGGCAAACATCATCTTCTCCGATGAATTGTTCTCCAATCAGGAAAGCCTGTGCCAGACCGTCGGGAGAAGGCTGTTCAGCATATTCAAAACGTACTCCGTAGTCGCTTCCGTCTCCCAGCAATCGCTTGAATCCTGGTAAATCGTAAGGGGTAGAGATAATCAGAATCTCGCGGATACCCGCTAGCATCAACACCGAGATAGGATAATAAATCATCGGTTTGTCGAAGATGGGGAGCATCTGCTTGCTGACTCCCTTGGTGATGGGGTAGAGGCGGGTGCCACTTCCCCCGGCTAATACAATTCCTTTCATTTCTTTATATTTTCTTTTCCGTAGCCATAGCCATAACCATAGCCGTATTTCTTGCCGTAACCATAGCGGCCGTATTTGCCATATTTGCCGTAACCATAGTATGATCCAGTTTCCCGTTTGCTCATATCAATGCCGTTTAGCAAGATACAGGGATGGGGCAATTTGTTGTCCTGTTTCAGCTCATTAATCAGTTTGAATTCGCTCTTGGCGGTATAGTTGGAGCGACACACATAGACACTCAAGTCTGCTACACGGGCTACCAGTTGGGTATCAGTCACCATACCGATAGGAGCGGTATCGAGAATGACATAATCGAAATGTTGTTTCAATATCTCAATGGCTGTATCCAGAGACTTGCGGGCTACCAGTTCCGTAGGGTTTGGGGGAATGGTACCACCTGGCAGAATATAGAGGTTTTCAGAAACCGTAGATACCTGACAAAGGCTGAGTAAATCGGTATGTTCAGGATTAGCCAGGTATTGGGAAATACCCGCTTCTTTATGTGACAAGTGGAACACCTTGTTCAGTCCTGGTTTGCGAATATCGAGACCTACAATCACCACTTTCTTGCCCATAAAGGCAAAACTGCAAGCCAAATTTCCTGCATTGAAACTCTTGCCTTCACCGGAAGTGGTGGAGGTGAAGAGAATCACTTTCTGGCCTTCCGTCAGCATATACTGAATATTGGTACGTACCGCACGGAACACTTCTTCCATCAGTTCGTTGCGATTTTCACGTACCACAATGGCACTGTTAGAGGCTTCGTCTGTCAGCGGAATATCACCCACAATCGGAAGATTGGTGATTTTCTCTACATCGGTACGGGTTTGTATTTTAAATTGGAGCAAACCCCACAGGAAGATGACACCGATGGGAAGTGCGAGACCTACCACCAACGCAATCATATAAGTCTGGGAAGGAGTGGGGAATATCTGACCGCCGGCCAAGGGTTCGTCAATGACGCGGGCATTGTTGGCAGTGGAGGCCAAGGTGATGTTGTTTTCCTCACGCTTCTGGAGGAGCATCAGGTAGAGGTTGGCCTGAATTTCCTGCTGACGCGACATGCTGAGGTATTCTTTTTCCTGTACAGGAGCATCGCTTACTTTACCGGCAAACTTGCGGGTCTGGGCCTGCAAGGCCTGGCGATTAATGAGCAGGCCTTTTTCGGCAGTCTGAAGCGCGCCCATCACGCTGTTGCGCATCACTTCGATGCTGGCGTTCAGGCTCTGTACAGCGGGGTTGTCCTCATGAGAGGTGCGGAGCAAGCGCTTGCGTTCAATCAGCATCTGGTTGTAGTTTTGTACTACGGTGTTCAGGTCGCTGTTGTCCAGCCCGATGTTGGCGGGAATCACTTCATACTGGCTGGTTTCGTTGAGAATGTGGTTCTTGAGGTGTTGCACCAAACTGATCTGTACCTCGTTTTCAGCGTAGGCTCGTTCGTAGCTGGCCTGTTCGCCGGCTGCTTGGGTGGCATCGGCCGTGACATCTACCACGCCGGCTCGTTGCTTGAAGCTGGCCAGCTGGCTTTCGGTGGTACCCAGTTCTTGGTTGATTAGGTGGATACGTTCGTTGATAAACTCGGCCGTTTTGGCGGCCACTTCGTTTTTGTCATTGTTCCCTTCTTCATTATACAAGTCCACCAGTTTGTTCAGAAAATCAGTACCACGAGCCACTTCGCTATCGGTCAGGGAAAGCTGGGCGATGGTAGTTGACTTGTTGCTGGCGGTTACGGCCAAACGGTTGCGGAAAGAAGCGGCAGCCGCATTGGGTGAAAGTACCGTGGCCTGAATTACTTCGGGGACAGGCTGTAACTGTTGCCAGGTGGAATCGGCGACGGAGAAAGTGAAGACACCTATGGGAGTAGAGAATACAGCGGGAAGGCTGTCAATCTCTTTCTTCCATTCCTCTCCCTGATGTAATACAGTGGCGGTATGGAGTTTCCCGTTCTGGAAATGCATTTTTACTTCGGCATAACCCATGTGTTCGGCTTCTTCTGGAGTCACCCATATTTTGACGGGCGATTGTTTGTAGAGTTCTTCGTTACGGAATTTGCCAGGTAGGCTATAATTGATATAAAGATCGAGGCTGGTGACTACTTTCTTTAGAAGTGTGCGTGAACGCAGGATTTCCAGTTCGTTGTCGAAATTCTGGGTAGAGCTGGTGACGAACCCTAAATCGGCCAGGCTGGCTTCGTTGCTTCCAGCCTTCCCTTTGTCATCCTTGATCAGTACCGAAGAGTTGACGGTATAGAGAGGTGTCAGGGTTTTCAAATAGAAGAAGGCCCCAATCAGGGCTACGAGTACGCAGCCCACAATCCAAGGCCAGTACATCAGAAGCTTGAAGAAAAAAGCTTTATAGTCGAATCCGGAAGTTTCTTCGTCTTCCAGTTGGTAGTTGTTAAAATCTTCTGCCATAGTGCGTTTGTAGGTTTATTATTTGGAAATAGCCAGTACCAGAGAAGTAACAGAGGTAACGATGCTTAGCAGGGTAATCCACATGGAGGAATTGCTGTTGAAGGTGTTGGTGCGCACTTTCGCGCGGGTGGGCTTTACATAGACCACGTCGTTTTGCTGCAAGTAGAAGTAAGGTGACTGGGCTACATCAGCTTGGGTAAGGTCCAGATGATATACCCGGCGTACTCCAGTAGAATCTTCACGGAGCAACTGCACATCGTTGCGGATGGAGAAGAGGGTCATATCGCCGGCCTGTGCCAAAGCTTCAAAGACGGTCACCTTCTCGGCATCAGTGGTATAAGTGCCTGGTCTGCCAACTTCTCCCAACACGCTGAATTTGTAGTTGGAGGTACGTACGGTTACATTGGGCACTTCTTTCAAGTAGGGTTGCAATTTTTGGCGAAGCAGGGCTTCACATTCACGGTTGGTCAAACCCATCACCTTGACCATGCCCAATACGGGGAAATCGATGCAGCCGTTATTATCTACTAGATAGGAAAGCAAGTCGGCATTGTTCATTCCTATGGAACTAGTGTTGGTGAATTCTTTATTTTGTCCAATTTTCCGGTAGAACGGAGCCGAAGCTTCAGGGTCCGTAGTACTCACCGTAATGGTCAGTTCATCCTTGGGCATGATGCGGAAATCATACAGCTGCCCTTCGAGGGATTCATTCAGTACTTGTTCGTTCTGGAGGTAAAGAGATTTCTGGTACGACGTACACCCGCTCCCCAGCAGGGTGGTCAACGCCAGCATGCAGACTACTTTGGATAGTTTCATCTTGATATTCTTATGGTTTCTATTCGGTTATGAATGATTGATTTACGTCCCTTTTGGGTGCGCTTCGCCGTTACCAGTCCCATCCGCTTGTGTAGGGATTGGTAAAACGGCTCATAAATCGGCGCGAAGTTAAGGGTAATTTTCGATTTATCAAAGGGATGAAACTTTTTTGTGATAGGATTAACAAAAAAGTAAAAGGGCTGAAAAATAAACGCCTTTGTGTTTGAAGGAAAGCGCCTTTGCGTTTGCCCTGAAACGTACTTGCGTTTTACCTGAAACGCCTTTGCGTTTTGATCAAAACGTACTTGCGTTTGGGATGAAACGCACTTGCGTTTTCCGGGGGTGGAAATTCCGGAAAAAAAAGTGGGAGGATTAGACAAAAAAAGTAGGCGAAAAGTTTGTCTATTCGGGCAAAAATGAGTAAATTTATACCATAATCAAAAACCGGAATAAAGACATGAAGGACATGCAGCAGAATTTGAACAAGGGGGACGGAGCCGACGAGGAAACGGGTTTCTGCCTCCGGGTGTACCGCAAAAACGAGCTGGCGCGGCTCTATTTTCCGAAGGCGGACAAAAAGGGGGCTTTACAGGGACTGACGCGCTGGATCAAACATTGTGCGGAACTGGAAAAGGCGCTCGAAGCGTCGGGGTACGACAAGAACCGCAAGTTTTACCTCAAGCCGGAGGTGGAGCTCATCGTGAAATTTCTAGGGGAGCCGTAAATTTTTTCCGGAGGGCCTTCAAGGCCTTTTTTCAAAAAATCTCGGGCTTTTTAAAAGGAGCAATTAATTATTATAATAAGGGTGGGCGCGGGGGCCTGTGACGGAACCCTGACATAAAATTTGTTAATGTGTAAGATAACGCTTTGTAGATTAGCAAATTGCCTCCGGAAGACCCTGACACGAACCCTGACCAGTTTTTTCGGCGGGGAAAACGGGCCGTCGTCCGCAGCCGGGAACCCTTGTCCTTGAGTAAAAATTTTCTTGAAAAAAAGTCCGAAAATATTTTCGTATTAGAAAAAGTTTGTCAATCTTTGCAAGCGCAAACGGGAATCAACCGATTTCCGGTTTGTGTGAAAGTGTTCGTAAAAACGCTTTTATAGTTTCGGAATAGAACTGATTCTCTTTTTCGAAGTGCCGTTTTGTGGCTATATTTAAGAAAAGGAAAAACACAGCACATTTCGAGGGTAGGGATTTTTCACACCTAAAAATAACTAAAAGTTATGAAAATTGAAGAACATTTGCATCTGAAGTTTACGAGAATCGGAACGGAGGGTTATCTGGTGGTGCCGCGGGCGCTGCTGAACGAGGTCCTCAGAGTGGAACAACCTTTTACACTGGCGCAGGCGTACCTGTATCTGTTCGTGCATGCGGCGTTCTGTGACAAGCCTGTGAAGGGTGGACTGAAAAGGGGGCAGCTGACGTTCACGGCGGCCGAACTGGCGGAAATCTTCCACTGGACGCCGCGGTCGGTGCGGAGATTCCTCTATGTGTTGCGCGAGATGGGGGTAGTCGAACTGGAGGTGGTGCCGGGCCTGAGGTCGAAGCTCACGATGTGTTTCTATGAGGCACTGACGGGGGGAAAGGGCAAGCAGCTCAGCACGAACGAACGGAAGGAGTGCTATTCGTTCTGGAGAAAGTATTACGGCCTGCTCGACCGGGAGGCGACGGATTATTATGCCACCACACTGGAATGGGAACGGCTGACGCAGGATGAACGGAGGCTGGCCATGGAGAACATGTTGGTGTATTTCCGCTCGCTGAACAATATACAGTTCGTGAAATCGGCACCGAGTTATTTGAAGTACAAGGCATTTCTGATGCCGGAAAATATTGACGACTATTTAAAAACTGAAGAATGATGGGGGTAATGGAAACTAAACAGAAACGAGAGGTAACGGGTCTGGAAATGAACCTGCTGCATGCAGAGGATGTGGAAAGTGCCGTGTTGGGCGCAGTGATGCTGGAAACGAACTCGCTCCAGGAAGTGTTGGGATTTGTGCGCGCGGAGATGTTCTATCAGCGCAAACACCAGAATATGTGGAGGGCCATCGAGTCGCTGGTGGCCAAGGGGCTGGAGCCCGACATTATCATGGTGGCGCAGGAACTGGCGGCGATGGGCAAGCTGGAAGAGTCGGGCGGGGCTTATGAGGTGGCCCGCAAGACGGCGAACCTGGCCAGCTCGGCGCATCTGTGGGAGCATGTGCGGGTGTTGTATGAGTACTACTTGCGGCGTTCCATCTCGGAATGTCTGCTGCGGAGGCTGGGCGAGGCGGCCGACCTGATGCAGGATGTGTTTGATGTGCTGACGAACCTGGCATCCGACCTGGAGAAGCTGAAGGACGGCTCGCCGATGGAGGAGCACTTGCAGGACATGAAGAAGGTGATGAAGCGGACGTGCGACCATATCCGCGACCGGGTGAGCCGGAGCGTGAACGGGGTGACGGGTATCCCTACGGGGATTCCGGAGCTGGACCGGATGACGGGCGGATGGCAGCCGGGCAACCTGATCTTCACGGCGGGAAGGCCGGGGATGGGCAAGACGCAGCTGGGACTGAAGTTCGCGCTGCATGCGGCGGAGAGGGGTTACAAGGTGCTTTTCTACACGCTGGAGATGATGAGCGAGGAGGTGGGCGAACGGGTGCTGCTGATGCGGGCGCCGGACCTCTATAACAAGGTGAAGGGCGGACATGTCTCGGAGAGTGAGGTGGACGACCTGTGTCACACGGGTGACGAGGTGGCGGAGTACCGGATGATGGTGTACGACACGCCGTATGTGGGCATCGACCGGCTGTGTGCGGGGGCCAAGACGGTGAAGTCGCGCTGGGGACTGGATTTGCTGGTGGTGGATTACTTGCAGCTGGTGGGGAGCACGCCCCGGTCGGGACGTACCCGCGAGCAGGAGGTGGCGGAGTGTTCACGGCGGCTGAAGGCGCTGGCACGTACGCTGGAGTGCCCGGTCATCGTGGCATGCCAGCTGAACAGGCAGGTGGAGCAGACGTTCGACCATCGGCCGGAGCTGAAGCATCTGCGTGAGAGTGGGGCCATCGAGCAGGATGCCGACCTGGTGATCATGCTGCACCGCAGCGAGCGTGGGGGTGACCGGAAGCGTTGCGGACTGATTGTGGCGAAAAACCGTCACGGGGAGGTGAGTCAGCCGAATTCGAGCGTGGAGGTAGAGTTGTTCTGATTTTTTTTCGTTTTTTTCTCTTCGAATTTCTTCGTATGTCGTCGTATTCCTACAGGCCGGGAAACGTAGGTCGTATCTTTGTCTCAGCAATGAAAGATGAACAGTGGACAATGAAAAATGAATAATGAATAGTGAATAATGAGGAATGGGCGCGCGTTTCCTGGTTTTATTGATTTTTCATTCTTTATTTTTTCTGGACTTGTCACTCTTCGCTTTTAACTTTTAACTTTTAATTTTTAACTTTTAATTTTTAACTCTTAATTGTTTGATTATGAAAAAGACAGTGACTTATTCAGTAGTAGGACGTGTGAACCCGGCAGACCGCGACAGCGGCGAAATGAAGTATTATGCACAGTCGCAGGCCCGCGGCGAGATGGGCATCCGCGAGATTTCGGAGCGTATCCACCAGATGTGTACCGTGACCCGTGCCGACGTGATGGCGGTGCTGACGGCGCTGGAGGAGATTGTGTCGGAAGGCTTGCAGGGCGGCGAAATCGTGCGTCTGGGCGAACTGGGCTCGCTGCAGCTGAGTCTGAGCGGCGAAGGGTCGGATACGGAGGATACATACACCGACTCGCTGATTGACAAGGTGCGTGTGTTGTTCCGTCCGGGCACGGTGATGCAGGAGGCCATCAACAACCTGGCGTTCGAGAAGGTGCCGGTGAAGTACACCAAGAAGGATGAGGAAGACGGCGGCCTGGGGGCTTAAAGCAAGGAGGAAACGATGAGAATAACGAAAGTCAAATGGATTGTGGTCAGGGTGCTGAAGTGTCTGCTCTGTATCCTGATTGGTAAAAAACTGGATTGTGATGAGAAAAGTTGACATGATTGTCATCCACTGCACGGCTACGAGGGCGGATTCCCCGCTCTCGCCCCTGCCGAGCTGACGAGGATGCACCGGAAGAGAGGGTTCAAGTGTTGTGGGTATCATTATTATGTGCGCAGGGACGGCGAAATCTGCACGATGCGTCCGGTGGAGCGCGAGGGGGCGCACGCCAGGGGGTATAACGCGAGGAGCATCGGCATCGCCTACGAAGGGGGGCTGGACGAGAAGGGCTGGCCGGCGGACACGCGGACGGAGTTGCAGAAGCGCTCGCTGCGGGTGCTGGTGAGGGTGCTGAAGGAGGACTTTCCGACCATCACGCAGGTGGTGGGGCACCGCGACCTGAGCCCGGACCTGAACGGCGACGGGGTGGTGGAACCGGAGGAATGGACCAAGGCTTGTCCTTGCTTTGATGTGGAACGGGAGCTGTAAGGCTCCCGTTTTTTGTTGCAAATTCAAATTTATGGTGTATCTTTGCAAAATGTTCATTTTTCAAATTCTTTATGGAGAATCTGTATATTGTACTTCTTGCATTTGTTTCGGCGGTGGCCATGGGACGGATGATTATCCCGAATATCTTGATTATTTCAATGCGCAAGCGGCTGTTCGACGTGCCCGACGCGCGCAAGGTACACAAGCGGCCGGTGCCGCGGCTGGGGGGCGTGACGTTCTTCCCGGTCATCCTGTTTGCGATGTGTGTGTTCACGGCGCTGCGGGTGGTGACGGGCAACGGTCCGGACGAGGTGCACGTGGAGCGGGTGGCCTGCGAGTTCATGTTTCTGGTGGGGGGCCTCACGCTGCTGTATATCGTGGGCATCGGCGACGACCTGGTGGGGGTGCGCTACCGGCGGAAATTTGTGATTCAGATCCTGTCGGCGGCGATGATTCCGCTGTCGGGCTTGTATATCAATGACTTCTACGGGCTTTTCGGTATCGGCATGATTCCGGCGGCGGTGGGTATCCCGCTGACGATGTTGCTCACGGTGTTCATCACGAACGCGGTGAACCTGATTGACGGCATCGACGGACTGGCGTCGGGGCTGAGCATGGTGGCGCTGCTGGTGTTCGGGGTGCTCTTCGTGGAGCTGAACCAGTGGATTTATGCCATGCTGGCTTTCGTGACGGTGGGGGTGATCATTCCTTTCTTCTCGTACAACGTGTTCGGACGGGCGGAGATGGGACGCAAGATTTTCATGGGCGACACGGGAAGCCTGACGCTGGGCTTTATCCTGAGTTTCTTCGTGGTGCGGTATTGCATGTACGACCCGGTGATGTTGCCGGCATTGAAGGACAACCCGCTGCTGGTGTCGTTCAGTGTGTTGCTGGTGCCGTGTCTGGACGTGGTGCGGGTGGTGCTGCGGCGTGCGCGGAACCGTCGGCCGCTGTTCCTGCCGGACAAGACGCACATCCATCATAAGTTTCTGGCGATGGGTTTCTCTCCCCGTGGGGCGATGGTGACCATCCAGCTGATGTCGGCATGTTTCTTCGTGTTGACGATGGTGGGTATCCGCTACCTGGACAACACGCTGGTGCTGCTATTGGACATCGCGCTCTGGACGCTGCTGAATGTATGGTTCAATAGGGTGATTCTTTCTTTTGGACATAAGAACAGAAGAACATAAGTTTTTGTGTGTGTTTTCTTTTTTTGACATAAGAACATAAGAACATAAGTTTTTGTGTGTGTTTTCTTTTTTGACATAAGAACAAAAGAACATAAGTTTTTTTGTGTCCCCTTGTTGTTCTTTTAATCTTTTGTTCTTCTGTTCTTCTGTCTTTTAAAGTGTAGACATAAGAACATAAGAACATAAGTTTTTTTTGTGCGCCCTCGTTGTCTTTTAATCTTTTGTTCTTCTGTGTACATCCCCCTCCGTTATTCATTATTCATTCTTCTGTTCTTTAGAATTAAATAAAAGTTATATTTTGGAATAAATCTGATGTTTATTTCTTATTTTATAACTTAAAAACGTTATCTTTGCAAAAGAACCTTTTAATTGATAAAATATGGGACTTGATCAAGTTATAGGGAAAAATATTAAGGCTTTTCGTGAGCATTTGAACTATACTCAGCAGGAAATCAGCGATTATTTGGGTATCAGTCAGCCGGCATACGTCAAATATGAGAAGGGGGAAACGATCGTTCCTCTGGAGGCGATGGAGAAACTGGCCTCGCTGTATAATGTGGAGGAATATGACCTGATGGAAGAGAATGACCAGCTTTTCCAGACTTCTGTGGCGTGTGCATACCGTAAGACGGGGAACGTGGGAGACCTTAGTCAAATCTCGCAGTTCCAGAAGATTGTAAAAAATTATATTCAGATGTGTGATGAGCTTGAGAAGTAAAGTTGAATTGGAATGTCTTGCCACCAGACTGCGGGAGGAAATGCATGTGACGACAAAAGACCCTGTGCGTATTCATCAAATATTAAAGGAGAAGCACATTCTTACGTGGTTTAAGAAGCTGGATAAAAATTTTTCGGGCATGGCCATCCGGATCAATGGGAACGGGGCTTCCGGAGATAAGTATTTCATGTTGATAAATACGGCTTTGCCTTATGCCAAGCAACGTTTTACCGCATGCCACGAATTGTATCACTTGTTGTATCAGAAGGATTTCAAGGTGTCGCAAAATAATGCGGGACTGTTTGACAAGAAAGAGGAGGAAGAATATAATGCTGATGTGTTTGCGGCTTATCTTCTGCTTCCGGAAATGGGACTGAAAGAACTGGTTCCTGCTGCGGAACAGCAAGTGGATAAAATAACTTTGGCTACTCTCCTGAAGGTGGAGCAGAATTTCCTTTGCTCAAGGGCTGCACTTCTGGTGCGGTTGAAGGAGTTGAAATGGATCACTAAAAAAACATTCGACCTGTATCAGAAGAATGTGATTAATTCTGCCATTGAATACGGCTATAACACACAGTTGTACTATCCGACCCATCAGACAGAACTGGTGGGTGATTATAATCTGAAAGCTCGTGAATTGTATGACATGGGGCGTATTTCCCAGGCGAAGTATTACTCCTTGTTGATGGATATGGAAATCAATGTTTCGCAAGAAGTATATGGGGAGGAATAAAGTAATATTGGTGGACGCCGATGTCATTTGTGCGCCCTCGTTGTTCTTTAATCTTTTGTTCTTCTGTTCTTCTGTCTTTTAAAGTGTAGACATAAGAACATAAGGACATAAGTTTTTTTGTGCGCCCTCGTTGTCTTTTAATCTTTTGTTCTTCTGTTCTTCTGTCTTTTAGAGTGTAGACATAAGGACAAAAGAACATAAGTTTTTTTGTGCGCCCTCGTTGTTCTTTAATCTTTTGTTCTTCTGTTCTTCTGTCTTTTAAAGTGTAGACATAAAAAAAGGGAATCTTCCCAGACTCCCAATCTTCATTAACCTTAAATCTAATACCATGAAAAACACAGTGCAAAGATAGAGCTTTTATGTTGCGTAACATGTAAAACTTGCAGAAATCTGCATTGCTTTAACACTATTTATATTTTTACGCGCGCGATGGGCGATTTTAGGCTTTCTACACATTGTTTTTTGCAAATTAGGGTGGGGCTGGGGTTTGGTGGTTAGGGGGAAAACTGTATCTTTGTCGATAAAACTAAAAAGTAGACAGAATGAGGAAACACTTCGCTAGACTGGCGCTGTGCTTCTTTCTGCTGGGGACGGCTCATGCGTATGCCCAGAGCGGAATGACGGACAGCCAAGTGATGGAATATGTACAACAGGCGCTTCAGGCGGGAAAGGACCAGCAGACCATTGCCATGGAACTGTTGGCGAAAGGGGCTACGCAAGACCAGCTGCTGCGGTTGAAATCGCAGTATGCGGGGACGGCGGGGACTTCGGATGCCACGGACGGGATGGCCTCGGTGACGGATACGGGCAGCCGCACACGGAAGACGGTGGCTGCTTCGGGCAGGACCGGGGAGGCGGATGCAAGTACCGACGGCATGAAGCAGAGCATGGAGCGGCGGAAGGCGTTGAAGGCGGCTCCCACGGGCGAGGACGAGGTGTTCGGACGGAACATCTTCAACCAGGAGAAACTGACTTTCCAGCCGAACCTGAGCATGGCCACGCCGGAGAATTATTCGCTGGGACCGGGCGACGAGGTGATTGTGGACGTGTGGGGGGCCAGCCAGAACACGATGCGGCTGGAAATCTCGCCCGACGGTTACGTGAACATCGCCAACGTGGGACCGGTGTACCTGAGCGGGATGACCATTCAGGAGGCGCGGCGGGTGCTGAAGCAGGAGCTGGGCAAGATTTATGCGGACGCGGCCAACCAGATCCAGGTGACGCTGGGCAACATCCGTACCATCCAGGTGAACGTGATGGGCGAGGTGGTGGCGCCGGGCACGTATGCGCTGTCGTCGCTCTCCACGGTGTTTTATGCCTTGTACGTGGCCGGAGGGGTGAGCGACATCGGTAGCCTGCGCAATGTGCAGGTGGCCCGTGGCGGACGGACGGTGGCACGGCTCGACGTGTACGACTATATATTGAAGGGGCAGATTCACGACGACATCCGCCTGCACGACGGGGATGTGGTGATTGTGCCGACCTACGACGAACTGGTGAAAATAAAGGGTAAGGTGAAGCGGCCGATGTGGTATGAAATGAAGCACGGTGAGTCGGCGGCCACTTTATTGAAATATGCCGGAGGATTTTCTTCGGATGCTTATCGGAAGAGTATCAGCGTGTTACGAAAAAATGGAAAAAATTTTTCGGTAAAAACGGTAAACGATACGGACCTTCCGACGTTTAAATTAATAGACGGCGACGTGGTGACGGTGGATTCCATCCTGAACCGCTTCGACAACCGTCTGGAAGTGAAGGGGGCGGTGTTCCACCCGGGGGTGTACGAACTGAGCGGGTCGCTCAACACGGTGCGCCAGCTGGTGGAGAAGGCCGACGGACTGCTGGGTGAGGCTTTCACGGGGCGCGCGGTGCTGTATCGCGAGCGGGAGAACCTGACGCGGGAGGTGCTGCCGGTGGACATCGAGGGCATCCTGAAGGGGACGTCGCCCGACATTGCCTTGCAGAAAAATGACATTTTGTATATTCCGAGCATCCACGACTTGCAGGATCTGGGACGGGTGAGCATCAGCGGCGAGGTGAACCAGCCGGGCAGTTACCCGTATGCGGACCACATGAGTCTGGAGGACCTGGTGATTACGGCGGGGGGACTGAAGGAGTCGGCTTCGCTGGTGCGGGTGGATGTGGCACGCCGTATCCGTGACCCGAAGAGCACGGCGGAACCGGAGATGATCGGCCAGAATTTCTCGTTCGGCCTGAAGGACGGTTTCGTGGTGGACGGGCAGGCGGGCTTCGAGCTGCAGCCTTACGACCAGGTGTACGTGCGCCGCAGCCCGAGCTATGCGGAGCAGCTGAACGTGACGGTGGAGGGCGAGGTGCTCTACGGCGGCGACTATGCGCTGAACACGAAGAGTGAACGCCTGAGCAGTCTGGTGCAGCGGGCCGGAGGGGTGACACGCCATGCGTATGTGCGCGGGGCGAAGTTGCGCCGGGTGGCCAACGAGGAGGAGCTGCGACGCATGGAGGACGTGGTGCGGATGGTGCGCCGGGAAATCGGCGAGAACCTGGCCAACGCACTGGGCCTGAAGGTGGACAGCACGTTCACGGTGGGCATCGACCTGGAGGAGGCACTGGCTCATCCGGGGGGCGACGCCGACGTGGTGCTGCGCGAGGGCGACGTGCTGATGGTGCCGGAATACAACAATACGGTGAAGGTGAACGGAGCGGTGATGATGCCCAACACGGTGTCGTATGCACAGGGCAAGAGCGTGAAGTATTACCTGAGCCAGGCCGGGGGCTATTCGGCCAACGCCAAGAAGAACCAGAAGTTCATCATTTACATGAACGGACAGGTGGCGGAGGTGAAAGGCAGCGGCAGGAAACAGATAGAGCCGGGATGTGAAATCGTGGTGCCGAACAAGACGAAGAAGTTCAACTTCGCCACTGTGGTTTCGAACGCGACTTCGTTTGCCTCACTGGCAACGATGCTGGCGTCATTGGCTACGATGTTGAAATAACCTTTAATCGATGAGTATATGAATATGAAACTGAGACTGATTGTCATGAACTTCCTGCAGTTTGCCGTGTGGGGAGCGTATCTCACCTCGATGGGAACGTACCTCGCGGGGGTAGGACTGGGAGGACATATCGGCATTTTTTATGCGATGCAGGGTATTGTGTCGCTGTTCATGCCGGCGGTGATGGGTATCATTGCCGACCGCTGGATTCCGGCGCAGCGCCTGCTGGGGCTGAGCCATCTGCTGGCGGCGCTGTTTATGGCGGGTGCCGGCTATTATGCCATGACCACGGGCTCGCAAGTGGAGTTTCCGGCGCTGTTCGCCTTTTATTCCATGAGTGTGGCGTTCTACATGCCGACGCTGGCCTTGTCGAACTCGGTGGCGTACACGGCCCTCGACAAGGCGGGACTGGACACCATCAAGGCGTTTCCGCCCATCCGTACGTTCGGCACCATCGGCTTTATCTGCTCGATGTGGCTGGTCGACCTGCTGGGCTTCCAGTCGAACTACATGCAGTTCTTCACGTGTGCGGCGTGGGGCGTGGTGCTGGCGGTTTATGCGCACACGTTGCCGGAGTGTCCGGTGAGCCGCGGACAGGGGGAGAAGAAGTCGCTGGTGGAGGCGCTGGGACTGAAGGCGTTCCTGCTGTTCAAGGACCGCAAGATGGCCACGTTCTTCATCTTCTCGATGCTGCTGGGGGTGTCGCTGCAGATTACCAACGGGTTTGCCAATCCGTTCATCACGAGTTTCAGTGCTATTCCGGAATATGCGGACACGTTCAGCGTGCAGCATGCCAACCTGCTGATCTCGCTCTCGCAAATCAGTGAGACGTGCTGTATCCTGCTCATCCCGTTCTTCCTGGGACGGTTCGGCATCAAGCGGGTGATGCTCATCGCCATGGTGGCGTGGGTGCTCCGTTTCGGACTGTTCGGCCTGGGCGACCCGGGCAGCGGGGTGTGGATGTTCGTGCTGTCCATGCTGGTGTATGGCGTGGCGTTCGACTTCTTCAACGTGTCGGGCTCGCTGTATGTGGACAAGGAGACGGACCTTTCCATCCGTTCGAGCGCGCAGGGGCTGTTCATCCTGATGACCAACGGTATCGGGGCGACGGTGGGCACGCTGAGCGCACAGGCGGTGGTGAACCGTTTCGTGGACTTCAACTCTACGGCGCCGCAGGTGGAAGGCTGGAGCTGTGCGTGGTTCGTGTTTGCGGCCTACGCGCTGGTAGTGGCTGTGGCTTTCGCGCTGATTTTCAAATATAAGCATGTATCAAACTAAATATAAACTTTAATGACAGGAGATTATGGAACAAGAAACGGGTTTAATTGAAATGGTGATTAAGGAGATTGCCGAGGCAATCGATCTCGATAAGATAGTGGAAGACGAAGATTTCGATGAGTTCCTGACGAATCGGGAAAAGATAGAGCAGGTGTTTGTCGCGATGGATAACCGACGTCTGATGCTGGTGGAGAAGGGTGGTACACGGGAAATCATGACCGTGGTGACTCCCGACGAAGCGGGATTGCTGGAGGTGTCGTTGGCCGGTGACGAGCTGGCCAAGACTTCGCTGGCGTATCAGACCATCCAGATGCTGCGCGAGTTGGGCGTGACGCTGGAAAGTGTGGTGGCTCGTGACAAGGTGCTCTTCATTCCGCAGTGTATGCTGCACATGCGTAAGGCGGACGGCACTCCGATGGAGGTAAAGCTGCGTCTGGTGGACGCACTGTGCGTGTCAATCCTGGCGAAGATTCCGTTTTACGTGAACGCGAATTTCCTGAAGGAACAGGATCGTCCGGACTTCGTGAAGGAGGTGGTATCGAACGCGGAAGTGGTGCTGCTGCACATGATGACCGACCGCTTGCTCGAAAGGGAGATGGAAAAGGCCATCCGGAATGAGAACTATGAGTATGCCGAGATGGTGAAACGGGAGATGGAAGCCCGGAAGAAGGCGGCAGAAAACGGTGAAAACAAAGAATAAGGGGTATGCACGTATTTTATACACCGGATATTGAACAGACGCAGGAGTTGCCGGAAGAGGAAGCCGGTCACTGCCTGCGGGTGTTGCGCCTGGGAGTGGGCGACGAGGTGACGCTGACCGACGGGAAGGGGTTCTTCTACCGGGCGGTGATTGCGGCGGCCACCCAGAAGCGCTGTGTGGTGAAGGTGCTGGAAAAGACGGCGCAGGAGCCTTTCTGGAAGGGGCATCTGCACCTGGCACTGGCGCCCACGAAGAACATGGACCGCATGGAATGGCTGGCGGAGAAGGCTACGGAAATCGGTTTCGACGAGCTGACGTTCCTGAACTGCCGCTTCTCGGAACGGAAGGTCATCAAGACCGACCGGGTGGAGAAAATCGTGGTGTCGGCGGTGAAACAGTCGCTCAAGGCCCGCAAGCCGGTGGTGAACGAGATGACGGATTTCCGCAAGTTCATGGAGCGGGACTTTCCGGGGCAGAAGTTCATCGCCCATTGCTATGAGGGGGAGAAGCCGCTGCTGCGCGACGTGCTGCGCCCCGACGAGGATGCCGTGGTGCTGATCGGGCCGGAAGGGGACTTCAGTCCGGAGGAGGTGGCACTGGCGGCGGAAAAAGGTTTTCAGGCGGTGAGCCTGGGCAAGTCGCGCCTGCGCACGGAAACGGCGGCACTGGTGGCGGTACACCTGATGAACCTGGCGCACAGCGAGTGACCTTGATTGTGTAACTTTAAAATAAATGAGTATGAAAAAGACGTGGAAATGGATGGGGGGCCTGGCTTTGGGCATGGCGTTCCTGCTGGCTTCCTGTGGTGAGAAGAATCCGTACACGAATGTGTTGCCGAAGGATGCGGCGACGGTGGTTTCGCTGGACGTGATGGAGATGGCGAAGAAATGTGCGCTCGACAAGCAGGCGCGGCAGACGATGGGCACGATGATGAAGTCGTCGCTCAAAGGGACTGCCGATGGCTTGGTGGACAAGATAATGGACGACCCGGAGGAAAGCGGACTGCGGCTGACCGACCGGGTGTATTTTTTTGTGATGCCGCAGATGGAGATGGGCGGTGTGCTGGTGCGCATGGCCGACAAGGACAAGCTGGAGGATTTGCTGGAGGTGCTCCAACGGCAGGGTCAGTGTGAGGCGCCGGCCGACGGCGACGGTTGCCGCTGGACGGTGGCTGGCGGCGGGCTGATGGCCTGGACGGACGATGCGTTCCTGCTGCTGGCGGCCAACGGGAATCCGCGGGACTTGCAGCACCAGGCTTCGATGTGGCTCCGTCAGAAGGACGGGGAGGGCTATTCGGGCACACCGGACTTCAAGCGACTGGAGGGGGCCGACCAGGACATCGCGGTGATGGCTTCGCTGAACCTGATGCCGAAACAGTATCTGACCATGGCGACCATGGGACTGCCGGCCGATTTGAAGCTGAAGGACCTGAAGTCGTTTTCCACACTGGATTTCCAGGACGGCAAGGCGGTGCTGGAGGTGGAGACGCTGACCGACAACAAGGTGTACAAGGACTTGCTGAAGAAGCAGGCGGAGGTGTCGGGCCCGCTGAAGGGTTCGTACCTGAAGATGTTCCCGGCGAATACGGTGGGCTGGATGAGTGCGCACGTAGACGGCGGTAAGGCGTACGACTTGCTGCGCGAGAACCCGACGGTGCGTCAGGAGCTGGACAACTCGATGATGCCGCTCGACTTTGAGGCGATTTTCAAGGCCGTGAAGGGGGATGTGGCGCTGGCCATGCCGGAGATGTCGTTCACCCCGGGCTTTATCTTCTATGCGGATGTGACGAACAGTGAGTTCATGCGCACGTTTGAGGACCTGAAGCCGCTGCTGGCGATGACCAACGGGCAGATGCGTCTGCTGGACCGGGGCAAGGATGCGTATCAGTTTGTGGCCGTGGACGGCTCGATGATGGGCGTGGGCCGCGGACCGGTGTCTCTCTGGTTGGGCGTGAAGGACAAGCGTTTCTACCTGACAAACCGCGAGAGCCTGATCGGCAGCGAGGTGAAGGGCCTGACGCTGGAGGATTGCAGCTGGGCCAAGGACGTGAAAGGCAAGCTGTTCTACCTGAACGTGAACTTCCAGGCATTGTCGGCCGCTCTGCCGCAGCTTCCCTACGTGGGCATGCTGGACTACCTGACCATCGAGTCGGAAGGGACAACCAAGGCCCGCATGGTGCTGCAGATGAAGAACAAAAAAGACAATGTGCTGAAGCAGCTGGGAGAGATGTTGAAAAATTAATAGTAAGTTAAAAAGTAAGAGTTAAAAGGTAAAAGTTGTGAGTGCAAACCCGTTTCTGCCTATTACCTTTTACTTTTTAACTTTTAACTTTTAACTATTACTCTCTAGCTTTTACTTTTTAACTTTTACTTTTTAACTAATGAAATGGACTCTATAGAATTACAGCAAACCCTGCCGGAAGTATTTGCCGGACGCGACGGAATCGTGTCGGACGTGTGGCACCGGCAGGTGGTTTTCCAGAAAGGAAAGATGTACTTGATTGAAGCGGCGTCGGGCACAGGCAAGTCGTCGCTTTGCAGTTTTATTTATGGGTATCGTACGGACTATCAGGGAATTATCACTTTTGATGGGGTGAACGTGCGGAAACTCACGGTGAAGCAGTGGACGGATATTCGCAAGCGCTCGCTGAGCATGTTGTTTCAGGAGTTGCGGCTGTTCCCGGAGCTGACGGCGTGGGAGAACGTGCAGCTCAAGAACGGGCTGACGGGCTTTTGCCGCAAACAGCAGGTGAAGGACTGGTTTGAACAGCTGGGCATCGCCGACAAATGGGACGTGAAGGTGGGCAAGATGTCGTACGGGCAGCAGCAGCGCGTGGCCTTCGTGAGGGGGCTGTGCCAGCCGGCCGACTTTTTCTTCCTCGACGAGCCGGTGAGCCATCTGGACGACGGCAACGGGCAGATCATGGCCCGTATCCTGAAGGAAGAGGCGGCGCGCCAGGGGGCCGGCGTGATTGTGACGTCCATCGGCAAGCACCTGCCGCTGGAGTATGACAGGGTGTTGAGTTTGTAAGGTTTTTAAACGTATAAAGAGATGATCTGGAAATTATTGAGACAGCACATCAGTGTGGCGCAGCTGGCGGGGTTCTTCCTGGCCAACCTGTGTGGCATGGTCATCGTGCTGCTGAGCATACAGTTTTACAAGGATGTGTTGCCGGTGTTCACGCAGGGCGACAGTTTCATGAAGAAGGACTACGTGATTGTGAGCAAGAAGGTGAGCACGCTGGGCAGCCTGGTGAGCAAGGGCGGCACGTTCTCGAAAGGGGACATCGCCGACATGGAGGCACAGCCGTTTGCCAAGCGTACGGGGGCTTTCACTCCGGCGCAGTTTGAGGTGTCGGCGGGCATGGGCATGGCGGGCATGCAGCTCTCCACGGCCATGTTTTTCGAGTCGGTGCCCGATGAGTTTGTGGACGTGCGGCTGGAGGGCTGGTCGTATCGCGTGGGGCAGGACGAGATTCCGATTATCATCCCGCGCAACTACCTGAACCTGTACAACTTCGGATTCGCGCAGAGCCGTAACCTGCCGCAGCTGTCGGAGGGGGTGATGGGGATGATGACGCTCGACGTCCGTATCAGCGGGCAGGGGCGCACGGAACGCATGAAGGGACGCATCGTGGGCTTCTCGAACCGGCTGAATACGATTCTGGTACCGCAGGCGTTCATGGACTGGGCCAACGGGGCCTTCGGTGACGGACGGGACAACGCGCCTTCGCGGCTGATTGTGGAGGTGGACAACCCGGCGGACGACCGTATCGCGAAGTATTTCAAGGACCGGGGGTATGACACGGAAGGCGACAAGCTGGATGCGGGCAAGACTACGTGGTTCTTGAAGATGGTGACGGGCATCGTGCTGACGGTGGGGCTGATTATCAGTGTGCTGTCGTTCTACCTGCTGATGCTGAGCATCTACCTGCTGTTGCAGAAGAACACGAAGAAGCTGGAGAACCTGCTGCTCATCGGATTCAGTCCGGCAGCGGTGGCGCGTCCGTATCAGGTGCTCACGGTGGCACTGAACGCGGCAGTGGCGGTAATCGGCGTGCTGATAGTGTGTGCGGTCCGCGGCGGGTATCTGGACATGCTGGGCCGGCTGGTACCCGACATGGAAGAGGGCAGCCTGTGGCCGGCCTTGCTGACGGCGGGCGTGCTGTTCCTGGTGGTGTCGGTGCTGAACGTGCTGGCTGTGCGGCGGAAGGTGGATTCCATCCGGTTGAAGAGATAAAAAACACATTTATTATAAAAATAGAATTGACACATGAAAAAACTAAAGAATGTATGGCTTTATCTAAGCTTTCTGTTGTTTGTGGCCGGCATGGCAAGTTGTAGTTCCGAAGACCCTACGGGTGTGGAGGTATCGCGTGAGGATATCATCGGCACGTGGAAGGTGACGGCGAATGACTGGAAGGACTCGGAAGGGGACTCCGGACGGAATGACCACGTGGGCCTCACGCTGACGCTGGGCAGTGACGGCACGGCTGCTTTCCAGGGATACCAGTACCGGTGGACGCTGGCCGGCGGCGGGGTGCTGACGTTGTCGGGAAATGCCGGCCTGACGGTGAAGGTAACTATTCTCTCGCTCGTGGACGGGGAACTGAAAGCGACGTATTTCAGCGGTTCGTCCTCGGAAGCGTATGAGGTGGAAGGGAATTACACTTTCCGCCGGGGGTGATTTTTTAGACAGAAGAACAAAAGAACATATTCTTGGACAGAAGAACATAAGAACAAAAGATATGGGAACAGAGGAACTTATCAAGATGGTTATCGAGTGTGCGTATGAGGTGAGGATGCGTCTTGCAGCGGGTTTTCTGGAGTCCGTGTATCAGAAGGCGATGTTGATTGAATTGTGTCAGCGGGGAATTCTTGCGGATTCGGAGGTGCCTATCCATGTGTATTATCGGGACAGTGTGGTAGGGGAGTTTCGGGCGGATATCTTGGTGGAAGATAAGGTCATTGTTGAACTGAAAGCAGTGCAGCGGTTGAACCCTATTCATGAAAGCCAGCTGGTGAACTATCTGACTGCGACTCGCAAAGACCACGGATTACTGATTAATTTCGGCGGCGAGCGGATTGAGATAAGAAGGAAGTTCAGGGAGTATAAGCACAGGGTGTAGATTTTGAATTCTGGACAGAAGAACAAAAGAACAAAAGGTTAAAGAACAACGAGGAATGTACAAAAACATGTTCTTTTGTTCTTCTGTCCATAAAAAGGAAACATCCACTCGTTGAAAAAACATGTTCTTTTGTTCTTCTGTCCATAAAAAGGAAACATCCACTCGTTAAAAAAACATGTCCTTCTGTTCTTCTGTCCATAAAAAGAAAAACATCCACTCGTTGAAAAAACATGTTCTTTTGTTCTTCTGTCCATAAAAAGAAAAACATCCACTCGTTGAAAAAACATGTTCTTTTGTTCTTCTGTCCATAAAAAGAAAAACATCCACTCGTTGAAAAACATGTCCTTCTGTTCTTCTGTCCATAAAAAGAAAAACATCCACTCGTTGAAAAAACATGTTCTTTTGTTCTTCTGTCCATAAAAAGAAAAACATCCACTCGTTGAAAAACATGTCCTTCTGTTCTTCTGTCCATAAAAAGAAAACATCCACTCGTTGAAAAAACATGTCCTTTTGTTCTTCTGTCCAAACCCCACTCCATGTGACCGCACACACCTGAAATTTATGTAAATAATTGTTTAATAAAAAACGGCTGTGTGAACGGTAAGCATACTATTTTCCGCCTTGACGCACATTATTCACAACCCTACCTTTGCG
>ERZ857521.1262-NODE-1262-length-31402-cov-29.960283_pt1 | contig 31402 bp, 33 predicted proteins | sample MGYA00519701_ERZ857521 | MGnify/ENA primary metagenome ERZ857521 (study PRJEB31778, sample SAMEA3449346) | human gut metagenome | biome: human gut; feature: human-associated habitat; material: faeces | place: United Kingdom | collected 2010/2012 ...
GTCTTCAATTGAAAAAATACTCACCAAAATTGCGTAAACACGTAATCTTTACTGAAGTTAAATAAGGTTTCATTACATTTCAGTGCACGCTGAAAAAGCTTGATTTCATAGGGTTTTTGAAACATTGAATTTCACTATAAATCATTTGAAATCAGTTCTATGGCAACCTTTTTGGCAACCTTTTTTGAAAATATAAAAAGAAAGTCATCAATCGAAGAATAGAAAGTCCTAGATTTTTTCTAGGATTTTTTGGTAAGTGTCTAGAGTTTCGGGAAAAGTAAAATTAAATACTTTATGACTATAGAAAGTCCTAGATTTTTTCTAGGATTTTTTGGTAAGTGTCTAGAGTTTCGGGAAAAGTAAAATTAAATACTTTATGACTTAAGAGAACGAAAAATCGTTCTCTTTTTTCGTTGCCTAAAACTAAAGAAAGGACACAGCAGGGATGTCAGATAATCTAGAAATTATCATGGATATTGAGACTTTAGAAGTCTTTGAAGTGATTGATTTGGATAAAAAAGATAAGTCAGAAGACAAGAAAGAGAAAACTCCTAAGGAAAACAAAGCGACTCCTTATGATGACTTGGGACGGGTTTGGCTAGGAAATGGATATTATTACAAATCCTCTAGTCTTCTAGGGAAAGTTGTGAGAGATGGCATTATTCATGAGCTAAGCCTTCGAAATAAACACGGAACATATCCCTACTATGAACATTCCAGAGATGGAACATGGGGACATGTTAAGCAACTAACACAGGAAGAAGCGTTATGGCTAACATTTGACTTTGCTAAAGAGATGAAAGAAGAGCATGAGAAAATGGCACATAAAAATAGTAAAAAATTATGATGTTTAAAGCAGAAAAAAGTTATAAAATTATAGATATGAAAAACAAAAAAATTATTATACTTGTAAGTGTTATCTTAGTTGTTATTGTTCCTATCTTTATCAACCTTTCCTTTAAAGTGTATTTAGCTCCATTATTTACTGCTGAGTGGGGAGCAGGTGACTTACTTTCTTATTATGGTTCATTGTTAGGTGGTATTATTACCTTGGTTGGTGTTGTTATGACTCTGAATTATCAGACTAAACAATCAGAAGCGGATGACGCAATTAAATATAAACCAATCATAAAACTTGCTTCAGTAGAAAATGAATATTCCGATTTTATTGCAAATCGAGAATTAAGTGTTCGTTTCCCAGTATGGTATTTTAATGATGACTCTTTAAGAGTGCAAAAAGAAAAAACTTTTGAAGAACAAATGAAATGTATAACTTCTTTTCATGTACTTTTAAAAAATAAGGGAAGAGGCGAAGCAGTTGATGTCTCATTGGATAGTGTAAAAATCGAAGAAGTAAGCTGGGATGATGATAGCAAACTTTATATTGCTTCAAATATGCCATTGTCTATGGGAGATATTTTGGTTGATGAAAAAGCAGATGTCATCATCAATTTTCCTAATTATTTGTTTTTAAAAGATGAAAATACTAGTCAAAATCTTATTCGGATAGAATTAAAGCTATCTTATAATGATATGTTTCGAAGAAATAAAAAAGAGTTTGGCATGCTTCTAGATTTTCAAGTTCTTAGAGAGGCATCAGCGCCAGCTCCATGTCCGTACAAGGATGGATTTTCATATTATTTTGTAAGAATTGGTTTTGTGAGTGCATTGCATTTGTAAAATAAAAAAGGACAATTAAGTATACCTTATTGTCCTCTTTCCTTTTTCTTGCAAATGCTAACATAGTTTGCACCACTTCAAATGCGGTCAACCTAGGCCACCTCCTTTCTGTCAGATTTTGATGAATTGCCCATAGGCATCAACTCACTTTCAGAAACAGTAGCCACCGTCTTCACTTTTCTACATTGGACATTATAACATATTGCAAAAACTCTTCCTACACTTTAATGTAAGAAGAGTTTCTTTTTAGTTGTTTCTATTTTTTAAGTATTGTATTAAATACTTAATTAAATGGTAACCTAAAATAGATACTACTATAATTCCTATTATCCAGATTACAACTGTCATTAGTCCACCTAAGAAAGAGATAAGGCCAGTAATAATAGCATCTCTATTAAAATAAATAATCGTTAAAGGTATCAGCGCAAGTACGCACCCACAACCTGCACATCCTGGTTCATCACTGACTTCCTGAATTAATATCGCCACGAGTTATCTCCTAATTCTTCCTTTTACGTTTCCCTACGTATCTTACCCCTAGTCCAGCTATCATGCTTGCACCAAGTAATCCAAGTAACGATTCTTGTGATCCAGTATTTGGTAACGAATTTGCACGTTCAACACGTGAATAAGTGGTTTTACCGTCAACTTGTGTCACTCCTGCCTGCTTCACAACACCAGTAGCCAATACCCCCTTTTCTGCAGTTGGAACAACTACCTTAGATACAGTCCCATCGTTGTTAAGAGTGTATTGAGTACCCTCGATAGAGATAGAGCCATCAGCGTTCTTAACTGCTTTCGTACCATCAACGATATCTACAACATTACCATCAGCGTCAACTACCTGTACTACAACACCACCTTGTGCAACGATTGCATCCGCCTTATCTTTAAGAGCCTGCAAACGTGCAACTTCAGCTTCAGCCTTATCTTGTTCAGCTTTCACAGTTGCCAAACGGAGGTATTCTACGTTCTTAGCGTTTGAGTCTTTCTTAAGAGTTTCATAACGCTCTTTAGCAGTATTAAGTTCATCAGCGAGTTTGACAGACTTAGCCTTAGCGTCAGCAAGCTTAGAATTCAAATCAGCCAATACTTTTTCTTTATTAGCCAACTTATCTGCAAGGTCTGCTGCGTTAGCACTAGCAGTAATGAATTTTGTTTTAGCAACGTCTTGTTTAGTACGAGCGTCTGTAAGAGCTGTTTGAGCAACTGCTACAGCTTTAGCAAGAATTTCAAGAGTTTCTTTTTCTTTAGCGAGTACCCCTTTGGCTGTTTCGCTAGATTTCGTAGCTTCAGCAAGTTTAGTCTTAGCTACTTCCAAAGCCTTAGACTTGTCTGCTGCACTAGCCTTAGCCAAAGCAAGAGTTTCCTTAGCAGTCTGAAGAGAAGCCTGATCAGATTCAAGTTGAGTTTGAGCTTCAGCCAAAGCTTTTTCAAGAGCTGGAATATCTACAGTACCCCCTACCAAATCAGCCAAACGTTTCTGAGCACTAGCAAGAGCTTCCTTAGCAGTGTTATAAGCAGTCTCTGCAGTAGCTACCTTAGATTTAGCGTCTTGGTTAGCTTTTACTGCTGCATCATAGTTTGTTTGAGCTTTAGCAACTGCTGCATCGTCTACAATTGTACGTTCTACGTCTTTGTAAACTGGAGTTACAGTTTCTTTAGGGTTTTCAAGTGTTTGGTAAGGATTGTTGATAGCTTTACCGTAAGCATTACCTAGTACAGTGTAAGTGCTTGGTGCACGGTCAATCATACCATTGTAAGTGTTTGTGAAACCAAAGTCAATACCTGCTGTTGTAGAAGTACCCTTAAGACCAAGAACTTCCAAAGCTAGATCAAAGTTGTCAGAGCGTTTACCATCAACACCACCGTAAGCTTCACCAAGATACCCCTGACCTGAAGTACCATAGAGTTGGTTACCCAAGTTAGCAAAGATCTTAGCTTTCAAGTCGAACATAGTCTGCTTACGTCCGTCATTGTTTGTATAGCTGACATTATTAGCAGGTTTTTGACCAATAACAGTTGTATCTTCAGAGTCGATACCCTTAACTGTATCTTGCAAGCTTACACCAGTGTACTTCAAAGGATTCTTAGGGTCTGACATAGAATTCCAAAAACCATTAGCTTCAAGTTGAGCTCCATCCATGCCTTTGTAAGCTGGGAACAACTTGTCAAAGATAGATGTTACTGTCTTCTTAGCTTCAGCGACACTTTGATCGGTTACAGTTACCAAGTTAGTACCCACTTTGAAACGAAGGTCGTTAAGCAAAGCAGTGTAGAACAATGCCAAGTCAGTCAACTGGCTGTCAGACAAATTGTTAACATCCAACTTAGTTGCTGAATCTGTGTTAGCAAAGTTGAAATCCATGTTTTTAACCCATGAATTATATGCAGATGAAGTAGGAGCTGACACGATAGCTAGGTTGTTACCATTTTCGTCACCCTTCTTGATTGCATCCTTAACGGCTTGGACAGACCCTGTACCTTTAGCAAGGGCTTTGATTGCATCCAAATAAGCTTGGCTTGTAACGATACCATTAGTTTCTGTAAAGTTTGAATAAGCAACACCTTTGTTCAAATATACCCCATCGGCTGTTACAGTTGTAACTTCACCCGCTTTAACAGTTTCTGTTACAACTTTACCTTTCTTAGCTTCGTCAAGAGCAGATTTAGTTGAATTTTCAGCTGTTTGAGTACCTTCTTGGTTGCCTTTAGCAGTATCATACGCTTTAGATGAACTGTCAAGAGTACCTTCAGCAGTAGTTACAACAGATTTTTGATCCTTGATTGCTTGGTCTTTGTTACTTACAGACAACTTAGCTGCATCAAGAGAGTCTTTTGCAGATTTTACATTAGTAGTGTCTTCAGCTACTTTTGTAGTCAAGTCCTTAACGTCTTGATCCAATTTAGCAGTATCTGTTGTAGCTGAAAGAGCCTCTACTTTCTTCTCGGCATCTGCAACTGCACTTGCAGTTTTAGTAGCATCTGATTCAGCTTTAGAAACTACGTCTTTTTGAGCTTCTGCTTTGGTTGTAGCATTAGTAAGGCTAGTTTCAACACTTGTTGTAGCTGCTGTAGCCTTGTCTAGTGTTTCTTTAGCTGTTGCTTGTTCAGATTTAGCTTCGGCAACTACCTCAGGAGTAATCTTTTCAACTTCTGTGATTTGATTACCCAAATCAGATACAGTGTTGTTGTTTTCTGTTACCGCTGTTTCAGCACTAGCAACAACATCAGCTTGAGCGTTCAATGCTTGATTAGCTTGGTTTGCTACGACTTTAGCGTTAGCAACTTGATCTGCGGTTACTGTTGGAGCAACAGGTGTTTCTGCTACCGTTTCAGCCTTAACTTCTGTAGGCTGTGCTACCGGTGTTGTTTCAGCTGCAGTATCTTTTGCAACTACTTCAACATTACTTACAGTAGCATCAGTTGAGGTTGTTTCATCTGCGTTTACAACAGATACCCCACCTAGTACTGATAGAGTCAATACAGATACAACTGCACCCGTACGCAACTTCTTAATTGTTCCATGACCTTTAACTTCGTTCTTAAACATAAACGTTCTCCTTATTTAGTTAACTGTCTTAAAAGACTGTTTCAATATGATTGTATCATAAAAAACAGACTTTTGTGATATGTTTTAAAAATAAATTCAGTCTTTTGTAGGTGGTAACTCTCACAGAAAAATCTGTATGATAGTTAGTGAGGTGACACCATGACTAACAATAACAGCTTAAAAGAATTTGTAGCTAAGCAAATCAGACACCTAAGACTGGAAAAAGGATTCACACAGGAGTATCTAGCAGAAAAAGCTGAGCTTGGTTTTAATTATATTTACCGTTTAGAAAGCAAACAGCTAAACGTCAAGGTAGACACTATAGAGAAGATTATGCAGGCATTAGATGTTGATGTTAACACCTTTTTTAACGTAGAAATGCAACAACGAGAGACAGAATTTAACCAACTTATCGAAGACATCGAACATCTTCCCAAAGAAAAAAGAGAGCCGATAATAAAAGCTCTCAGAAGTATCATAAAACAAGTAGAGTAAGCCAAGTCATTTCGACTTGGCTTTTTGTGTGTATTATTCTAGATAGTTGTCAAATCCATTTCGTGTTTGAACTGACTTTATGTATTGTTCTAAATTATCCCAATCCTCATATTCATCAACCATTTTAAAGAAATCCAATCGTTCAGCTACGTTGCCAAAAACTCTAAGATTATCTTCTGTCTCAAAAATCTTCTCAACTAGTGGGAGATAGTCTAAAGACTTCGATATAGTGTCAAACTTAGAAAAGATTTGATACAGGTCATCTCTTTCAGAAATATAGTTGTAAAAGAAACTATTCCAGACACTCCAAGAATAATCTGAAACTTGTGTTCCTTTACTTGGTTTATTTAGTCTATTTAAACTACTTTGAATAGATTTTTCCATTGATTCATAAAATAGTTCCCTCGATAACACTCTCATGTCAAGCTTATCTAGCTTATTAGACAAGATTTCATCGACTTCTTTTATAGTCGCTTCATTTCCCTCTTCAATTTCTTTAGTAATTTGTTCAGCCAGATTTTCCAACAGTGTATTAGCTTCATTTGAAGTTTCAGAATCAAATGATGGAAAAATACTTAAGTAATTTGCCCTTGATACATATTTTCCAGATAACAAATTTTCTACTGTTTTATCAGATACATGAAAATATCGAACAATATAAAGTATTTTAGCATTATAGTCGCCACTAATATTTTCTTTTTCCTTAAAAGCTTGAAAATCTTCTAATCGGTGCATTAGGTTTAAAGTAACAGTTACTAACATACGTTCTTCCATTTTTGTTTTCATAAAAATATCTCCTAGTCAAATATATGGCTTCATCTTAACATACAAAGTCAAAATAATTCAATAGATGTTACACAGCTTAGGGTAAAACGCTTTCATTTTCTTTTAAAATAAGTTAGTCCCTTTCATTTAGTTATTATAGCAAGATGTATTAGTCAAAGGCATAAGTTAGGTAACAAAATATCGTCTAATTTTCTACAATAATATTGTGAGATAGCTATCACACATTATTATTTACCCAAACGGGTTAGAAAGAGGTGGCTTATGGAGGCTACACAAACTACAATTCAGGGGCGTCTAATCGGTGCATCAGAAGTAAAGGATTTTACTTCTGGTCTCAACACTGGACAAACCCAACTAACTATTGGAGCACGTACCCCAGAGGGACGCTTTAGTCAAACCAATATCAAAGTTGATACAGTTAATGTATCGGACTTTACATCTTTATTTGATGAGAAAGTAGAAATTGTTCTTGAGAATGTTTCTATCAACGCCTATACCAATGGAAATCGTGCTGCGCTTTCAGTAAAAGCTAAGTCTGCTTTTATTGAACTGGTTTAAGAAATGGGGAAAATTTTCCCCTTTCTTTAGAAAGGAACTTTTATGAGTATTATTTCTTTGTTAATTATCTTATTTGCTGGATTTCTCTATCTGATGCTAAAGATTAGCGACATTCAGGAGAAGCAAAAACAAGCCACAATCCTGCGGTTAAACCTGCCTGTAATCATAGAAGACCTTGAACAAGTAATTGAGATGACAAGTAGTGTATCAAAAAATAAATTACTTTTTGACAGCCGTTATGTCAAGTATTTAACTAGCTCACCAAATCAAGACAGTCATCTAGTACGCTTCCCTATTATGATCGGGAAGAAACTTGAAGCCGAGGATATGAATTATCTTAGTCAGGTTTTTTTAGCACAGTTTAGTAAATACTTAGCAGAGTCTGCTACCTATGGAACTTGGTCAGATAAAGGGCAAATGCTAATTGTAAGCCCTCAATTCGGAAAACGATTACGGTATAACAATCAGTATTACTTGAATTTAGAAATCTACTTTTCTTATAACTCAAATTAGAGGGACTAACAGATGAAATGTTTTCTTGATAAAAATCTAGCTGATTATGGGAACCATTTCTTCTGGGATATACCTGTTGAGCGTGTACCCCACGCTCTTTTGGTAGGTTCCAGTGGGTCAGGTAAGACTTTTGCGACTAAAATATTATTGGCTCGCTTTGCTCACACCTACCCAAGAGCCACGTTCCTAATCGGCGACTACAAGGCTGACTCGGATTTTGCCTTTTTAGACGGATGTAAAGGTTTTAAGCGTTTTGAAGAAGTCTCTGAGCTCCTTACTTTAGCATTATCAATTCTTGAAAACCGACAAAAGGGGATTGATAAGTCCAGAGAATTTGTCGTGATTTGCTTTGATGAGTTCAATGCGTGGCAAAATAGCCTCGATAAAAAAGAACGTGAACAAGCCATTAAAGACTATACTCGCCTTATCCAACTAGGACGCTCCTTTTTGATTTACGTCATTATTTCCCAACAAGATGCCCATAAAGCAAGTTTGGGATTATCTCGTGATTCCATAGGTACAGTTATCGCACTAGGCAAATTATCTAAAGAGACAGTTGCCATGCTCTTCTCTGATGAAAAAGATTATGTTCTGCGAAACAACTCCAGAGGTGTCGGTTACATGAAGATTGACGGTCAAGAAAGTCGCCATATACTTGTGCCAAGTTACAACATGCCCCCCTTAGAAAAACTAATTCGGGAAGCCGTTGAACGTTCAGACCGCTATTTTCTTGACGAAGAGGCTGTTGCCCCGTAGCCCTCAAAGCGGAGGAACAGGCTTACAGCCTCGCCAGCTTTAGCTGGCTGTTATACGGGGGACATGTAATAACCCCCGTTCCATTGTCACCTAAATTCTTTGCTTTAGAAATCCCACTTTAGGGAAAGAACTTCTCTCTACTTTAAAAAGCTCTCAAATCAAGTCTTTTCGTACTTGATAAAACTTAGGGTGCTTATTCCTTGAAATAGTGGAATAATTAAAATATAGGAATTTCGCTATTCAGTATAACAAAAGTTAGCTAAAACAAAAACTGATCGCCCAGTTAACTATCACACTTTAGACGGATAGAAAGAGGTAAATTATGATTTATCAAAATGCCATTGAAAAATATCTTCAAAAAGACAATGACCATAATCCAGTTATTATGACTAGTGTTGATGAAGTAACGTTTGTTATTAAACCTACAGAAGACACTGTAGGAGAGTACCCAGATAATTGGCAGCAGATAGCTTTATCACTTGCTGAGACAATAGCAGAAAAATTATCTTTACCAGCTCTTTTTGGAGAATATGCTCCCTTAAAAACGCCACCAGCAGGCTATACAGACGGCTTTACCTTTCAGCATCTCCCCTATTATTTTGCGATTGCATGGCATCAAACTAATTTTATTATGGGTATCATCTTAAAATTTTCAGCATCAGCTTTATCTCACTATAAAGCCACCTATCAAGACTATTATAGTGAACTGATTGACGTCCACAATATAGCACAACTGCTGTATGTTGACTACTATGATCTGCGTCTATCACGTATCGACCTTGCTGTTGATTACTTTAATTATCCAATGTCAGTAAATAGTCTTTATCAAGGACTAAAAGACAAGCAATATATCATTACCAATCACAAAGGACGTAAAAATGTTTCCAATGTCAGCGCTCAAGAAGTAAACGGCGAGGCTCAGACCGTCTACGTAGGAAGTAAGAAAAAGAATGTAAGTGCTCTTTTGCGTATCTATAACAAGTATCAGGAACAATTAGATAATCAAGGTCGCTATATGCACTTAACTAAGTATTGCAATTCTTGGATCCGTATGGAAGCTTCTTACAAAGGAACTTATAGCAATCAAATACTAGCCTTACTTCTTGATATTGATAGCCCTCAAGATTTGAGCAAGCTCATTGTTAATAAAATGATTGACAAGTATTGTTTTCATGACACCAAGACTGGTCAGTCTTTACCATTCACTAGTGACTTGCTTAAAGGATTCGGGAGCTTTCCAGAACTTGAATCTTTGAACTCTCGAAACAACGACCTACTCGCAACGATTTCATATTTGATGAAAGGTAGCGGTTTCTACCCTCTTTTGAAGAAAATTGAAGAAGTCTGGGGAACACAAGCCCGTAATCACTTTATCATTAGACTAATTCAAGAGTATGAGACCAACTACACTCCCAACCCAGATGTAAGGATATGGTTAAATAAATTTGGTAGGAAACTTGAGAAACTTAATTATGAAGATTTTTTTGAAGATGCCTTCCAAATCTTTTACCAAAAAAACAACATCACTCCTAAAGATTCCGCCAAGAAGCAAAAGAGTGATGTTGCAGATTAGAAGAGATAGGCAGTAGCTTACCCCTATTGCCATTATCTCATATTCCATGCAGTAAAGAAAGTGAGACTAGTATGTCCAAAAATTATTTTGAATTAAAGCAAATTGAACACATGCTTCATAGCATCATTGAATTACTGAAGCACTTAAATAACGAAAAAAGTAAGTCAGGTATCTATACGCAAAAAGAACTTCTTTCCCTACTGAGCATTTCTCCCAATACTCTTAAATCGTGGGAAAACAAGGGTCTAAAGCGACTAGAACCACCCATTGAGGGTACTAGAACAGTATATTACAGTATCAGTGATGTCATCGAATTTCTAAGCTGTGACTAGAAGCGAAATATGCTAAAATAAGAGTATCAAAAAAGAAAGTGAGCGATACAATCTATTTTAGCTTTTTTCATTCTTCGATTGATTGAAGAGAGCAACCATGAATACAGAAAAAATTATCCATAAAGGGAAAAGTGTTTTAAAGAGAATAAAGAACAATGGCGAAATTAGTTATTCAGCTAAAAGTATCTACTTAGGACTTGATTCTAAAACTGGAAAACCAGTCAAAACAACTATTACCGCTAAAACCTTACGTTCTTTAGACCGTAAAATTATTCAAGCTAAAATTGACTTTGAAGAAAATGACTCAACAAGGAAAGAAACTTTCAATGTTGCTACCTTCTCAGACTTAGCAGAACTTTGGTTTTCAAATTATGAGACATGGGTTAGTTCAGATAATACACTGAACCGAGTTAGAAACTATCTTGACACCTATATACTACCACGATTCGGAAAGTATCAACCTGAAAAAATTACCTCGTCAGATATACAGACTTGGATCAACCAATTAGCAAAAAAATCTAAAGAATCTGTGGATGCAGGTATAAAGAGAGCTGAAAAGGGTTCAGCTAAAGATTTTGGAGCTATTGCCCATAAATTAAGTGATATTTTTGATTTTGGAATAACACATTTTGAACTCAAATTTAACCCCGCTCAGTCTATCAAAATCCCGCCAAAGCCCAAAAGCAACCAAAAACGTATTATGGTCCTTCATGATGAGGATTTATCTACTTGGTTAAGCATCGTTGATAGTCTGACTAATACTAGGGCTAATCGCCGATTTAAAGTTATTTGCGATAGTTTACTTGCTTCAGGTATGAGAATCAATGAACTATTAGCATTGACTATCTATGACCTTGATTTTGATAATTCCGAAATACTAGTTAGTAAAACACTTGTTTGGAAAAATGCAAAACCAAAATTAGGTTTGAAAGGCGAAGTCGTTTGTAAAAACACACCAAAATCTGATTCAGCTAACAGACGAATAGCTGTTCCGTACCAAATCATTGAAGAGCTTCAAAATTTCCACGATGAAATGAATCTCTATTTCAAGAAAAATAATCTTCCAAAAAGTAAGTTAATCTTTCCTACTATTTATGGTAACTATATGTGCGACAGAAACGAACGTGCAACACTCAAAAAGCGATTGCGTGAAGCTAGTCTGCCAGATTATGGTTTTCACTTATTCCGCCACACTCACGCATCCATGATGTTGAATGCTGGAATGAATTGGAAAGAATTACAAGTTCGGATGGGACACAAATCAATCAAGACTACAATGGACATTTATGCTGAACTTGCTCCCAAGAATCAAACACAGGCGGTCGATATCTATTTAAACAAAATAGCTGAGCTGACCTCTTAAATCTGTGGCAACCTTTTTGGCAACCTTTGATAGTTTTATCAAAATCAACAACCCTTAAACGTTGATTTAATAAGGTTTCTAGCAACTAAAATAGATTTTAAGTATTCCTTACTGAGGTTAAATAAGGATTCAATACGAATCAATACAAAAGAAAAACGCTGATTTCAAGCGTTTTTTCTTTTTGTCAAATGCGATATATTGCACTGAATTTCAATTCAAACTCTACCTTTTTCTCTACCTTTTTTCGTAAAACCTGGTTTGACAAGGTTTTGTTTTAATTTATTTTAGTGTAGCATGATATCAACATCTTTTGTCCTTCTATTACAATATTTAATAAAAAAATTGAATAAGTTGAACTAAAAAAGGGAAAGTTTCTCCTTCTGTTATTATCAATATCTTGCTTTTGGACTAGGAAGTTAAGTAGTTCTGTGGAAACTGAGTCATAGGAATAAATCTTTTTCTAGTAATGTTTCGCAACTCTACTATAACGGATTTATTCCTTTTGGTGTTTACACAACTTATTTTACACTACCAATAGGTCCTATCATCTTAAAAGGGTTATGTCTTAAATAAAGTTCAGATAGAAGATTGGTCTTTGTTTATCTGTAGTCAAAGACTAGCTCATTATTCTGTTACAAAAAACAAGTTTCTCTTCGGATCTAGTTTCTTTGTTCAATTAAGCTTTGTTTGCTGAACATAGTTGATTTATTCGCCATACTTTCCATTACATCGTAAATCTCTATATTTAAGATTTCAAACAACCATATTAATAGGAAAAGAACTTCATTATTCCTCTTAATTCTATGAAAAGTGTGGCTAATTTGAGGCAAAATATTAAACTAAATTTGCCACAAATTAATAGCTTCACTATTATTCTAAATCAATAAGTAGTAAATAATCTTATTTTTTTCTACCAGACTGTCTTTAGATATTAGCTTTTCGTTACCCACTACAGTTGACATAGACCCACAAAAAACTTAAAAACCTTGCGATATAAGACTGGTACGGAGAAGACCAATCTATCATCACAAGGTAAGAGTATTCAAATCTTATTGAAGACTCAAATAATAACAAATTTTAATTAAGGATCGTAATATCGTAGGTTTTTCTAGAAGTTTCTTGAGGTGAAACCTTCGTTACCTGTCTTTTATCTTCTAAGAAATTACCTTCTTCAAGTGATGTGGAGAGACCACTCCAAGGCTCCAAAGCAATGAATGGGCTCTTATTAGTTGTTGACCACAGAATCAAGTTAGGAAAATCATCAAAATCTACTCGAAGACCTTTGTCAGACTTCCTTGACCGAAGTGTCACGCTGCGAGATTTGAGCTGGTCAAGTGTAATGGCATCATGGGAAAAAAGTGAGTAATCCAAATCGAGAATCTTTTGATTTTCCAAAAAAGGTGTCCGATCTTGTAAATCTAATAACCCTGTCTCAGGAAAACTCTTTGGTATCGAGCACGACTCAACCTCACTAAATTCAATATAATAATCCTCATAGTTTTCGCCTTCTACTAAAGGACAATTGAATGCTGGATGAGCTCCAATAAAGTAAGGCATTGTTTTTTCCGTTTCCAAGTTCGTCACCTGAAATTCGGTTCTAATTGATTTACCATTCAAGGTATAAACAACTCTAAGTTCAAACTGATATAGGTAATTATCAAGCATATCAGCATTTGGTTTAATACTGAAGGTCACGCTATTATCATTAACTTCTTCCAGAGTAAATTCTTCTTTTCGAACAAAACCATGTCTACGAATAAGACCTGTAAAAAAGGGTCTTTCTTGAGGTCTATAAATAGCCCAATCATTTCGTAAACTACCACAGATAGGAAATAGAATAGGCGCCTGTCCATTCCAATATTTTGGATCAGCTTGCCAGAGATACTCTATCCCATCCTTATCTTTAATCGAAGTCAGTTGACCACCAAGTGTTTTAAACTGAACAGTAAGATACTCGTTTTTTAATTCGATAGTCACAACTAATTCCTTTCTTTTTATTATTGGAAAGGCAAATAATTTACCTCGAAGTGAACAGTCTCACGTATTTCTACATCGAGTGATTGTAAAAATTCCCATTCAAATGCTGATAACTCTAAATCAGAATGGCAAATCCACTCTTTTCCAGTTGAAACATATCATTTACCACATTTTAGCAACGAGATAGCTTCAAGCTTAGGAATCATAGGACAATCTTCGAAACTAACAATATATACCTTTTCAAAGCCTGATCTAAATAAGTATTGTACTTTTTCTAAAGTATCAGATAACAATATTTTACATTTTCAAGTGATATTACTCTACCACTTGAGTTTCTGCTACTTTCTTATACCAATGAGCTGATTTCTTAGGATAACGTTCTTGCGTGTCAAAGTCTACATAGAATAGTCCATAACGTTTTTCGTATCCGTTTGACCATGAGAAGACATCCATAAGTGACCAGATGAAGTAACCTTTAACATTTGCACCATCTGCAATTGCGTCTGATAAAACTTCCAAGTGTTTCTTCACGTAATCAATACGACCATCATCATAAACAGTATTATCTACAAACTCATCTTTGTATCCAAGACCATTCTCAGTGATGTAAATCTTCTTGTAGTTTGGATAATCATTTTTTACTCGCATGATTTGGTCATACAAGCCTTCAGGATAAATAATCCAGTCCCAATCCGTTCTAGGCACATAATCTGGTGCGATTCGGCGACCAACACCTTTAATTTGGTACTTAGAACTTCCTTTTTCACCCTTACCATTGTGAATGATTTCAGTCTCACCTTCAAAGGCTTGCATCCAATCACTCATGTAATAGTTAATACCAAGGAAATCGTTCAAATCTTTAGCTGCTTCAAGTGCTTGGAAGTCTTCATCACGAAGATCAAGTTCTCCACCATTTTCAGCTAGGATGTGGTTGACACCTTCCATCGTTTTATCTGAATAGTGTCCAAGGTAGGTTGCATCCAAGATAAATTTGTTATGGATGATATCTTCTAACTCAGCGGCACGAACATCTGCTGGATTTTCTGGATCATAAGGGTATTTGGTTGGCAACGCATGTACTACACCAATTTCGCCTTTATAACCTTTATCTTTATACAATTTCACAGCACGTGCATGAGAAACCATCATGTTGTGGTGTGATTGGAAGACTTTGGCAAGATCATATTGAATGCCTGGAGGGAATTTACCAACCAAGTATTGACCATCTCCAATTGGGCCAATTTCATTGAAAGTTGTCCAGTAATTTACTTCTGGGAACTCTTCAAAACAGAAAGCGGCATAATCTACAAAGTGTTCTATATTTTCGCGGTTTAAGAAATCTCCATCTGAGTGAAGAGCTTCTGGAGTGTCAAAATGGTGCAAAGTCACGAATGGTTCAACATGACGTTTGTGGCACTCAGCAAAAAGATTATGGTAGAATTCAACACCTTTTTCATTTACTTCGCCATAGCCAGTTGGAAAAATACGAGACCAGGCAATTGAAATACGAATACCATTAACGCCATATTCTTCAGCTAATTCTAAATCAACAGGATATTTATGGTAAAAATCACTTGCAGGCTCTGCTGTGTACCAATAATTGTCTTCAAGATACTTATCCCATGCAACTGGGCCTTTACCATCTGTATGAGTCGCACCTTCTGCTTGATAAGCAGCTGTAGCGCCACCAAAAATAAAATCTTTAGGAAGTGTTTTAGTCATAACTATAAATCCTTTCAAAAAAAGCATTTGAGACGAGATTCTGAGTTCCGGAAACCAAGGAAATGAAATGATATGGTTAACAATATTAAAAGGAATGGAAAGAGTAATCTCGTCTCAAATAACTTTTACAAATTTATTAATCAAATTGTTGTTGAACAAATGCAAGAGCACCTTGTCCATCACGTGTCAATTTGATATATTGAGCTCCTTCAGTTTTTGCAAGTTTAATGCCCAATTTATCTGTTTCAGCCTTCATATCATCGAAGTTTGAAGCGACCTGTGGAGCCAAGATAACCAAGTCAAACTCTGGCAACATTTCACGGTGAGCACCGTAACCACCCGCTGCCGCTTTGACTGGAACATTGTATTCTGCTGCTGCTTTGTTCAAGGCATTGGCAAGCAAGCCACTTGTACCTCCACCTGCACAAAGAACAAGGACATTAGTTTCTTCTGTGATGTTATTGTCTGCTACTACATCTTCTTTAGCAACGCCTGCTTTTTCAAGAACGGCATCTGCTTTAGCAGTATTGAAGTTTGCAGCTACTTTTTCTTTAAGAGCATCGTTTGTTTTACCAGAACGTTCTTCTTCAAGAATTTGTTCATCGTATACCTTAACAAATGGATAATAAATGAGAGTATCAACAACAACCAAGAGTCCGGCTAAGATAAATGATAGAACTTGGAAGTTAGTACCGAGTACAATTCCCAACGGACCAGGAGTAACCCATGGAAGGTTGGCAGAGAATGAGTTCATGTTCAATGTGTCAACAAAGAATTTAAAGATCCAAACGTTGATAATCGGAGCGAAAATGAATGGTACAAAGAAAATCGGATTCAATACGATTGGTGCACCAAATAAGATTGGCTCATTAACCCCAAAGAATGTTGGAACAACTGAGGCACGTCCGATGGCACGGTTACGTTCTGATTTACAAATCCACATGAACAAGAATGGAACAATCAGTGTAGCCCCTGTACCACCCATGGTAACAATAAACATTTGTGTACCAGAAGTGATAACTTTATCTGCATGTTGTCCAGCTTGGATAAGATGCAAGTTGGCATCGATATTGGCATAAGTGATAGCAGCGATTGCTGGTTCGACGATTGAAGGACCGTGGATGCCAACAAACCAGAAGAAGGCATAAGCACCAAAGATAAGTGTAATTCCAAGGTAACCATCTGCAGCTGAGAAAAGAGGAGCAAGAAGGGTACCGATTGATTCTGCAACAGTTACACCAAGAATTCCTTTAACAATGAGTTCAAGTCCATAAAGGAGAACAACCGATACAGTGAATGGAATCAAGTCTTTAAATACTTGAGAGATATTTGGTGGAACTTCTTCAGGCATACGAATAGTAACATTATTTTTAACACAGACCTTGTAAACATTAACTGTCACAAAGGCTGCAATAAATGCTGTCAAAAGACCTTTTGTTCCCATGAAGGCTGTCAAGAAGCCTCCTTCTTTAGCTGGCTCAGCTGCCATCAAAAGGAAACCAACCATAGACGCTAGCATCGTAGATAAGAAGTTAATCTGATTTGTCGCAGGTAGGTCACGGTTCATAGAGTCCGTCAAAGCTTTAGCGGTAGTACCACCAACAAAGAATGCTAGGATACCCATCGAATAGCTATAAGGAGTCATCAAGAATGTCTCAATATCTTTAGACCAGTGGAAACCCCAAGCATTTGGTACATAGGCAATAAGGATAAAGATAGATGAGAAAAGGATGACTGGCATACCAGCAATAAATCCATCACGAATAGCACGAAGATAGATGTTTCGAGAAATTTTCTCAAAGAATGGTTTCCCTTTCTCAATAAGTTCAATGAGTTTATGCATTATTTTGCTCCTCTTTTATAAAGTTCGATGAGGTGATGAATCACATCTTTTAATAAGACAGTAGTCATTAAGTGGTCCTGACCATGCATCATGGTAACGCTGTATGGAAGTTCCTCCCCAGAAGCTTCTCGAGCCAACATAGCTGTCTGAGAATTGTGAGCCTCTGCAATACAGCTTCCTGCTTCTACTACAAGACTATCTGCCTTAGCGAAATCACCATTTTCAGCCGCTTTAAGCGCTTCTAAAAGTTTAGAGCGAGCATCTCCAGCATAAGCAACAATTTCAAACCCTAAGAGAGTCATCTCTTCTCTGTTCATAACAATATCCTCCGTTTTGTATTTTTTACTATACTTTATCAGTCCATGGACTAGCTGTTTTAACAAGAACTTTGTTAAGTTCATCAATATTTTCGAATCCAGTAGTACGCAACCACTCACGTGCTGCTTTTTCACCTTCTTTGATGTAAGGTTCTACAGATCCTGCCCAAGTAGCACGTCCACAAAGCACACCATTAAACTTGGCACCTGAGTCGTGAGCAAATTGCAATGTTTCTTGGAACAATTTAGCAGATACACCTGCACTTAGGTAGATGTATGGAAGGTTAGTCGCTTCTTCTTGTGCTTTAAAGAAGTCAGCAGCTTCAGCTTTACTGTAAACCACTTCACCATCAGCAAAACCTTCGACATATTTAACGTTAACTGGTACTTCTACTTTAAGAACATCAATGTTAAAGCGTGGATCAGAGAAAACTTTCATCGCTTCAATGACTTTGCGAGGCTTCACTTTTGCATATTCAACAGAACCTGCATCTGAGATTTCTTCATCATAAGCAAGGATTTCCAAGAAGAAAGGAATATCTTCAGCTACACATTCAGAACCAACACGTTCAATATAAGCTTGTTTTTGTTGGTTAAGTTCATCTGAGCTGTCTACATCATAGTAAAGCAAGAACTTAACGGCATCAGCGCCTTGCTCTTTGATGCGTTTTGCAGACCAAACATCCAAGCAGTCAGGCAAACGTTTTGTACTTGATGTATCATAACCTGTTTTTTCATAGGCAAGAAGAAGACCAGCTTCTTTATCCAATGCTTTTGTTGCTGGAAGTCCGTATTCAGGATCAAGCAACATTGATGATGCATATTTTGTAAGTTCATCAGCAACCAAAACCTTTAGTTCTTCCATTTGAGCCACTGTTGGCTCTGCATCTTGATATTGTGCCATCAAACGTTTCAAAGCACCACGTTGGTCAAATGCCAAAGCTGAGATAACACCGTTTTTATCTGAAAGTTTTTCCAAAGATTTGCGTTTCTGTTCTGTAAGTACCATTTTTATACCTCTTTTATACTTTTCCTACTAAGTTCTTTTACAAGATGAATGTCTCTAGTTTATACGTAAAAATTTTCAACCAATTATTTTATCTAATTATGAGATTTATAGATCTATTATCTAGTCGTGATACTCACCACGGTCCCATTTTTCAAGGAATTCTGTAAAGAAATCTTCATCTGCTTGATGTGCATTATGAGTTTCAACGTGTTCGATTTTTGCAATCAATTTTTTATTTTCTTCTGTTGGCTTGTACTCTGCTTCAATGAAAGCTTCAATAATGTCATTCATAAGAAGACCACCAGTGATCATTCCACCGAAACCGATAACATTCGCATTTAACTCTTCTTTTGCATATATAGCTGATGTCATATCACGAACTAATGCTGAGCGAACACCTGGAACTTTATTGACTGCATTGTTAATACCGACACCTGTACCACAGATACATACTCCCAAGTCTGCTTGACCACTAACTACTGCTTCACCGACTTTTTTACCATAGATAGGGTAGTGAGTGCGTACGTGGTCATATGTCCCGAAATCAAGAACCTCATGTCCTTTTGATTTCAAGAATTCTGATACTGCCATTTTTTCATCTGTGACAATGTGGTCACATCCAATTGCGATTCTCATTCGTTAACTCCTTTTCTCAACACATCTTGTTAAGCATATCTACTCGGATTTGATGGCGTCCACCATCATATTTACCGTTGACGAAACCTTTAGCGATATTTTTAGCAAGCTCATCACCAACAATTTCAGCACCCACTGTAATCATTCGTGAATTGTTATGTCCGCGTGTCATATATGCTGATCGTTCATCTGAAACTTCCGCAGCAACCATACCTTTAATTTTTGTTGCTACCATGAATGGGCCAGCTCCATAGGCATCAATGACAATACCCAAATTTTGCTCATCTTTGTTTACTACAGAAGCAACTGCCAAGGTAACATCAACGAAATCCTGTCCGTCCTCAGTCACATCAATTACCTCAAAACCTTCTTCAACAAGAAAGTGTTTGACAACATCTTTTAATCTCTTACCTTTGAGATCTGCACCAACAACAATAGCCATTTTGACTACCTCCTAAATTTTAGAAAGAAATGCTACATAAAAGTAGAAAATATTTTGCAAAAATGTTTGAAATAACGCTTTCATCATTTCTTTGACTCTATAATATCAAACAAAAAAAAAAAAAGCAACACTTTTATGTTTGTTTTTTGTTTATTTTTGGTGTTTTTTTGAAAATTCTTCTTTCGTTAAGGGTTTTTGTTCTCTTATTGAGTATTTTCTGTGACTAAACTTCTTACAAGAAAAGTCATATGACATCTCTTCGCTCATCATTTTTCATATGTATTATCGAAGTTCTTATAAGCTTCTCCCTCTTAGAACCTTATTATTTATAGGAAGTCTTTTAAGATGGCTACGCTAACAGTCACAAACTTATCAACCATGTGTTTCAATTTAGAAAAGTTATATTGTGTTTGATAATGTTTGTTTTTCTTTGAAAAACTGACTAATTATGATACAATACAATAGTAGAAAGTTATAAGTTTAAGAAAATTATTCAATGAGAGAAGAAGCTTTATATGAACAAAAAACGACGATTAGAAAAAATTTTAGATATGTTAAGGATAGATGGAACGATAACCATCAAAGAAATCATAGATGAACTCGATATTTCTGACATGACCGCTCGAAGAGATCTTGATACTCTCGAAGCTGAAGGGTTTTTGACGCGTACTCATGGAGGGGCTCAGCTTGTTCCTTCTAAGAAACCGCTTGAAAAAACGCATACCGAGAAGAAAATCCTTAATACTAAAGAAAAAAGAGCCATCGCTACAAAGGCCAGCTCTTTAATTAAAGAAGGCGACACTATTTTCATCGGTCCTGGAAGTACGCTAGAGCATCTTGCCCAAGAATTGAAGGACAGGAACATCCGTATCATTACAAACAGTCTCCCTGTTTTCCTTATTTTAATCAATAGTGCCACTATTGATTTACTACTTATTGGTGGCGAATATAGAGAGGTAACAGGGGCCTTTGTTGGTTCGATGGCTTCAACCAACCTAAAGTCAATGAGATTTGCTAAAGCCTTTGTTAGTGCAAATGCTGTCACTAACAATTCTATTGCTACCTACAGTGATAAGGAGGGGGAGATTCAACAACTTGCACTAAACAATGCTATTGAAAAGTTCTTATTAGTTGATCATACCAAATTCCACCGATATGACTTCTTTAACTTTTACAATCTCGACCAGTTCGATACCCTTATTACTGATAACAAAATTAGCCCTCAACAATTCGAGGAATTTAGTCAGTACACTACAATTTTAAAAGCAGACTAGAATTATGATTTTTAAAAATATTGTTTTTGATCTTGATGATACTCTTTACGACCACCAACTTCCCTTTAAACGGAGCGTTGAGAAATGTTTCCCAACGATTAATATTGAACAAATAGATACTATTTACAAACGTTTTAGATATTGGTCTGATGTTGCTTTTCCTAAATATACGAAAAAACTTATCAGTATCGAAGAACTTAGAATTTTTCGCTGTCAGAAGACAATGGAGGAATTTGGCATCGATAATATTTCTAAAACAGAAGCCGTAGACTTTCAAGCTGACTATGAATATGAACTCGATCAGATTACGATGATTCCTGAGATACATCAACTACTGCTGGCTCTACATGAAAACCACATCCCAATAGGTATTCTAACTAATGGCCCTGTTGACTTACAGAGTCGAAAACTCCAACTTATTGGTGCCTATCAATATTTTGAAAAGAAAAAAATCATTATTAGTCAGACCACAGGGTATAGCAAACCACAACAAGAAATCTTTGACTATACCGCCAAAAAATTAAATTTCTTACCTTCAGAAAGCCTATACATCGGAGATACGTTTATCAATGATATTGAAGGCAGTTACCTAGCAGGATGGCATCCTATCTGGTTCAATCATAGAAACAGACAGGTAGCAAAAGAGAAAGAAGAAATGCCTACTTATGAAGTCTTTAGTGCAAGTGAACTTCGAGATTTAGTTCTTGGCCTATTTAATATTAATCATGATTTCAAATAGATCTAAGAACATGCTCCTTCACCTACTTAGGCGAAATAAGGGGCCATTTCGAATCAATACAAAAGAAAAAACGCTGATTTCGAGCGTTTTTTTGGTAATCTTATTAAAACTATGGGAGGAGAATAATGGCTTTCCCCTATTTTTATTTTCCTTCTAAGTTTAACGAATGGTGGCTATACTCAAATATCCTTATGTTTTTCATCTCTTGTCTTTGCTTTACTTTAAAAACAAAATAATGATTTCTTCCATCTTTAGCATTTTCTTGATTTAATCTGAAGTAATTAGTATGACATAGGGCCATCGTTCGAAGAATATCATCAGTCAAAAATGTCAGAGGAACACTCATATTAGAGTACCTTTGAAAATCCTCCTCAAAATGTGAGTAGCTCTCAGAAAAGTAGTCTATTTGTAAATCACTTGCATATAAAGACCTTCTATCCATTTCTTCAACCTTCTTTCAATGGTATAAAATTTCCAACTATGATTCCTACTACTCGTGGATCTTCATCATAGGAAATAAGGATATCATCATATCTTGGATTAATCGAAACTAAGCGTAAACCTTCTTCTTCACGGAAGACTCGTTTAATATAAGTTTGGTTATTACATACTACAGCATAAACTGCCCCATCATAATCAAAACCTGTCTCACGGATAAGAGCCACTGAACCATCTTGATATTTTGGTTCCATAGAATCTCCAGATACCCAAGAGGCAAAATCATGAGCTAGTTCTTCACCAAAATAAACAGTATCATAATTTCGATCATCGTAAACTGATGCACCAATACCAGCAGACATTTTTTCATAAACATGGTATTCGTAGAGATTTTCTAAAACCGATATTCCTTGTTGAGTTTTCTCTTTTCGCACCAAGTCACGTGCATACTCTACTACTTGATTTTTACCTTTATTCGATAATGTATTATACAGACGAACAATCTCAATTTCTGTAAAATATCCCTTTGGTACTTTAAGTATTTTTTCCAACTGTTTTACTTTCTCTTTGGATGGTTCTTTTACTCCACGTTCCCATGCTGAATAGGCTTGATAACTGATTCCTAATTGATCTGCTATATCCTTTTGGGTTAACTTTAGCTCTTTTCTACGAGCTTTTAATTTTTCTGGTTGGTACATTGTTCACCTCACATTAATAGTAATTGTAATTCTGCTTTTTTCTTTGCCTCTTCATCAGAGAGTTTTTCTTTATCCCAAACATAGGCAATAGACTTTCCTTTGTTATAAACAAGCCACGTCTTCAGATTGATACTACTAGCTTTAATTGCTTTCCAGTTATCTTGATTCAATAAATCGGGATATTCTTGACTGGTTGTAAAACCTAGTTTACTCACCCTCTGCCTAACCTGATTAAGAAGAGAAGGTTGAAACTGATGGAACTCATCTATAATTTGTTCTTTAATATCGTGAAACAAACGAAAAATAGAAGCATTCTTCCCTTCTATATAGGTCTCAATTGCTTGTTTGATTTCACTATCTTTATCAGGATAATATTCACGTAGAAAGTCCAAAAGACGAAAAAATAAAGCCTGTTTTGAAACTTCAAGACTATTTTGTACTTGATAGAAGGTATCGCAACTATAGTAGATTTTTGATAAAAGTACAATATCAGGCATCAATACTACTGCTGAAAAGACATTAGCTTCTCGTTCTATCGAATTCTCTTGATTATCAATAGATTCTGCAAAATAATTTCCATTATGTTTAAGAATAAAATGCCCCAATTCGTGACAAAGTGTAAAATTCTGTTTAACTTTTGGATTATCTATCTCATAAGAAAAACTGACCCCCAATTCGTCAACTACTGTTAATCCCTCTATTTTATGATTGGAAAAGTGATGACTAATCACTTGAATTTGATTATTCTGGATACAATGTTGAAAAAAATAATTAAAATTATAGTTCAATAATGAAATATCATCATCTTTCATATACTGATATAACACTTGTTTTGTTGCCCTACTCACTCTTGCATACAATTCATTCAACGAACAGTACCTCCTTTAAGTAAAAGTTATACAACTAAACCGTTTTGGTTTAGTTAATTGTATAAAGAAAGTAGACATTTGTCTACTCATAACATCTCAGCATTGTTTTTTGGTCTCACATTAAAAATATCTCTTTTCCATCGTTATCATATATCCTTAAGTTACCTTTCTTTATATCTTCAAGTTCATCAATAATCATTTGATTATATTTTTCAGGATGAACCTCTATTTTTTCATTAGTCCATATGAGATATTTCTTTGAAGAACAATTTTTGTGCTCTATAGTAACATTTAAATCATGTTCATAAGTTAATTTCTGAGATTCAGTAAATAAAAATTTTTTTGAGCATTCCGGACATTGAAGAATATACGTTTCTTCTGGTTTTTCCCCCTTCTCTATCAATTTTCTGTCAAATAGCATTCTATTGAAATAGTAAACTAGTTTTGAGTATAGATTGATAACCTTTTGCGATAATTCCACAAATTTATTAAATTCATCTACATTATAAATAGATCCATTGATGGAAAAGACCTTTTTATATAGCCCACTACCATCAAAGCTGTAGCTTTGATTATACTTAGAAAAAATAGATTGATAGTGAGTTTCATAATTTCTTAATATATTCATAGATCGGATTTCACTTTTACCAAGAATTTCTTCAATCGCCATAAAATATTCATTTATTATATACTTACTTTTTATTTTCTTAATAACTGCATTAAGGTTAACTGCTTTATATTTTTTATCAGAATCTTCTACACCATTTATAGCTTGAGTAACAACACCTTTTGAAAGTAAAGTAGGGGCAATATCTTTCCTTAGAGGATTTAATTCTAAATCATAAAAGTTGTTTAAAACCTGTGCATATAGATCAAGAAACGAGCCCAATAATCTCACCAATATATTTGCATAAAATGCTTTTTTTTGTTCTGAATAGCTATACTCCATACAATGAAAACAATATAAAATATCAGAAATCAAATAATCTTCTAATTGTGTATCATTTCCATTGAACAATGGATTCAAATTAAAGTTAGAAAATTCCTTACTTCCTTCTAGATAAGCTTCTATACGATTCTTTTTCTTTCTATGCTCAACTTTTATTTTATATAGACTAATTATTTCTCGTATTATATTATCTTTCTTCCTCAAAAGCTCTCTTCCTTTCTTCCATGAATGCAATCAACTCCTGTTTGAAGACTGCTTTCTCTTCTTCAGTCAGACCTTTTGAATTCATACGAAAAAGCAATTCAATATTATCTAGTTCATCAGCTTTTTCTTCTGAATTACCTACTAAATAGTCAACTGACACATTTAAAATTTGTGCAATCTTGACTAGATTTTCTTGTGTAGGTTTTTTGACTCCACGTTCCCATGAAGCGTATGCTTGTTGCGAAATTCCTAATTTCCCTGCAACATCAACCTGAGTTAATCCTACTTTCTTCCTAAGATTTTTTAAGCGTTCCGAAAATTCCATTTTTAACCTCTAAAAAATTTTTTAACTTTTTCGAATAACCCCTTGACAAAATACAACCACAGGTTGTATAATGTAATCAACAACTGATAGTTGTAATTGACTTGAAAATAATAACCTCTTTCAAGGCTAAGTTCCCGGATCATTGAAAATTAAATAAAAAGTGCGTCTGACAACCAGAGGACTGACTATCAAACTACACTAAACTTCGTACCTTTATTGTAATTGTTTGAATAAGAAAAGTCAAGTCTGTTTTATGGTTGAAGTGAAGATTAAAACAAATATTTTGTGGGCTTCCACGCATTTCGGACGTTCATCGCTTTTGCCGAATAGTAAAGTGAACTGGCTTCGCCAAAGGGCGTAAGAGAATCCCTTGGGTGTGATAAGGACTACCTAAAGAGATTGGCCGGGCAAGCGATGGTAATTGATGCAAAGCACCTTGCTAAACGTTGCCACCGTGGAAAGAGGGATCTTTCCAACCAAATAACTTTTCTTTACTGCTGTCTATCTTTTGAGATAGACTTACCCTCAAGCTACTAAGTCTTCTTTATATCTTAGTAGCTTTTTTATGCTTACAATAAAGGAGAAATTATGACTAACTTTTTTCGCATTACAATGTAAACGCCTATACGATAACTATGAATTCACCTATGGCATGTTTAGCTACTCGCCTAAACTACAAGCTAAACTCTATACACAAGCTCTTATTGACCTCAATCATTTAGTCCAAGAAGCTCGTAGAAACAGCTATCCTAACGGTGATATTCAGTTCTATAGTCGACAGTTTAAACGTAAACTATTTACCCACTACTACTCAAGAGTGAAGCAATTAGCTTAACTCTTTTTCTTTTGCTCAAAATTAGAAAGGAAAATTCTATGATTCCAGAAACACTTGTCATGAAACCAGATTTTATCGGCCCTGCTTACTACGAAAAATTAGGGAATGCCCCTCGCTTTATCTTTGGAAAAGAAGGCAAATACCAACGCCATATTCTTAATAGCGAAAAGCACGGTGCGTTTCACGTCATCACCCCTGCTTCGACAATGGTCTTCCCAGAAGATGCTCTCGTCGAAGCGGTCAACCCAATTTTTCTCTCAGATACAGCTCTAAACGGCAACTCCGTTGCCCCAGCTCTCAATGTCTTTGCCGAAAAATTAGTTCTTAAAAAATAAGAAAGTAAAGGAGAAATTACCTATGGCTAAAATTGGATTAAACTACGGAGAAAAACTACAAATTGCGGATAAGACCTATCGTGTCATTACGGATGGTCTTAATGTGCCTGAAGTCCTTGGAAAACTATCTTTCCGTGGCATTGAAGGGCCTGATATCATCTATGAAGAAGACCGCACCCAACGCAACCCTGATGGTTCGTTCGTCCAAGTTAACACAGGAGAAATCCGTGGGATTGTTGTGGCGATTCACTCTGCTGTCCAACACGAGACCCTCTTTTTCACCATTGCTGATATGGCTCAGTCTGAAATCGAAGACTTAGGGATTAAATACCGAGAAGAAGTTGAGCTGGAAGATATCGTCATTACCCATACTCACGTTAACCGTAATGATATTTACAAGCTCTTTGCTTCTAAAATCAAGAAAAAGAATGGAGGGACACCTCTTAAGGAAAACAAACCTCTAGACAACAAGAAAGAAAACTAGGAGGTGATGCACTATGAAGCTCTTTACCTATCGTGGGATAAGAGTTAGGGCCTTTTATCGTCATATTCGGGGAATCACCTGGTTTATCTGGTGGCTCCCTTCTTTATTAGCTATTGGAAATTATTGTTATGTCAACCTAGAAGAATTGAAGGACCATCCCTTACCACAAGGTTATTTTATTGGGGGTGTTCTTGTTGCTTCTTGCCTGGTGGCTTACCTACTGAATCGGATGTGTTACGAGAAAATCGTCTTCTTCCAAAAGCTCAATAGCCTACGGATTTTGTCTCGTTTCCTGATCGAAAATAACCTCTATTTAATTAAAAATATCAGGCGTGAAAATAAAACGATTGAAAAGATTGTCCTTCCTCAGGTCTACTTGAAACAGTCTCGCTATAAGATTGAAGTCCGTTTTATTCTGGAAGGCAATAAATTTCAAGACCGTTTTCTCAATCTTGGGTCTACCCTTGAAGTCATGTTTAATGGGGATTTCCGTAATAAAACCTTTGATAAACGGTTCATCACCTATGACATTGCCATCAACCGCATTGATAGCCGTATCACCATTACTGAGGTCGAGGTAAAGGGCTCTAAACTCCAACTTATGACAGACATCACTTGGGATTATATCGAGGAGCCTCACCTGCTCATTGGTGGGGGAACTGGTGGTGGTAAAACCGTTGTCCTTATGACCATCATCTATGCACTTGCTAAAATTGGCTTTGTGGATATTTGTGACCCTAAGAACTCTGACCTAGCTGGACTCAAAAAGATTCCTGTCTTTCATGGTCGTGTCTATACAAGCAAAGAAGATATCATCCAGTGTTTTAAAGAGAACGTCGCCTTTATGGAAAAACGCTACGAGCTCATGTCTAACTCACCCAAATTTCAAGCAGGGAAGAACTTTACGCACTACGGCATGACACCCAAATTCATCCTTGTCGACGAGTGGGCAGCCCTTATGGCCAAGATTGACCGTGACTATAGCCAACAGTCAGAACTCATGGAATATCTCTCACAGTTAGTTTTAGAAGGTCGTCAAGCTGGTGTCTTTATTATCTTTGCTATGCAACGGCCCGATGGGGAATTCATCAAAACGGCTCTTCGGGATAACTTTATGAAACGCCTCTCAGTTGGACACTTGGAATCAACGGGTTACGATATGATGTTTGGAGATGCTAATAAAACCAAAGAGTTTAAAAAGCTCGATGAGATCAATGGCGTCAAAGTTAAAGGACGAGGCTATATCGCTAATAACGGGGACTTGGCTGGGGAATTCTTCTCCCCTTACGTACCACTCGACCAAGGCTTCTCTTTCTATGATGCCTACGCAAAAATCCCTATTATGGAATATGATGGCGAAGAATTTGAAGTTTTTGGAGAAGTCCTACCTCAACCAGAAACGATTGAATCAATAGAGGAGGAAGATGCTCTAAACACTGATACTAACCTAAGACCGCTCAAGGTGTTTGCGGAGGAACAAGACCTCAAAATGGCGACACTTCGAAAGATCATTTATCTCTTACAAGAACAGGGGATTGATTTTGAACGGACGGAATCTGCCATTCTAGTCGATCCTTTTCAAGAAGAACTCCTTCTTGAAAGTCTTATCCACTTTGAGGAGGGAGGACGCAAATCTTATCCAAAGGCCGTTGAAGCGACGCTTAGGCATCATGGGCTAGGGCAAGGGCAAGCCTGACCACAGGTCAGGCGCAGACCGTAGCCCGAAGTTCCTAGGCCATGATGAGACTTCAACCCCCGATTTCTAATAGGGGGTTACATTTGGCCAAAGTGCCACGTCCACCCCTCCTCATTCCTTGTGGGAGTTGGAATTTCAAGATTTAGAAAGTGTGTCACTTTGGTCCAAAAAGTGTGTCACTTAGTCAAAAGGAGGTGTGCCCATGAATGACTAAAATAAGTCCCTTTCAGATCAAAAACTTCAGAAAACAAACAGGCCTCAGCCAAAAATCCTTTGCACAGGCAGTTAACTTACCCATAAGAACTTACCGCTCCTATGAATCAGGGGAAAGAGGTCTCACCATTGACAAGTTCCGAGAACTCAAAGAAAAACTTGGTTACTATCAAGAGTGTCACAAAAACAATCTCAGGGCTCACATCGACTACTTGCGATTAACTTTCCCCAGTTTGCGAGATTTAGAAGCTTTCTGTGAGAACTTTCTTTTTTGTCACTTAAGCGAATTTACTGACCAAGAAACACGGCTTATGAATTATACCCACTTGTGGCAACGGGGAAACATTTGGATTTTCGATTTCTTTGATAAGTCTGCGACTAATAACTACCAAACGTGTCTCCAACTATCGGGTCAAGGCTGTCGGGAGATGGAACTCCTCCTAGAACACAAGGGGATTTCTTGGCAGACCTTTCTTCAGAATATTCTCTATGCCTACCAAGATGTCAGGGTAAAACGCCTTGATATCGCCCTAGACGAACTCTATAAAGGCTATGGGCACGAGGAGGAACACATCCAGATCCCCAAGCTCATTGATAAGCTCTATGCCAAAGAGATTGTACTAGATACTATCAAAAAATGGAATATCACTGGTGGAGGTTCCTTCACCGATAATGAGGACATGGAAGCCAATCACGGGCTTTCCCTATACTTTGGGAGCCGACAAAGTCAACTCTACTTCAACTTTTATGAAAAGCGATACGAAATCGCCCGTATGGAAAATATCTCCTTGGAAGAATCCTTGGAGATTTTTGGTATCTGGAACCGCTACGAACTACGCTTTTCAGACCAGAAAGCACAAGGCGTTGTGGAGGAATACATCAACGGTGTGGATCTCGGAGAAATTGCACGAGGTATCGTCAATAAGGAAATCCAAGTCTATGATGGTCTCACTCGTTTTGGAGCCTATAAGCCCGATGAAAAGTGGCAAGAACTCTTTGGAGGGGTTGAACCCCTAAAACTCTCAACCAGTCCACAACCCTACAGTATCGAACGGACCATTCGTTGGCTAACCTATCAAGTCGCAAATTCTCTTGCACTCGTTTCTGAAGCAGACAAAATCATGCAAACAGAGTACATGAAAATGATTCAAAATAGCGGTGAAATCACCGATCGTGGGGAAGCTATCTTAAGACTCCTCAAAACCAATAAACACTATGAACACTAGAAAGGAATTCCCTTATGGAATACAAAGTCGAAATCAACTCACTAAACAACTTTAAAGCCTGGTCTGGTGGCCTTAGTACCTTAAACACTGTCCGTGAACGTGGTGGCATAGATACCCTAACCACCATCTGTGAAGACCTCTTTTCAGGCAACACCCCTACCGACACTCAAATCAATGATTGGCTTTGGTTTGATACAGACTTTATTTACCAAGCACTAGGCTACGAGGATCTCCTAGAGGGCTAAGGCCATGCTTAAGAAAATCTATCAAGCAGACTTCCTCCTTCTTCCTGATCAGGAGTTTTGGAACATGTATATCCTCCTTAGGAAAGGGAAGGACTTCTACTATGAATGTGCTGGAAGATGTACCGAAAAGCCTCCAGATGATAGGGGCTTCTACGACTATGAACATGCCTGTTTCACCCTAGACGGTCAAGTTCTGAGTCTCAATAAACGGATGCGTCCCTCTCTCATTGCCTATATTCAACAGACCATCAAAAACAATCACGAAACTTTTAGAAAGGAAATTGATATGGCTACTAAAACGATGTTTGAAACAAAAGTTGGACAAGTTACCAACGAACTTGGAGAACTACTCAAAAAGAAAGACCACAAACAAGCTTGGACCAAGGCTGGAGAACTCAACGCTCTGCTCAAAAAAGAAGAAGCCAAAGACCTAAAGACTGAGTTAGTCGAACAATTGCATAATGAGTTACGAGGCTACTACTACATCAACAGTGAGATTGAAAAAGCCAATAAGCGCCTCTACGCTAAAGGGTCCAAACTCATTGAACTCGCTAGTCTCTAGAAGGAGGACCTATGATAAAAGCTAAACGTTACTTACTAAAAGCAAGGGAATACCTCTCAAATTTTAAAAAGGTGGAGAAGAAAGGAGGTCCACCAAAGTTAAAAGTCACTACGAAAAAGACCGTCAATATAGCTGTCATCGGGGGAATTGCTTTCCTCCTTTTTGTTGGTCTTATGGGTGCCATCCGTGCCATCACACTCTCAAATAAAGTGGGCAAACTACAAGCTCAAGTCGAAGCGACTCAAAAACAGAAGGCACAACCTATGGATGCTAATCGTAAGTATGACTACAAGCTCCAGTATTACCTCAATGACTATGTCTATGCCTACTTCACCCTCCCACAAGAAGGGGATAAACAACAAGCACAAGTCGAACACCTCAACAGTTTCTATAACTTCGTTCCAGACGTCAAAGCACAAGGTCAAGTGCGTAACCCAAGCACCCTACTTTACTCACAATTAGTCACGGTAGAAGGTAAGGTAGCTACCTACAAGGTTAAATACAAGGAAATAATCCAACATGACAAAGATACCGAGGAAAAAGAACTGGTAACGGGATTTAATATTCCCTTTGATGAGAAAGAAGGGAAATACTACATTTCTGGACTCCCTTGGTTCTCAGCAATTGACTCTTCACAAGCTGGACACTTTAGCGAAGACGACCAACTTCAACTCACAGCTAACGACCACGTCTCAGATAGCCAACACAAGAAGGTTGAAAAGTTCCTCAAGGTTTTCTTTACCAACTATACTACC
>ERZ857521.1268-NODE-1268-length-31281-cov-4.012426_pt1 | contig 31281 bp, 26 predicted proteins | sample MGYA00519701_ERZ857521 | MGnify/ENA primary metagenome ERZ857521 (study PRJEB31778, sample SAMEA3449346) | human gut metagenome | biome: human gut; feature: human-associated habitat; material: faeces | place: United Kingdom | collected 2010/2012 ...
CGCTCCCGCTTGGTCTGCCAGGAGGCAACCTCGGCAGTGAAGTTCTCCTCGGTGTCCTCGGTCTTGCCGTCTACTACGGCATCGTGGTCGGAATCCAGATTGTAGCCGCCCTGTCCCGGGAAGCCGCTGAAGTGAGGCATCGAAGCGCCGTCATAGTTGGGGGTGGACACTTCCAGCTGATCCACATAGATGGCTGCGATCTTGCCTTCGCTGTCAAACAGAGTGGTGGCATAGACTTCGTTGAAGCTGTAAACCGGGGTATCGGTATCATCGCTGCCCGGGCCCATGCGCGCGGTGGTGGACAGGCCGAAGCCGAAGCCCGAAGCTGCCTTCACATCGGTGAGAGCCACACGGTTCTCATAGGCCTTGCGGATAGCCGACAGAATATCGCCGTGGCTGTCCTGGAGGCTCATGGTGGCAGTGGAGGTCACATCGGCAAGCATAGCCTTCTCTTCCTCAGTGAGGGCATCATACTTGGCCTTGTCCTCTTCCTTGTCGCTGCCGTCCTTGAGCGGGCGTCCGTTGAGGTCGGAACAGTGCTTCTCAAACCAGTCCTCTACCTCGTCCACGGTCATGCCCACAAAGGTCTCCTCGAACTTGTCCATCTGCTGATCCCAGGTGCCGGTGCCCATCACATAATCAGCACCACGCTCCCGCTTGGTCTGCCAGGAGGCAACCTCGGCAGTGAAGTTCTCCTCGGTGTCCTCGGTCTTGCCGTCTACTACGGCATCGTGGTCGGAATCCAGATTGTAGCCGCCCTGTCCCGGGAAGCCGCTGAAATGAGGCATCGATGCGCCGTCATAGTTGGGGGTGGATACTTCCAGCTGGTCCACATTCAGGGTGAGAATGCGTCCCTCGGCATCAAACAGCGCATTGGCATAGACCTGGTTGAAGCTGTAAACCGGGGTTTCAGTGTCATCGCTGCCAGGGCCGATACGGCTGGTATTCACCACACCCTGTCCCATATAGAGATCCGATGCGGCAATCTGCTGGGGTTCCTTCTCCTCTTCTTCGCCGTTCTCAGCGGTGGAGGGATAGGTCTCGGGGTCCAGCGCGTTGTTCACTGCGTACAGAATGGCTTCACTGGTAATGGTGGCGCCGGCAATTACGTCCACATCGGTGGAGTTGGCTTCCACAATCTTCGCCGGAAGCTCTGCGGCTGCCTTATCGCCGATGCCGGCGGTTTCATTGGGGGCATCTACCTTTACATCGGTGATCTTGTCCCCTTCCCGGGTCACAGTGACAGTCACGGTGCCGCCAAAGCCCTTGGCTGTACCGGTGAGGGTCTCGGAACTGGAGCAGCCAGCCAGACTGGTGAGCAGTGCTGCCACAATCAGTGCGGATACAATTCGTTTCATACCATCGCTCTCTCTTTCTGTGGGAGTGTCTGTGGTTTTTCCCTGTGCAGCGTCCTGACAGGGGCTTATCAAAATTTTAACAAGCCCTTTGTACCATTGTCAATCGCTAAAGTCCAGTTTTCTCCTCTCCTGTCGAATTTTGGGAGAATCCACAACCAGCCCGGGTAAATTTTTCTGATTTGCCCTATGGTTTTTGTGCCAGGGGAAGGAATTTGCCTGGGGCAAAGCGATGTGCTATGATAGGATTAACAGAGAGATACCAAGCCCTGTCCGGTGCCGGGCAGGAGAATCCGATCAGGAGGGGATTTTCATGCGTAAAACCATGTTGGGACTGGTGCTGGCGGCCCTGATGACCGCCGGACTGGGCTCTGCCGCCTGGGCAGAACCCGCCCCGGCGGTGCAGTATCCGGCCTCCGCCGTGGAGGCAGTCGCTGCCGGAAGTGAATACACCTATGAAGAACTGCTCGCCTGTCTGACCGGGGCGGGCTGTACCGAAGCCGAAGCGCTCGCCTATGCGGGAGAGCCGGTGGAAGCCCCGGAGGGAGCGACAGTGCGGTACAGTCTGCTGCGTGTGGAGGACTACGACGGCACCGAGGATCTGCCGGTGCAGTGCCTGGTGCTGGCGGCCCTGGAATATGCGCCCGGAGAACCTGTACCCCGGTCGATTCTGGCGCTGCGCAGTCCCATGGCCCTGACCGGGGACGGTTCCGCCTTTGAAGGCCAGGTCTTTGCCGCCCTCTACTCGGGCCGGAATTTTACCTGCATCGTATCCGGGAACAGCCTGTCGGAAGAGGATACCCTCTGGACCGGCACCGACTGGATCGGGGTTGATGAGAATGGGGAAGGCTATGCCCTGGGCGGCGAACCTATCCCCGATTCCCTGGTCCGGGCCGGGAAAGCGGCTCCTGTCACATCGGTGAGCTATTCCGCACAGGCCACCCTCTTCTTCCCCGCCCTGGAAGCCTGAGCCCCCTCTGCATCAGAATAAAAAAGGAGCCGCTGTCGGCTCCTTTTTTGTGGACATCTTTTCCAGGAATCCCCCGGAGCGCAGACAGCGCCGGGGGGATTCCCTCCTTTAGCATGATTCTCAAATTCTATGCAGGCAGATACTATCTGTGCCCGGCTGGCTGCCGGGAGAGGTGCTTCTCCTGAGGCTTACAGGGCAGCGTAGCCCTTGACAATCTCCAGCACGATCTGCACGCACTGCTCCATATTCTCCTTGGTGTTGCACTCATAGCGTCCGTGGGCATTGCAGCCGCCGGTGCCCAGGTTCGGGCAGGGCAGACCCATATAGCTCAGGGTAGCGCCGTCGGTGCCGCCGCGGATGGGCACGGTCACCGGGGTCAGGCCAGCGGTGCGGATGGCCTCTTCCGCTACGGTGATGACCTCGTAAACCGGCAGGATCTTCTCCTTCATGTTGCGGTAGGTGTGGGTGATCTCCACAGTGACAGCGCCTTCGCCGTACCGCTCATTGAGGAAGGCCGCAGCCTTCTGCATGGTCTCGCCCCGGGCTGCCAGCTTATCGCTGTCATGGTCCCGGAGAATATAGGTGCAGTGAGTCTCCTCCACGCCGCCGTGAATATCGGTCATGTGGTAGAAGCCCTCATAGCCCTCGGTGTACTGGGGACGCTCCGCTGCCGGCAGCAGACGGTCAAACTCCATGGCGATGGTCTGGCTGTTCCGCATCTTGTCCTTGGCAGAGCCCGGGTGGATGGAATAGCCCTTGACCGTCACCTCGGCCTGATCGGCATTGAAGTTCTCATACTCGATGGAACCGGCTGCGCCGCCATCCAGAGTATAGGCCAGCTTTGCGCCGAACCCTGCTACATCAAACTTCAGCGGGCCGCGTCCGATCTCCTCATCGGGAGTAAAGCCCAGGCATACCTTGCCATGGGGAATTCCGCCCTGGAGCAGGATCTCCGCTGCTTCCAGGATCTCCGCGATGCCGGCCTTGTCGTCCGAACCCAGCAGGGTGGTGCCATCAGTGGTGATAAGGGTATGGCCCTTGAAGCTGCGGAGCACCGGGTATTCCTCCGGCGAGAGGATATGTCCGCTGCCCTTGAGCAGGACATCGCCGCCGTCATAGTTCTCGATGACCTGAGGCTTCACACCGATGCCGTTGAACTCCGGAGCGGTATCCATATGGGCAATAAAGCCCACCGAGGTCTTGTCCTCATAACCCGGAGTGGCCGGGATTTCCCCATAGACATAGCCGTCCTGCTGACGGACATTGGATATACCCATCTCCTTCATCACCCGTTCGAGATGGTTTGCCACATCCAGCTGCATGGCAGTGGACGGACAGGTCGGACTGGCAGGATCAGACGGAGAATCGATCTTTACCAGGTCAATGAATTTTTCCAGTACACCCATTGTGCATAGCCTCCTTATAACGTCCGGATCAGGGCGCTTTTTTCTTTTATTGTAGCACAGTGCCCGGTCCGGCGCAATCATTCCGGTACAGCAAAAAGTCCTCCCCGGTCCGGGAGGACTTTTCGCACTGAAGGGGGAACCTATTTTGCCTGCGCAGGTTCTTCGGACATATCAGTTGTACTTGTAATATTGACATAGCCCTTCTTCATGCGGTACCAGGTCCATACAAAGATCAGTATGGTGGCAATAACAGTACCGATTGCCATGGGCAGAGTCAGCGAAGTCAGCGAGAAGAAGCTGGTCATCAGCGAAGTGATGATGGAGATCACCATCAGGATACGGTACAGGGTGGGCGAGCACTTCAGACCGCTGTTGGCCCATTCCTCCGGGAAGCGTTCGGGCATGCTCATGGCCTGGAAGTTGGTGATGGCACCGATTGCCATACCGGGTACCAGCATCATCGAAACGATGTTGTCCAGGGAGAAGCCGCCGATAATGGGCAGAATGGAGATAATTGCCAGGGTAACGACTACATTGAACTTCTTGGTGAAGAACTTGGGCAGCCAGCCGTCCTCAGCGATACCGATAATCATGAACGGCATACCGCTGATACCGCCCAGCAGAGCGGTGCTCAGCGAACACATAGCTCCGCCGACGATGAAGAAGATCGCCAGAGGGCCAGGCAGAACCAGACCGGCAATATAACCCAGGTTCTGACCGGCAACCTGATCGTAAGGTGCCACGCCGGAAGCCACATAGCCCAGCAGGAAGTAAACGCCTGCCACCAGGATCGAGGCAATGAAGAAGGCCTTGGGGATATTCTTCTTGGGATTTTCAGCAATGGCCTGGACATTGATGATGTTGGTAGCGCCATTGCAGGTGAAGGACATGAGGGCTACGGCTGTGAGGAAGCTCACGCCGCCGTTGATGAAGTAGGGTTCGCCTTCAAAGCCGCCGGTCTGTACCTTGGTGAAGCCAAAGACGATGAACAGGCCCAGGGCAATGAACTTGAGGATACCCAGGGCATTGATGGCCCGGGCAAAGATCTGGGCGCCGGTGGAAGCAATGATGAAGAAGAAGATCAGTACAAGACAGGCAACCGGTACCTGATAGGGCTCCAGAACCGGGAACAGATCACCGAGGTACTGGGCCATCGAGATGCCGAATACCGAATAGCTCACCGAGGATACCAGGGTTACAACGGCGCTGACACCCGCCAGGAAGGGGGAGAGCACCAGGGCATTCTGGGAATACATACCGCCCGAGAGCTGGAACATGGACGCTGTAAAGATGTAGCGGATCTGCTGGGACATGGTGAAGATCATGCCGACGATCAGTGCCAGGGCAACGCTTCGGCCGGTGGTGGCAATACCGGTGCCCACCATCGAAAAGATACCAGCGCCGATGATGCCGCCGATGGACATGAATACCAGGTCAAACAGACTCATCTTTTTTTGATTTTCCATAACAGGATCGCCTCTTTCTTTTCTGTATTTTACCCTTTCTGCATAGTTGCCAGTTGTGCTGTCAGCCCCCCTTTTCTATCCCTGTCCCGTCCGGGAACAGCTGTTTTTGCAGGATACAGAAAAGATCCTGCACATTCGAACCGAAAATACTCAATATAGCAATTATACCCCCCCCCGCACTTTGTCAACGAAATGGCGATTTTTGCATGGCCCAATCTTTTCATTGCATTTTATTGCACTTTGTCCAAAAATATTAGATTCACAGCGAAATTTCCTCTGGGACACACAAAAAAATCCCGCTGACCCCGGCAAAGGGGGCAGCGGGAGCGGCGGGAGCGGCGTTTTGCACTGGCAGTGAAAGCATCGGAGTGCTGGCGTTTTATGAAATACAGAAAACCTGCCTTCCCGGACATCTGCGCAAAAGAAAAAAGAGCGTCCTGAGACGCTCTTTTTTAACAATTCTGCAAGTGGATTACTTAGCTGCAGCAGCTTCTTCCTTATCCATATCGGTAGTGGAAACGATCTTAACCTTACCGCTGGACATACGAACCTTGGGATAGATGAATACCAGGATGGTCATGATAACAGTACCAACAGCCTGGGTCATGGTCAGGTTGCGCATCGAGAAGGCGGAAGTCATCAGAGAAGTAACGATAGAGATTGCCATCAGAGCCTTGAACAGACCAATCGAGCACTTGATGGAGCAGTTCTCCCACTCTTCGGGATACATCTCGGGCAGCTTCATACCACGGTAGTTCTTGATCGCGGTGATGATTGCGCTGGGAACCAGCAGCATCGAGATCAGCTCACTCAGCGAGAAGCCCAGGAAGATCGGGATCAGGTTGATGATGTAGAGAAGAACGAAGACAAACAGACGATTCTTGAAGATCTTGGGCAGCCAGCCGTCATCAGCCATACCCATAACGGTGAGGGGAGTACCGGGAACAGAGCTGAGCAGCGAGGTGGAGATGGACATCAGCGCGCCGCCGACTACGAAGAAGCCGGTAACGGCAACGGGCATGAACAGACCGCCGATGGCGCCAAGGTTCTGGTTGGCAACCTGATCATAGGGAGCAACGCCGGAAGCTACATAACCGAGCAGGGCGTAGATCACTACTACTGCCAGCTGAGCGATCAGCCAGGCCTTGGGAATATCACGCTTGGGGTTCTCACAGAGAGCCTGTACGTTCATGATCTTGGTAGCACCGCCGCAGGCGAAGCTCATCAGGGCAACTGCGGTGAAGAAGTCCACTGCACCGCCGTAGAAGTAAGGCTCGCCCTCAAAGCCGCCGGCCTGTACCTTGCTGAAGCCGTAGAAGATGAACAGGCCCAGTGCCACGAACTTGAGGATACCGAAAGCGTTAAGAACCTTGGTGAAGGCTGTAACGCCGATGTAACCAATGACGAAGAAGACAGCCAGTGCGCCAGCAGCGGTCAGTTCCGGGAAGTTTTTCAGAACCGGGAACAGGTCACCCAGGTAGCTGGCAATGGAGATGCCGTATACCGCCCAGTTCAGAGCGTCGATGAAGAGCATAACGCCTGCCACACCGGTGAGGTAAGGGTTCAGAACCAGAGCGTCCTGGGAGTACATACCGCCCGATACCTTGAACATCGAGGAGGTAAATACATAGCGGACCTGCTGGGACATCTGGAACGCCATGCCGACGATCAGCGCCAGTGTGATGCTTCGACCGGTTACGCCGATACCTTCACCGACAGATGAGAAGATACCTGCACCGATGATGCCGCCCATGGCCATGAAGGTCAGGTCAAACAGATTCATCAGTTTTTTGTTGGAGGAATTTTGCATAGGTCAATCACCCTTTCTTTTTCTCGCACAACCGGCCCCTTCTTGCCGTCCCCTTCGACCCAATATACAGAATATACAGAAACACTACTGCATCTGCAATTAGTTTGTGCAATACTAATATAGCGTTCCAGGGTTTCCTTTGTCAATAGCTATCCCGGCTTCCAACCACCAATCTTTTACCTGAATTTTACATCATATTAAATAAGATTGTTCAGCACCCTAACAAAATTTTTTGTATATGAAAAGCCGCTTTTTCCGATTTGGAAAAAGCGGCTGGAAATCCTGTATAAAAATACAGCGGTTTACTTGTTCAAAGACGCCAGAATTTCTGCGGTCATCTCGTCCAGGACTGCAAGCTGGTCTTCCTTCAGTGCAGAACGCACAGTCAGGCTCTTCTCCAGGACGGTCATATCCTTCATTTCGCCCAGCATCGCCCGCATGATCTTGCCCGACTGCGGCGCCCAGGAACCGTTCTCAATGATGGATACCGTACGGTTCTGTACATTCAGAGCCTTCATATCCTCGATGAAGTTTGCCATCTTGGGATAGAGGCCATTGTTGTAGGTGGGTGCTGCCAGCACCAGATGGCTGGCACGGAATACATCCGAGATCAGATAGGATACATCAGTCTTGGATACATCACGGACAGTCACGCCCTTCACACCGGCAGCAGTCAGCTTGCCTGCCAGAAGGTCCGCAGCCTCGGCAGTATTGCCGTACATGGAACCATAGAAGATGGCAACGGTGTTCTCCTCAGGGGTGTAGCTGCTCCACTTCTGGTACTTGTCCAGCAGCCAACCCAGGTCCTCTCTCCAGATGGGACCATGCAGCGGGCAGATCATCGAGATCTCCAGGCCGGCAGCCTTCTTCAGCACTGCCTGTACCTGCATGCCATACTTGCCCACAATGTTGCTGTAATAGCGGCGCATCTCGCTGTGCAGGCCATGGGGGTCCAGATTCTCGTCATTGAATACAGCGCCGTCCAGGGCTCCGAAGCTGCCGAAGGCATCTGCCGAGAACAGGATCTTGTGGGTGGACTCATAGGACATCATAGCCTCGGGCCAGTGTACCATGGGAGCCATGACAAAGGTGAGCTTGTGCTCGCCCAGATCCAGTACATCGCCTTCCTTGACCACAACGGTGCGGCCTTCCAGATCCATGTTGTAGAACTGGTTCATCAGACCGAAGGTCTTCTGGTTGCCCACAATCTGCATCGAGGGATAGAGCCGTGCCAGCTCCGCAATGTCAGCGCAGTGGTCGGGCTCCATGTGGTTGACTACCAGATAGTCGGGCTGACGACCGCCCAGAGCAGCAGTCAGGTTCTCCAGATACTGCCGGGTCACCGAGGAATCAGCAGTGTCCATGATCGCTGTCTTCTCGTCCAGGATCACATAGGAATTGTAAGCCACGCCATCCGGAATGGGGAACATATTCTCAAACAGGTGCAGCCGGCGGTCGCTGGCGCCAACCCAGAGGATCTTGTCTGTGATGTTGCGGATATTCTGCATTCTATCGTCACCTTCCATAAATTTATCATCGCTTCCGCTTGATGCGGAATGAAACTATACCTATTTAGTATCCTGATATAGGATACCACAGCCAAAGCCTCACCGCAAGAGGATTTTCCCACAAAGTTTTCCCATATCTCAAGGAGATTCTTTGCCGGTTTGGACAGGTTTTATACCGATTTATGCTTTCTGGGCCTTCTGGGCGTCCCGATCGGCCTTTTCCAGCTCCAGTTTGCGGAACAGCTTCACCAGAATGATCACAGCCGCAATGGACAGCACCAGCTCGGCTGTGAACTGGGCATAGGCCAGACCATAGAGCGGGAAGAAGTGGTTGAGGATAAACAGAGCCGGGATCTCCAGGACGATCTTGCGCAGGATGGCAAAGACCAGGGCGTTGCGTCCCAGACCGGAGGCCTGGAATACACCCACTGCCAGGAAGTCCACGCACAGGAAGGGCAGACCCAGGCAGAAGCCGCGCAGGAACCGGGAACCCATCTCGACGATCTCGGGGTTGTCCATGAACATGGTGATGAGGTCGCCGGCAAAGAAGGAATAGGCAATGGATACCAGCACCAGTCCGGTGACCGAGATCTTGGCCGCAAAGGTGAGAGTATGCTTCATGCGCTTGATATTGTCGCTGGCGTAGTTGTAGCTGATCAGCGGCATGATGCCCTGGGAAAGACCATTCGCGATATAGAAGGGCACCTGGTTGATCTTCTGGGCAATACCCATGGCAGCTACGGCATTGGCGCCATAGGACGAGGTGAAGTTGTTGAGGATGGTCATGCCGGTGACATTGAGCAGGTTCTGGATAGCGGCAGGAATGCCCACCATGCAGACACCGCCCACAATGGTGCTGTCAAAGCTGAGCTTGCGGGGATCGATGCAGACATAGGTGCGTCCACGCTTGATAAAGAGCAGCACCATGAAGTAGAGGCAGGCGAAGCAGTTGGACAGGAAGGTAGCCAGACCAGCGCCCGCAGCGCCCATATTGAGGCCCCAGGGCATGATGAAGATGGGGTCCAGGATAATATTGAGGAAACAGCCGCTCATGGTGCCGATACTGGCGTGCATGGCAGCACCCTCGGAACGCACCATATAGGCCATGACGACATTGAGGATCGCCGGGGCAGCGCCGCAGGTGACGGTCCAGAACATATAGGCCTCGGTGGCGGCCCGGGTGGTGGCATCCGCGCCCAGCAGGCCCAGCAGGGGGCCCTTGAACAGGGTGCAGAGCAGAGAGAAGGCCAGTCCGCTGAGAATGGCGCACCAGAAGCCGAAGGTGGAGCTTTTCGCCACGGTGTCATAGTCACGGCGGCCCAGGGCACGGCTCATCATACTGGAACTGCCCACGCCGAACAGGTTATTGACGGCATTGAAGGCCAGCATCACCGGTGCTGCCAGGGTAACGGCGGCATTCTGGATGGGATCATTCAGCATACCTACAAAGTAGGTATCCGCCAGGTTGTAGAGCACCATGACCAGCGAGCTGAGAATGGTGGGAACTGCCAGTGTGGCGACTGCTTTGGGAATGGGGGTCTCTTCAAAGAGCAGGGTTCTGTCTTGCTGCAAGGAATATCATCTCCAGAAAAATCATTTCGCGCACCAGCTTTCCGGGCCCTCTCCCGGGAAAACCGATGCGCGCTCGCTGCTATTATTCTGCCATGAAGCATCAGCAAAATGGCGGTATAGACCATTGGGACGGGCGCAGGCGCGGCCTGCGGATCGTCCGGCTATAAAGATAAATGTAATAGCTGCTTTTACAGCTATTATACCATATTCCGGACAGTCTGTTAAGCTGGAGGAATGAACAGAATGTGAATATCTCCGGGGGATTTTTCCCAATATTGTGAACAGGATGTAAATTCCCGAAAAAATACTTGACTTAGTCAGATAAATGAGTATACTAACTCTTGTAGACAGCAGACAGACTGCTGAGATTTCCAAAGACAGGGAGGTTCTTTTATCCATGCAAACACCGCTTAGCCAAACCCTGGCCTATGCCGTCAGCCAGCTGAGAGCCGACTTTGTGGCATTCTCGTCCCGCAAGCTGGAGGCACTGGGCATCACCCAGGGACTTCTCTACTTTGTTCTCTATATCGGGCGTCATCCGGGGTGTACCCCCTCCGATCTTTCGGCGGCGCTCCATGCTGACAGCGGTCACACCACCCGCAGCATCCACAAGCTGGAAGAAACCGGGTTCGTGATCCGCAAGGCCCATCCCACCGACCGGCGGGCCAGTGTTCTGGAACTCACCGACAAGGGCCGTCAGACCATGGAAGCCAGCCGGGGTATGTTTGCCGAATGGGACGCCTATCTGCTGGAACAGGTCCCTGAAGACCAGTGCCGTCAGCTCCGGGAACTGCTCCAGACCCTGCTGCCCCACCTCCGGTACAGTCCGGCTATCCCGGACCGTCCCGATGGCCCTCCTGCCCTCCGGGGCCGGATGCCCGAATGATCAAACCCGCATCGCTCTGATGATGCGGCAGTATGTCCCGTTTTTTGTTGTTTCCTGAAAGGAGTCCTTTTACCATGAGAAAGTCCGCTAAGATCTGGCTCGTCATTGCCATCCTGCTGTGTGCCTGTGTTACCGTCCTCAACTTCACTGAGGGACGCATCCCCTCGGTGATCCTCGCCCTGGTGGAGATCGCCGCCCTCGCTGTCCTGCTCGTCAAGGAGAAGAAGGCCGGCTTCTGGCTGCTGTGCGGCTGCTACCTGCTGTCCTTCCTCACCGGCGTCATCGGCGGCATCACCGGCGGCACCGGCATCCTGCTCTCGGTGGGTGCTTCGGCAATCGGCTCGGTACTGATCCCCGGCATCACCTGGCTGTTCCTGCGCAAGGATCTGCCCAATATGCGCTGACTCCGGCTCCGCAGCTTTTTTCTCCCTCTCTGTCCGCCCGGGACAGGGAGGGATTTTTTTATTTCCCCGGGAAATCCGCGTCGTTCTGCCGGCGCATGCCCCGGACGATCACCTCCACCGCCGCCCGCTGCTCCTCTGTGAGCCCGGTGAGATCCAGTCCCGGTTCCGGCGGAGTGCGCCCCAGCAGATAGTCGGCAGTCACTCCGAAGCAGTCCGCCAGCTCTCCCAGATTCTGCAGGCTGGGACTGCGCTCCCCGGTTTCGTAGGACGAGATCAGCGACGGCGAACACCCCAGCCGCTTTGCCAGCCCCTTCTGGGAGTAGCCCCGGCTCTCCCGCAGGGCCCGCAGACGCTCCTTCAGTCCGTCCATTGCCTGTTCCTCCTTTTTTCACCGGCGGCTTTTCCTGTCCCCGCCGGTATGCTACAATAAGATCAGCTCCTATTGTAGCACAGCCGCCGCATCCGGCGCAATCCGCAAAAAATCCACTGCCGAAAGGGGTTTTTACCCATGATCGTCACCATTACCATCGACTCCTGGAAGGGGTGTCTGGACTCGCTGGACGCCGCCCGTGCCATCGAAACCGGCCTGCGCCGGGTCTGCCCGGACCTGGAAGCAAGGCTCTCCCCGCTGGCGGACGGCGGGGAAGGCACCACCTGTGCCCTCTGCACCCCCGAGGAACGCATTCCCTGTACGGTCACCGGGCCGCTGGGCGAACCGGTCCGGGCTGAATACGGCATCCGCCGTGCCACCGGCACCGCTGTGCTGGAAATGGCCTCGGCGGCAGGACTGCCCCTGGTGCCTCCTGACCGCCGCAACCCTCTGTACACCACCACCCGGGGCGTGGGAGAACTCCTCTGTGACGCCCTGGACCGGGGCTGCCGGAACTTCCTCATCGGCATCGGCGGCTCTGCCACCAACGACGGCGGCGCCGGTATGCTCGCCGCCCTGGGCTTCCGGCTGCTGGACGCCGCAGGCTCGCCCATTCCCGACGGCGCTGCCGGGCTGGAACAGCTCTGCTCCATTGATGCCTCTGCCGCCCGTCCGGAACTGCGGGACTGCCGCTTTCGCATCGCCTGTGATGTGGAGAACCCCCTCTGCGGCCCCGTCGGCGCCAGTGCGGTCTACGGCCCTCAGAAGGGCGCCTCCCCGGAGATGATCCCCCGGCTGGACGCTGCCCTCCGGCGGTTCGCTGATACGGCTGCCCGGGTCTTTCCGGGCTGTGACCCCGATGTCCCCGGCTCCGGCGCCGCCGGTGGATTGGGCTTCGGCTTTGCCGCCTTCCTGGGGGCGGAACTGCGTCCCGGCGCTGCCATCGTCCTGGAGGAGACCGGACTGGCCGGACTGCTCCAGGGCAGCGACCTCTGCTTCACCGGCGAGGGCCGCTTCGACTTCCAGACCTCCATGGGCAAGGCGCCCGCCGCGGTGGCCCGGCTTGCCCGGGAACAGGGAATCCCGGTCATTGCCCTGGCAGGCAGTGTCCAGCCCGACGCGCCCCTGGGAGAGATCGACGCCGTCTTTCCGGTGCTGCGTGCTCCCATGAGCCTTGCCGATGCCATGGACCCGGAAACTGCCCGGCAGAACATCGCTGCCGCCGCCGAACAGATCCTGCGGCTGTGGCTCCGGGCCCGGCAGTAACCCTCTTTTCCGCATGAAAAAATCCCCCGCCTGTCCATCGGGACAGGCGGGGGATTTTTATACATTCCGGTTCAGCACGCAGGCGTTAGAATACGAATGCGGTGAGAATGAAGTAGTAGCCGAAGCAGAGTGCTGTGGCCACAATAACCAGCGGCACCGATTTCGCAATCAGAGAACCCAGCGGGATCTTGAAGTCCTCGGCGCAGAGGGTCAGGCAGATATGAGTGGGGTTGACCTGCATTACGGTGTAGCTTGCGCTCATTACCAGCAGGAACATGGGGTAGAACTGCGAGCCGGGGAAGGCGGTGATCAGCATGGGGATCGCCAGTACCTAGATGGTGGTGCTTCCGCCTACCAGAGTACCGATGGCAAAGATCAGAGTCCATACCAGGAAGCTGGGGATCGGCAGCTTGGACAGGTATACAGGCAGCAGATCTACAACGCCGGTGGCACGCAGCAGGTTACCGAATACCATAACCGCGATGGTGTTGAGCATGAGCTTGGCTTCGAAGGCTGTGCGGAAGAAGGGCTTGATCTCCTCAAAGCTGAACTTCTGCACGAAGAATTCCAGTGCAATGCAGAGCAGAACTGCACCCCATACCGGAGTATTGAAGACCAGTACCATAGCAATGGACAGGAAGATGGGCCAGATGCTCTTGACCAGGAGCTTCCAGTAGAAGCTCTTGGGTTCGCTGTAAACCATGCCGGTCTCCTTGGGGATGCGGCGCAGGTAGATGACATAGCCCGAGATGAACAGGCACACTACAACGGGCAGCATACCCAGTACAAAGGTCGAAGGAGTAACCAGACCGTTGGTCAGGGTGATGGCGATGAGGATACCGCTGTAAGTGGGCATGAAGGCTTCCGAAATGTGACGGAAGTAGGTGGTAGCCGCAGCGGTTTCAGCAGTGGAGAGCGAATCGTCCACGGCGCTGCGCACGATGGGGCCGCAGATCAGCACGGTGCTGGCTGCGGGCAGACAACCCAGCATGAAAGGTACTACCGAGGCATTGATGCGGCGGTTGTTGAACAGACCATTCATTGCCTGCTCACAGCCAGCCAGCTGATGCCGGGATTCCATCATGCGCTGCAGGAAGGTGATACAGTACAGTACCAGCAGGGCATTGATGGTATTGTAGCCGATCAGGCCGGTCTTCAGCGCGGGGAGAATGAGGTCGACAGGCATCATGTAGATGGCTACAACCACGACGCTGGCGATGGACATAACCAGGTTCAGCGGCTTCTTCATGGACAGAAGGCCGATGATGATGGCAAAGACTACTGCCAGCTTGATGAGTGAGAGAACTTCGGGATTCAAAGAATTCTTCCTCCTTATACACCTTGCCCCGTCTTCGGTGAGTTCCGCAGCCGGTGAAGACAGGACGCATACAGATTTTGGGGTATGCCGGGCTGCGGGACTTTTGAGTCCTTGAAGGACTTTCGCACAATTTAAGATTATAGCACTGCCAAAGCCATTTTGGAAGCCCTTTTCCGAAAAAAGTCGAGAAAACTACTATGATTTATTCCGAGGAATATAATTACCCGTAATTTTTCCAGTAAATATGAGCAAAAACCTGCGGTTCTGTCCTTAGAATGCAGGGTTTCCGGGCATACAGAATCAGCCGGTTAAAGTGATGAAACGCCCTGTCACCAGCCTATGCCGCCGCCCCGAAAAAAAGACCGCCTGCGGGGCAGTCTGTCCCCAATGCGGGAACAATTTCCGCCACAGGGACGCTCTGCGGCGGTCAAGTGGGACTGCCGGGCAAAAGCTGCCCGGACGAGGGCTCAAAAACAGCCCCCGGCGAGGGCCGGGGACTGTGCGCAGGCTGCGCCCATGGGGAAACGGTGGGCAATGAGGTGTCTGGTGCTGGGAAGCACCGCACTGGGCTGCCCGCCGGGACAGAGGGCACGCCCGGGCACAAAAACAGCCCCGGGCGAGGCTGGGAGCTGTGCGCAGGCTGCGCCCACGGGAGAGCGGCAGGCGACGGGGGTATCTGGTGCCGAGAAGCATCACACTGGACACCCACCGGGGCAGAGGGCATACCCGGCACAAAAACAGCCTCCGGCGGAGGCCGGAGGCTGTCTGGATGCGGGATATGAGTGTTACTTGCCCCGGGCGATCCGTGTGATCTGGATGCACAGGGTGGGCAGCACAGCCAGGCCGAGGATCATGCCCAGCTGAGCCAGGGTGAGGTCTGCCACCAGGAACAGGCCATGCAGAGCGGGGATCAGCAGCACAGCCAGGAGCAGCAGCACGCCCACGCCGAAGGCAGCCAGCGAAGCGGGGTTGCCCGAGAGGCCCATGCGCAGGATGCTCCGGTCCTCCCGGCAGTTGAAGCCGTGGAACAGACGAGCCAGGGTCAGGGTGGCAAAGGCCATGGTCATGGCTTCGGCAGTGCCGGTCTGGTAGCCCAGATAGAAGGCAGTCATAACCGGGACGGCGATGAGCAGACCCTGCAGGCCGATGCGCTTGACCAGATCGCCGCTGAGCAGCGGTTCTTTGGGATCACGGGGCTTGCGGTTGAGCAGGTCGCTGCTGGCAGGCTCCATGCCGATGGCAATCGCCGGCAGCGAGTCGGTGAGCAGGTTGATAAAGAGCAGGTGCACAGCGGCAAAGGGAGCCGGCAGTGCCATCAGCGAGGCATACAGCACACAGAAGATACCTGCCATATTGCCGGACAGCAGGAAGCCGATGACATTCTTGATGTTCTCATAGACGCCTCGTCCGTTGGTGACAGCGTTCACAATGGTGGCGAAGTTGTCGTCTGCCAGGATCATGGCAGCGGCGTCCTTGCTCACCTCGGTACCGGTGATGCCCATGGCAACACCGATGTCCGCCTTCTTGAGCGCCGGGGCATCGTTGACACCGTCACCGGTCATGGCGACGATCTGTCCGCGGCGCTGCCAGGCAGTGACAATGCGGATCTTATGCTCCGGCGATACACGGGCATACACCGAAATATGGGTCAGCTTGCGGTCCAGTTCCTCATCGGTCATCTGTTCCAGCTCGGGGCCGGATACAGCCAGGTCGCCTTCGCCGAAGATGCCGATGCGCTTGGCAATGGCAGTGGCAGTGACCTTATGGTCACCGGTGATCATCACCGTCCGGATGCCGGCACGCTTGGCATCGGCAACAGCTGCCACCGATTCGGGTCGAGGCGGGTCGATCATCGAGATCAGACCGATGAATACATAGCCCTGTTCATCGTCCAGCGACAGCTCCCGTACACAGTCCAGCTCCCGGTAGCCAAAGGCCAGCACACGCAGGCCCTCTTCCGAAAGGCTGTTGTTCACCCGCATGATCTCTTCCCGGTCGGCCTCGGTGAGCTCCCGTACCCCCTCCGAGGTCATCAGACGGTCGGAACGGGCCAGCAGCACATCAATGGCGCCCTTGGTCATCAGAGTGGGCACCCCTTCGATCTCCTGCAGGGTGGTCATCAGCTTGCGGTCGGAATCAAAGGCCAGCTCGCCCAGCCGCTGATGCTGGCTGCGGTAGGCGCTCTCCTCCACGCCGAAGTTTTCGCCCAGCAGCACCAGCGCCACTTCGGTGGGGTCACCGATGGAGGTGCCGGTCTCGGCGTCATGGGTGGCATCGCTCGCCAGCAGGGCGGTCTTGAGCAGCAGACGCTGGGCATCATTTGCCAGCTCCAGATCACAGCCGTCGCACAGCTTGCCGTCGGCATAGATCTTCTCCACTGTCATGCGGTTCTGGGTCAGGGTACCGGTCTTGTCCGAACAGATCACCGATACGGCGCCCAGGCTTTCCACCGCCTTGAGCTCCTTGATGATGGCGTTCTGCTTTGCCATCTTCTGGGTGCCGATGGCGAGCACAATGGTGACGATGGAGCTGAGTGCCTCAGGAATGGCAGCCACAGCCAGCGCCACAGCAAACATCAGCGAATCCAGCAGTCCCATGCCGCTGCGGAAATAGGAGAGCAGGAACACCACGCCGCAGATGGCGATGATGGCGATGGCCAGCTTCTCACTGAACTTGTTGAGGTTCTCCTGGAGCGGGGTCTTGCGCTGACGGGTATTGTCCAGCAGTGAGGCGATATGTCCCAGCTCGGTCTGCATGCCGGTGGCAGTCACCACAGCGGTGGCACGCCCATAGGTCACCAGCGATCCCGAAAAGACCATGTTCTTCCGGTCACCCAGCGCCACATTCTCCTCGGGGATCACATCGGCGGTCTTTTCCACCGCTTCGCTCTCGCCGGTGAGGGAACTCTCGTTGATCTTCACCGACCAGCTCTCCAGGATACGGGCATCGGCGGTGATGAGGTCGCCGGCTTCCAGGAGCAGGATATCACCGGGCACAACTTCCGGCGAGGGCACCTGCACCTTGATGCCGCCCCGGAGCAGGGTGGCGGACGGGGAACTCATAGCCTTGAGGGATTCCAGGGATTTTTCCGCCTTGAGGTACTGCACGGTACCCAGTACGGCATTGAGGATCAGCACGGCAAAGATAACCAGCGAGCTCTCCCCCTGACCGGACAGAATGGAGATCACCGCTGCCGCGATCAGAATCCAGACGATGAGATCCTTGAACTGGTCGATAAACACTTCCAGCGCAGTTTTTTTGCGTCCCTCGGCGAGTTTGTTCTCACCGTAGCGTTCCAGACGGTTCCGGGCTTCCTCCGGCGACAGGCCGGTACGGAAGGTCGAATAGCGTTCCAGCACCTCATTCTGGGACAGATTGTAATCCGGACGATTCATATCCATTGTTGTTTCTCTCCTTTTTCAGCAGGCACATTCCCGGGCGGTAAGGTCTTCCGGGGGAAAAAGAAAAAGACCTCCCGAAATCCGCGCAGAATGGCAGAATTTCGAAAAGTCTTGTTGCCTTCGGAAACGATCGGCGTGCGCTGCCAGCCGGCTCATGTTTCCCGGCGTGATGTTGGCAGTGCAGCTTTTAACTACTCCCTTTTCGTATCGGTATCAGTGTAACCCATTAACTGTAAATTAGTCAATACTAATTGCCGCAGATTTACCAAAAATTCACCGGTTCATCTTTACGACATACTGTCCAAGCTGTACCGAAAGTTTCTATACACAATCCCCATTTATGCAGGATTGCCCTGCAACAGGTGTATTGTTTTTGGGCAGCTGCGTTCATTTTTTATCCAAATCGTTCATAGAATGCTCATGGATATTCACGATTTTACCCATTTACACTTGTAAACAGACTGTGAATTTGTTATTTTTGTACTGGAAACACCCCGGTCTGGTCCGATCGGGGAACGACGATCGTCCTTTTTTCTACTGTTCCAATGGAAGCCCGCCGCTTCCGCCCATTTCAACCTGTAAGGAGGAATCCCTTATGTCAACTGAAAGACAGGAATCCAAGCTGATTCGCAACATCGGGTTCTGGCCTCTGATGGGTATCGCCTATGGTCAGATCATCGGCGCAGGTATTATGACCCAGACCGGTATCGCCATCGGTATGACCGGTACCGGCGTTGTACTGGCATATATCATCTCCGCTGTCTGCACCACCTTCCAGAACTTCCCCACTGCCATCCTGGGTGCCACTGTGCCCGTCTCCGGCGGTGAGTACCGCTATATCAGCCGTCTGCGCGGCAAGAAGTGGGGCTTTGTCTATCTGGCTACTTATGTGGTATCCAAGCTCACCATCGCCCTGTATGCCCTGAGCTGTGCCTCCTATCTGGTGGCCTTCCTCACCGGCATCAGTGAACAGATCATTGCCATCTGCCTGCTGGTTGCTGCCTTCGCCATCAACCTGCTCGGCACCAAGCAGTCCGCTTTCGTTACCACCGGTATCACTGCCCTGCTGCTCCTGGGTATGGCACTCTTCCTGTTCTATGGTCTTCCCAAGACGGATATTGCCTATGTATTCGATCCCTCCAACCTGATGGCCCATGGCCCCGGCAACCTGCTCTCCGCCATCGCACTGCTCTCCTTTGCCACCGGCGGCGCTCAGGTTATCGGCAATATGGGAAGTGAGATCATCGACCCCCAGAAGAATATGCCCAAGGTTATCATTATCTCCACTGTAACAGTCGGCATCATGTATGCCCTGGTGGCAATGGTTGCATCGGGCGTTCTGCCTCTGGAAGTGGTTTCCAATCAGAACCTCTCGCTGGTTGCCGCTGATGTAATGCCCGGCTGGGCCTTTACCTACTTCACCCTGGCTGCCGGCGCCGGCGCTACTGCCAAGACTCTGAATGTTACCCTGTCCTGGTCGCCCAAGCCCATTCTGGTTGCCTGCGATGACGGTATGCTGCCTCGCTCCTGGGGTACTGTTTCCAAGCGCGGCGTTCCCTATAAGATCCTCATCGCCTTCTTCTTCATTGGTCTGATCCCGCTGCTGGCCGGCATGGATATCTCCCTCATCTCCAAGATGGGTACCGCGATCTCCCTGCTCTCCAAGCTGATGTTCTCCTATGCATTCCTGAACCTGCCCAAGAAGTATCCCGAAGCCTTTGCCCGCTCTGAGATGAAGGTTTCCGAAGGTACAGTCAAGATCCTGGGCTACGGCAGTATGATCCTGTCCGCGATCTTCTCGGCATCGCTCATCATCGATCTGCCCACCGCTGCCAAGATCGGCTTCGTAATCCTGTTTGCCGCCTCCATCGCCTGGGCGAACTCCGGCAAGCTGGATAAGATCGAGATCCCCAACGACCTCGATGTTCAGTATGTAAAGTAAGGGCATCTTTCCAGATTCAGAAACCCCCGTGTGAATGCACGGCATACGCGAAAAACGGACGCTCCATACGGAGCGTCCGTTTTTTGCGTTGAGAAAGGGAGATCAGGCGGGAGAAGCGGCTTCTACCGCCAGCCGGATGCTGCCGTCGACCTCGTCGCTGTAGAACCAGCAGCTGCCGTCCTCCGTCGCATAAAAGCTGTAATACATACCGGTCTTTTCACTGTTCCAGAGCTGATAATAGGTGCAGGGAATGCCGCTGCGGTCTGCCGGCTCCTGCACAATGGTATAGCCGGCTTCCTCCGCCTGGCGGAGCACTTCTTCCAGATCCAGTACCGACCGGGTCAGGGCCTCCTCCGGGACAAGAATCCCCCGGACGCCATCCACTGTATTGATCTGCCACCAGCCGTCCCCCTCCACCAGCTCGGATTCGCTGAGATCCGCCGAGGTGAGAAGGTCGCTTCGCTCAGGCATGAGAAACTCCCGCCACAGGGTTTCCCCGTCAAAGGTATAGACCTGCAGCCCATAGAGAAGCGGATCGCCCCGGCTCAGCCATACCAGCTGATCCGGTTTGCCTGCCTTGCAGTTCGCCCGGAACTGTTCCAGCCGGGCGGAGTTCTGATAGAGTTCCTCCACCGGCACGGTTTCGGGCACTGCTTCGTCCCGTCCCAGTTCGATCCAGCCGCTCAGGCTCCCATCTTCATTGGCAAGCCGGAAATACCGGTCACTGACAATCAGATCCCCGTAGCGCTCCACAAGGGAACCGGCTGTGCGGGTGCCGCCGGCCCAGTCCTCTACTGCTGTATAAAACAACTCATCGGCCCAGTCCGGGAGGGTCCGGGGCTGCTGGCTCTCCGATCCGGACGAAGACGGCTCAGAGGGCTGTTTCTCCACCTGGGAGGACGGGGCAGAGGCCTCGCTGCCGCTCTCGGGCTCCGAGCGGGCCGGGGTGCAGGCCGCCAAGGTCAGGGCGAGAAGCAGGGTCAGAAGCAGAAGTTTTGGTTTCATGGTACTCCCTCCAGTCTAGAAGTATAAATTTAGCCTTGTGCAAATTTCATAAAATATTCCATTTATTTATTGATTTATATGTGAATATATGCTATAAAAATATCAAAGAATCCTTTTATTTGAAATTCAAATTCCACACTGAATCGCGAAAGGAGAAGTTATATGAAAAGGCATTGGATTCACTCCATCAAGTCTTTGATTGCAGTTGCAGTTGTTGCTTCATGTTCCGTTGTCGCCTGTTTCGCCTCTGACACCGGCACTTTCTCTGCCTCCACCTCTGTAACGGGTTACACTCCCACCGAAAGCTCTACCTGGGGCGATCTCTACCGCCATTTCGATCCCGAAGGATTTGAGGCCTTGTCGGCGGAAGAGCAGGCCATGTTCGATGCCGCGCTTCTTGACGGGACCGATCTTCAGGCTCCACCGGCACAGACCGACTATGACATCGTTTCCACTACCGCGCCCCTTCGCTCGGAAAGCGGTACAACCCATGAAAACTATACTTCAGCAAACGGCTATTTTTATACTTCCTCGAATGATCCGGATCGTGCTGTTGACATCAAAGGATTCCTGGATCTCACATTGGGAGTCAGCTCAGATGAAAATTTCATCGACTATACCGCTGTTCTGCTCTCCACCATGAAATGTCCAAAAATGTGGATCAATATGAGCCTTTATGATAACGAAGCCGGTCAATATGTAGCCTTTGACAGCGTAATCGAAGAAGACACCTGGATTTGCAGGATCGATGATACTTTCAGCGGACTGGAAAGCAAAACGGAATACAATGTGAAAGCCGCAGGTATGGTAAACCCGCCCGATGGTTATTTCAGCTCCGGAGCTCTGTTTGCCGAATATGATAAGGAAACCAAATAGTTTTCCCCCCCAGAACCAGGCGCCGTTGGCGTCTGGTTCTTTTTCTGGATGTATAGGCGGCTGGTCTCCTCTCCTTTATATAATAAGTGTAGCATCAAACCGCCGGGTTTTCCACAGAGGGCGGCGGAAAATGTGGAAAAGCCGGAGCAATCCGGAGTCCGGGCACGCAGTCATGGGGTTTCCGGGGCGGGGGCATGCCGGAATCCATGCCCGGGAGTTTTCCACAGTGCCCCGGGGAGAAAGGGGAAAACAGAACGCCCCGGGGCTGCCGGGGGTGGCAGTTCTGGGGCGTTTTTATGGGAAAGCGGGCGGAGGAACAGTCCGTACCGCTCTCCGGCAATAGGGAATGAAAGGGGAGGATCACTCTGCCGGGGTCTCGGCAGCCTGCCAGGCTTCGCCCTCACCGGGACAGGTGGCTGTCCAGAGGGTATTCTGATAGCCGGTAGTCCCCACCGAGTAATCCACCCGGAACCGGATGGTCTGACCGGCGCCGTCTGTGCTGTCGCTCTCATAGGCGATAGTATCCACCGATGCGCCCGGATGCAGGCGCTCCAGCGCTGCTTCCACCGCCGCAACGGCAGCCTCCTGCTCAAGCCGGAATGCCTCCTCGGGATAGGTGTACTCCGCCACATACCAGATGCCGTCCGTCTTTTCCACTGTGAAATCCACGGTGCGGTAGCTGGGTACATAGGTGGGGTCCTCGTCCCGGTCGATGCCGCCGTCCATGGTCTCATAGGCCGCCCGGATCACCATGCGGTCCGGTTCCACCGACACGGCCTGCAGCCCCGACAGCGCCATGGCATAGGAATAGCCCGTTTTCCAGGGGCCCAGTCGCCAGACTCTGCCGTCATCGGTCTTCTGAATCTGTACCACATCGCTGGCCTCATAGGCTTCGATGGCCTCCGGTGTGAAGATGCTGTGGATCACCCGGTCATAGTCGGGGAGGTCATAATACACCGAGCCATCCGAAAAGGTGGTCGTGTCCTGCCAGGGAAACAGAACCATGTCGTCCACATCATAGGCGGCGCTGGCACAGTACCAGAGATCCAGCAGAATCCCGGTGACATTGCTGCCATCAGCGTCCAGGATCACGGTATCCGAAAAGTCGTACCGGTCGGAGAAACTGCCCGGGTACCGCTTGCCGGTGGGGCCATAGTCCCACTGGGCTTCGTCGGCGTCTGCCGGGGAGAGACGCACCGTGCGGGCGATGGTGTCGAGGGTGTCATCGGAAATTTCCGCCCCTGGCTCGAACCGCAGGGCAATATACACGCCCAGCTCCCGGTTAAAGCTCACCAGACCGGTGGTCTCAAGGGAGGGCACCCCGGCATTGGATACCTCCGGATGGGCTTCCGCCCAGGCGGTATCCTTGTACTGCACCTCCATGCGTCCGGTTTCGCCGTAGTCCAGCGACTGAATGGGGGTATAGGGGTCCCAGATCTCAGCACTGGAAAGCCGCAGGCTGGAATAAACGCTCTTGTACTCGTCCTCCGGGGCGATTTCGCCGTCATAGGGCTCATATCCGCTGCAGCCCAGCACGCCCATGAGGGTCTCCCCGTCCCGGAACACCAGATCAGCGCCCAGGTTGTTGATGGGGCCGTCCTCCGCGCCGGCTGTGCTCACCTCCCAGCTCTCGGGAACCGCCAGCCGCAGCTCAAATTCCGGCACCGCCGGGGCATACTCCGCCTGGTTCATGGGCAGGGTTGCCGATACCAGCTTGTATCCCTCGGGCAGCGCTGTCACGGTGGGGCCGCCGCCGGCTTCCTCCAGCAGGTCGGTGGCTACCCCCTGGTCGATGCCCTTGAGGGTCGCCTCCAGCCACAGCTCGTCATACTGGGTTTCGGCAAGGTCGATGGAATAGGTCTTGCCTGCCTCCCAGAGATGACCGCTGCTCTCCTCCTCAAAAAGATGAACGCTCATGAAGCTGTCACCCATGGCAGCCCGTCCATACACCCGGATCTCCCAGTCGGAAGCCGGAGCATACCCCTCGGGAATGGTGAAGGACACCTTGCTGTCCTCATACTGAATGCTGTCGGTGAGAGCTTCCAGTGCCTCGGTGCCGGTGAGGTTCATGCCTCCGGTAAAGGTACAGCTCACCAGAATGCCCAGCATCAGCACCAGCCCTGCCAGTGCCGACTTCCTTGTCACCGGGGCGGCAATGATGAGCCGTACCCGCTCCTTGAGACCCCGGCGTCCCACCGACATGGTGGTCGCCAGCGAGCCCAGTTCCCCGGGATTCTGCCGGGTGCGCACCAGTTCCACCAGGGTCTGTCCATAGGCGAGGTTTTCCTCTTCGCCCAGTGTCCGCACCGTGCGCTCATCACAGGCCAGCTCGCAATCCTCCCGGGAGGCCGCTGCCGCCAGCCACACCAGCGGATCGAACCAGTAGAGAATCAGGCAGAGGGTCCGGGCTGCCGCCCAGATGTGATCCTTCTGCCGCCAGTGACAGAGCTCATGGGTGAGCACATGCCGCCGGCGCACCGGGTCTGCCGCCGCCTCGGGGGTGAGATACACCGCCGGACGCAGCAGTCCGAACAGGCAGGGGGAACCGATCCCCTCCGCCACCCACACCGGCAGCGGACTTTCCGGAACCGGAAGTTCCCGCCGAGTCTGCCGGAGCTGCCGGGCAAACCGGGCATTCACCCAGAGAAACCATCCGCTGGTGCCGAGCGCTCCCGCTGCCCAGATCAAAACCAGGGGCGAAAACTGCGGCAGGGGCTCCGCCGCCGGGGCAGTTTCCTCCGGCGCGGCGGGTTCAGCGGTTTCCGGTCGGGCAGAGGCAGCGCCATCGGGGGTGATGACCTCCACCCGCTGGGCTAAGAACCGCTCTGCCGACTGGGCCGCCGGGAGGTTCAGCACACTGGTGGGCGAGGGCAGCGACACCGGCACCAGCAAGCGGAGCAGCACCACCAGCCACAGCCCATAGCAGAGCCGGCGGCTCAGCCGTCCCCGTCCGAAGTGCCGCAATGCCAGCACCGCCAGAATCAGCACCGAGGAGGTGAGCAGCAGTTCACTGGGATTCATCATGGCGTTTCGCCTCCTTTGCCTTGCGGAGCAGTTCTTCCAGCTCCTCTACATCGTCCGGGGTGAGGGCCTCTGTTCCCACCAGGGTGGACACCATCAGCCCCAGGCTCCCGCCATAGAGCCGGTCCAGAAAACTCCGGGTCTCCCGGCGGCAGGCATCCGCCTGATCCAGCACCGGCCAGAATTCCTTGGCCCGTCCATTTTCCCGGTGAGCCACCGCTCCCTTCTTCTCCAGACGGCTGAGCATGGTGATGATTGTATGCTTGGTCCAGCCCGTCTCCGGCGCCAGCCGCTCGGTGAGCTGGGTAATGGTCGCCGGGGACTTGCCCCAGAGCTGGTTCATCAGCTTCCATTCGCCGTCCGACAGCGGAATATTTGCCATCGTCGTTCCCTCCTTCCGTATGGTAGACAGTTGTTTACCTGACATCAGCATACCAGAAAGGTAGACAGTTGTCAACCTATCCAGACAGAAAAAATCCGCCGTCCGGTCTGATCCGGACAGCGGATGAATTTGTCAGGGCAAGAGGGGATCAGATGCCGCCGATGACCACCAGTTTTTCCCCGTCCTGTTTGAACACCGAGAGCTGACCCGGCGCAAAGGCGATGGTATCCATATTCCGGTAGACCTCTTTCCCGGTGATCTGCAATAGGGACATGAGGTAGAGCTTCTCATAGGAATGGGCCCAGTCCTGGGTGGGTTTATAGAACTCCAGCTCCGGGAAACCGAAATCCCGCAGGCCCTGGGTATAGATGCGTCCGGCGCCGTCCTCGTCCTCATAGCCGTTCACACGCACCCACAGCACCGGCGCAAAGAACTCCGGGTTCTGCCGGTGCTCCTCGGTGAGGGCGGCATAGTTTTGGTAGGCAGCCGGCCCCAGGAGCAGATCCGCTCCCATCACCCAGACCCCGCCGCACCCGGCAGCTCCATCAGCGCTCCGCACAGCCGGGTGAGGGTCAGACAGACCTCCCGCTTGCCTGCCAGGGTACTGCCTCCGCCGATCTCGGTGAGCAGACAGAAGGCACGGTGCCCGATGAGGGACTGCTGTTCAGCGTCCCCCACAAAGAGGCTGTATTCCACCGCCCGGGACAGATCCAGTCCGGGATAGGGGGCAGGCACCAGCGAACAGAGCACCTCCCGTCCGTCCAGGGTCAGGGTGAGATGCCGAAGCTCCGGATGGCTGCGGTCGATCTCCCCTGCTGTCCCGGCGCCGAACCGTCCGGTCACTGCCGCCGCCAGTTCCTCCGGGGTCAGGTCGTCCCGGTCAAAAAAACAGAGCAGGCTGGTATTCGCCCCTGGCTGGAACGGCACTTCCGGCTGGGGTGAGGGCTTTTTCTTCGGCTTGAAGCGGTCAAACAATCCCATGGGTCGGATCTCCTTTCTCTATCCCATTCTCTCTTTATTCTATCAGAATTCCCGGCGGCATTCCATAAAAAAACGCCCTTGCGGGCGTGGAGAGGGAGCAGGTTCTATTCGGGGGAAAACAGCCGGTCAGAGCCAGCGCCGGGGGCAGAGGGGCGCCAGGACCCGCCAGCCGGCGGCGACCAGTCCCACACAGAAAAGTGCCCGGAGAAGTTCCATGAGAAAATCCACCTCGGTTCAGAATCCAGGGCCCGCTACCGCAGAGTCCAGTGAGGGTCCACCTTCCAGCACCGGCGTTCCACATCGGCACAGAGCCGGCTGTAATAGTCAAGATAGGCACGGCGGCGGCGGTGATCCTCGGCACTGGCAGCCCGGTACTTTTTCCAGGCGGCGCAGGTCTTGTGACAGCCTTCATAATACTGGGGACAGCGGCTCTGACAGGGAAGCATGGACAGGCACTCCTTTCCATTCAGGCGCCCGCTGCTTCCAGCGGCAAGGCGGCAGCAAGCGCGATGGGGGTTTTGGTTCCCGCCGTCCGCCGGCAGGAACTGCCTCCCGCTGTTCCGGTACGGTTTTATTATACCGGCCCGGCTTTGCGGGGATTCGTCCCCTGTGTAAACTGCAGATGAAGCCAAAACTTTCCTCTGCCCCGTTGCCTGCCGGCACCGGGTGTGCTAAAATGGCAGTTGACCGCCTTTTTTATCCATAGAAGGAGGAATTTTTCCCATGAACAACATCTATGATGACAAGGCATTTTTTGACGCCTATTCCCGGATGGCCCGGAGCACCGGCGGACTGGAAGCTGCCGGGGAATGGCATCAGCTCCAGCCGCTGTTCCCTGCCATGGAGGGCAGCCGGGTACTGGATCTGGGCTGCGGCTATGGCTGGCACTGCAAATACGCCGTGGAACAGGGCGCCGCGGAAGCCCTGGGACTGGATCTCAGTGAGAAGATGATCGCCGAAGCCCGGGCGCGCAATGCCGACCCACGCATCCGGTATGAGGTATGCGGCATTGCCGAATACAGCTATCCCGCCGGATACTATGACCTGGTGGTTTCCAATCTGGCTCTGCACTACCTCGCCGACCTGGACGACATCTACCGGAAGGTATTCTCCACCCTCCGGCCCGGCGGTGTATTCCTGTTCAATATCGAACACCCGGTCTTTACTGCCGGTGTACGGGAGGACTGGGTCCGGGACACAGAGGGCCGTCCGGTCTGCTGGCCGGTGGACAACTACTATTATCCCGGGGAACGCACTACTCTCTTCCTGGGTCAGGAGGTCAAAAAACAGCACCATACCCTCACCCAGATCCTGATGGGTCTAATCCGGTGCGGCTTTGTACTGGAAGCTGTGGAAGAGGCTATGCCCGATCCGTCCATGCTGGATCTGCCCGGTATGGCGGATGAGATGCGCCGTCCCATGATGCTGCTGGTCAAGGCCCGCAAGCCTGTCTGAAACCATTTCGATAAAAAGGACTGTGTTACTGCATGACTGAATTTCTGCTCTCGCATTTTGTAAAAGGATACCCCGAAGTAAATGACCCTCAGGTCCGGGCCCGGTGCGGCAATCTGGCCGGACTGGTGGGCATCTGCTGCAACCTTCTGCTCTCCGCCGGCAAATTCCTGGCAGGACTGCTCACCGGCAGCGTTGCCATCTCCGCCGACGCTGTCAACAACCTCTCGGATGCCTCATCAAGCATCATCACCCTGCTGGGATTCCGGCTGGCAGCCCGTCCCGCCGATGATGAACACCCCTATGGACACGGACGCACCGAATATCTCTCAGGCCTGGCTGTGAGCGTGATGATCCTGCTCATCGGCGCTGAACTGGCCAAGACCAGCATCCAGAAGATCCTCTCGCCGGAACCCATCACCACCGGAATGGTATCCATTCTGATCCTGGCGGCCTCCATTCTGGTGAAGTTCTGGATGGCAGCCTTCAACCGCCATGTGGGACGGCTGATCCGCTCCGCCACCCTGGAAGCCACCGCCGCTGACAGCCGCAACGATGTCATCAGCACCGGAGCTGTCCTCATTGCCACCCTGCTGCAGATGCAGTTCGGCTGGAATCTGGATGGCTATATGGGTCTGGCTGTGGCAGCCTTTATCCTGTGGAGCGGCTGGGGCCTGGTAAAGGATTCCATTGCCCCGCTGCTGGGACAGACCCCCGATCCCGAACTGGTACGGCATATCGCCGATGTGACCCTTTCCTATCCCGGCGTACTGGGCATCCATGACATGATCGTACATGACTATGGCCCGGGCCGGCAGTTTGCCAGTCTGCATGCCGAAATGGCTGCCAGTGCCGATGTGCTGGAAAGCCATGACACCATCGACCGCATTGAGAAATACTTCCTGGAGCAGGAGGGGCTGCATGTGGTGATCCACTACGACCCCATTGTCACCGACGATTCCGAAACCGGTGAGGCCCGGGAGTTCTTTGCCGCCGAAGCAAAGAAGCTCGATCCCCGGCTCTCCATCCATGATTTGCGCATGGTGCCCGGCACCACTCATACCAATGTGATCTTCGATCTGGTGCTGCCCCGGGAACTGGACAGCCGCACCTCCGAACTCAAGCATGCCCTGCAGGAAGCTGCCCAGCGGAAGAATCCCCTGTGGCTCTGCGTCATCACCGCCGAGAACAGCTTCACCGGCACCTTCGCCTCGGAAAAGGCCAAGGAAGCGGAAACCTCTGCCTCAGAACAATAAGAAAACGCCGCCCTCGTTCACTGCGGGGACGGCGTTTTTTAGTGAATAGTGAAAAGTGAAGAGCGAAGAGTTTTGGTATGCCTGGCGGCACGGATTCAGAAGAAATTTTCGTCCGGCGGGCGGGGCTGTGCGGGGGGAAGAAAACTTCCGCATGCTCTCCCAGCGAGCGAGGGTGAATAGAGAACAGTGAAAAGTGAAGAGCGAAGAGTTTCGGTGTGCCTGGCGGCACGGGATTTGGAAGGGGCGTTTTGCATTTCCGCATTACTGATGAGAGACGCCAGGGAACTGCTTCCCCCGCTGGGGGCCGTTCTGGCGGCGGTACTCGGTGGGCAGCAGTCCCACGGCCTCCTTGAAGGCACGGGTGAACTTGCCCTGGTTCTCATACCCCACGGCGGCTGCCACACCGGCGATGGGCAGGTCGCTCTCCCGGAGCAAACGGGCGGCTTCCCGCATCCGCAGCTCCCGCATATAGGCGCCCACCGGCTGTCCGTACACCGCCTTGAACCCGGCTTTCAGCGCCGAGGTGTTGAGCAGGTGCTCCCGGGACAGCTCCTCAATGGTATACCGCCGGGAGAGATCCTCCACCAGACGGGCATGCACTGCCTGGATCGCAGCCAGCTGATCCCGGGGCCAGCCCTCAGGGGAGGACAGCTCGGGCTGTTCCAGAGCCCCCAGCAGGAGCAGCAGTTCCTGGATGCGCAGCAGTCCCCAGGCAGGCCGGGCCTCCCGGGGCAGACGTGCCAGCGGTTCCAGCAGCGGCGCCACTCCCGCCTGAGCCGCCAGTGCCAGGCTGCGTCCGCCGGGACAGTACCGCTCCAGCAGCCCCGCTCCGGTGACGCCCATCTGTGCAAGAGGGGCAGGCAGCTGGGCATCCAGCGTCCGGGTATCCACCGAGAAAGCCAGTCCCGCATAGTACCCCAGCGGGAACTGGAGCCGGGAATCACTGCAGCTCTCCCGCAGACGGATGGCCAGCCCGCCCGGCCCGAGATAGAGTCCGCTGCCGTCCCGGAGCTGCCAGCCCATGCGTCCGCTCAGGCAGAAGCTCAGCTCCAGAAAGCCCGGCTCGGCTCCATGCCGGGAATGAAACCCCTCGGCTTCATACCATTCCAGGCGCATGGTTGCCCAGTCACAGAGCCGGATCTCCTCTGACCGGCCCCGTCCGCCGCTCTCAGGCAGCGGCAGCCGGCAGAGTTCTCCCTCCGGGGTACGGATCTCCTGTACCCCTGCCGGCAGGTCCCGGAGATCCCCGGTGATTGTCTCCTTGGTCCACAGGGTCATGCCTCTTCCTCCTCTCCGGGACAGGAGAGGGCTGCCAGCTGTTCAATGGTATGGTGCAGCACCCGGGCTGCTTCGGTATCCGCTGCCCGGTAGTACATCTCCTTGCCCTGCCGCCGGCTGACGATCAGTCCGGCACTCTTGAGCAGCCGCAGATGATGGCTCACCGCCGGACTGCTCATCTCCACCAGCGCCGACAGCCCCATGACGCATTCCTCACAGTGGCACAGCACCCAGAAGATCCGCAGCCGGCTGCTGTCTCCCAGCTGCCGCATGGCATCCGCCACCGACTGGATCTCCCCGGTGGACGGGAGTTTCTCCCGCAGCTGATCACTGCTGCAGCCGCAGGGTTCGTGTCCGGTCTGTTCCGGCTTCATGGCTCCACTCTCCTTTTGTTCGCCTTTGTTTCCTCCATTGTAAAATCCCCGCCCGCCCTCTGTCAACCACCTGCGGAAAATGCGGCGCTGAGGCCCGGGTGACTGGCACAGCCTGTATCGCCGCATTTTTCCACAGGGGGCTTTGCCCCCTATGTGGCGGAGGTTTTCGCCGCTGATGCTCTGAAAACCTCCTGTTCACCCCCACAGAGGAAGGCGGCAGATACCATACGGCCTGCCGCCCCCTGCCGGGGAAGCGGTTCCCTGGCGACCCCCGTTGGCTGGGAGGACAAGCGGAGGTTTCTTCCCTCGCATAGCCCCAACTGCTGGGCGAAGGATTCTTCTGAATCCGTGCCGCAAAGCGGCACACCTTAACTATTCACTTTTCACTATTCTCTATTCACTCCCCGCCCCCTGTGGGGAAGCAGTTCTCTGGCGTCCCTTGCTGGCTGGGAGAGTATGCGGAAGTTTTCCTCCCCTCGCACCACCTGCGGTGGGGCGGTTCCCTGGCGTCCCCTGATAGCTGGGAGGGCATGCGGGAATTTCCCTCCCTCGCCTCCGCTTCCAAATCCCGTGCCGCCAGGCACACCAAAACTATTCGCTTTTCACTTTTCACTCTTCACTATTCTCTTTTTCCGCCCGAAGCCAGGCGAGGGCGAAAAACAAAGGCATACCCACCTGATTTTCCGGGGGCCCCAGAGAACCGCTCCCCCGCAAGGGCGATTTTATCGCATCTGTACGCGGTTTGCGGGCATCCAGAGTCTGGGCTTTTTTAGCTTAATCCATTCGGAACTGTTTTTAATCCAAACGGAACGATTCACCGTTCCCCCGTTGACTTCCGGCCCTCTTTGACATAGAGTATAGATATGAAAGATTAAACAAGCATTTAATCTTATAACCGAAATTCTGTCGGGAAAGGAGAAAACAGCAATGAAAAAGACCTATAAGATCGATGTGGACTGCGCCAACTGCGCCAACAAGATGG
>ERZ857521.1274-NODE-1274-length-31163-cov-15.205060_pt1 | contig 31163 bp, 17 predicted proteins | sample MGYA00519701_ERZ857521 | MGnify/ENA primary metagenome ERZ857521 (study PRJEB31778, sample SAMEA3449346) | human gut metagenome | biome: human gut; feature: human-associated habitat; material: faeces | place: United Kingdom | collected 2010/2012 ...
TCGCTTTGCAAGCAAAATCCCACTAAACCCTATAGGTTGCGGATTTGAGGTTTATTACAAAGATATTTGTTTTTTCACACAAAAGCCCGATTTCTGTCAAAATTCACAGAACCATTTAAGTTTTTTACAGGTAACATCCCGGCGATGTTACATGGATGAACGATTATGTTACATCAGTGTACGCGTAGGAACAAGCAAGAATCAATGAAACCTATACATTAATCCCCGTCTGAAACGCAATCCGTAACTTTGCGTAAAATGTTGTAGTAATATGCAGGAAGAATACCACGCATTCAACGTGCTTATTTTCCCTTTACGGCAACGATGGTATTTCAACTTCATTAAACTAAAACCAATGTACCATGAACCAAGATTATTACAGCGACGGATAAAGCCGTCGGAGGAACATTGTTCCACAACCGCTTTGAGGCAATGGCAGGAAATGAAAAACAACTGCTTTCAAACACACGGCAGGCGTGTTTGCCCGGCATTTCCGCAAAGCATGAATGTGTATGAGCGTATTTTTAGTGTGTAACTTTAAACTAACAAAAAACAAATGGAAAACAAAAGAAACATTCGAAAGATTCCTTTCCTGTTCTTGCTGATGTTAGTCAGCTGGCTTCCGGCGTGGGCACAACAGGGTGTTCCGGTGGAAGGTGTGATATTGGACGGGAATGGTGAGACAGTCATCGGTGCGTCGATTGTGGTGAAAGGAGAAAAAAACCTAGGCACCATCTCCGACCTTGACGGACGGTTCCAACTGACAGTTCCCAACGAAAAGTCAGTACTTGTGATTTCATACATCGGTATGAAGACGCAAGAAGTAAAAGTAAAGCCTCACGGCACCATGACCATCACCCTCGAAGACGACTCGGAAGTGTTGGAAGAGGTAGTGGTGGTAGGTTATGGCCAGCAGAAAAAGGCAAGTGTGGTAGGTTCTATCACCCAAACCACCGGCAAAGTACTCGAACGTACCGGTGTGACCAGCCTCGGTGCTGCCCTGACCGGTAACCTGCCGGGCGTCATCACCTCCGCCTCTACGGGTATGCCGGGCGAAGAAGATCCCGAAATCATCATCCGTACGAAGAGTTCGTGGAACAACAGCGCACCGCTCGTGCTGGTAGATGGTGTAGAACGTGAAATGAATTCGGTCGACATTTCGTCCGTAGCCAGCATCTCCGTACTGAAGGATGCCTCTGCTACGGCTGTCTATGGTGTGAAGGGCGCCAATGGTGTCATCCTGATTACCACCAAACGCGGACAGGAAGGAAAAGCAAACGTACAGGTCAAGGCGAACATGACCGCTAAAGTTGTATCTAAACTGCCGGAAAAGTACGATGCTTATGATACTTTCTACCTGATGAACAATTCCATCGAGCGCGAGGCAGCCATCAACCCTAATGGTTGGGCAAATTATACCAATCCCGCCATTATACATAAATACCGCTACCCCGCCAATGCTGAGGAATGGGACCGTTATCCCAATGTGGACTGGGAAGACTACCTCTTCAAGAAAGCAGCATTCGCTTACAATACCAGCGTGAACGTATCAGGTGGTACTGATGTGGTGAAATACTTTGCCGCAGCCGACTTTACCAACGAAGGTGACTTGTTCAAGAACTTCGAGAACGGCCGTGGCTATAACTCCGGATTCGGCTATAATCGTATTAACGTGCGCAGCAACTTGGACTTTACCCTGACCAAGACCACCAAGTTCTCGACCAACCTCTTTGGTTCGAATGCCCAGCGTAAGATTCCTTGGGAGATGGCAGACAATGATGCCAGTTATTGGGCTTCTGCCTATAAGTCGGCTCCCGATGCCATGCGTCCGGTTTACTCCAACGGCATGTGGGGATGGTATGCCCTGCGTGACGCCGATGTGCCCAACTCAGCTCGTATATTGGCAACCAGCGGTAGCGAAAAGCGCACTACCACAAAAATCAATACCGACTTTATCTTAGACCAAGACTTGAAATTTGTTACCCCTGGTCTGAAATTCAAAGCCATGTTCTCCATGGACTATACATTCGTAGAAAACAAACGGGGTATCAGTGATATGTATAACGATGCGCAGCAGATGTGGGTAGACCCTGATACCGGTGAAATCAGCTATAAGTTTGACCCTGATTCAGGAACAGGTCTGGACAAGGTGGAAAATCCGATTTACTGGACTACGCAAGCTGGTAGCGCGGATATCAACTCAACTTATCGCAAATTGTATTACCAGCTTCAGCTGGACTATGCCCGTACTTTTGGCAAGCACGAGGTGACAGCATTGGCTTTGTTCAGCCGATTGAAAGAAGCACAAGGAAGCGTATTCTCCATTTTCCGCGAAGACTGGGTATTCCGTTTGACTTATAACTACAACTTGCGTTATTTCTTCGAAGCCAACGGTGCTTACAACGGTTCCGAAAAATTCGGTCCCGGCTATCGGTTTGATTTCTTCCCTTCGCTGTCTGTAGGTTGGATGCTGAGCGAAGAGAAATTTATGAAGAAACTGAAAGTATTCGATATGCTGAAAATCCGTGCCTCATGGGGACGCGTGGGTGATGACTCTTACGTACAGCCTTGGCAACGCTTTAGCATGAGTAATCGCTTCTTATACCGTGACCAAATTACCAACTCGGGCAATGTCATGATGGGTAGTGTCAGCCCAAGTGCTTCTCCTTATACTTTCTGGCAGATTTCGAGATTAGGCAATCCGGATATCTCGTGGGAAACCGTAGAAAAACGCAATATCGGTTTGGATTATGCCTTCTTCGGCGGCTTGATTGCCGGTTCGGTGGATGTGTTCAATGATACCCGTACCGATATTCTGATTAATGGCAACGACCGTTCTATACCCTCTTACTTCGGTACCACACCGCCTCCTGCCAATTTGGGTAAAGTAAACAGCCACGGTTATGAACTGGAGTTGCGCCTGAACAAAACTTTCCCCAACGGCATGCGCGCTTACCTGAACGCTAACATGACCCATGCAGTCAACGAAGTGAAGTTCCGTGACGACCCAGCCTTGAAACCTGCTTATCAGCGGGCTGAAGGTCATGCGCTCGACCAAGTCTATTCGTATATTGACCAAGGCAACCTCGCTACGTGGGACGATGTCATCGGCAGTACCGCGTGGACTACAGACAATGACAACAAGTTACCAGGAGACTATAACATCGTAGACTTCAATGGCGATGGTGTCATTGATACCAACGATAGTGCGCCTTACCAATATTCTTCCATCCCGCAAAACACCTACAGCTTATCTGCCGGTTGGGAATGGAAAGGATTCAGCGTCTATGCCCAGTTCTACGGAGTTAATAACGTAACCCGTGAAATCAACTTCCCGACCTTCCGTTCTACGGCTCATGTTGCCTACGTAGAAGGTGATTATTGGACACCGGGAGGTACTGCAACCCTGCCTACTCCGCGTTGGGGAACAACTGTTAATACAGCCGCTAACGGAACCCGTTATTGGTACGATGGCTCATACATCCGCTTGAAGAACGTGGAAATTTCATATACCTTCAAAGGAAACTGGCTGAAGAAAGCCGGCATCGACTCTGCCCGCCTGTACCTGAACGGCGATAACCTGTATATGTGGACCGATATGCCCGATGACCGTGAGTCGAATACCGGATACAGTTCGAGTGACGGTGCTTACCCCACCGTACGCCGTTTCAACCTCGGCATCGAGATTAACCTATAATATATAATTAAGGAGTAACAACTATGAATAAATATATCAGTAAATTCGTTCTGATGTCTGCATTTGCCGTAGCCGGTACAGTGGGTACGACCTCGTGTACCGATTATCTGGACAAAGCACCTGAAACAGAATATGAAGCTACCGACCCCTACAAGAACTTTACAAACTTCCAAGGCTTCGTAGAAGAATTGTATAACTGCATCCCTGTGGTATCGAATAGCGAATACCATACCTGCTTTAATTACGGAGAAGATGAATACTGGGAACCGCAAGAAACCCGCTTGCAATCATTGAACGTGGACAACGGTGACTTTTGGGGATGGACGAGTGCCTATTACGGATATCCGCGTAGTGGTGGGTCTGCTGGTACAACAACCCGTCGCGACAAAGGCGACTTATGGACCAATGCATGGTATGGTATCCGGAAATGCAACGAAGGTATCGCCAACTTGGGCGTATTGACCGGTGCTACACAGGAAGAACGTGATTTGATAGAAGGACAACTTTATTTCTTCCGTGCCTGGTTTCATTTCATGATTATGGAATGGTGGGGTGGCATGCCTTACATTGATACCGTATTGCCACCTGATGTAAACCCAACTCTACCGCGCTTAACTTGGCAGGAATGTGCCGAAAAATGTGTGGCAGACTTTGAACATGCCGAAGAACTGTTGCCCATTGATTGGGATGATACGACGGTGGGTAAAGTTACGTTAGGCAGAAACAACATGCGCATCAATAAAATCATGTGCCTTGCCTACAAAGGTAAAACCCTGCTGTGGGCAGGCAGTCCACTGATGAACTGGGCTTCAGGTGGCAGCCGTGAATACAACCAAGAATTGTGCCAACGCGGTGCAGAAGCTTTGGGAGAAGCCTTGGCTTTGACCGAATCGACAGGCCGTTACCAATTAGCATCTATAGATGAATACAACGACATTTTCTTGGTACATAATTCAGGAGGTAAGTTAAATGGCGTAAACGAAGCGATTTTCCAGGAAAATCTTCAGGATTATGATGCACGTTGGCGATGGAATATGATCAATGATTTCCGGCCGCAAAGTATCGAGACCTCTGGTATCAAGGTATTTCCTACAGCCAATTATGTCAATTACTTCGGTATGCAGAACGGTTATCCGCTTCCTGAGGATATTACCCAGGCTGATGCAGAATCAGGTTATGACCCAACCCATCCTTGGAAAGGCAGAGACCCACGTTTCTACAAGGTGATTATGTTCGATGGCGTGCAATACCGCAGCAGCGGAGGTGCCGGAGGTTCGGTAGAATTATTCACTGGAGGAAGGGAAAGTGAAGAAGTCAACCCAAACAAAGGTTGCTTTACCGGCTATATGAACATGAAACTTTGTCCGCAACTGATGAATACCACCGACGGTTACAAGGAAAACAACATTATGGTATTGAATTTAATGCGTTTGGCGGATGTCTATATGATGTATGCCGAAGCCGCTGCCGTAGGTTATGGTAGCCCACAAGGCAAGGCAAGCACTTATTCTTTGACAGCAGAACAAGCATTGAATGTCATCCGCGACCGTGCCGGAGTGGAACATGTATTGCCGCAGTTCCTGACCAGCACCGAAACTTTCTTGAGCGAAGTACGCCGCGAACGTGCCGTAGAACTGGCATTCGAAGGCTTCCGTTTCATGGATTTGCGCCGCTGGATGTTACTGACCCAGCGTCCGTACACCCTGAAGACGAAGATTGAGTTCGACCGTGCAGACCCCGACAACTACAACTACGACGCACCGGAAGAAAATGCCATCCGTAACTTGCGCGAGGTAACCTTGTTGGAACGCAACTACACCGACCGCCATTACTGGTATCCACTCCTTCGTGATGACACGCAAATGTATGAAGGATTTAACCAGAATCCGGGATGGTAATGATTTAAGTTCTTGAGTTTTTAAGTTCTTAAGTTCTTGAGTTCTTAAGTTTTTAGGTTCTTAAGTTTTTAAGTTCTTAGATTTTTAGATTCTTAAGTTTTTAAGGCTTTAAGTTTTTGAATCCCAGCGATATCAATAAACTTAAAAACGAACAAACGAATAAACTAAAACACACAAACAATGAAAAGAAAGTATCTATATATAGGCTATGCGGTTTCGGCTCTCGCCCTCTTCCCGGCTACGGGCTTGCAGGCACAGGAAGAAACTGCCGACAGTCTGGTAAACGTGGCTTTCGGAACAATGAACCGGGAAGACGTGACACAAGCCGTCGCTACCCTGAACACGTCCGAACTGCTGAAGAAAGTAAACAGCTCGAACAGCCTGATAGGCTTGGACAGTTACATCGGGGGCTATACCGGCAACATTTGGGGACAGGAAGCCTTGGTGCTGGTAGACGGTGTACCCCGCGATGCCAGCAACATCCGTGCTTCGGAAGTGGAAAGCATCTCCATCATGAAGGATGCCGCCGCCGTAGTACTTTACGGTAGCCGTGCTTCGAAAGGGGTGATTCTGATTACCACCAAACGAGGCAAAGAAGGACCGATGCAGATTGACGTGCGTGCCAATACCAACGTATTTGTACCCAAGTCGCTGCCCAAGTACCTGGATGCCGACTGCTACATGACCCTGTACAACGAAGCCTGCCGCAACGATGGTATCGCCGAACGTTACGATGCTTCAACCATCTACCACACCGCCATGGGAACCAACCCCTACCGGTATCCGGACATCGATTTTTACAGTTCAGACTATATCCGGAAGGCGTACAACAACGTGGACGTAACCGGTGAAATCTCGGGTGGTAACGAACGTACGCACTATTACCTGAACTTCGGCATGGACTACAACAACGATCTGGTGAAATACGGCGAAGCCAAGAACAACTACGATTTGCGTTTTAACGTACGTGGTAACGTAGACATGCAATTGGCATCGTGGTTGAAAGCCACCACCAACGCAGCTGTGGTCTACACCAATCAATACCGGGGTAGAGGTACTAACGAAAACAGTTTCTGGACTACGGCAGGAACCCTGCGCCCTAACTGGTTCTCACCCCTGTTGCCCATCGACATGATGGACCCCAACTCGGAAAGCATCCAAAGCTACATTGCAAACACCGATCACCTGATAGACGGCAAATACCTCTTGGGCGGTACTTCCACCGACCAGACCAACCCGTTCGCTAACTTGTTGGCAGCCGGCTATGTGAAGGAAAAGGCACGTATGTTTATGTTCGACGTGGCTTTGCAGGCAGACTTAAGTTCCATCCTGAAAGGCTTGTCGTTCAAGACCGCTTACAGTGTGGACTATACCTCATATTATTCAGAAGCCTTTAATGCCACTTATGCAGTGTACGAACCGACCTGGGCACAGGTGAACGGCAAGGACATGATTGTCGCCCTGACGCAGCACAACATCGATAAAAAAGACCCTAACGAATACGTAGGCAAATCCATGTACGACCAGACCATGCAGTTCAGTGCACAGTTCGATTACAACAACACCTTTGCCAAGTACCACAACGTGTCGGCTACCTTGTTGGGTTGGGGTTACCAGACCCAAAGTTCTGCCGATGAAAGTCATGAAAGTAGCGATTACCACCGCACCAGTAACGTCAACTTAGGCTTGCGTGCCGCCTACAACTACGACCACAAGTACTACGTAGACTTCAGCGGTGCCGTTATCCACTCGGCAAAACTGCCGGAAGGGAACCGCAATGCTTTCTCACCTTCGGTTACTTTAGGCTGGCGATTGAGCAAGGAAAACTTCCTTGCCGACAACGTAGACTGGATAGACGACCTGATGATTACCGCTTCGTATGCCAAACTCCACCAAGATTTGGATATTGAAAGCTATTATATGTATCAAGGTTCATTCACCAAAGACGGCGAAAGAGGAGGACACTATGTACAATGGCACGATGGTACTGCAGGCGGTTGGGTTCCAACTTCCATTCTTGGAAACAATCCTGATTTAGATTTCATTACCCGCGAAGAATTCCGCGTAGGTTTAGATGCCACCTTGTTTGATAAGCTATTACATATCAATGCTAATTATTTCCGCAATGATACTAAAGGCTTGCTAACGCAAGGAGCTTCTACCCTTTATCCTTCGTGGTACAACGTAGGTACTAACAATTCATTCTTGCCCTGGATTAACTACAATGAAGACCGCCGCAGTGGGTTTGACTTCTCATTGCAAGCCAACAAGAAATTCGGTGACTTCGAAGTAGGATTGGGTTTCAGCGGCATGGTATTTACATCTACTGCCATGGTGCGTGACGAAGTGTACGAAGAAGATTACCAATACCGTGCGGGCAGACCGCTGGATGTGTACTACGGTTACATCTGCGAAGGTTTCTTCAACGACCAGGCGGATATTGACAACCACGCTACCCAAACTTTCGGTGGTACGGTACGTCCGGGTGACTTGAAATACAAGGACATCAACGGCGATAACGTCATCGACAGCAAAGACCAGGTAGAATTGGGCAAAAACGGTTGGGCTGCCGCTCCTTTCTCTTTCGGTCTGAACCTGACCTTGAAGTACAAGAACTGGTCGCTCTTCGCCATGGGTGCGGGACAGACCGGCTCGGTGGATATGAAGAGTAGTGCTTACTACTGGAACCGCGGTACCAGCAAGTTCTCCGAAGTGGTATGGGGACGCTGGACGGAAGAAACCAAAGATGTTGCCACTTATCCGCGCCTGACCACGGGAGACGGTACAAACAACTATCAGAACTCAACCTTCTGGATGTACAAACGCAACTACTTCAACCTGAACCAGGTTCAGCTGACTTACGACTTTGCCAAAGAGCCGTTCAAGAAATTACCGTTCGTAAAAGGGTTGAGCGTATATTGTGGTGGTACCAGTCTGCTGACCATTTCGAAAGAACGCGAACACCTGGAACTGAGTACGGGTGTTCCTAACTGCCGTGCTTATTACGTAGGCTTCAAAGCTTCGTTTTAATGAATAATTAATAATGAGAATATTGCATGAATTATTAATTATCAACTATTAATTATTAACAGAGAAGACATGAAAAAGAAACTCATATTATTCATAGCAACTGCACTGACCCTGTCTGCTTGCGATGACCTGTTTGAACCGGCCATTGAGAATCACCAAAATCCGGAGCAGATGTATGAAGACCAGGAATATATGCGTGGAATCTTGCATACGGTATATAGTCAAGTTCCAGATTGTTACGACAATAGTGAATATGCTACCGATGATGCGGTAACCAACCAGCCGACCAATCAATTCCTGCAAATGGCAACGGGTGCCTGGACCAATACCTCATACAATCCCTTGAGCCAATGGACCAATGCTTACAATGCCATTCAGTACATTCATTTGTATTTGCTTCACGCACCTAACGTAACTTGGTCGACGAATGAAGAACAAAATGCCCTCTTCGCCCGTCGCCTGGAAGGTGAAGCTTACGGATTGCGCGGTATGTTCTACTACTACCTGATGCGTGCCCATGCCGGTTTTGGAACAAGTGGTGAACTGTTAGGTGTGCCCCTGTTCCTGACTTACCAAGTATCCGATGCCGATTTCAACCAACCACGTGCTTCTTTTCAGGCATGTGTAGAGCAAATCAATAGCGATTTGCAGCGGGCAGAAGAATTGTTACCGTTGGAATATGAAGACGTATCAGCTATCCCAGCACAATTCCAAGACATTGCAACTGATGTAAGTAATTATAATAATGTAATGGGAAGCAAAGCACGTGGACTATTTAATGGATTGGTTGCCCGTGCTTTCCGTGCCCGTATGTTAATTCTGGCTGCAAGCCCCTTGTATCAAGACGCAGCCAATAACACAACATGGGAGGATGCGGCAAATGCTGCAGCAGAAGTGATTGATTACAAAGGTGGCATAAGTGGACTGGCTTCGGACGGTATCGAATATTATTCACCTACGATTACCAACGCCATCGGCGATGGAGTTAATCCTGCTGAAATACTTTGGAGAACCAATAAAGATGGAGGAAGCAATACACAAGAAACTCAGAATTTTCCACCAAGCTTATATGGAACAGGATATATGAACCCATCACAGAATTTAGTGGATGCCTTTCCAATGGCAAACGGCTATCCGGTAGACGATGCCCGCAGCGGTTACGACGCCAACAATCCGTATGCCAACCGTGACCCTCGTTTAGACAAGTATATCATCTACAACGGAAGCAGCATCAGTGAGAAAAGTGTCACCATCAATATCACCGATGGCAATACGGACGGTATCAATGTAACAGAAAACCGTTCTACCCGCACCGGTTACTATATGAAGAAGCGCATGCGTTGGGACGTAAATCTTGACCCGGCTGCTTCTACCAACCAGCCACATTACACGCCACGTATCCGATACACGGAAATGTATTTGGATTACGCTGAAGCGGCTAATGAAGCTTGGGGACCGAAAGGTACAGGCAGTCACGGATATTCTGCTTACGACGTAATCAAAGCTATCCGCCAGCGTGCAGGGGTAGGCGGTACAGATGACCCTTACTTGGAAGCTTGTGCAGGCAGTCAGGAGCAGATGCGTGAACTGATTCGTAACGAACGCCGTTTGGAACTTTGTTTCGAAGGTTCCCGCTTTTGGGACGTGCGCCGTTGGAAATTGGATTTGAATGAACCTGTTTACGGTTTACAGCAAAATGGCAACACTTACCAACGCTTTTTAGTGGAAGAACGTTCATATCAGGACTATATGTATTTTAGCCCCATCCCGAACTCAGAAATATTGAAATATAGCAACCTGGAACAGAACAGAGGATGGGAGTAAACATTAATGATAAAAAAGAAAGATGACCGACATGAAAAAGAAGAATCTATTATACGTAGGAATGGCTTCGCTGCTTGTTGGAGGTATCGCAACCTCTTGCGAAAGCGGAACGAATGAATTCGAAAACTTTGATTACAGCACCGTGTACTTCGCCAACCAGTTTGCCGAGCGTACACTGGTGTTGGGCGAAGACGAATTTACAGATAACGCTATAGACAACGAGCATAAAGTGTCTATCAAGGCAGCATGGGGAGGAGGATACAACAATCCGACAAACGTGACCATCGACTTCGAAGTAGACGAGTCATTGTGTGACAACCTCTACTTCATAGACGAGAATCGTCCGGTAGTTCCTATGCCGGCTGAGTATTATACGTTGGCATCCAATCAGATTCATATCCCAGAAGGTCAAATAGGCGGAGGAGTGGAAGTTCAATTGACCAATGCATTCTTTGCCGACGAACATGCTATTGAAAACTATTACGCCATCCCCTTACGGATGCTGCATGTAGAAGGGGCAGACTCTATCCTGCAAGGTACAGCAGGAGTAGAGAATCCGGTACTGACCAATTCTAACCATTGGACAACGCAACCTAAGAATTACGTTATCTATGCCATCAAATATGTCAACGAATGGCACGGTGAATACTTACGTCGAGGCATTGATCAAATGACGGCAAATGGCGCAACAACTTCGAATATACGTCACGAACAATATATCGAAGACGATGAAGTGGTGTATTTAACTACCAATAGCCTGAGCCGTTCCACCCTGGCATTGACCACTCAAGATACGAATGGAAATAACGTCAGTTACAACATTGCTCTTGCTTTTGGCGAAGACGGCAATTGCACCCTGTCTAGTATAACCGATGGCATTACAGTAAGCGGAACCGGTAAATTCATAAAAGACGGTGAAAAGAATAGCTTGGGGGGTAAAGACCGGGATGCCCTCTACTTGGACTATCAAGTGGACTTTCATAATTTGGGCATGCAATATGCTACGAAAGATACATTGGTGCTCCGTACCCGCGGTGTACAAGGCGGAAAGGCTTTTAATGCCGAAGTACGATAAAACTACAGGTTTAACATTTAAACAAAAAGAACATGAAATACATCAATCATAAGTTAATCGGTCTCGCTGTAGCGACGGCTCTGTTTACCGCTTGCGTAGACGAGTACGAATGCAACCTGCAGGTAGAAAAACCCGAAGAGGTGGCAGGCAGCGAGTATCTGGCTACTTTCGATGTGCTGAAGTCATACATCAGCCGGGATGCCAATTCGCCTTTCAAATTGACGGCGAACCTGAATCCAAGCGATTTCACCGCACACGAAGTGGCTTACAGCACCATTATCAACAATTTCGACGGAATAGACGTGGGCAGCACAACTTATATGCCTGCTACCTCTGTCAATGACCAAGGCGCATACGACTTCGGCGGCATGTCGACACTGGCGGATGCACTTGCAGGAACAGACGTAACGGCATACGGCGGAACGCTTGCCTCCTACCAAGGACAACGTGCTTCCTACTATGCCGAACAGTTCGAGCCGACCATCATCCCTTACGAACCGGAGAAGGGACGCACCGTGCTCTTCAACTTCGAAGCGGACGAAATAGGTACAGCTTATCCCATGAGCGGAAACAGTAGTGCTGAAGTAACTACCGACCCGGATGACCCGAACAAGAAGGTGTTGTGCGTAGGCAGGGCGGACGAATTTGCAAGTTATTCATTTGCCAAACTGAATGTAAAACTGCCCGAAGGACGCAAGCTGGGCGACTATGTAAGCCTGGAATTTGACATGCGAGTGGTAGACAGCCACGGCATTTACGGTGCCGGCATGAAAGTCTACATCAATGGACAAGAGTTCAACGTGGGTATGAATGCGGCGACAATAGGTTGCAATCCAAACCAATGGAACCGCGGTGCCGTCATCAAGATGAAAGACGCTACTGCTCCAGGATTCGTATTGCCCGCCAGCTTAGCTGAACTGACCGAATTCGAACTGCAGGTAGGTACTGCTTCAGGTGAAGCCTACTACTACCTGGACAATATCTACATGAACTACGAAGTGGCAGGTACAGGCACCACCGTCATCGACTTTGAAGGCGACGAACTGGGCAAGACCTACCCGATGACCGGCAACAGCTCGTCGGTTGTAGAAAACGACCCGGCAGGCGAAAGCGGCAAGGTGCTCCATGTAGGCACGGAAAGCGACCCTTCCAGCCACTCCTACCCCACCTTCACACTCCAGCTGCAACCGGGCAGAACCCTAGGCGACTATACAGCCATCGCACTGGATATGTACATTATCAACAGCCAAGGCATCTGGGGTGACGGTGTAAGAGTCATCATCAACGGTGTGGAAATGAACTCGGGCAAAGGTCCGGGCAATTTCGGATGTCCCGACAACGCCTGGGGACGTGGCACCGTTTATATCCCCTTCGGTACTGAGAACGGGAACGGTTCGGTCATGATACCGGAAGAGTTGAAAGGACTGACTGAAATCACACTGGCAATCGGTGCCGGTTCGGGTGCTTGGCATGGTTACATCGACAACATCACCCTATACTGGAAGATGGACGACACCATCATCGAAAAGACACCCGAAGAAAAAGCAGACATCCTGACAGCCGATATGAACGCATGGATTGGTGGCATGATGGATGCCGGAGGCGAAGCCGTAACGATGTGGAACATCATCGGCGAACCGCTCAGCCAGACACAAGATGCCAATACATTCAACTTCGGTGAATACTTGGGCGGCGATGTGGAATTCGCCCGCACGGCTGTAGCCATGGCACGCGACACGGCAGCAGTTCCGGTACAACTCTTCGTAAGCCAGACCTTCGAACAAACGGATGACATGGCATCGAAGGCAGACCAGTTGACAACGTTGGTGAACTCGTATGAAGAAGACGGCGAAACCGTCATCGACGGCTACAACATCCTGTTGCACACGGTTTACTCGAAAGACGCAACTATTCAGGCAAGCAATGAAAGCAAGATTACCGCCCTCTTCACCCGACTGAAAGAAGCAGGCAAGCCGGTACGCATTTCAGACCTGAGTGTCTGCGTAGAGAATACCGATGGTACACTGATTCAGGCAGGCCAGGTTTCTACCGACGACCGGATAAATGCCGGCAAGTATTTGTCGTTCATCATGCAGGAATACCGCCGCATCATTGATGCAGCCAACCAGTATGGTATCTCGCTCTCGGGTATGAACGAATCGTCATCGGCAAACAAACTCTGCCCATGGACTTCCGGCTGGAACCGCAACTTGTTCTATGAAGGTGTTGTGAACGGGCTGAAGTAAAAAAACAGCCCCTCCAAACCTCCCCCCTAAGGGGAGGCTTGGAATACCATCCTAAAGGATTTGTAATCCGGTTTTGAATACAATCTGCATTCGAAGCGGATGACAAATCCTTTATTGAATATTCGCAAACATCCCATGTAGGGGCGTATCGCATACGCCCGAATGCGTCCACTTATCCACGCGAATGTATTCGGGGCGTATGCGATACGCCCCTACAGCATGCGGACATTCATTAATCCTTTCTATGCACATCGTCTCTACCAGGCGACACATACAAATTAATATGATGTGCGCAATTAGCCAATGTAGGGGCGGGGTTAACCCGCCCGTATGCGTCCACGTGGATGTTTTCGGGCAGGCAAACCCTGCCCCTACAAGTTTATTGGCAAATACTGCATCCGCGTGAAGATTATTAATCTTACGCCGTGAAGATTATTAATCTTACAGCATGAAGATTATTAATCTTACAAGAAACGCAGTTAGCAGACTGTTGAAACGTAGAGAAGTAAAAGCACAAGATTGATTAACCGGACACAGAAAAACAATCAATAGTCAACATGCATAAAATCGAAAAACGTAAACAAAAAAACACCATGAAACAACTGAAATCTTTTCTATTCCTGTTTCTGGCAAGCACACTTTTCTGGGCTTGCTCGGACGATGACACCGTGAACAAAAGCTTGTGGGGCGACTCGTATGCCCGTTTCGTACGCAACGCCATGACAGTAACCTCAACCGAGGGCACTGCCGAAGCCATCATCGACTGGCAACAATCAACCTGGGAAATCACTTTGGGAGAAGGCAATATCGTGACCAATGTAACCCCCACATCGGGCGGTGACAACAACGGTGAGCACCAATTTACCAAAGTAACCCTGACCTGTAATGCCAACACTTCGATGGACACCCGTACACAGGTTATCCGCCTGACCGACCGCAACGGGACAACCACCGAGCTGACCATCACCCAAGAAGGTGCGGGCGGCATTGCACTGACCGTAGACCCGGCGGTCAAATACCAGCCGGTAGCAGGTTTCGGCGGCATGTATGCAGTCAGCATCTGGGGCACTCCCACTATTACAGCCGATGAAATGAACAAGATGTATAGTCCGGACGGACTGGGATACTCCATCCTGCGCCTGATGATTTATGCCGATGAAACCCGTTGGGCAGATGACGTGGATGGTGCTAAAATCGCACAAAGCCACGGTGCCACCGTATTTGCCTGTCCGTGGAACATTCCGGCGGAATGGGCAGACAAAGTGGACGATAAAGATCATCTGAAGCCGGAACATTACACGGCATACGCCGACCATCTTATCAAGTATATCAATTTCATGAAACAAAACGGCGTGGACATCTATGCCGTTTCGGTACAGAACGAACCCGATATGGACTTTACTGCCTGGACACCGCAAGAGGTGGTAAACTTCCTGAAGCAGGAAGGCGCACGCATCCGCGAAACCGGTGTGAAGCTGATGTCGCCCGAAGCCTGCGGCTACCAGCCCGAATATACCGATGCCGTACTGAACGATGCAGAAGCCTTTGCGCAGACCGACATCGTAGCCGGACACCTCTACCAAGGATTCATCGACTTAAGCAGCGATTACGTGAAAGACCGCCACGACTATGTATGCGGACTTTATCCGCGTCTGGGAGGCAAAACCTGGTGGATGACCGAACATCTTTTCAACGACGGAGAGAAAGAAGAAGACCCGTCGATGTGGCAATTCCTTAACTGGGACTACAACTTCTCGCATCTGGCAAAAGAAATCCATATGTGCATGGACGGCTATTGCAGTGCCTACTTATACTGGTACCTGAAACGTTTCTATGGCATGATAGGTGACAACGACCCGCGCAGTCCGGTAGCCGAGGGTGAAATCGCCAAGAACGGATACATCCTGGCTCACTACGCACAGTATGCAACGAACACAACCCGCATCGCCGTGACTTCGGGAAGCGAGAACATCGATGCCACCGCATACATCAACGAGACAGGCAACGAAATAACTCTTGTCCTCCTGAACCAATCGGACCGCACACTGAGCATACAAATCCCGATGGACGGTATCAGTCAAGCTACTGCGGTAGAAACCAGCGAGACAAAAAATATGGAAACCATTGATGTCAACGTAACAGGAGAATTCGTATCTTTGTCCATATCCGGAGAAAGCATTGTCTCGGTACGGATAAAACTTTAACATTGAAAAGAACAAATATTTTGAATCATCATGAATGTACGTAAATCTTATCCCATGAAAGCTGCCTTAGCATTTGCTTTCGGACTGACTCTTGCCACTTCTTGCGGGAGCCAGCAACAACCAAGCCTAGACCCACAACTGATGGGTACGGGTAATCCTTACCTGCCCTTATGGGAACACTTGCCCGACGGAGAACCCCGTGTATTTGAAGATCCGGACAACCCGGGAAAACTTCGTGCTTACATCATTGGCTCGCATGACCTGCGACTGGACAGTTATTGCGGTGCAGACATCCGCATGTGGTCGGCACCTGTGGAAGACTTGACCGACTGGCGTGATGAAGGCCCGATATTCACTTACGAAACGGAAGGCCAATGGGACGTGATGTATGCACCCGACCTTGTAGAAATCAAACAAAAAGACGGTAAGAAAGTTTACTATCTCTATCCGCACAGCCGAGGTGCCAACCGCGAGGCAATGGTATGCAAAGGTGACCGGCCTGACGGTCCGTTTACTCCTGTCAACCTGAATGAAGACGGCACACGCACAGTACCGGGCAGCATTTTGGGCTTTGACCCGTCTATTTTCATCGAAAACATTTCCGACCCGAAAGACCCGGATTATGAAATAGGTTTCCGTGCTTACGGCTTCTGGGGCTTCCAGCGTTCACTGGCTGCCCAATTGGACCAGCATACCATGTATTCTGTACGGCCAGGTACCGAAATCATCCCTTATTTCATCCCTGCCAGCTTAAGATATGGCGAGATACGCGACCCGAAGGGAACAAAATATCCGGCACTCTACAAAGAACAGAAACCGGAAGATTTCAACTTCTTCGAAGCATCATCTATCCGACAAGTAGGTAACAAGTATGTGATGATTTTCTCGGGCTATTCCGGTCCCGACTACGGATTGGGAAGCACTAACTCGACCCTGCGTTATGCCTTCGGCGATACTCCGTTAGGTCCTTGGCGCAGCGGAGGTGTATTGGTAGACTCGCGTGGTGTGGTACTTAACGAAGATGGCAGCAAGCTGCAGACCACCAATGCCGCACACAACACGCACGGCAGTCTGCAGGAAATCAACGGACAATGGTATGTATTCTATCACCGTCCTCCTCGCGGATTCGGGTTTGCACGCCAGGCGATGGTGGCACCTGTCACCATCCAATGGGATGAAAAACCCGTGGCAGAAGGAGGCAAAGTAACCATTCATGGCTACGACCCGTATGCCCCCGACAGCATCTGGCAGGCGCAGGCAAGTAACGGAGATACCTATACCGGTGCCGAAGTTACCTCGGAAGGCTTCCAAATATTCGGAATGGACCCCTACAAATATTATTCTGCCGGCTACGCATGCTACTTGTCGAATGTAGGCAGCCAACAGGATGCATGGGACATCTGGAGCAACGATATGCCTATCAACGTAAACGGTGGCGACATCATCGGTTACAAATATTTCGGCTTCGGCGGACTGTACCAAGCTCAAAAAGGCCTGAAGCCTTTTGCCGGTTCCAAAGAGTATGACAAGACTTATTTCAACCTTTTCCTGACCGCTACAACCTCATCAGCCTTCAAAGTAAGCGTATGGCTGGACGGTCCATGGGACAATGACGTGTGGAAAGGCAAGAAAATAGGTGAAATCACCGTTCCGGCAGGTTCGAGCCAAAGCGAAGTGACCAAATTCACACTGGACGTGACTGATGCCGTAAAAACACTCGACAAGAAACATGCCATCTACCTGGTAGCGGAAAGCGATGCTGAAGGACAGGTATGTGTATTGCAGGGACTGGGATTCAGTGCCGATGAAAAGACTTTGGTTTATCCTGCTGCACCGGCTGTCAGCATCCAGGTCAATGGCAAGGAAGTAGAGTTGCCTACCGTTCCCGTCCGTTCTACCAATGCCAACGGTTATACGGGATACGACCAATACGAAGCGACTTATACGCTTCCGGAAGCAACAGAAAGCGTACCTCAAATCACGGCAGCTTCGAACAATCCGGATGTAAAGATTGAAATCACCCAACCGGAAACCAAAGACGGCAAGGCCATCGTGAAGTTCGACTACAGAGGTGTTGTGAAAACATATACTGTGATAATGAATTAATGTCAGTCAGGAGTTATACCATGCACAAATTAATGCCGCGTGAAGTATAACTCCTGAACAAAGTGATAACAGTTAACAGCCGCTGTGTTCAACCAATAAAACATGAAACATGAAAACACGGAAATTGATTTTAGCAATTGTATTTTCGGGACTGACGGCAATAGCCGGCTATGCCGAAGACTTGAAATTGTGGTACAGCCGTCCGGCTACGGAATGGACGGATGCCCTGCCTATCGGAAACTCACGGATGGGAGCGATGGTATATGGCGGTACGGAACGGGAAGAACTGCAACTGAACGAAGAAACGTTTTGGGCAGGAGGACCACACGATAATAACAATTCCCTTGCCCGTTACGTGCTCCCTACGGTGCGCCAACTGATATTCGAAGGAAAGACTTGGGAAGCACAACGGTTGTGCGATGCCAATTTCTTTTCGGGAAAGAACGGCATGAGTTATCTCACCTTGGGAAGCCTTTTCCTTGATTTTACCGGGCACAAGGACGCGACAAACTATTACCGCGACTTGAACATCGCCAACGCCACAGCCACTACCCGTTATGAAGTGGACGGAGTGACTTATACCCGCACGGCTTTCGCTTCGTTTACCGATAGCGTCATTGTGATGCGTGTGCAGGCAGACCGGAAAGGCGCTTTGGCTTTCCGGCTTGCTTACGAGAACCCGTTACAGCATGAAGTGAAAGCCGAAGGCAATAAGCTGTCGGTGGTTTGTTACGGCAAAGACCAGGAAGGAGTAAAGGCAGCCCTGCGTGCCGAATGCAGGGTGCAAGTGATTACCAACGGCACCGTAAATTCTTCAGATAAAACTTTGGAAGTGGCAGACGCGGATGAAGCGGTGATTTATATCGCTGCGGCTACCAATTACGTGAACTATCACGATGTAAGCGGCGATGCGGCGACACGTGCAGAAAACCGCTTAGCCCAAGCTGTGAAAGTGCCCTATGAAAAAGCACTGGCTACCCACACCGCTTACTACCAAAGCCTGTTCAACCGGGTACAGCTGACGATTGGCGAACAGACAGACGAAGTTTCCCGGAAGGAAACCGATATACGCATCCGCGATTTCAACCAAGGCAAGGACCAGACCTTACCTGTACTGCTTTTCCAGTACGGACGCTACCTGCTGATTTCGTCTTCACAACCCGACGGGCAACCTGCCAACCTGCAAGGCATTTGGAACCGCAGCGTAAACGCACCGTGGGACAGCAAGTACACCATTAACATCAATACGGAAATGAACTATTGGCCTGCCGAGACTACTAATCTAAGCGAAATGCACCAACCGCTGTTCGCCATGCTGAAAGACTTGTCGGAAACGGGAGCGAAAACAGCACGCGAAATGTATGACTGCCGGGGATGGGTGGCACATCATAATACCGACTTGTGGCGCATTGCAGGCCCGGTAGACTTCGCCGCTGCAGGTATGTGGCCCAGTGGCGGATTCTGGCTAAGCCAGCATTTGTGGCAACATTACTTGTTTACGGGCGACCTGACGTTTTTGCGGGAATATTATCCGATATTGAAAGGCGCGGCATTGTTCTGTCTGGATTTCCTTGCCGAAAACCCGAATACCCGCGAATGGGTCATTGCCCCTTCAGTGTCACCCGAACACGGTCCGGTAACAGCAGGATGCACAATGGATAACCAGTTGGCATTCGATGTGCTTTCGAACGCACTGCGCGCTTCCTTGGCTGTAGGCGACGAGACAAGTTTCCAAGACACGTTGCGGCAGACGATTGACCGCTTGCCACCGATGCGGATAGGCAAACACGGCCAACTGCAAGAGTGGACAGAAGATGCAGACAATCCGAAAGACGAGCACCGGCACATTTCGCACCTCTACGGACTGCATCCCAGCAACCAGGTATCGCCCTACAGCCACCCCGAACTGTTCCAGGCTGCACATACCACGTTAGAGCAACGGGGCGACAAGGCTACAGGCTGGAGCATCGGCTGGAAAATCAATTTTTGGGCGCGGATGCTTGACGGCAATCATGCATTCCGTCTGATTAGCAATATGCTGCAGCTCTTGCCGAGCGATGCCGAAACAAGCCAATATCCCGAAGGGCGCACGTATCCCAACCTGTTCGACGCGCATCCGCCTTTCCAGATAGACGGAAACTTCGGCGCAACAGCAGGCATTGCCGAAATGTTGTTGCAAAGCCACGACGGAGCGGTACATCTGCTTCCGGCATTGCCCGATGTATGGAGCAAAGGTGAAGTGAAAGGCCTGGTTGCCCGCGGCGGCTTCGAAGTAACGATGAAGTGGGACAAAAGCGAATTGCGTGAAGCGGTCATTCTGTCGAAACTGGGCGGCACATTGCGTGTCCGTTCGTATGTGCCGCTGAAAGGCAAAGGCTTACACGAAGCCCAAGGTGAATGCCCGAACCCGTTGTATGCTCCCGCAGCCATCAAAACACCGCAGGTATCACCTGAATTAGGCACTCCTGCCAAACCTGCCCTCCGCAAAGTATACGAATACGACATCGATACGAAACCCGGAAAGCGTTACCGCCTGATAATGGATAACTGATAATGACTCGAAAGGAGTTAGAAGGAGTTAATTCCAATAGCGCAGAAGTATTGGCTTCTATCTCCCTCTAACTTCTTGTCGGCTAAATCGGACATTCATTGAGAAGCTGTTTTGAATTTATCGTGCGATGATTTGGGATGAGTTTTTGAGGCATTTCCGCTTCTGTGATGAGGAAGATAGCGGGCTATCTGACGAAGAACAGGAGCGAAAAGGACCAAAAAATCGCCCAAAGCACACACGAAAACGGATACATCAAGCCAAGAAAAACTTTTTGGAGAAATTCAAAACAGCTTCTGATATAATTTGTGCCGGCGCGGGCCTTTCTGCGTCATCGGTGTTCCATCAGCATGAGTATGTTCAGGCTTCATCCGGATGTTTCGTACCAGTTCCGGTAACCTCCGTGTCTTCGGATGCTTTTTCTCCTGTTTCTGCGTACTCCGTCGGAGTCATCCCATATTGTCTTCTGAACATCGTCGAGAAATGGGTCTGACTGGAAAATCCTACAGCATAAGCCACTTGCGTAATCATAAGCCGCTTTTCCTTCAAAAGCCGTGCAGCCTGACGCAAACGGATATTACGGATAAAATCGCTTACCGCAAGACCGGTTATGTCTTTCATCCGGCGGTGCAATTGGGTACGGCTCATACCGACTTCCTTTGCCAACAATTCCACACTCAGCATGGGATTACCCAAATTCTGGTCAATGACTGTCATTACACGTTCCATCAATATCTCGTCCGTATTTTTCACCTTGAGCGGTTTCACCTTCCCTTCCTGCTCCTGGCTACCGGAATATTTCCCTTTCAGGCGAAGACGATTGCTTATCAGGTTGGCAATGAGCACATCCAGTTCATCCTGACTGAACGGTTTGTTCAGATATCCGTCCGCTCCTTGTTCCAGACCTTCCATACGACTGCCAATTCGGTTTTCGAAGTCAACAGCACAACCGGAATGTGGTTGGTGTTGGGATTCTTCTTCAGTTCCTTCAGCAACTGAAATCCGTCCATTTCCGGCATCATCACATCCGACACGACCACATCGGGCAACGTGGCAAGTGCTTTCTGCCATCCTTCCATGCCGTCGGCAGCCACATCTACCCGGTAATGAACCGACAGGCTTTCCTGCAAGAAATTCCGCAAAGCCTCATCATCGTCTATCACAAGCACACGGTAATGTGTCGGATTCCGCTTTCCTTTCTCCTGGACGGGGAAATAGGCAGGTTCCTCCACACGTCCATGTAAGGAAAGATGTTCTTCCGGCTTCCCATCTGCCATTTCTTCTTTTTTCAGATGCTTGTTTCCCAAAGGTAAACGCACCACAAATCTGCTTCCCTGCACATCTTTCCTGTTTTCTGCAAAAATGACACCATAATGAAGCTTTACCAATGCCTGACATAAATTCAGCCCAATGCCGAACCCTTGCCGGGCAGATACACGGCCGGATTCGCTTTGATAAAAGCGTTCGAATATCTTCTTCAGTTCTCTTTCATTCAAGCCTTTACCTGTATCCTCTACTGCTATCTCCAAATAATCGCGCAAAGGTCCTGCCGCATCCGGAGCACTGCCCGTCTTCACACTGACACAGACGGTTCCTGGCTGCGGAGTATATTTCAATGCATTCATCAAAAGGTTCACCAGCACTTTGTCGAAATTGTCCGGGTCTATCCATACCAAGGGCAAATCATCTGCAAACTCCACTTACAGGGTAATGCCCTGCTGGCGTGCCTGCCCTGAAAAAGTATCCAACAGCTCATTCACAAAATGCCGTATGTCAATCTCCGCAAAATGCAACCGCATCTGCCCTTTGTCTATCCGCCGTACATCGAGTAACTGATTCAGCAGCTCCAATATGCGATTGGCATTTTAACGGATAAGCAGCAATGATTTATGCATTTCAGCATCACTGGCTTTTTTCAGCAAATCTTCTACCGGAGAAACAATCAATGTGAGCGGAGAACGTATCTCATGGGCAATGTTGATAAAAAAGCGCAGCTTCATTTCTCCCACTTCCTCGCGGCGTTTGCGCTGCACGGCAATATACCACAAACAACATGCACCTATTATAAATAAGGTATAGAGTATCCGGGCAAACGGACTAAAATACCAAGGGGGAGCTATATGCACCTTCATCGCCCTGACAGGCGAACAAAAACCATTTTCGCACGCCCGTAACAACAAAGTATAGTCACCTGGAGGCAAGTGATGATACTGTATACGACTCTCACCCGGCAACGTCCGGCTCCAGGTATCACCGAATTCTTCCAACCGATATTCATAAAAGATACTTTCCGCATTCCGGTAATCCATCATCGAAACCCAAAAAGCAAACGAGTTGTCAGAATAAGAAAGATGAACGCCTGTAGCCCTCACCAAATCTTCACTGACAACCGGATGCTTGCCTGAAAGGGTCTGCCGATTTACCAACCGGCCATTGACCTGCATCCCGGTAATGACCGGCGTACGTTCCATCCGCACTTTTCGGATACTATCCGGATGAAAACAAACAATCCCTTTCCCACTCCCGAAATAAATGCTTCCATCTGTAGCCTGTGTATAACGTCCTTCCAGGTATACGTTTCCTTGCCAATCATCTCCCGCATAATAATTGACAACCTCCTTTGTATGTCCATCAATGCGACTAATTCCCCGCATCGTACTGCACCACAAATCGCCGTGACCGTCTTTCACCAGTCCACAAATCACATCATCTAAAAGGCCTTGCCCGGTCATCATCACCGAATACTGGTTACGTGTAACGTCATAGCAAAGCAAACCGTTACGCGTTGCCATCCAGATACTCCCGTCTTCTCCCTGCCGACTGGCAAGATGCTTATTTCCAACTGGTGTATTATCCCACCGTAGCTTCTGCCGGAATAGCTAACATCTACACTGCCACTACACGCAACCATCTTTATGCAAAGCAGGGCAGACCTTTGGCCAACCTGTATGCGAAGCAAGCTGAAGAATTGTTCGAAAAAGACAAACGGCTGACATGTTATTACAATGATACACTGGCAAACGGCAAATGGAAAAACATGATGTCGGACATACACATCGGTTACACACAATGGTCCATGCCCAAACAAGCACTGCTTCCTTCCTTACAACAAGTCACCCTGCAAGACACCCCATCTTTAGGCATTTGCCCGGAAGGCTGCGAGGCTACCGACTATACGGACAAACTGGCATTGCCTCTATTTGACGCATTGCTTGACCAAACCTATTATATTGACCTCTTCAACCGAGGAAAAGGAAGCATCAATTTCACGGCAACTCCGTCACAAACTTGGATAAAAGTCAGCCAACCCTCCGGGACGGTAAAAACCGAAACGCGCCTCCAAGTCAACATAGACTGGGCTGCCATCGGCAATGGAACACACGAAGCCTGCCTGACCATCAAGAGTGGAGAAACCAACTTTCCTATCGGTATCCGGGCCGTCAAAGGACAAGCACCAGACACAAAGGAAGCCTATTTCGGCAATTTGAGTAAAACCGAATTTTCCATCCCAGCATACCTATATAACAAAAACGTTCCCGGAAAAGATGCCGCATGGACTGAACTGCCCGACTTGGGAAGAGGATATGCCTGTATGGGTATCAGCCCTGTAACAGCTCCTAGTGCCCAGCCTGAGGAAGCCCCATACCTAGAATACCAGATACTACTGCCCGATACTGGAACCGTCTCGCTCTGCATCGGTATCTTACCCACACAAGACGTTTATCCCGAACGAGGCTTGCGTATCGCCGTAGCAATAGACGATGAAATACCGGAAGTGATAGATGCCCGCCAAGGATTCGTGGACACATTCGGCGAATACAATCCAGCCAACTTGGCTCAGTCGCCCAACCTGAAACCACTTCCCAAGCAAGACAAGACCATCAAGCTTACCGGTTCCAAGCAACTTCGCCGTAACGAAGTATTCGACATCCTGCGTATGCTAACCACAAAACTGCATGTAAAGAAAGCAGGTATGCATAGATTAAAACTATATATGATTGATCCGGAAATCGTACTCGAACAACTCGTCCTCTATCCCGACAACCGGTATCCAAGCTATTTTGGAGCACCTGCAGTACGACACCAATAACTCTCATCACAATGAGCCTGTCTTAAAATAAAAGACAGCTTTCATTTGTCATTCTGTCCCAGAGCGAAGGATCTCGAAAACATAAACTATTATATGAGAGCCCCTTCACTCTGAGACAGAATGACCTTACTTTTTCAACAGTCATTGTTTGAAACTGTTTTGAATTTCTACATGATAAAATACACCTCTACCAATTGTCACCATCCGCTTTTTTCCGTATATTTGCCTATCCAAACTTATAAAACTGTTAAAACCACCTATGAAACACAAATTATTTGCCATATTCACAACGCTGTTATTTACTTTTACATTGCAAGCTACCGAAATCCATTCACCCAACGGACAAATCAGCGTAACTCTACACTGCCCGGAAAATAATGCAGCAGGCACAGCCTGCCTTTCTATCCGATACGGAGACCAATACATTTTCAACCAAATCCATTTGGGAATACAGACCAACCGACAAGACTTATCCTCTAAGCTGCGCCTGCAATCGGCATCGGGAACAAGCCTTCACACCGATGATTATCAAATGATCACCGGCAAACGCCAGCACTGTATCAACCATGCCAATGAGCGGAGATTCATTCTGGTAAACGATAAAGAACAATGTCTGACACTTATTATACGGGCATACGATGACGGAATCGCTTTCCGCTACCAGCTGAAAACAGCCCCAAACGGAGAAATGATTACAAACGAATGTACTTCCTATGATCTGGCAACAGGTTCTCCACGCTGGATGCGTCCCCGCTCAGTAGACAACGAAGGCTTTTATCCTTTCAGCACCGAAGGTTGCAAATCCGGCGAATGGGGATATCCCGCCTTAATGGAACCACAGGAAGATGTATTCGCCCTGATAACCGAATCGGATTTACAGCGTATTCATTGTGGAACTTATCTGGTAAACGAAGGCACGGAACGTTATCGGGTGAAAATGGTAGAGGATACATTATCTGTGACGGGCGAATGGCATTCAGCGTGGCATACACTTATCATCGGTACACTGGCCGACATTACCGAATCGACCTTGACAACCGATGTCGCTACACCCTGTCAGCTAAAGGATACCAGTTGGATAAAACCCGGTAATGCATCGTGGATTTACTGGGCACACAATCACGGGGCACGCAATTGCGCCTTGCTGAAGCAATACGTAGACTTGGCAGCTTCCATGCACTGGCCCTATACACTGATCGATGCCGAATGGGACCAAATGACGGGAGGTACCATCGAAGATGTCCTCGCTTATGCTCATTCGAAAGACATTCGCCCGATACTTTGGTATAACTCAACCACCAACTGGATTGAAGGAGCACCTACTCCACTCTACCGCCTCAACAAGGCAACCAACCGTGAAAAGGAATTTGCCTGGCTGGAAAAGCAAGGAGTGAAAGGCGTAAAAGTGGACTTCTTCCCAACCGACACCCAGCAAGCAATCAACTATTATTTCGACTTACTGGAGGACGCAGCACGCCACCACTTGCTCGTAAACCTGCACGGAGGTACACTACCGTGGGGCTGGCAACGTACCTATCCGCAACTGATTACCTTGGAATCCGTATATGGAGCTGAATGGTATAATAACAACGAACGACTCACCTCACGTGCAGCCTGCCACAACGCGACCTTGCCTTTTACACGCAACGTTATAGGCTCAATGGACTATACACCCGGCACATTTTCTGACTCGCAGCACCCACACATCACCAGTTACGGTCACGAGTTAGCTCTGCCCATCCTTTTCGAATCGGGCATCCAGCATATGCCTGATCGTCCTGAAACGTACCAAAGCCTGCCTGACGAGGTGAAACAGCTTTTATCAACTCTCCCTACAACGTGGGATGATACCAGACTGCTGAGCGGATATCCTGGAGAACACGCCGTTCTGGCACGCAAAAAAGGAAACACATGGTACATTGCCGGCATCAACGGAAAAGACACGCCGGCAATCCTCCGTTTTTCACTGCAACGCCTTTCATTGCCACAACAGACGGCTGTACTTTTCATCGGGGACGGAACAGATGAAAAATCATTCCGCATCGAAAAAAATCTTTCCATAGGAAAAGAGACAGAAGTTCCTTGTCTGGCACGAGGTGGATTCGTAATGCAAATAACCCTCCCCTAACTCTCCTCATCGGAAAAACGCCTGCTTAAAAAAGTTCCTGAAGTACCCGGAATGACTTCAATTCCGGGAAATCAGGAAGATGCAGGCGATAATATTCATGAATGATGTCGAGGCAACGATTGCGCTGGGTACGATTCATTCCAAACAAATACATCGTATCATAGTTCATACGCATCAAATTACAGATGCGCGAAGCCTCAGCAGGAACGACAAACATACCATGCGACGGTGGCTCCATCACAAAACAGGCATTCAACAAATCAAAACAGCAACCTTCGGCATAATCTTCCATATTCGGATACAACCCCAGAAAACGAGACAAACGCATCAAAAAGACTAAGTGAAAATTAGCAAAACTTTTTTCACACGCATCAAGCCATTGTATCGAATAAACCAAATAAGAAAACAATGATGCACTGGCTCCCTCTTCTTTCAAAGCACGATAAAGAAACTCAGCCAGAAACAGCGCAATAGCAGACTTATAGGGATCGTAAGGCAAGGATTGGAAAACCATCCATGCCTTCGCCTCACGAATGGGATGTACACTGGCACGAGGACGCACCTCGGCTTCGAACTCTACCAACGACAAGGGCTGGAACAGCACCGACCTTACCATTGACTTGCGTGAACGTTGCGCCGGGAACAAGAAGGACATCCTCCCACCCTCACCTGTATAAATACAGGCAATATTTGAACGGTCATTATACTTCAGTGTATGTAACACTACTCCTTGATATTTCTGTAACATGGCTCTACAAATAAAACTAAAGAATCAAAATGTGACACTGATCTCACTTCCATTCACTGTTTTACACTTGCAAAGATATGACTTTTAAGGAGAAAGTATATTTTTTCTGCAGAAAGTTTTGCAGGAATAAAAAATCTTCCTACCTTTGCATCCGCAAATGAGGGATACTTTCCTCGAAAGCATCAAAGGATGGCCCGTTCGTCTATCGGTTAGGACGCAAGATTTTCATTCTTGAAAGGGGAGTTCGATTCTCCCACGGGCTACATAATAAACAGAATCACGAACAATATTTAAAGATTAGTCGAGATGGCAAATCACAAATCATCTATTAAAAGAATCAGACAAGCTGAAAAAAGAAGACTTCACAACAGATATTATGCTAAAACAATGCGTAACGCAGTGAAGAAACTTCGTATGACTACTGACAAGGCAGAAGCAGTAGCAATGTATCCTAAAGTACAAAAGATTTTGGATAAAGTAGCTCAACGCAACATTATCCATAAGAACAAAGCTGCTAACTTAAAGTCAAAACTGGCTGCTCATATTGCTAAATTGGCTTAAGTAATTGTTAGCGCAAAAAGATAGCAAGGTTGAATCTTACCGATTCAGCCTTTTGTTATTTGTACTCAGATATTAAATAATAAGAAGAAAGATGATGTTAAAAGTATTTTAGAATATTCCAAAACCCCTATAAATATTTGGAACTTTAATATATACTTCTTACCTTTGCACCGCAATTCAACGGAATGCCCAGATGGCGGAATCGGTAGACGCGCTGGTCTCAAACACCAGTGGAGTAAAATCCATCCCGGTTCGACCCCGGGTCTGGGTACCAGGAAAAGAGCTAAGTATTTGTAAATCAAATATTTAACTCTTTTCTTCTTGTTTGTATGTTCCCAAAATGTTCCCATTCAACTTTTATTTACTCACTAAACTATAAATATTGTATTTATATTAAGAATAAAAATATGCAGATAAAAAGGATTAAATCTTTTTCATCTGCATATTTATAAAAGATATATTGCAATCTGTCTTTACAGTGTAGATTCCGAAAAATCCAATATGAATATAGTTTCCCCTGAATCATCTTTTTCAAATGTTCCAATACAAATTAGTTCTGGAAAATCCTCTGTCCAAAATGTTACAGTTGCTTTTTCGTGAGCAGCAATATTTAGCTGAAGCTTTAATTCATTTGCATGTTGTTCACACAGGGCTTTTAATTCTTCAAAACTGTTCGTTGCTTTTCCACAATGAATAGTTAACTCTTGTTTATTTGATATTGACATAATAATTACTTTTTATTTGATTATAAATCTTCACCATTTGCTCTATTATATTCATTGTCATAGAACATTGTAATATAATACATACCTAAGTATTTAGAAATCATAAACCATACAGGCTTTTTCATTATTATTTCTGTTGCATAATCTAAAGACATTTTATATATATCTTTTTGAATTTCTTCAGATGGGTTTTCTAATTCTTGTGGAGTATATTTCTCTAAAATATATGCTTGTAATTTGTTAGCAATCTCAATAGAATCAAGAGCTAATGGCTTTTGATAAAATATTGCTTCATATCTTTTATCATTTACTGTTGATTCATAAGCTATATCTTCATCGTCAGCTATTGTATAATCACCGAAACTGATATAATTCGAATTATTTTGAAACTGTTGGCATAATTTATTAAATCTAATTTTTATGTCCGTTTCTCCCATTTGATTAATATCACACAGCATAATACGACATACTTTATTGTTGTTTGTTGCAATATGTACGCTAACTTGTGTTCCGTTGAACTCCCCTTCTAATATACTTTTATCACTTGCAGAACTTACAAATCCTTTTTCTTTAAGTTTTTGAATCATTTCAGGCTTAAAACCATCAATAGGTATTCCCAAAAATTTAGTAACATCTTTTTGTGCAAATAGAGAAATAGAAATTACTAATACAACGGCAATTAACAAAATTCTTTTCATACTTTTATGATTTAATGTTACCTCCAGCTGCCACAAGGACATTATTATATTATGTTTGAAGCGTGGAACTGCAATGCCATACCTTAATTGGAGGTCCTGAGAAACCTTATGAGCAGATACAACAATAGCAGCCTACGCTATATGCGTGAGAACCACTATGCTATCCTTGCTCATTTGAAAATTTCTCAGGTTTCCAATTACAAGATAAGCATAACGCTTCTTTTAAATCTTAAATATCATATTGGATGGAGTTGTCTCAATCCAGTTACAAAGGTAGCGAAACTATCTGATAATTTGCACTATATATTTATAATTTTATGCCACGGCTTTTCTTTTCTTCTTGTTGCGACAGCCTTGTTCCATATCTGAGCCTGTGCCATTGTTCCCTGAACCAGTCGGCTATCGGCTTCCTGTTTATTGTCAGGTTCAGTCTATTTTCATCGTCAGGGTCATTCTCCACCCTAAAAACATCATCCTTTACGTCGAAGTTTCGTCTGTGCTGCTCGGAATAGATTTTACCGCTGCATTTCATAGCCTCCTTCTTGGCTACAAGTCTTTCGGTCATTTCCCTTGAGAACCCAAGTATGGCGCAAAGCTTTTCCATCCGTAGCATTTCCCTGAACATCGGGAACCACCTGAAAGCCTTGTCTATGATTCTGGCGAGCCGTGACAGTTCTTTTTCTTTCATGTCAAGTTCCTGCCTGTGCATTTCCCTGAGATTGTGGATTTGCGTATCATGCTGTTTCTGCATCTGCTGTATTTGGCTCTGCAATTTTTCAATATTGGTGTCCCGTTTTGAAACCTCGTCTTGCAGTTTTTCGTTGGCATGTTCCAGCTCTTTCAGTTTTCCGCTTCCGAAAAGAGAAGCAACACCGCTTGTTATGGCTGTCGCTGCTGTGGTGGCTGTCTTCTTTAGCTTGTCAGTGCGTATTTCTGATTTCACCTGTTTCAGTTCCTGTTCGGCAAGATTTATCTGTTCTTCTTTGTGCCGTTTGGCAGCATCCATGCGTTGCAGTTCGGCTTTCTGTTTCTCGATGATAAAGTCGTTCCGTTCCAGATGCTCCTTACCTGTGACAGCCTTTGACTGCCCACGCTCCATTAGCAAGATGTCTGATGCAAGAGTTTGCATCTGCATCATGTCATCGTCATTGAGCTTTCGGCTCTTTCCGGTTTCGTGGTTCATCCAGTCGAAAACGATATGGGCATGATAGTTCGGCTTGAACCATCTGTCCCCGACTTTGAAGCTTTCCCTGTCTTCCGCTTCCGGCTGACCGTTCAGCCAATGCCCTTCATCCTTGTGCAGGAAGATTTGCAGCGGTGTGATTCCCCAGCGTCTTTGACATTCCTCACCGAATTTACGCACGTCTGCCAGTGTGGTGTCCGACCTGACAAGCAGCACACCTTCACGTATGGGTGAGCATCCCGCAATTTTGACTATTTTGCCGTTCTTGCCTTTGCGCTCCCGTTCCTTTTCCTGCATGGCACGTCCGGTCTTTTCCTTTACCATCTGTCTGATATTATCATAATGCGTCCGCAAATCCGGACTGCCGAAGTCGGGATTTATCCACTGTTCGTTATCGGTGGA
>ERZ857521.1276-NODE-1276-length-31150-cov-3.157614_pt1 | contig 31150 bp, 25 predicted proteins | sample MGYA00519701_ERZ857521 | MGnify/ENA primary metagenome ERZ857521 (study PRJEB31778, sample SAMEA3449346) | human gut metagenome | biome: human gut; feature: human-associated habitat; material: faeces | place: United Kingdom | collected 2010/2012 ...
ACGCCGCAGCGGATCTCGACGCCCAGTTCTTTCAAAATCTCAATTTCGGCATCGATAACGTCCTTCTCCAATTTAAACGAGGGGATGCCATACCGCAGCATGCCGCCCGGATGGGGATTTTTCTCAAACACGGTGGGCTTGTAGCCCTGCAGCGCCAAAAAGTATGCACAGCTCAAACCCGCAGGGCCGCCGCCGATGATGGCAATATCATACTTGGAACGAAAACTCATGACGAAGTCCTCCTTAGTTTATTTCCGGTTTCCGGGGAAGGGGAAGAGCTGGAGCGGTTCCGGACGGGAAGCCATCTGCTTCAGCCGATCCATGTAGACAGCGTGGTAAACCGAAAGGGTGTAGTTGGCCAGGTTTTCCGCACCGCTGTTTTTCACAAAGCGGGTGGTGCGGTCCTTGAGCGCCAGCAGATCCTCCCGGCTCATGTTCTTGATCTTGCGCAGCTTGAGCCCCAGTTCCTCAGCCGAGTTGAACAGATAGCCGTTGTCCCCTTCGATGACCTGGTTGGCGTTGACCGGGTCCAGGCGCTGCAGCACCGGCAGACCAGCGGCTTCACCCTCCAGCATCGAGATGGAGTTGGTATCCGAGAGGGAGGCAGTGACATAGACATCACACACCGCCAGATAGGGCGGCAGCTCCGCGTGGGGAATGGCGCCGGTGAACAGCACCATATCGGTGATGCCCAGATCCCGGGCCTGCTGTTCCAGCTCCTCCCGGACCGGGCCATCGCCGATCACCATGAGATGGATGCCATCCTCCGGGCGGATCTCCTTGGCCCAGTAGTCCAGCAGCACATCCACGCTCTTTTCCTTGCCGAGCCGTCCCACAAAGCAGGCGAGCATCTTGTCCTCCGGCAGCTGGTACTTCTCCCGCACCGCCTTGATGGCAGCGGGGTCGATGTTCTTCACCATGAAGCGGTCCAGTTCCACGGCGTTGGGGATTACATTCACCGGCTTGGTGATGCCGGCTTCCCGGAAGTAGATGCTGCCCTTTTCCGACGGGCTGGTGAGGGCCTGGGCACGGTGGGCCAGATGTCGGGCATACTTGCGGGACACCTCCCGGGCCAGCTTGGAAAGGTGCTTGGGCGCCACATAGTAGACATAGTCGTCATACATGGTGTGAAGGGTATATACCAGCGGCACCTTGAGCTTGTGAGCGATATGGATGCCGGAAATACCCATGGAGAATTCTGTATGGATGTGGATGATGTCCGGATGGAACTCCTCCAGCAGCTTGGTACGGGTGTGGCTGTAAGGGGAAGCCAGGCCGTAGCCATAGATTTTCTTGAGTTTGACAGCGGGACAGTGCAGCACGCCGTCCTCGATGTAATGGTGATGGGTATTGGGGTCGGAAGTGACTACCAGAACGGTATGTCCCAGCTTTTCCAGACCCTCCCGCAGAAGCTTGACGTGGGTCACCACGCCGTTGATATATGGCAGATAGGTTTCGGTAAACAGTGCAATACGCATAGTTCCTCTCCTTTGTAAAAACAAACAGATCATGGTTGATATAAAAAATCCCATGGATTTTGGGGTCATTCTGCGCAATCAGTATAACACAAAAGGGTGTTTTGCACAAGAAATACCCCACAGAAATCTCCCGGATGGGCGGATGGAAAGTTCAAATACTATTTGAATAAGGGCCCAGTGTAATATATAATATAGGTAACATCATGTTCGGGCATGTTTGCCGGAGAGGAGAACCGTTATGGCTACTGCTTATGAAGTCACACTGGAAAAGATCATCCAGGCCTTTGATCTGAAGGTGCTGGCCTTGCCCAAGCCTCCGGATGAAATTTTTATCCGCAGTTCGGATGTAAACCGTCCGGGTCTGCAGCTGGCTGGCTTTTTTGAAGTATTTGACGAGCGCCGTACCCAGGTTCTGGGCGAGAGCGAGATCGTCTTTATGAACCGCTATACCGAGGAGGAGGCCAAGATCCGGTACCTGGAATTCTTCAAGGCCAATCCTCCGGCTGTAATCCTGGCAAAGGGGCTGGAAGCACCCCAGAGCATGGTGGATGCGGCAAAACAGACCGGTATTCCGCTGCTGACCACCACAGAGAATACCTCCACCTTTATCTCGTCGCTGATCCTCTTCCTGAACACTGAGCTGGCACCCCGGCTCACCCGTCACGGCGTGCTGATGGAGGTGTACGGCGAAGGCATGCTCATCATGGGCGACAGCGGCGTTGGCAAGAGTGAAACCGCCGTGGAGCTCATCAAGCGCGGACACCGCCTGGTGGCGGATGACGCCGTGGAACTGCGAAAAATCACAGCCCAGCGCATCTCCGGTACCTCGCCGGACAATATCCGGCACTTCCTGGAGCTGCGGGGCATCGGCATCATCAATGCCCGGCGCATTTTCGGTATGGGCGCCATCAAGTCCAGCGTGGATGTGGATCTCATTGTCAACCTGGAGCTCTGGGACGACAATAAGGTCTATGACCGCATGGGCATGGAGGATCACTACACCGATATTCTCGGTGTCCAGGTGCCGTCCATCACCATTCCGGTAAAGCCTGGACGGAATATCGCCGTCATTCTGGAAGTTGCAGCCATGAACTACCGCGAAAAGAAGCTGGGCTACAACGCAGCCCACGAACTGCTGCAGCGGCTGGGTATGATGGATATCGATACCAACTGGGATACCTTCTGATTACAATAGGGAACGACCGCCTGCCGGTATCTGTCCGCACTGGAAGATCTACCGGCAGTTTCTCTGTCGGCAGGCAGGCGGCATTGGGGGAAATATGGAGTATACTGAGAAACTCACACAGCTGGACAGCCGGCTGACTGCTGCCGGGATCACCTTCTACCGGGAGGAACCCATGAGCCGTCATACCACCCTGCGCATCGGGGGACCGGCGGAACGGCTGGTCTGCCCGGACAGCAAACGCCAGCTCCTGACATCGGCAAAGCTCTGTCGGGAACTGGAGCTGCCGGTGCTGCTCATCGGGCGGGGCTCGAACCTGCTGGTTTCGGATCAGGGACTGCGGGGCGTGGTGCTCTGTCCCCGGGCAGAGACCGGAGAGATCACCTGCACCGGCGAGGGACGCTTCCGGCTCCCGGCAGGACTCACCCTGGCACGGGCGGCGAATTTTGCCGCGGAGCAGGGCTATGCCGGGTTGGAATTTGCCCATGGCATTCCCGGCACAGTGGGCGGGGCAGTCTATATGAATGCCGGCGCCTACGGCGGCGAGATGAAGGACATCATCACCCGGGTGGAGGTGCTGGATTCCGATGGAGCAGTGCGCTGGCTCCCAGCGGACGAATGCGGGTTCAGCTACCGGCAAAGCCGGTTCTCCCATAGCGGGGAGTGGGTTCTCTCGGCAGAGGTACAGCTCACACCGGGCTGCAGCCGGGAGATCTATGCGGTCATGGACCGGCTTGGGACTGCCCGCCGGGAGAAACAGCCGCTGGAATACCCGTCGGCAGGGAGCGCGTTCAAGCGCCCGCCCGAGGGAACTCCGCCGGCTGCGGCGCTCATTGACCGCTGCGGGCTCAAAGGCCTGCAGGTGGGAGGCGCCCAGGTGAGTGAAAAACACGCCGGCTTTATCATCAACCGGGGCGGGGCAACCGCTTCGGAGGTGGCGAAGCTGATGCGTCAGGTGCAAAAGACAGTACAGGAACGGGAAGGTGTGCTGCTCGAGCCGGAGATCCGGCTGCTGGGCAGCTTTGAGGAAGGAATGTGAACCTACAATGGATTTTCTCTTTGTAACCGGTATGTCCGGGGCAGGCAAGACGGTAGCGGTGAATGAGCTGGAGGATATGGGCTACTTCTGTGTGGACAATATCCCATCCGGCCTGATCGGCGCTTTTGCACGCCTGTGCGAGCAGTCGCCGGTGGGCGGACGCATTGCCCTGGTGACCGACTTCCGCAGCGGAGAGCAGTTTGCCCGGTTCCCGGAGGCGCTGGATCAGCTCACCGCCGAGGGACATACCTACTGTATCCTGATGCTGGAGGCGGAGGACAGTGTGATCCTGCGCCGGTACAAGGAGAACCGCCGGCGGCATCCGCTCCTGGAGGAGGGAAGCGCCGGTCTGGAAGCGGCCATCCGCACCGAGCGGAAGCTCCTGGAGCCGATCCGTCTGCGGGCGGATTACCGCATTGATACGAGCTTTATCACCATAGCACAGCTCCGGGAGCGGGTGGAACAGCTCTTCGGGGACGACAGCGGCAAGATGATCGTCACCTGCATGTCCTTTGGATATAAGTACGGCATCCCGGCTGAAACCGACCTGCTCTTTGATGTGCGCTGCCTGCCCAATCCGTTCTATGTCCCGGAACTCCGGGAGCATACCGGCCTGGAACAGGCAGTCCAGGAGTATGTGTTGGCTGGGGAGACCTCCCAGGGACTGGTACAGCGTCTGGACAGCCTGCTGGACTATCTGCTGCCGCTCTACCTGGCAGAGGGCAAGTGCAGCCTGGTGATCGGGTTCGGCTGCACCGGAGGCCGGCACCGGTCGGTGACCTTTGCCGAACTGTTCCGGGAGCGTCTGGCCCGGAAGGGATACCGGGTCTCGGTGAGCCACCGGGACGTGAACCGCAGCCGCTGAAAGGAGGAGAACTGCCATGGCGTTTGCCAGTGAAGTGCGGACCGAGATCCTTGAAAATCTCACCCTCCGCAAGAAATTCAGAAGGGCGCAGGGATACGGTCTGCTGCTCTGTTCCAAGCATTTTGACGCCGGGGAGATCTCGATGACCACCGAGCGACAGGAGATCGCCCAGCTCTACCGGGCTACCCTCCGGGATATTCTCGGCAAGGGCTGTGAGGAGATCCCCATCACCCGTACCGGTATGGGAAATGCCACCCGGCACTATGCGGTGGCGCTGTCCCATCCGGCTTCCCGCCAGAAGGTGCTGGAGTATTTCGGACAGCAGGGGGATCAGATCAACGCGGAGATGATCGCCCGGGAGGGGGAAGCAGCGGCTTTTCTCAGCGGCGCCTACCTGGCCTGCGGCTCAGTGACCGACCCGGAGAAGAACTACCTGTTGGAGTTTACCGTCTACCGGGCGGGACTGGTGGAGCCGCTGGCGGCACTGCTGGAACAGGTGGTGGGAATGCCCAAGTTCCAGCTTCGCCGGGACCAGGCGGTGCTGTACTATCGGGAAAGTGAGAACATTGAAGACGCCCTCACCGCCGCGGGCGCACCCAAGTCAGCCATGGAGCTGATGGAGGTGAAGATCGTGCGGGACATGCGAAACAAGGTCAACCGGGTGACCAACTGTGAAACGGCGAATATCGACAAGACGGTGACTGCTTCGGCCCGGCAGATTGCGGATATTGAATATCTGATCCTGTCGCTGGGGCTGGAGGGCCTGCCGGAGGAGCTGAGGGAAGTGGCAGTGAAGCGGATGGAGAATCCGGAGCTTTCGCTGCGGGAATTGCTGGGGACACTCAGCGAACCGCTGTCCCGGTCGGGGCTCAACCACCGCCTGAGCCGTCTGAGCCGCATGGCGGAGGAGCTGCGCACCCGGAACGCAGACTGATTCTGAGAGAAAGGAAGGTGCCGTATGGAACGATTTGTGCATCTGCATGTCCACAGTGAATACAGCCTGCTGGACGGCGCCTGCCGGATCGACCGGCTGGTGGAAAAGGTCAAGGCGCTGGGACAGCCGGCAGTGGCTGTCACCGATCATGGTGTCATGTACGGCGCCATTGAATTTTATCACGCTGCCAAGAAGGCGGGAATCAAGCCAATCATCGGCTGTGAGGTGTATGTGGCGCCCCGGACCCGGTTCGATAAACAGCACCGGGTGGATTCTTCGCCTTACCACATGGTGCTGCTCTGCGAGAATGAGGAGGGCTATCAGAACCTCATCAAACTGGTGTCGGCAGCCTATATCGAGGGCTTCTACAACAAGCCCCGGGTGGACAATGACCTGCTCCGGCAGCATCACAAGGGGCTGATCTGCCTGTCAGCCTGTCTGGCGGGACGGATTCCCCGGATGCTCTCCGCCGGCGACTATGCCGCAGCGGATCAGGCGGTCAAGGAGTATGTGGACATCTTCGGCAGGGAGAACTTCTTCATCGAACTGCAGAACCACGGCATCGAGGAACAGAAGCGCATCCTGCCCCAGCTCATCAAGCTGGCCCGGGAGAATGAGGTGGGATTGGTCGCCACCAACGACGCCCACTACATCAACCGGGAGGACAGCGCCACCCAGAGCATTCTGGTCTGCATTCAGACCGGCCGGACGGTGAACGATCCCAGCGATCTGGAATTTCAGACCGACCAGTTCTATATCAAGAGCCTGGAGGAGATGCGCCAGGCCATTCCCGATGTGGACGAGGCCTTTGAAAATACGGTGCGCATTGCTGAGCGGTGCAATGTGGAATTTGAGTTCGGCAAGACCAAGCTGCCTTACTTTGCGGCGCCGGACGGCGAGGATAACCTTTCCTACTTCCGGCGTATGAGCTATGAGGGCATGCATCGGCTGTACGGGGAAAACCCCGACCCTTCGGTGACCGAGCGGCTGGAATATGAGCTGGGGGTCATCACCCAGATGGGCTATGTGGACTATTATCTCATTGTCCATGACTTCATCGCCTACGCCAAGAGCAAGGGAATCCCGGTGGGCCCCGGGCGGGGCAGTGGTGCGGGCAGTCTGGTAGCCTACTGCATCGGCATCACCGGCATCGACCCGCTGCGCTACAATCTGCTGTTTGAGCGGTTCCTCAACCCCGAGCGGGTGAGCATGCCCGACTTTGATATTGACTTCTGCTACGAGCGCCGTCAGGAGGTCATTGACTATGTGGTGCAGAAGTACGGCTCTGACCATGTGGCGCAGATCATCACCTTTGGTACCATGGCGGCCCGTGCGGCAGTGCGGGATGTGGGACGGGCCCTGGCGCTCGGGTATCAGAATGTGGACACTGTGGCAAAGCTGATCCCCAATGAACTGGGCATGACCATCGACAAGGCACTTTCCGCAGTGCCGGAGCTCAAGAAGAGCTATGAGAGCGATGAGAATGTCAGAAGGCTCATTGATGTGTCCCGGGCGCTGGAGGGGATGCCCCGGCATGCCTCCACCCATGCGGCAGGCGTGGTGATCACCCGGGAGCCGGCGGATACCTATGTGCCTCTCCAGAAGAACGATGAGGCCATTGTGACCCAGTATCCCATGACCACACTGGAGGAGCTGGGTCTGCTCAAGATGGACTTTCTGGGGCTGCGCAACCTGACGGTGATCCATGATGCCGAGGAGATGATCCGCCAGACCGTGCCGGATTTTGATATGGAAGCAGTTCCCATGGACGACGCCGCCACCTTCAAGATGCTCGGCGAGGGACACGCATTCGGCGTATTCCAGTTTGAATCGGCGGGCATGCGCAATGTCATCACCCAGCTGGGGCCGGAGTCCGTTGAGGACCTCATCGCGGTGATCTCCCTTTACCGGCCCGGCCCGATGGAGTCGATTCCCCGGTATATCCGAAACCGGCACAATCCCCAGCTGGTAACCTATAAGACCCCGGAGCTGCGCCCAATTCTGGATGTGACCTATGGCTGCATTGTGTACCAGGAGCAGGTCATGCAGATCTGCCGGCAGCTGGCGGGCTATTCCTACGGACGGGCGGACCTGGTGCGCCGGGCAATGGCAAAGAAAAAGCACGATGTCATGGAAAAGGAGCGGGAGAGCTTCCTGGACGGCGCGGAACAGAACGGCATCGACCGGAAGATCGCCAATGAGATCTTTGACGAGATGAGCTCCTTTGCGTCCTATGCCTTCAATAAATCCCATGCGGCAGCCTATGCGGTGCTGGCCTACCGGACAGCCTATCTCAAATGCCACTATCCCCGGGAGTATATGGCGGCGCTGCTCACCAGTGTGCTGGACAATACCTCCAAGCTCACCGAGTACATCGGCGAGTGCCGGCGGCTGGGTATCGAAGTACTGCCGCCGTCGGTGTTTGAGAGCCAGGCGGGCTTCTCGGTGAGCGGGGACAAGATCCGGTTCGGCCTTGCCGCCATCAAGAATATCGGTGACGCAGTGATCCGGTACCTGGTAGAGGAACGGGAGCGCCGTCCTTTCTCGGATCTCATGGACTTCTGCACCCGGATGCGCCAGGGCGACCTCAATAAGCGGGTGATGGAAGGGCTCATCAAGAGCGGCGCCCTGGACGGTTTCGGATTCCGGCGCCGGCAGCTCCTGCTGGGCTATGAAGCCCTCCTGGAGAGCATCGACAAGGAGAACCGCCAGAACCTGTCCGGGCAGATCAACCTCTTTGACCTGTCGGACGAACCGGTGTCGGTGGGGAAGGTCCTGCCCGAGGTGGAGGAGTTCGATCTCTTCCAGCTCCTGCAGCTGGAAAAGGAGTCCACCGGTGTCTATCTCACCGGGCATCCGCTCTCCAAGTACCGCAAGGTCATCGAGCGCCGCCGTCTGCCGGAGATCTCCTCCTTCAGCGATGAAGAGGGCCACCGGCTGGATAACCGTACTGTGACACTGGTGGCGCTGGTGGCAGCCAAAAAGCTCAAGATCACCAAGCAGAACGATACCATGGCCTTTATCACTCTGGAGGATATGACCGGCTCGATGGAAATGCTGGTCTTTCCCAAGGTGCTGGCGCTCTATTCCGCCCTGCTGCGGGAGGGCGAGGCTGTGGCAGTTACCGGACGGCTGAGTACCCGGGAGGACGAGGAGCCCAAGCTCATCTGTGAAAAGGTGGCCCGTCCGGAGGAGCTCTTCACCCCGGAGGAGGCCGCCGGACGCTCGGCTGCGGGCAAACGCACCGGGCTGTTCCTGCTCTGTCCGGCGATGGAGGACTCCAGGACGGCAGAGGTGCGGGAGCTGTTGGCAGCATTTCCGGGTAAAACGCCGGTTTACTTCCGGTTCCGGGACAGCGGCAAACTGCTGCTCGCCCCAAAAAATCTCTGGACCGACATCTCCGAGCCGGTGCTGCGCCGGCTGCGTACCGTCCTGGGAGAGGGCTGCGTGGTCTACCGCCCATAGCGGGCTCTATATCTGCAAATCACTAAAACGGCAGTGTTCCGGCTGAATCCGGGACGCTGCCGTTTTTTCATTCTCCGGCAGGTCTGCGGCATAAGCAGACCGGAGCGGTCCATATTATAGGGGTAGCTGACAGGCTGCTTTTTTGGAATTTGGGCAGGGAGAGTGTGTGAATTATGTATCGTTTCGGCGATTTTACATCAAGAGCCAATACAGCCATCAATCTGGCGATCAAGATCTCCGGGGAACTGGGGCATACCTATGTGGGAAGCGAGCATCTGCTCTGGGGGCTCTGCGGCGAGGGCAGCGGCGTTGCCTACTGCGCCCTGCAGGCCCGGCATGTATCCGCGGGGCAGCTCAGTGAACTGCTGGTGCGTACTATCGGGCGCGGGAGCCCGGTAAGCCTCACCCCGGACGACCTCACCCCCAGAAGCCGGCGCATTCTGGAACGGGCAGCGCAGCAGGCCCGGAAGAACGGCTGCGCGCTGGCTGGCACCGAGCATATCCTGGCTTCCATCCTGGCGGAGCGGGAGAGCTTCGCGGTGCGTTTTCTGGAGGAGATCGGGGTCAATGAGCGGGAGCTGCTGCGCACTGTCACCGATACGCTGGAAGGGGACGCCATGCAGCAGGCATCGGAATACCGTACCCAGCGTGGATCTGCCCGGTCGGCCCGGACGCCCATTCTGGATAAGTATTCCCGGGACCTCACCGAGCTGGCGGCTGCCGGGAAGATCGATCCCGTGATCGGGCGGGAGGCGGAACTGGAGCGAGTGATGCGGATTCTCTGTCGGCGCACCAAGAACAACCCCTGCCTGATCGGTGAGGCGGGTGTGGGCAAGACCGCCATTGTGGAAGCCCTTGCCCGGAAGATTGCAGCCGGGGAGGTTCCGGACGGGCTGCGGGGCAAGCGGCTGGTATCGCTGGATCTCACCGCGATGGTGGCAGGCACCAAATACCGGGGTGATTTCGAGGATCGGGTGAAGAATGTGCTGGCAGAGGTGACTGCTGCCGGGAATGTGCTGCTCTTTATCGATGAGATCCACAATATTGTAGGCGTGGGCGCAGCTGAGGGAGCCATCGACGCCGCCAATATCCTCAAGCCGCCGCTGTCCCGGGGAGAACTGCAGGTGATCGGCGCCACCACCCTGGACGAGTACCACCGCCATATCGAAACCGACAGCGCCCTGGAGCGTCGGTTCCAGACGGTGCTGGTGGAGGAACCGGACGAGGAATATGCCGTGCGCATCCTCACCGGACTGCGGGAGCGCTATGAAGCCCATCACAAGGTGCGCATCCCGGATGAGTCCATCCAGGCGGCAGTGCGGCTGTCCGCCCGGTATATCGGCGACCGTCTGCTGCCGGACAAGGCGCTGGATCTGCTGGATGAAGCCGCCAGCAAGGTGAGCCTGGCAGCCTTTGAAGCGCCGGAACAGCAGGAGTCGATGGAAGATCAGCTCAAGCGGCTGCTGGAGGAGAAGAACTCCGCTGTAACCCGGCAGGACTATGAGACGGCGGCGGTGCTCCGGGACGAGGAGGCACGGCTGCGGGCGGAGATGGAACTGGAAAGCCCCGAGAACGATCCCCGTCCCAAGGTGACCCCGGATGATGTGGCGGAGATCGTTTCCTCGGCATCGGGGATCGATGTCAAGAAGCTGGACGCCGAGGAGAGCCAGCGGCTGGCGCATCTGGAGGAGGCGCTTCATCAGAGCGTCATCGGACAGGAGGAGGCGGTGCGCCTGGTAGCTGCCGCAGTGCGCCGGGGTCGGGTGGGGATCGCCGACCCGGGCCGCCCCATGGGCTCCTTCCTGTTCCTGGGTCCCACCGGTGTGGGCAAGACCGAGCTCTGCCGGGCTCTGGCACGGGAGCTGTTCGGCACCGAAAAGGCCCTGATCCGGCTGGATATGTCCGAGTATATGGAAAAGCACACTGTCTCCCGGCTGGTGGGGTCGCCGCCTGGCTATGTGGGGTATGAGGAAGGCGGACAGCTCACCGAGCGGGTACGCCGCCGTCCCTGGTGCGTGCTGCTCTTTGATGAGATGGAGAAGGCCCACCCCGATGTCTACGATCTGCTGCTCCAGGTGCTGGGAGACGGTTTCCTCACCGACTCCTCCGGACGGAAGGTGAACTTCCGCAACACCATTGTGATCCTCACCTCCAATCTGGGGGCGAGGGAGATCAGTGACAGCACCCCTCTGGGCTTTGCCTCCGGGGAGCCGGGAGCGGAGCAGCGCCGGGCCGAGATCCGCCGGGCTGCCATGGCAGAGGTGCGCCGCCAGCTCCGTCCGGAGTTCCTCGGGCGGCTGGATCAGATCGTGGTGTTCGATGCCCTGGGGCAGGAGGAGCTCCGGCAGATTGCCGGGCATCAGCTCCAGGATCTGGCACGGCGGGTGCTGCCGCTGGGCTGCCATCTGGAATTTGACCCGTCTCTGGTGGACTCACTCATTGACGAAAAGGCCTGCCGGTCCTATGGAGCCCGTCCGGTACTCAAAGCCATCCGGGAGAAGGTGGAGGACCCTCTGGCAGATGCCAGCCTTGCCGGAACGCTGCCGGAAGGGAAGGTGCTCTGCCGCCGGGAAAATGACCGTACCGTCTTTGAGAAAATCGGTTGATTTTTCCTTTCGGTTCTGCAATAATAGGGACTATGGGAAATGTGTTCCCGCGGCGGATGGAAGATCCGTCTTTCAAATCAGACCGGGGACTCTCCCGGAAGTGAAAGGAAGATCATAACGATGATTCAGGTAGGTGCAAGTTTCGAACTCAAGACCAAGGTAACCGAGCAGAATACCGCTCTGGCTGTGGGCAGCGGCGATGTGCCGGTATTTGCCACTCCCATGATGATGGCTCTGATGGAGGGTGCGGCAGCCCAGTGTCTGGCCCAGTTCCTGGAAGAGGGCAAGACTTCGGTAGGCGGCAATATTTCCAGCTCCCATGTATCGGCTACTCCGGTGGGCATGGAAGTGCGTGCGGTTGCCACCATCACAGAAGTGGACGGCAAGAAGGTCAAGTTTGCCATCGAGGCATACGATGAAGCCGGTCTCATCGGCAAGGGCGACCACCTGCGCATCATCGTCACCCGGGACCGTTTCCTCCAGGGCGCTGCTGACAAGCTCCAGAAGTAACGGCCGTTTTTGCTGCAAAAGCGTTCTCTGTGCCCACAGACGGGACAGAGAACGCTTTTTTGTCTGTGTATGGGAGGGTTGGCGCCGCCTCTTGACGGATTCCGGTTAGAGGAATATAATAAGGCTGTCTGTGAAAAATTCAGCAAAAGGGTAATCGTCAAAAGGAGAGATCAAGTTGAGCGAGATTGAAAACTGCACCCATGACTGCAGTTCCTGCGGTGAAAACTGCCCCTCCCGCAATGGAGGAGCTCCGACCAGCTTTATTGAAAAGCCCCATGAGATGAGCAGCATCCGGAAGGTAATCGGTGTTGTCAGCGGTAAGGGCGGTGTAGGCAAGTCGATGGTGACTTCAATGCTGGCTGTTCTGGCAAACCGCCGCGGCTACAACAGTGCCGTACTGGACGCCGATGTAACCGGTCCGTCCATTCCCAAGGCATTCGGCATCCATGAGAGAGCCACCGGCGGCGAGTGGGGTATGTTCCCGGCTCGTTCCAAGATGGGCATTGAAGTGATGTCTGTGAATATGCTGCTGGAAAATGAGACCGATCCCGTAATCTGGCGCGGTCCGATCATTGCCGATGTGGTCAAGCAGTTCTGGACCACTGTAATCTGGAGCGATGTGGACTTCATGTTCGTGGATATGCCTCCAGGAACCGGTGATGTACCGCTGACTGTATTCCAGTCCATTCCGCTGGATGGCATCATCATTGTGGCTTCTCCCCAGGAACTGGTATCGGTAATCGTGGAGAAGGCTGCCAACATGGCAAAGATGATGAATATCCCGATCCTGGGTCTGGTGGAGAACATGAGCTACCTGACTTGTCCGGACTGCGGCAAGCAGATCAAGCTGTTCGGCGAGAGCCATATCGATGAGATCGCTGAGAAGTACGGCGTACCGGTACTGGCTAAGATTCCGGTTGACCCGGCTCTGGCAAAGGCAGTGGATGCCGGTGCCGTAGAGCTGTTTGAGGGCGACTGGATGGACGGTGCTATGGACCGTCTGGAGACCCTGTAAGGAGGAACCTGTATGTCCGCTGAGATGGAGGAGAAGAAGATCCAGGCCGAGGAGGCTGTCAAGGCTCCGGAAAAGGACCCGGATCACTGGCGTGAGCCCGCTGCAGAACCCTACTGCAAGCTGGATTGTGCCAACTGTCCGCACCCCTGTCACTTCTGATTGGGGAGAGCGGCCGGCTTTCTGCAAACTGACGCGTGCCATCCGCTGGTTGGCGCGCGTTTTTGCGCATAAATACCCTTTGCAGAATCAGAATAAATGTGCTATACTAAACAAGTGGATTTTCCCGGTGGTGTCTGCCGCCGGAAAACAGGCTGTCCCGCTTTGGACGGGACCGGCATCGACTATCAGGAGGAAACTGTAATGGATATGGAAATGAGCATGGATATTATTGAGATGGCCCGTGATCTGGGCCGTGCGCTGCAGGCAGATGAGAAGTACCAGCGCTATGTGAATGCCACTCTGGAAAATGACAAGGACCAGGTGCTGCAGGATCTGATCGGCAAGTTCAACACCCTGCGGGTGGACATCAACCGTGAGATCTCCAAGTCTGAGAAGGATCAGGAGAAGATCGCCCGTCTGGACTCCGAGTTCAAGACCACCTATCGTCTGATCATGGAGCGTCCCGGCATGATGGAGTACAATGCTGCCAAGAGCGACCTGGACGGTCTGGTACAGTTCATCAATCAGATCATCGTAGGCAGCGCCAACGGTCAGGACCCCGATAACATTCAGCAGTCCACTGGCTGCACCGGCAGCTGCTCGTCCTGCTCTGGCTGCGGCAACTGATCCGGCGTCAAGCAATAGAGTCTGACGGTTTTACCGTTATGTGGCGGCTTGGGACCACAGAATGACAGGGACCACAGCGGCCCTGCGCATTCCGGTTCCAGCCGCTTTTTATTATCGATTTCAGGAGGCAGACCATGGCCAAATTATCCCCGATGATGGAGCAGTATTTCCGCATCAAGGAACAGCATAAGGATCATATCCTCTTTTACCGTCTGGGCGACTTCTATGAGATGTTCTATGACGATGCCATTCTGGCATCCAAGGAACTGGAGCTGACCCTCACCGGACGGGACTGCGGTCAGGAGGAGCGTGCGCCCATGTGCGGCGTACCCTATCACAGCTGTGAAGGATATATCGCCCGGCTGATCAAAAAAGGATACAAAGTTGCCATCTGTGAGCAGATGGAGGACCCCCGGCTTGCCAAGGGCGTGGTCAAGCGGGAGGTGATCCGGGTTGTCACCCCGGGTACCCTGGTGGAGACCAGTATGCTCGATGAGGGACAGAATAACTTCATCGCCTCCATCTGTCCGGAGGGGGAGCAGTATGGCCTGGCAGTGGCGGATATTTCCACTGGTGAGATCCATGCCGCCCAGTTCACCGACCCCGATGACAGCACCCTCAAGAATGAACTGTCCCGGTTTGCCCCCAATGAGATCGTATTCCATCCGGCCTTTTTGGATAAGAAAGAGATGGCGGAGTTTATCCGTAACCGCCTCTCCTGCTGCGCTGAATGCCTGCGGGAGGAGCAGTATGACTTCTCCGAAGCCCAGCGCCGGGTGCTGGAGCAGTTCGGCAAGAGCGATCTTTCGGAGCTCTCGCTGGATCAGCGTCCGCTGGCAGTACAGGCCATCGGTGGTCTGCTGGACTACCTCACCGAAACCCAGATGAACGGCGTGGATCGTCTGGTGTCGCTGGATCTGTACAGCGAAAGCCAGTTCATGGCGCTGGATCTCACTGCCCGGCGCAATCTGGAGCTCACCGAGACCATGCGCACCGGTGAAAAGAAGGGCACCCTTCTGTGGGTGCTGGACCGTACCCGCACTGCCATGGGCAAGCGTCTGATCCGCCAGTATGTGGAGCAGCCGCTGCTCAGCCCTGCGGTGATCGGACGGCGTCTGGATGCTGTGGACGAGCTCTATCAGGATACCATGCTCCGGGATACGGTCCGGGAGCGGCTGGGCGGCATCTATGATATGGAACGCCTGATGACCAAGATCGTGTTTGGCAACTGTACTCCCCGGGATGTGCGCACTTTCGGAGCGGCAATCGCTGCCCTTCCGGCGCTGCGCTCCTGCCTGGAGGGGACAAAGAGCCGTTTCCTCCGGGAGATCTATCAGGAGATGGATGAGCTCACCGACATAGCCGACCGCATCGGACGGGCCATTGTGGATGATCCGCCCATCACCCTGAAGGACGGTTTTGTGATCCGGGATGGGTACAGTGCCGAGCTGGACGAGGTCCGCAGCCTGGTGACCGGTTCCCGGGAGTATCTGGCGGGCATCGAGAGCCGGGAGCGGGAACGCACCGGCATCAAGAACCTGCGCATCGGCTATAACAAAGTCTTTGGCTATTACATAGAAGTGACCAAATCCAATCTGGAACTGGTTCCGGCGGACTATATCCGCAAGCAGACCCTCTCCACCGGCGAACGGTATATCACCGAGGAGCTCAAGGACCTGGAGGGGCGGATTCTCACTGCCAGTGAGAAGATGCTCACCATGGAAAGCGAGCTGTTCCGGGAATTGCGGGAGTTCATCTCCGGACACCTGTTCCGCATCCAGCGCACCGCAGGCGCTGTGGCCCGGCTGGATGTGTTTGCGTCCTTTGCGGAGTCTGCCATGCAGAACGGCTATGTCCGTCCCATGGTGGACCTCTCCGGCGTGATCCGCATCGAGGACGGACGGCATCCGGTGGTGGAACAGCTGCTGGACGGCGGTCAGTTTGTGGCGAATTCCCTCTACCTCGACCGGGGAGAGAACACCGTCGCTATTATCACCGGCCCGAATATGGCGGGTAAGTCCACCTATATGCGCCAGTGTGCCCTCATTGTGCTGATGGCGCAGATCGGCTGTTTTGTGCCGGCAAGAAGCGCGTCCATCGGCATTGTGGACGGCATCTATACCCGGGTGGGCGCCTCGGACGACCTGGCAACCGGTCAGTCCACCTTCATGGTGGAGATGAACGAGGTGGCGGACATTCTCAAGAATGCCACCCGGGACAGCCTGCTGATTCTCGATGAGATCGGGCGGGGCACTTCCACCTATGACGGCATGAGCATTGCCCGGGCCGTGATCGAATACATCGCCGACAAGAAGAAGCTCGGCGCCAAGACGCTTTTTGCCACCCATTACCATGAGCTCACCGTGCTGGAGGACAGCATCGTGGGCATCCGCAACTTTAATATCGCCTGCCGGAAGCGGGGAGAGGAGATCATCTTCCTGCGCAAGATCGTTCCCGGCGGTGCGGACGAGAGCTATGGCATCGAGGTATCCAAGCTGGCGGGAATTCCCGATGAGATCATCCGCCGGGCGTTTGAGATCCTTGGGGCGCTGGAATCGGGCAATCCGGTGAACGAGCGCCGGAGCCGTCAGCCCCGGAAACCGGCAGCGGAGGACCAGCTCACCCTGGCGGCCTATGAAAAGAGCCCGGTGGAACGGGAGCTGGAAAAGATCGACGTGGACAGCCTGTCGCCCCGGGAGGCGCTGACCCGTCTGTATGAACTCAAGGCATTTCTGCGCAAGTAACGCGCGTTAAGGAGGGGAAACTCCCATGACCAAACGAATCCATGTGCTGGAGCCGCAGGTAGCGGAGCTTATTGCCGCCGGTGAGGTGGTGGAGCGTCCGGCTTCCATCGTCAAGGAGCTGCTGGAAAACGCAGTGGACGCCGGGGCACAGAAGATCACCATCGAGATCAAAAACGGTGGTATTTCCTATATCCGTGTCACTGATGACGGCGGCGGCATCGAGAAGGACGACCTTCCCGCGGCCTTTGTGCGCCATGCCACCAGCAAGGTGCGCACTGCGGCGGATCTCGAGCAGATCGGGTCGTTTGGCTTCCGGGGAGAGGCGCTTGCGTCCATCGCCGCAGTGTGTAAAGTAGAAGTCCTTTCCAGGACTCCGGAGAGCATTTCCGGCGGACGGTATGTGATCCATGGCTCCCAGGAGGTGGATTTCTCCGATGCCGGCTGTCCGGTAGGGACCACCATCGTGGTGCGGGACGTGTTCTTCAATACCCCGGCCCGGATGAAGTTCCTCAAGAAGGACAGCACCGAGGCCAATACCATTGCCAATATCGTGGACAAGATCGCTCTGGCGAATCCCCAGATCTCCTTCCGGTTTATCCGGGACGGTCAGGTCAAGCTGAACACTCCCGGCAACGGGGATCTGCTGTCGGTGATCTATGCGGTGTACGGCAAGGAGTTTGCCGCTGATATGATTCCGGTGAACTACACCCATGAGTTTGTGACAGTGAGCGGCTTTATCTGCCGTCCCACTGCCAGCCGTTCCACCCGGAGCATGCAGAATTTCTTCATCAACTCCCGGTATGTGCGTTCCCGCACCTGTATGGCGGCGCTGGAGGAGGCCTACAAGTCCTCCATTATGACCGGCAAGTTTCCCGCCTGTGTGCTGAATGTACAGATCCCCTTCAATACGGTGGATGTGAATGTCCACCCTGCCAAGATCGAGGTGCGCTTCTCCAACGAGCGCCCGGTCTTTGACGCAGTCTACCGGGGCTGCAAGGAGGCGCTGGGCACCGCCGGCGAAGCGGATTTCCTCCCCAAGGAGGAGCCGCCCAAGGCTGCACCCAGTCCCTTTGCGCTCAAGGACTTTGACCACACTGGCATGCAGCAGCGCATGACAGCGGCAGAGTACCGCAGCATGACCTCCGGCTCCCGGGAAAACCGTCCGGCGGCAAAGCCTGCCCCGGAGGCTCAGCGGAATGGCAGCCTTACTCTGCGGTCGCCCGGACTGGGGGAGGCGATGGAGGTCCTGCGGGAGCACCGTGCCGCATCGCCTGCGGGCAGCAGCTTCACTCCCCGGGAGAGCCGTCCGGCCTACACGCCCCAGGTCAAAACCTTCCTGGAGCCGGAAAAGACGGCGCATCCCGCCCGGAGTTCCGAGCCGGAGCCTGTCCGCATGCCTTCAAAGCCGGATAAGCTGGTTGAACCAGTGCGCCAGGCGATGACTCAGGAGAAGGCAGAGCCGTCGGCACCAGCTGCGGCCCCGACCGTTCTCCTGACCGACGATACCGAGGAACAGGTGACCGACTACCGCATTCTGGGAGAGCTGTTCGGCACCTATATTATGGTGGAGTACAAGGACACCTTTGTGCTGATTGACAAGCATGCGGCGCATGAGCGCATTCTCTATAACCGCCTGTGCCGGGAAACCAGCCTGGGCCAGCGGCAGATCCTGCTGGCGCCGGTGCCGGTGACTCTTTCCCGCCAGGAGTATGATGCGGCGCTCCGGGGGCTTCCGGCCTTCGAGCAGATCGGCTTCCTGCTGGAGGACTTCGGCAACGGCACAGTGCTGGTGCGGGAGATTCCCACCATGCTGCCGCTGGACGATGTCACCGGGGCAGTCCAGGAGGCCGCAGCCAAGCTGGCAGACGGACGGCAGCAGATGCTCCCCGAAACGGTGGACGAGCTGCTCCATTCGGTGGCCTGCAAGGCGGCAATCAAGGCCCATGACACCACCTCTCTGCCGGAGATGGCACAGCTGGTGGAAGTGATCCGTCAGGATCGGGATGTGCGGTTCTGTCCGCACGGACGCCCGGTGTCGGTGACCATGACCCGGTCGGAACTGGAACGAAAATTCGGAAGGTTGGTTTGATGCAGTTGCAGACAGTATCCAATGAACAGGAAAAAATCCCGCTTCTGGTGATTGCCGGACCCACGGCGTCAGGCAAGACGAAGCTCTCCATTGACCTGGCAAAACGGTTTGTCGGGGAGATTGTTTCGGCGGATTCCATGCAGATCTACAAGAAGATGACCATCGGAACCGCCAAACCCACTCCGGAGGAGATGGACGGGATTCCCCATCATCTCATCGACTTTGTGGAGCCGGGGGAGAGCTTCTCGGTGGCGGAGTATGTGGAACTGGCCCGGAAGGTGATCGCAGAGATCCATGCCCGGGGCAAGCTGCCCATTGTGGTGGGCGGAACCGGCCTCTATATCTCCTCGCTCATCGACAATGTGGAGTTTGCAGAGACTGGCTCCAGCCTGGAGATCCGGGAGAAATACAAGAAAATGGCGGAAGAAGAGGGCAAGACTGCTGTTCTGGAAAAACTGCGTGAGGTGGACCCGGAAACAGCTGCATCTCTCCATGAGAACAACATCGGACGGGTGATCCGGGCACTGGAGCTCTATGAGCTGACCGGAATGCCCATGTCCCGGCACAAGGAGCTCTCCAAGCGCCATCCGTCGCCCTATCAGCTCTGCTGTCTGGCACTGGATTACCGCAGCCGCCAGACCCTCTACGACCGCATCAACCTGCGGGTGACCAGGATGGTGGAGGAAGGGCTTCTGGAGGAGGCCAGGGAGCTGATGGCGTCCGGGTATTCGGCAACGGCAGCCCAGGCCATCGGCTACAAGGAGCTGATTCCCTGGCTGGATGGCGAAGCCCCTCTGGAGGACTGTCTGGAGCGCATCCGGATGCAGTCCCGGCGCTATGCCAAACGGCAGCTTACCTGGTTCCGGCGGGACGAGCGCATCCATTGGTTCTTCCCGGACGATTACAGTGATTATGATAATCTCTACAAAAATGTTGTGGATTATATAGAAAAAACTGCTCTGTTATGCTATACTAAAAGTTAATTGCACAGCCTGTTGATCCGGATTTTCCGCTTCTGACAGGAGTTCGGCCCATTCGGCAAAAATCGACCGGACCAGCGCTGTGCGGTATCTTTTCAGTCACGGAGAGTTTCGATGAAAAGTGATCGCTTTATCATTCAGACCATCTCAGTTGTCATCTGTCTGTTCCTGATTGTCTATGTATCATTCCATTCGGTCAATCTGGATTCCCAGCCCTATCAGACCGAGGTGGCACTGACCTATACCATCTCAGACAGTGTGGAGGCCTCGGGTGTGATCATCCGGGAGGAACAGCTCATCAGCGGACAAGCCTCCGGCGGCGTCGTGAGCTATCAGCAGAGCGATGGCACTGTGGTCCGGGAGGGTTCGGTCATTGCAGAGGTTTACAGTTCCTCCAGTGATATTTCGATCCGCCGTCAGATCCGGGCGCTGGAAGAACAGATCACCGCTTTGCAGAAGGTATCGGATGCCCGCAGCGCGGAATACAGCAGTACTGAAACGGTCAACCGGCAGATCAACTCGGAGATCGACGACTATATCGCCCTGGTACACCAGGGACAGATCAGCGGCATTTCCGAGAACAAGAACGAACTGCTCTACCTGCTCAGCCAGAAGGATGTCATCATGGGGGAGACCGAGAGCTATGAGTCCCGGATCGCCCAGCTTCAGTCCGAAGTGGACTCGCTCACTTCCCGGCTGTCGGGCAGCCTGGTGCAGTACACCAGCCCGGAGATCGGCTATTTTGCCCGTATGACCGATGGTTATGAAAGCGTCCTCACACCGGACAGCATCGAGACCATGACAGTAGAACAGATCCGGAACTTCTCCCAGGAGAAGGTGGTGTTTGATAACTCCACTCTCGGCAAGATCGTCACCGACCACCACTGGTATTACGCGGCGGTTCTTCCCAAATCCGATTCTGAGAAATTCATCGTTGGGGATACCGTGTACCTCAACTTCAATATGTACAATATCACCCAGATCCCGTTCACGGTGGAGGAAGTCCGCACCGATGACAGCGATCCGGATAACTGTATGGTTCTGATGAGCACCAGCCACATGGTGCCGGAACTGCTGATGGTGCGCAACCCTTCGGTTCAGATCGACTTCACCTCCTATACCGGTTTGCGTATTCCGGCCAAGGCCAAGCGGTACGAAGGCCAGCAGGTGGGCGTTTATGTGCTGGACGGCGATGTGGTACGCTTCAAGACCATCAATATCATCTATGAAAACAGTGAGTTCATTCTCTGCGGAGCCAACTCCGATCTGGAGCGCCCCCTGGAGATTTATGATCAAGTGATAGTAGAAGGGACTGACTTAAGCGATGGAAAACCTGTTGGATAGTAAAAAGGAAATCTTTGCGCATCTTGATACGATCTACGCAAACATCGAAAAGGCAGCGGCGGTGTCTGGTCGGAAGAAGGAGGACATTCAGCTGATGGCTGTCACAAAGACTGTGGAGCCGGAACGGGTGAACATGGCGATTGAATATGGTGTCCGGCTGCTGGGTGAGAACCGCGCCCAGGAGCTGGTATCCAAGTATGACAGCTACAACAAGGACGGTGTGGACATCCACTTCATCGGTACCCTGCAGACCAATAAGGTCCGTCAGATCATTGACAAGGTATCGCTGATCCAGTCGGTGAATAGTCTGCATCTTGCCAAGGAGATCGACCGTCTGGCTGGCAGCCGTCTGGGTCACCCCATGGATATTCTCATTGAGATCAATATTGGTGATGAGGAATCCAAGTCGGGTATTTCCTATAAGGAAGCGGAGCCGCTCATTCTGGAAGCAGCTGCCATGCCCAATCTGCATGTGCGCGGACTGATGTGTATCCCGCCGATCTGTGAGGACCCGGCAGAACTGGAGCGCTATTTTGAAAAAATGCACCGGTTATTTGTTGACATGAAAGAAAAAAACATAGATAATGTCAATATGGACTTTTTGTCTATGGGCATGTCGGGCGATTACGAAGCGGCGATCCGTCAGGGAGCCAACATTGTGCGGATCGGTTCGGCGCTGTTCGGCAAGCGAATCTATAAGGAGAAATAAAGAGTATGGGTGTAATGGATAAGTTCAAGAGTTTCATCGGCGTTCCGGACGATGAATTCTACGATGAGGAAGATGATTTCGATTTCATCGGCAATCGTTCCAACGACCGTGATGATGACTATGATGACCCGAAATCGAGAGGTGCTGGTATGCCGGATCTGGGCGATATTCCTACCAAGAAGAACAAAGTAGTCAATATTGCAGCTACAACACAGCTGCAGGTGGTACTGGTAAAGCCGGAGCGTTTTGAAGATGCCAGCTATATTGCCGACCATCTCAACGACAAGCGTACCGTGGTACTGAATCTGGAGAGTGCCTCCAAGGAAGTATCCCGTCGTCTGATCGACTTCCTCAGCGGTGTAGCTTATGCCAACGAGGGTCAGATCAAGCGTGTGGCTGCCTCCACTTATATCATTACTCCCCGCAATGTGGACTTTATGGGAGATCTGCTGGACGAGCTGGAAAACAATGGCGTATACTTCTGATCTGCCGCTTTCTGCTCTGTCCGGGGAAGAAAAACTGTTTCTGGAACGCATCCGGGATCTGGTGACGCTCTGCGATCAGCGGGGCATCCCCAGATTTTCGGCGTTTCTTGATGAACGCCAGCAGCGGATCGCACTTTCCGCCGGCTCCCTTCCCGGGGTGACCTGTGGATTCTGGGGCGGCTTCCCTGACGCAGAACGGAAGATGTTTTATGCGCTTCCGGACTACTGTTCACCGGAAGATGAATCACTCTATCCCATCCGGATCATCACAGCGGAGTTCCCGCGGCAGTATGTCCTGACGCACCGGGATTTTCTCGGCGCGCTGATGAATCTGGGACTGCGCCGGGAGGCCATCGGGGATATCCTGGTGGGCGAGGGGAGAGCCGTGCTGTTTCTCTGGGAAACAGTGGCGGATCTGGTCCTTTCCGAGCTTTCCAAAGCCGGTCGGGTGGGCCTCAGGCTCACCGAAGGCCGTCCGGAGGAACTGCCGGCAGCCCATTCCTTCCAGGAGATCGCCGGAACCGTGAGCTCCATGCGGCTGGACTGTGTGGCAGCACTGCTGATCCGGGAGAGCCGGGAAACTACCGCCCGTCTGATCCGCAGCGGCCTGGTAACCGTCAATTCCGCCGTGGAGGAGTCGGTGTCATTCCAGATCCATGCCGGGGATAAGATTGCGGTGCGGGGGCATGGCAAGTTCCGGATCAGTGAGATCGGTGCTCCCACCAAAAAGGACAGATTGCACATTACCTGTCAGAAATATATATAACAGGAGGCAAGCAGGACAATGACTTCGAAGGACATTGCATCGAAAAAATTTGAAAAGGCCAAGGGATTTGGCGGCTATAAGATCGATGATGTGGAAGATTTCATGGATCGGGTCGCTGAATATGTCGAGCAGCTGGAAAATGAAAAGCGGGATATGGAAAAGAAGCTCGCCGTGCTTGCCGATAAGCTGGAAGAATACCGTGCAGATGAGGACAGCCTCCGCACTGCACTTCTGGGGGCTCAGAAGCTGGGTGACAGCGTAATCAAGGAGTCCAAGACCAAGGCAGAGATCATTCTCCGGGATGCCAATATCAAGGCGGAGAAGATCATCGGGGACGCTCATCTCAAGGCAGATGAGGAACAGCGCCGGCTGGAGAGCATCAAGCGCTCGGTTTCCGAGTTCAAGAAGGACATCATTGCCCTGTACCGCGGACATCTGGAGACCATCATCAGCACCATTCCGGAAATGGATGTAAAGCCGGAAGCAGAGGCTGCTGATGAGCCCGAGGAGCCCACTGTACAGCTGGACCGTGCGGAAACCGCACCGGCTCCGGCAGAAGCTGCTGCTCCTTCGGATACCCTGGAATTCACTGTAACCTCGGATGAGGACGAAGAGGAACCGGAAACTGTGCCGGTATCCAGAGAACCCAGCCTCCAGACTGCCGGAACCATCCGGGTTCTGAGCACCGAGGAGGAAGAAGTACGGGAATCCAAGTTCGGTCCGCTGCGTTTCGGCGATAAATTCAGCCTGACACGCACCGATGAACACCCGGCCAAACGCAGACGGTAACGCCTGTTTTTATCATATTATTTCAATAAATCAAAGGGAGAGTTACACAACCATGGCGCAGGATTACAACAAGACCTTGAATCTGCCGCAGACCGACTTTGCAATGCGTGCTTCGCTGCCGCAGCGTGAGCCGGGCATGCTGGCTGAATGGAATGAGGAGAATCTATACCAGAAGATGGTAGACCGCAATGAGGGCAAGCCCACTTATATTCTGCATGACGGCCCTCCGTACGCCAACGGTGATATCCATCTGGGTACCGCTCTGAACAAGGTGCTCAAGGATATGATCGTCCGCTCCAAGAATATGACCGGCTATCAGTCCCCCTATATCCCTGGCTGGGATACCCACGGACTGCCCATTGAGCTCAAGGCTCTGAAGAAGGTCGGCGTTACAGCGGATATTTCTCCTCTGGAACTGCGTCAGCACTGCAAGGATTTTGCTCTTTACTATATGGACAACCAGCGCACCCAGTTCAAGCGTCTGGGTGTTCTGGGCGATTTTGACAACCCGTATCTGACCCTCCGTCCGGAGTTTGAAGCCCGTCAGGTGGAGATTTTCGGTGAGATGGCCAAGAAGGGCTACATCTACAAGGGCCTGAAGCCGGTACATTGGTGCTCGCACTGCGGCACTGCCCTGGCTGAGGCTGAAATTGAGTATGCCGATGATCCCTGCTACTCGGTTTATGTCAAGTTTGAAGTAACCGATGACAAGGGTAAGCTGTTCTCCATGGGCGCTGTGCCTGGCAAGACCTATGTGGTGATCTGGACTACAACCACCTGGACCCTGCCGGCAAATGTTGCCATCTGCCTGGGACCCAACTTTGACTATGCACTGCTCAAGGCAAACCGGGAAGGCGAGACTGAGTACTATGTAGTTGCCAAGGAGCTGGCTGCCAATGTAATGCAGGAAGCCGGCATCGAGGAATATGAGATCATCGGTACTGTCAAGGGCAGCGAGCTGGAGTATGTGGAGTGTGCCCATCCGTTCCTGGATCGCAAGTCCATCCTGATCCTCGGCGATCATGTTACTCTGGACAGCGGTACCGGCTGCGTTCACACCGCTCCCGGACACGGTATGGACGACTTTATGGTCGTAACCCAGCACTATCCCGAGATCCCCTTCACTGTTCCGGTAGATTCCGAAGGCCGTATGACCGAGGAAGCCGGATTCTCTGCCGGCCTGACCACTGATGAGGCCGGCAAGGTGATTGCCAAGCACATCCATGAGAGCGGACATCTGCTGGCTACCAAGAAGCTGCGTCACCAGTATCCGCACTGCTGGCGCTGCAAGGAGCCGATCCTGTTCCGTGCCACAGAACAGTGGTTCTGCTCGGTGGATCACTTCAAGGATGAGGCTGTACAGGCTGTCAAGAATGTCAAGTGGATTCCCGGCTGGGGCGAAGAGCGCATGACCCAGATGGTACAGGAGCGTGCCGACTGGTGCATTTCCCGTCAGCGCAACTGGGGTGTTCCGATCCCGGTATTCTACTGCAAGAAGTGCGGCAAGTACCACATTGACGATGCCAGCATCAAGGCCGTAGCGGATCTGTTCCGCAGAGAGGGCTCGGATGCCTGGTACAAGTATTCCGCTGAGGAGATTCTGCCCAAGGGTACAACCTGTAAGTACTGCGGCGGCACTGAGTTCACCAAGGAAACCGACATCATGGATGTATGGTTTGACTCGGGTGTAACCCATGCGTCGGTACTGATGGATCGCCTGGGCAAGTGGCCCTGCGACCTCTACCTGGAGGGCGCTGACCAGTTCCGCGGCTGGTTCCAGTCTTCGCTGCTGACCGCTGTGGCCTGGAAGGGTCAGGCTCCTTATAAGGCAGTCTGCTCCTGCGGCTGGGTTGTAGATGGTCAGGGCCGCAAGATGAGTAAGTCCCTGGGCAATGGTATTCTGGCTCAGGAAGTTGTGGATGAGTACGGTGCAGATATTCTGCGTCTGTGGGTTGCATCTTCGGATTACCATGCAGATATCCGTATCTCCAAGGAGATCCTCAAGCAGCTCTCGGAAGTATACCGCAAGATCCGCAACACTGCCCGGTATATCCTCGGCAACCTCTTCGACTTCAATCCCGATACCGACAGCGTAGCCTATGAGGACCTGATGGAAGTAGACCGCTGGGCTCTGGCCAAGATGAATGATCTGGTCAAGGTAGCCCGGGAAGCCTATGACAGCTTTGAGTTCCATGACATCTATCATGGCGTATACAACTTCTGTATCGTAGATATGTCCAACTTCTATCTGGACATCATCAAGGATCGTCTGTATACTGAGGCTGCACATTCTCTGTCCCGTCGGGCAGCACAGACCACCATTTACCGCATCCTGCGGGATCTGACCCTGGTTCTGGCTCCTGTCCTGGCTTACACTGCAGATGAGATCTGGAAGTCGATGCCGAAGAGCAGCACACTCAACTGCGAGCATCCGGTTCTCAATGATATTCCTGAGTATGATCCCAGCCTGTCTGGTCAGGAATTCATGGCAAAGTGGGATCGCATCCATGCTGTGCGTGACGATGTCAACAAGGCTCTGGAGCTGGCTCGGAATGAGAAGATGATCGGTAAGAGCCTGGAAGCCAAGGTTGTACTGCACTGCTCGGATGAGGTTCTGGCTCTGCTGGAGCCTGTGGCAGAGGATCTGCCGATGGTATTCATCACCTCGCAGGTAGAGCTGCAGAAGGGCGGCGAAGCTGCCTTCACCGGCGAAGTTGCCGGCCTGGGTGTTACTGTAATGCCTGCTGAAGGCGAAAAGTGCGAACGCTGCTGGGCTTATCGCAGTGATATTGGCGCTGATCCGGCCCATCCGACCCTGTGTGCCCGCTGCGCCAAGGCAATCAGCGAATAATCAAGCAATACTGATATTTCAAAACGACAAATACGGCAAGTGATAACAGCTTGCCGTATCTTGTTATTGGAGGACTTATGGCAGGACTTAAATTTGTTGTCTTTATTCTGGTACTGATGGACCAGCTTTTCAAACTCTGGGCTTATAATGTCACCGCAATGACCGATTTCAACATTATCCCTGGCGTGTTCCGGATCAGCTATGTGGAGAACTACGGTGCGGCATTCAATCTGTTCACCGGTTCCCGCTGGCTGCTCATCGGTGTGACCGGTGTACTGCTGCTGATCATCGGCTATCTGATCTTTGGCAAGAAGATCACCGACGAGACTCTTCTCTCTGGCCTGAGCATGATTCTGGCTGGCGGTCTCAGCAACCTGATCGACCGTATTCTGCGGGGCTATGTGGTTGACTGCCTGGACTTCACCCAGCTGATCAATTTCCCGGTGTTCAACTTTGCGGATGTCTGTGTTGTAATGGGCGCAGCCATGCTGATCTATTATGTACTGATCGAGGAGCCGAAGAAGAAAAAGAAGGCTGCTGCCGCAGTTGAGGAGCAGGGAAACTAAGTGGAACAGCTGAGTTTTCCTATTGGAGCAGAGCTGGATCAGAGTCGTGTGGATGCAGCCGCAGCTGAACTGACCGGGCGTACCCGATCCCAGGTTCAGGCGCTGATTGCCGACGGTCTGGTGACCGTGGACGGCAAGGCGGTGCAGAAAAACACCCGGCTGAAAGCAGGGCAGGAGCTGGCAATTTCCATTCCTGACCCGGTGGAGCTTGCAGCAGTTCCGCAGGATATTCCGGTGGACATCGTCTATGAGGACGAAAGCGTCATTGTGGTAAACAAGCCAAAGGGTATGGTGGTGCATCCGGCACCGGGCAATCCCGATGGCACCTTGGTAAATGCCTTGCTGTGGCATTGCCGGGGAAAGCTCTCCTCCATCAATGGTGTGATCCGCCCTGGAATCGTGCACCGCATTGACCGGGATACCAGCGGTTTGCTGCTGGTGGCAAAGACCGATCAGGCGCATCTCTCCCTGTCGGAGCAGATCAAGGCCCATAGCTGTGACCGGGTGTATCAGGCGGTGGTCTATGGGCGCATGAAGGAGCCGGAGGGCCGGGTGGATGCTCCCATCGGGCGCAATCCACTGGAGCGCAAGGAGATGTGTGTCACAGCCAAGAATTCCAAGGAAGCAGTCACCAACTATCGGGTGCTGCAGGAGTATGAGGGATTTTCCCATCTGGAACTCCGGCTGGAAACGGGCCGTACCCATCAGATTCGGGTTCACATGGCTTATCTGGGGCATCCGGTAGCCGGAGATCCGGTCTATGGCCCGAAAAAGGTGATCAAGAGCCTGGAAGGACAGTGTCTCCATGCCAAGAGCATTGCGTTTGATCATCCGGTCACAGGGGAGCGGATGCGCTTCGACAGTGAACTTCCCGCTTATTTTACCGATTTTCTGCGGACCCTGCGTCCGCTGTAAGACAGCATCAACCAGAACCGGAAAGGAGTCGTTATGGGTTACAAACTCTCGGATATTTATCTGTTCAGCGATTTTGATGGAACGCTCCACAGTGCGACAGAGGGGATTCCACAGCGCAATCTGGACGCATTGCAGCGCTTTGTGCAGAAGGGCGGACATTTTGGTCTGGCAACTGGTCGGGCACCTTTCTCCGCAAAGGAGTTCCTGCATCTGCTGCCGATCAATTCGCCTTGTCTGTGCGTCAATGGCGGTGCTGTGTATGATATGCAGAAGGATGAGTACATCTATACCGACTTCCTGCCGGAACAGGCAAGAGATTACATCGAAAAGATCCTGAGCAGCTATCCCGAGCTGGACACCGCTGTTCTGACCGATCAGGCCTATTATTATGTGGCTGATCCGGAACTGGCAGCTGGTCGGATGAAGCTGCAGAACTATACAGTGAATCCCTATATGCGTCAGCCGATGGAGGGAAACTGGTTCAAGGCAACTTTCAACTGCCGGGGCGATGACGCACGCCGGTATACCGACCTGCTCAATAGCCGGGGCTGGGAGGGAGTGCGTTTCACCTGCTCGGACAGCTACTTTATTGAGATGCTCCCGGTGGATACCTCCAAGGGCAACGCCATCCGGAAGATGTGCGAACGCCTGGGCATCAATATCGATCAGACCGTAGCAGTCGGGGACTATTACAACGACATCGAGATGTTTGAAGCCGCTGGCTTCTCTGCCTGTGTTGCTGGAGCGCCGGAGGAGATCAAACAGCTGGTGGATAAAGTTCTGGTGAGCTGTGAGGAAGGTGCTGTGGCCCAGCTGATCGAACTGCTGGAAGCCAAATACGAGGGCTGATAAATCCCCATGAAAAAAGAAGCCGGTAACGGCTTCTTTTTTGTTTTGCAGCAGACACAAAGTGTTGCCGAACCAGGGCAAGGAGATCCTGAGTCCAATGGACACAAGGCAGCCCATAGGAGAGGGGCTTAGCTGCAGGACTATGGACGCAAGATCAGCTCCCGGCGGTCTGCGATTCCGAAATAGGCAATCCGATCTTCTGGATTGATCTGCCCGGGGCGTGTCCGACAGAAGGCATAGTGACCTGTCCGCTTTGCATAGAATGCAGGGAGGAGGGGACGGGATGCGTCGGTATTGGCAATACAAACAGAGGTGGCGGCAGATCTCCGGCTTCCGGCGGTGGCTGCTGCCAGGGGTTCTGATCGGAGCGCTGCTCTTCCGTGGTGTGGCAATGGCAGAGGAGAGCCGGAAACCGGACTTCAGCTCTCTGTCTGTCCCGGATTATGCGACAATGGCGCCGATCACCATCAACTATCCGCTTACTCCTCCGCTCAGCGGGAAAATCACATCGGGGTTCGGGTACCGGCTCCATCCGGTGACTGGTGAGCGGGACTTCCATACGGGAATTGACATTGCCGCTGCCGAGGGTACACCGGTTGTGGCGGCATTGCCCGGTACAGTCACAGAAGTCGGCTATGATGGCATCTATGGGAACTATGTGCGGATGAGTCACGGCACCAATATTGAAACCCGGTACTGCCATTGCAGCGAAATTCTGGTGGAGGAGGGGAGCCAGCTCCGGGAAGGGGAGCGTATTGCGCTGTCCGGAAGCACCGGTATGACAACAGGAGCACACCTGCACTTTGAGGTGCTGGCGGATGGGCTGTTGGCTGACCCGGCATCTGTCCTGGAGGTGCATCACGATGCTTGAACTGCACATCGGACGGCTGCGCTTCTGCTTTGGGTTCTCCTTTTTCCTCCTGCTGGCAGTGGTATGCCGTTGGCAGGCTGGTACCATGCTGCTGCTCTCCTTTTTGGCAATCCTGCTGCATGAGATAGGCCATTTATTGGCTATGCTGCTGACAAAAACATCTGTAAAGTCTATAAACTTTACAGCCTTTGGTGTCCATATTGTCCGCTCTGCCGTGCAGTTTGTGCCCCCGTTGCGGCTGGTAGTGGTCTATCTGGCTGGGCCGGCGGTCAATCTGCTGCTTGCGCTGCTGTTTCTCGGCAGCTCCCGGGAGGGCATGTCAGGGTATTTCGGTGCGGTGAACCTGCTGCTGGGTTTACTGCATCTGCTGCCCGCTGGCAGCCTGGACGGCGCCTGTGCCCTGCGGGAGGCACTGAGTTTTCTTCTGCCCGGGCGCTGGGTCAAGCCGGTGGCTGGGCTCATTTCTCTGGCTGTGCTGCTGGGCCTGGTTCCGGTGATGGGCGGGCTGGCTGGGAAGATCAGCCCCACAGCCATGCTGCTATGGGTCTATCTGCTCGTTGCCACCTTCCGGGAATACTGAATCTGCATTTTGACAAAGAAAAACGCGGCGGAGATATTCCGTCGCGTTTTTTGGGTTATTCCACAGTGACCGATTTGGCGAGATTCCGGGGTTTATCCACATCACAGCCGCTCTGGACTGCCTTGTAGTAGGCAATCAGCTGCATGGCAATGGCAGCAGTGAAGGGCATGAACTCGTCGGCTGCTTCTGGCAGATCGATCCGGAAGTCATAGGCATCCGCATCCACGGTTTCACTCTCCCGGCAGATTAGCAGGGTCTTGGCACCACGGGCCTTGACCTCCTTCATGTTGCTGACAGTTTTTGGCAGCACTGCCTGCTGGGTAGCCAGAGCAATTACTGGCATGCCATCGGTAATCAGCGAAATCGGGCCGTGCTTGAGTTCACCGGCTGCATAGGCTTCGCTGTGCAGGTAGCTCAGCTCCTTGAGCTTGAGGCTGCCTTCCAGAGCCAGCGCATGATCCAGTCCCCGTCCGATATAGAACAGGCTGGGGCAGTCGATGGCCTTTTCCACAATATCCGGAACAGTCTTGGTCAGCTCCAGAGCCTGCTCCATGCTGTTCCGGCAGTCCAGTAGCTGATCGGTCAGCGACCGGCATTCATCCGGCTGGATCATACCGTTTTTCAGACCCAGTTCCAGGGCCAGCAGGAACATGACCGCCATCTGTACAGTAAATGCCTTGGTGCTGGCTACGGCAATTTCCGGTCCTGCATGGGTGTAGATCACATGGTCT
>ERZ857521.1278-NODE-1278-length-31145-cov-3.923159_pt1 | contig 31145 bp, 28 predicted proteins | sample MGYA00519701_ERZ857521 | MGnify/ENA primary metagenome ERZ857521 (study PRJEB31778, sample SAMEA3449346) | human gut metagenome | biome: human gut; feature: human-associated habitat; material: faeces | place: United Kingdom | collected 2010/2012 ...
AAGCTGCTGCCGGAAGAGCCCCAGTTCCAGAACTATGCCGAGGCCTGGGACTCGATGAATGTGCTGCACTACCTCAAGAACTCGGTGATCATCACCGGCTGCACCATCATCGGGCAGATGTTTGTCTGCGTGCCCGCCGCCTATGCCTTTGCCAAGAAGCAGTTCCGGCTGAAGAAAGTCCTGATGCCCGCCCTCCTCTTTGACCTGCTGGTGCCGGCACAGATCGTCTTTCTGCCCATCTATGTGATTGTCAGCAATGCCGGCCTGCTCAATACCTACCGTTCGCTGGTGCTGCCCTTCCTCTACTCGGCCTTTACCATCTTCTTCCTCACCCAGTCCTTCCGCACCATCCCCGATGAGCTGCTGGACGCCGGAAGAATGGACCATGCCTCGGAATGGCAGATCATCACCCGCATCCTGATCCCCTCAGCCCGGTCGGTGATCATCACGGTGGCGCTGTTCACCTTCGTGGGCAAGTGGAACGACTACTTCTGGGCCAAGGTGCTCACCACCGATGAAACAGTGCGCACCCTCCCCATGGCGGTGAGCGGACTGCTCTCGGTGGGGGACGGCATGATCCAATGGAATGTGGTTATGGCAGGCAATGTGTTCCTCTTTGCGCCCATGCTGATCATTTACCTGCTCGCCAACCGGTCGATCAAGCAGGCATTCATCTATGGAGGGATCAAATGATGATGGATTCCCATCTGCATACCGAATGTTCCTTTGACTGCGTTCCCGGCTGTTCCGATGGCCTGGGGGAATGGGCTATGGCGCTGGGGCTTTCCGGCTTCACTGTCACTGACCACCTGGAAATCGGCGTGGGACAGCCTGGACGCTTCCGGCAGAACCTGCTGGATTCGCTGGACTATGTCCGGGGACTGCAGAAGCGCTTCCCCATGCTGGACATCGGCTTTGGCGCCGAGCTGGGCCAGCCCCATCATGATCTCCGGGAGGCGGCAGAGGCAGTCTCCGGGCTGCCGCTGGATTTTATCCTGGCGTCCTGCCATCTGGTGCGGGGTCAGCCGGACTTCTGTGATATGGCGCCCGGCAGCTATGACCCTGATGCCCTGCTGGAACAGTACTTCCGGGAGGTGCTGGATCTGGTGCGGTCGGTGGACTTCGACAGCCTGGCCCATCTGACCTACCCGCTGCGGTATTTTGAAGGGCAGCATGGGGTTTCGGTGGATCTGAGCCGGTTTTCCGGGCTCATTGATGCCATCCTCTCGGAGGTGATCATCCGGGGACGCAGCCTGGAGGTCAATTCCTCGGGGTGGCGTCAGGGCATGGGCGGCCCGCTGCCCGGCCGGGAACTGCTGGAGCGGTACCGGAAGCTGGGCGGCTGGAGGATCACGATAGGATCGGATGCCCACCGCACCGCTGATCTGGCAGCGGACTTTGTCCAGACCAGGAGGCTATTGCAGGAGCTGGGATTTGCCGGGGCGTGTCATTATCGGGCCCGGGAGCCCATCTTTCTTCCCTTTTCCGCCGAAATCCTGCCCCGGGTCATCTGAGCCGGGGACAGTTCGGGATAGATTGTAAGTGAGTGAATTAGGAGTGTACGAGAATGAAGAGAGTATTTTGTTCGATCCTTGCGGGTTTGATGATGCTGTCCATGTTCACCGGGTGCAGCAGTTCCCAGAACAGCAGTGCCGCAGCCGACGGGGAAAAGACCGTGGTAGAGCTGTGGACTGTCTGGAAAACCGATGCTGAAACCGGCAGCGGCAAGGTGCTGCGGGAAGCAGCCGAGGAATTCATGGCCCAGAACCCGGACATCGTGATCAATATCTCCAACCAGGGCGGCTATGACGACATCGCCGAAAAGCTGGAGGCTTCCATTGTTGCCAAGAATCCTCCGACCCTGGCTACGGTGGAGGAGACCCATGTGCAGCGGTTCTCGCCGGTGGCAGCGGATCTGTCCCAGTATCTGCCGGCAGAGGTGATCGACAACTATGTGGACGGCCTGATGCACACCTGCACCATTGACGGTGTGGTAAAGGCAGTTCCCTTCGGACGCAGCAGTACCATTCTGTATATGAACAAGAACCTGGTGGAGGCAGCCGGTCTTTCCACCGACGGCCCCAAGACCTGGGAGGAGTTCTACCAGTATGCCGAAGCCATGACCGATCCGGAAAACGGCGTCTATGGCTGGGGTCAGGACTTTGATACCGATGCCTGGATCTGGGAGTCGATGCTTTATTCCTACGGCGGTGAGATCATCTCCGATGACCTGAAAACCGTCCTCTTTGATGAGACTCCTGCCAGCTACGAGATCGTAGAGACCATGCAGGATATGGCAGATGCCGGCACCCTCTTCAACCCCTATTCCATGCAGGGCGAGGCCTGGGATATTCTCAAGAGCAAATTCATCGAGGGTAAGATCGGCATGCTCATCACCTCCATTGCCAGCTCCTCCGAGATCCAGCGCCTGGGCCGGGAGAACGGCTTTGAAACTGTCCTGGCCTTCCAGCCCATGGGTACCGAGTATTCTGTGCCCACCGGCGGCAACAACATCATCATGTTTGAGTCCGCTTCCGACGCGGAAAAGGAAGCCGCTGCCAAGTTCCTGGAATTCCTGGCCTCGGACGAGATCGCTGCCAAGCACAACCAGGAGACCGGTTACTTCCCGGTGACCGAGACCTCTATGGAGCACTCCATTGTACAGGAGCATCTGGCAGACTTCCCCTCCTATCAGAAGGCACTGGATCAGCTGCAGTATGCCCACAGCCGTCCCATGACCAAGAACTGGAAGAATATGTACACTGTGATTCTGGACGAACTCAAGGCCTGCATGACCGATACCTCGGCAGATGCCAAGGCAGCCATTGAATCCGCCGCAGAAAAGTGCCAGAAGATCCTGGACGAGAACCCGGACTGAGTTTATAATCAGAGCCGATAAGAAACTGTTTTTGGAGAGTTTGCAATGAAAAAGACCACATTTCTGGAAAACGGACAATTCTACAAGGGCAATATCCATTGCCACACCACCTGTTCGGACGGAAAACTCAGCCCGGATGCCATTGTAAAGGCCTATCAGGACAAGGGATATGACTTCTTGGCGATCACCGATCACAATGTCTTTTCCCACTACACCTGCTATAACACCGACCGCTTTGTGATGATCCAGGGCGTGGAGGGCAACCTCCGGGCTCCGGCAGACAACCACCGGGAGTATCACTTCATTGTGCTGCCCGGCCCGGATGGTCACTGGGAAGCGGCAGACGGGGAGAAGTTTGCCCACGGGGAGCGTCTGGAGATCCCCATGCTCTCGGACAAGGCCAGCGTACAGGCCTACATTGATGACCTCTATCGCCGGGGCTATATGGTGATGATCAACCACCCGTTCTGGTCCCGCATCGAGTACGATGAGATCCTGGGGCTCAACAACCTCTTTGCGGTGGAGATCTTCAACTACTGTTCCCAGATTCTTGAGAACATGGGCGAATCCAATGTCTGCTATGACGCCCTGCTCCGGAACGGCATGAAGCTCTGGTGCACCGCCGTGGACGACAACCACAACGACTTCCCGCTGGACTCTGCCAAGTGCGACAGCTTCGGCGGCTTTGTACAGGTCAAGGCGGAGGAACTCTCGGAGCGTGCCATCTGCAATGCCCTGGCATCGGGCAGCTTCTATGCCTCCATGGGCCCGGAGATCCACGACTTCTACATCGAGGACGGACGCTTCTACTTCAAGTGTTCGCCGGTGCAGAAGATCTATGCCAACGGCGATGTGCGCCAGATCCACTGCGCTGTGGCTGAGGACGCGGAGCATCCCCTCACCGAGATGAGCGGCGAACTCCGGGGCAATGAAAAGTACCTGCGCATCGAGTGCTATGACTTTGAGGGCCGCAAGGCCTGGACCAACCCCATCTGGCTGATCTGACCAGCCCGGGGCATAGAAAAAGATCCGTCCGGTTCTGTCCGGGCGGATCTTTTTTGCTGCAATGGGGGAGCACCGGCTGCATGGGCGGTGACCTGTGGCGTACGCCGTTCCATGGATTCGGCGGGACTGGGGCCAGTCGGCAGGGGCAGCGGGGTCACAGGCGCTTTTCGAAGTTGCCGAAGATCTCCGGGCCCTCGCTCATGATCACAAAGGCGTGGGGATCTTTTTCCAGCAGCATCTGGCGCAGCGGGGCGATCTCATATTTGGAGATGATGGTGATGATGACATAGGTGTCGGTTTCGGTGTAGCCGCCCACAGCCTTCCAGTAGGTCACACCCCGGCCCAGCTTCTGGAGGATCACATGGTAGAGCTCCGGGTCCTTGGTGAAGATCTGCACATTCATGTTGATGTTCTGGAGGTGGACATGGTCGGTGACCAGAGCGCAGACTGCCGAATAGATGATGGAATAGAGGGCAGTGGGCAGCTCAAAGAGCATGGCGCAGATGAGATAGATGATGCCGTTGATGATGAGGGTCATGCGTCCCACACTGAACGACTCGTATTTTTTCGCCATATAGAGGCCGATGATGTCATTGCCGCCGCCGCTGCCGCCTGCCCGCAGGGTCAGTCCTACTCCGGCGCCAGCCAGCAGGCCGCCGATGATGCAGGCGGTGAGCCGGTCCGAGAGGATGGGCACTGAGGGGATCGCAATGAGCGAGAAGAAGGCGGTCTGGGTGAGGACGCTGTACACCGTCTTGAGGAAGAGGGGGCGTCCGAACTGGAGAAAAGCCAGAGCCAGCAGCGGGATATTGAGGATCAGGTTGAGAATACCGGCGATGTCAAAGCCGGCGGGCAGTGCCAGCCGGGACTGGAGCAGGGTGCGGATGATCTGGGAGATGCCCACTGTACCGCCGTTGTAGAGTCCCACCGGGACAATGAACAGATTGAGCCCGGCACAGAACAGCAGGGAACCAATGGTGATCCAGAAGTAGTTGACGCTTTCCCGATGAAAATTCTGCTGCATGGCAGAGCCCTCCTTGTGCCGGACCTCCGGCGTGAAATTCAGCTATGAGTATAGCACGAACCGGCAGGATTGTCATGCTTTTGGCAAAAAACTTTGTACAAATTCCCGCGGCGGCACAAAAAATACAGCATGGCGCTGTGCCATGCTGTATTTTTATGGAACTTCCGGTACCAGGCCGGAACCGGGGTTTATTGCTTTTTCCGGGGATAGAGCCGCATGCCCACCAGCAGACAGCCCTCGATATAGGGCAGGTTCTGCTCCTGGAGATAACTGAGGATCTCCGGGCTTTCAGCGCCGGGCTGGATCACGATGCACCGGAAGGGTTTGAGGCACTCCCGGAGCAGTTGGATACCCTTGGCAGGGTTGATGCACAGGTCGATGATGTCCAGGTCACCGGGGATTTCGTTGAGCGACTGGAGTTCCTTGCCCACGCTGTGGACCGTATAGCCCTGTTCCAGCAGTCCCTCCTTGATCTTGTAGGCGTATTTTTCCGGGTTGAGGGTATCTCCCACCACGGCGAATGTATTCATCTGCATGATCTGTTCCAGATCCATCTGCTGCAGCCTCCTTTGTCATTGACTTCTGCGGGATTGATCCGCTGTTTTCAGTATAGCGGGTTTTGAGGACTCTCTCCGTGAGTTTTGTCACCGAGCGGGGAAATATACCCCGATTTTTGTAGTAGATGTTACAAACATTTTATGTTACAATGAAATATAGAGAACCTGTGGGGAATTCCCCTGGAGAGGAGCAATGCAAATATGTATATTGGCAGCAAACGGGGGATCATCTCGCAATTTGAACGGTATTCCCTCTATCTGAGTTTTGAACCGGAGGTCTGGGCGGAACTGGCTGCTCAGGTAAAACCCACCTCCTACCGCCGGGGAGAGATCATCCGCCCGGGCGGCGATACCAGCGCCCGGATTACCATCATGCTGTCAGGGGTTGCCCAGGTGGGAACCGTGCTCCAGAGCGGACGGGGGATCGTCACCCACATCATCGGGCCGGGAGCCGTATGGGGAATGCCCAGTACCTATGCCGATGATGTCACCCTGCCCACCCGCACCTCCCTTACCGCCATGAGTGAATGCGAGGTCTGCCATGTGCCCCGGCATATCCTGCTGCAATGGGTGGAGAAGGACCGCCGCAACTATGAGCACATCATTCACCATGAATGCCGCAAATCGCTGGTATTTGTCCAGCATATCGAGCTGCTCTCCATTCCCACCGTGCGCTGCCGGATCGCCACCCTGCTGCTGAGCCTGTGCAGCAGCGTCGGTGAGGACTGTGAGGAGGGGCTGCGCATCCCGCTGCGCCTGACCCATCAGCAGATCGCTGACATCGTCCATTCCGACCGGGTCACCGTAGCGCGGATCATCTCAGAACTGGTCAAAAATGCCCTGGTGACCAAGGTCCGGGGCTGTCTGATCCTTGTGGATGTCAACCATCTGTGTGACCTTGCGATGGGTCTGGCATAAATGCAATTTCCATTCTTTCGTCCTTCATTTGAACACAAACCCGGTCCGGGTCCAGAAATGCCGGAACATTTTAAGAAAAATAGTATAAATTGCGAAAAAAGTGTGACGGATGCTACTGAAATTTCACAATTTACCGATTTACAATTAGCCTTATAGCCGACGGCTCTGCAGAGCGCCTGATTCAGCCCTGCGGAACCCAGGGGGGATGCCGCGGTTTATTCCATAAGGAGGTAAGTGAAAAATGAATCAATGGATTGCAATTGTCATTGTGCTGGGTCTGTTTGCCATCGGTGATGTCATCAGCTCGGCCACAGGCGCCCGGGTTTCCTCTGTGTTCGTTACACTGATCGGCTTCCTGGCCCTGTTCATGTCCGGCATTCTGCCCGGGGATATCATGACTATTTCCGGTCTGCAGGGCGCTGCTGCCATCGCCGGTCAGGGTCTGGTATTCCACATGGGTACCAACATCAACATCCGCCAGCTGCTCAAGGAGTGGAGAACTCTGGCACTGGCTATCATCTCCATGGTGGTTGCGATGGTATCGGTATTCGCAGTGATCCCGCTGGTTGGCTGGGATGCTGCCGTAGTTACCATCCCGATTGTAAACGGCGGTATTGTTGCCACCAACCTGATGGTAGATGCTGCTCTGGCCAAGGGTGCTACCATGGCTGCTGCCCTGGGTACTCTGGCTTACGGCGTTCAGAAGTTCGTAGGTACTATTCCCGCTTCCAAGATGGGTCTGGCTGAAGCCAACATGGTTGTAGAGGAACTGCGCCGCAAGAAGGCTGCTGATCCCAACTACTCCTGGTATGCTGAGCGTGACGCTGAACTGCACAAGGACGGTTCTGCCGCCAAGGTTCCCTTCTGGAAGAAGCATGACAAGATCTGGACCACCTATGTCTGCCTGTTCGTTGTCTATGTAGCCAACGAAGTAGGTGTGATCCTGGCTGGTCTGACCAATAACTTCATCACCAGCTCGATCTGGTGCCTGATCCTGGGCTGCCTGTGCTCTGAAATCGGCATTGTGCCTCCCAAGATCCTGGATCGTGCCAAGTCCAGCGGTTTCTTCATGGTACTGGTTTATGTCAGCATCATCGCATCGCTGGCTACCATCACCTTCGCTGACCTGATGGATCTGAGCGTTGACCTGATCATCATCTTCGGCGCTGTACTGATCGGTACCTTTATTTTCCTGTACATTCTGCCCGGCTGGAAGATTGTTGGTTCCAAGAATCTGGCTGTGGGTATTGCCATGGCACAGCTGCTGGGTTATCCCGCTACATACCTGATCACCCAGGAGATTGCCCGTACCGTCGGCAAGACCGAGGAAGAAGTGGATGCCATTACAGCACGGATCGAGCCTGCCTATGTACTGGCTGGTTTCGCCACTGTTACATCCTTCTCCATCATCATTGCTGGTTTCTTCCAGAACCTGCTTTGATCCGCTGACAGAATCGGTAATTGATTTAGTCCAAGTATTTTGAAAGGAAGGGTAACGCGTGAAATTCGATACTCAAAAGTATTCCTATGCCTCCCGCCGCACCGTATCGTTCGCCAAGAACGGTATGGTTGCTACCTCCAGCCCCCTGCCTGCACAGGTAGGTCTGGATGTGCTCAAGAAGGGCGGCAATGCCATTGACGCCGCAGTTGCTACCGCAGCTGCACTGTCGGTCATCGAGCCCACCTCCAATGGTATCGGTGCAGATTCCTTTGCACTGATCTGGTACAAGGGCAAGCTGTATGGCCTCAACGGAAGCGGCCGCAGCCCCCGTCTGATCAGCGGCGAAAAGCTGCTGGAGAAGGGCCTCAAGGCTGTTCCCAGTGATGGCTGGGACCCGGTCATGGTTCCCGGTACACCTTCCGCCTGGGCAGAAGCTGTAAAGAAGTTCGGCAATCTGTCCCTGTCTGAAGTGCTCGAGCCTGCTGCCAAGTATGCAGAGGAAGGCTACCCGCTGGCTCCCAACATCGGCAAGCAGTGGGTACTGGGCTACAAGCGCTTCATGAAGGCCGGCGGCCCTGAGAAGTTCGAGGGCTGGTTCGAGACCTTTGCTCCCGATGGCAAGATGCTCAGCGACGGCGATGTATTCCGCTGCCAGGCTATGGCTGATACCCTGCGGGAGATCGGCGCCACCAATGCGGAGAGCTTCTACCGCGGCGAGCTGGCAAAGAAGATCGCTGCCTACTCGGAAAAGACCGGCGGCTGGATGCGTCTGAATGACCTCGAGGACTACCGTGCTGAGTTCGTGGAGCCCATCACCACCAACTATCATGGCTATGATGTATACGAGCTGCCTCCGAATGGACACGGCATCACTGTACTGATGGCCCTGAATATCCTCAAGGGCTTTGACCTGGGCAACAACCGTGAGAGCGTAGACGTATACCACAAGACCATCGAAGCCATGAAGCTGGCCTTTGTAGATGGTAAGGAATATGTAGCCGATCCCAAGGCCATGAAGACCAAGGTAGCTGACATGCTGTCGGAAGAGTATGCTGCTGAGCGCAGAAAGCTCATCACCGACACTGCTGTAATGCCTGAGCCCGGCACTCCCTTCTCCGGCGGTACTGTATATCTGTGCACCGCTGATAAGGAAGGCAACATGGTATCCTGGATTCAGTCCAACTACATGGGCTTCGGTTCCGGTATCGTGGTTCCCGGCACTGGTATCTCCTTCAACAACCGTGGCGCCAACTTCTCTCTGGACCCCACCAAGGACAACTTCCTGGAGCCCGGCAAGAAGGCTTACCACACCATTATCCCCGGCTTCCTGTGCAAGGATGGCAAGGCAGTTGGCCCGTTCGGCGTAATGGGCGGCTTCATGCAGCCTCAGGGTCACCTGCAGGTGCTGCTGAACACCATCGACTTCGGCATGAATCCTCAGGAAGCTCTGGATGCTCCCAGATTCCAGTGGGTAGGCGGCAAGAAGGTACAGCTGGAGCGTGCCGTTCCCACCGATATTGCCCTGAAGCTGGCTGCTATGGGTCATGAGGTAGAGATCATGAACGATACCTACTCCATGGGCCGTGGTGAGATCATCTGGCGTTGGGACGATGAAGTGCTGGTTGGCGCTTCGGAGCCCAGATGCGATGGTCATGTAGCTTCCTGGTAAGCAGTACGGACTGAAAAGCGTATCCCGCTGGGGATACAACAATTTGATAAAAGGGTTCGGCAGAATTTTGGTTCTGCCGAACTTTTTTGCGGCGGAAAAAAGGATGGAACAAGTGGAACAGACTGCAAAACGTTATAAGACCATTTCAGAGAGTACAGCCTTCATGGTGATGCTCACATTGCTCAGCGGCTATCTCAATGCCTATACCTATGCCACCCGGGGCGGGATCTTTGCCAATATGCACACCGGCAATATGTCCAAGCTGGGCGTCAGCCTGGCAGGCGGAAACTTCGCCGGAAGCTGGCAGTACCTGGCGCCGATCCTGGCTGCGATCCTGGGTGTGATGTTCAGTGAGCTGGTGCGGCACAGGTTTTCGGGCATTGCCTTCGGCAGCTGGCAGAAGAATATGCTCGCCTTTGAGATCCTGGTGCTGGTGGGAGCGGCTTTCATCGCTTCGGGCTGGCATGATATGCTCATCGCCTGTGTCTTCTCCTTTGTCACCGAGGCACAGCTCTCGGTGTTCGGCAAGTGGGAGGGCAAGGGCCACTCCACCACCATCTGCACCGGAAACCTGCGCAACCTGGGTCAGTACCTCTATCCCGCCATTGCGGTGCATGACCGGGAATCCCTGCGCACTGCCGGGCTCTATTTCGTGATGGTCTTTTCCTTTGCGCTGGGGGCTGTGCTGGGCATCTGGGCCTGCGCACCGCTGGGTACCTTCGGGTCGATCCCCGCTGCCCTGGGCTTTGTGCTGCTGCTGGGTTCCATCCTGCGGGAAGAACACACCCGGGCCTGATCTGCTGAATATGCAAACGGCGCTCTGTCATACGGCAGGGCGCTGTTTTTATATGGTGAATCTGAGCCCGGGCTGATATAAAAATCCTTTGCGTTTTCGAAAATTCCATTGAAAAACAGCCGGGTTATGGTATAATGACTTTAGCGAGCCGCTTTCGGGCTTTAATTGGCTGATAAGCGTCATAAGGCAGGTCTGTCAGCTCCCGCGGCGGCTGTCCCTGTTCCAGAGCGGGTTCCCGGTACTGGGGCAGGATTTTACAATTATAACCATACAGGAGGTCGTATCAAGATGGAATATGTAATCAAAAACCGTGAACCGGCGGATGTGCTCCGGTATTTTGAGGAGATCAGCGCCATTCCCCGTGGTTCGGGCAATGAGAAGGCGATCGGTGAATATCTGCTGGACTTTGCTGCCAAGCAGGGGCTGGAAGCCAGAATGGATGACCTCTATAACGTGGTGATCAAGAAGCCGGCTTCTCCGGGTTGCGAACACCTCGACCCGGTGATCCTCCAGGGCCATACCGATATGGTCTGCGAGAAGAACAAGAATGTGGAGCATGACTTCACCAAGGATGGCATCAAGCTGGTTGTGGACGGCGATATTCTGCGGGCAGACGGCACCACCCTGGGTGCGGACAACGGTCAGGCTGTGGCCTGCATGATGGCCTTCCTGGCCCGGAAGGATATGAAGCATCCGCCGCTGGAGTGCGTATTCACCTCCCAGGAGGAAGTGGGCCTCATCGGCGCCATCGGCTTCGATCCCTATGACCTCAAGGGTACCCGCATGATCAATATGGACTGCGGCCCGGAGGGTGTCTGCGTGGCTGGTTCCGCCGGCGGCACCACCATCGACATCTATAAGACTGTCAAGCGTGTGCCCTTCGCCGGAGAAGCGGTATCCCTCAAGGTGCGCGGCCTCAAGGGCGGTCACTCGGGCGGCGACATCGACAAGGAGCGCGGCAATGCCAACAAGATTGCAGCCCGTGTTCTGTATGCCATCGCCAAGGAAATGAAGGTAAACCTGGTATCCATGGACGGCGGCATGATGATGAACGCCATCCCCAGAGAGTGCGACGCAGTGGCAGCCGTAGCCGATGCCGCCAAGGCAGCTGAGATCGCTGCTGAGGTGGAAAAGAAGGTAAAGAGTGAGCTGGAATTCAGCGATCCCGGCCTGACCATCACACTGGAGCCTATTGCAGCTCCCGCAGAGATGATCTGCGATGAGGACAGCGATGCCTTCCTGAAGATGCTCTACCTGATGCCGGCTGGTCTGGTTGCCAAGAGCATGGCACTGGAAGGACTGACTGTTGCTTCCCAGAACCTGGCAGCTGTCAAGACTCAGGAGGACGGACGGCTGTATATCCTCTACTCGCTGCGCAGCTCGGTGAACTCCTTCCTGGACGACATGGGCGAGAAGATCGACCTGCTCTGCCATGTATTCGGTGCGGAAGCCATCTTCCGTCCCGGTTTCCCCACCTGGGAGTACACCGCCAAGAGCGAACTGCGGGATATGCTGGCAAAGGCCTACAAGGAGCTCACCGGCAAGGAGATGAAGGTGGAGGCTACCCACGGCGGTCTGGAGGGCGGCGCCTTCCTGTCCAAGATGCCGGGGCTGGACATTGCAGCCATCGGCTGTGATGCCACCGGTGCCCACACTCCTCAGGAGCAGCTGGATCTCAACTCCTACAAGCGCATGGTTGACCTGGTTGCCCGTGTGCTGGAAATGATGTGCGAATAATCCATTCCGGATACAGAAAACAGGAGCGGTATTGTACCGTTCCTGTTTTTGCGTTTTGGGGAAAGCAGGTTGAATAACCCGGGCGGCTGTGGTAAACTGAAGATACCAAAACCCGCAGAAGCGAAAGGAGAAGGAACCCCTATGAAAATTGAGCGTTTTGACTGCACTGGTCGGATGAGCCGTGTGGTAAAGTATGGCGATATGCTGTTCCTGAGCGGTGTGACTGCCGGTCAGGCCGGTGAGAGCGTAGAGGAGCAGACCAAGGCTGTTCTGGCCCGCATCGAGGAGCTGCTGGAGCAGCATGGCTCGGATAAGGAGCATATCCTTTCCACCACCATCTACCTCAAGGACATCAGCGATTTCGCCGGTATGAACAGCGTTTGGGACCCGTGGGTTGCCAAGGGCAATGAGCCGGCCCGTGCCTGTGTGGAAGCCGCTCTGGCTGCTCCCAGCATCAAGGTGGAGATGTCGGTAACTGCCGCTGTGAAGGACTGAGTGTCCCGCACCAAATGACCTGAAACACAACAGGGACTGTCCCCATGGGGACAGTCCCTGTTTTTTGCGTTATTCAGCTGTATTGCCGGAGAGGAGCTCATCAGGGTTCCGGCTGAGCAGAGCCGTGATCTTCTCCAGGGCGTCCACCGCCCCGGAGAATTCCTCCTGGGCCTGGGTGAGCAGCCCGGCGCCCTCCTGGGTGTCCAGTCCGGCGGCAAAGGCCTGTTCCACCAGGCTGGCAACTTCCTCCATGGTGGAGGCAGCCCCTTCCGCCAGCGGGACGATCTCCTCATAGCCCTCGGGCGGGGTCAGAGCAGCCATCTTTTCAAACTGCTCCTGCATCATCCGCATCACTTCCACTGAGCGCTGGGGAAAGAGCTCCGCCTCGGGCGAAAGCTGGCTGTACTGTTCCAGCGAACGATTCATCTCATCGAGGATCATCTGCTGATCGAAGAGATAGCCGGTCACAGAAACCGTTTCCGGGGTGTCCGGCTCAGGGTCGGAACCGGATTCCGATTCGGTTTCCGCGGGCTGGGAGGATTCCTCCGGCAGCTGGGAAACTGTCTCGGAACCGGGTTCGGATACAGAGGGTTCTTCTGTTCCGGTGCAGCCGGCAAGCAGTCCCAGACAGAGAACGGCACACAGCAGGCAGCCGGAAACCTTGGTACGAAACTGGATCACTGGGGCTGTTCCGGCTCCTTTCCGAAGATCTCGGTCACCGAGTCATCCAGCACACAGCTGTCCCCTTCGCAGAGGTGTTCCTCGGGATTGTTGATCTGGCGGTTCTTGGCGAGCAGACGGCGGTGCGCCTGTTCCCGCACCAGCACATAGATTACGCTGAAGGTCGGGAGACCTGCCACCATGCCGGGGATTCCGAACAGGCTGCCGCCGACGATGATGGAGAACAGCACCCACACGCCGGATACGCCGATGCTGCTGCCCACGATCCGGGGCGCCATGATATTGCCGTCAAACTGCTGGATGCAGACGATCAGGATAATGAACAGCACCGCCTTGATGGGATTGGAGAGGAGCAGGAGCACCACGCCGGGAATGGCACCGATGATGGGGCCGAAGTAGGGAATGATGTTGGTGACGCCGACGATCACCGACGAGAGCATGGCATAGGGCATCTTCATCACGCTCATGCCCAGGAAGCAGAGCAGTCCCACGATAGCCGAGTCGATGATCTGTCCGGTGAGGAAGCCGCCGAAGGAGCGGTTTGCCACATGGCCCACATGCATGATATAGTCAGCCCAGCGGTCCGGCAGGAAGGCATAGAGCATCTTCTTGAAGGTGCGGATCAGTTTATCCTTGCCGGTGAGCAGATAGATGGAGATAATCAGGCCGCTGAACACATTGTAGATGCTGGTGGCAGCGCCCATGGAGAAGTCCACCAGAGCCGGGAGCAGGGTGTTGAGGGTCTGGTAGATGCCGGCGAGCAGATCCTGCCAGTAGGTATTGAGCAGGTTGACAATTTCACTGTCCAGCTGGAGCTGGGTGGATATTCTGGAAATCAGTGCGGTCATGTCGCTGAGGTAGTCGTCCATATTGCTGCTGAAGGTTTCCATGGAAACGATCAGTTCCGGGATCACCGAGCTGACCAGCTTTCCTACAATGAAGAAGAGCAGGAAATAGACGCTCAGAATGGAGAGCACACCGGAGATGGAACCGACTTTCTTTTCGGAGAGTCCGGCTTTTTGCAGAAGCGGGGTATAGAACCGGTAGCGGATCAGCTTATAGGGACGGTTGAGCACAAAGGCGATGACCAGTGCGATGGTAAAGGGCATGATCACCGAAGTGATCCAGCTGATCTGACCGAGGATACGGTCCAGATGGGTCACAGCCAGAAAGACCACGCCGGCATAGGTAATCAGCAGAAGGTAGGGCTTGAGTTCCTTGGTGGACATAGATGAATCATCATTCCTTTTCTGCGGCAGGACAGCCGCTGGTTCAGTCGATGCAGGCCTCGACAAAAGCCTCGAAGATCTTGACGCTGTTGGCATCCTCCGGAGCCATGTGTTCCGGATGCCACTGTACACCCCAGGCAAAGCGGCTGCCCGGCAGACAGATGCTTTCAATCAGACCGTCCGGCGAAGTTGCCATGACTGCCAGACTGGGAGCCAGTTCCCGGATGGCCTGATGGTGACGGGTGTTGACGCCGATGGTGGACTGTCCCAGCAGGGTATGGAGCGGACTGCCCGGAACCAGTTCCACAGAGTGGGTGGCGGCGCCATAGGGCTTGCCCTGGGAATGCTTGATCTCAGAGGGGCGCTGGCTGGGCAGATCCTGCCACAGGGTACCGCCCATCACCACATTGAAGAGCTGCAGGCCGCGGCAGATGCACAGCACCGGCTTTTTGGCAGCCAGTGCGGCACGCAGCAGACGGATCTCCAGTTCGTCCCGGACAGCGATGCTCTCGCCGCATACCGGCAGACGCTCGGCATGGTACCAGGAGGGATCAATATCCTCACCGCCGGTGAAGATCAGTCCGTCACAGAGCTCCACCATCCGGTCGAGCGATTCATCGTCATACTGGAACGGGAGCATCAGCGGCAGACCGCCTGCCTGCTGTACTGCCTGCATATAGTCCGGCAGCATCCAGTAGCTGTCCAGTTTTGTATCCATCAGAGGGGTGATTCCAATCACAGGTCGCATGAGAATAATCTCCTTTCCATTTGCCGAAGTATCACAGCTGTGGTTCACAGCAGAAGTTTGTCCCGGACTGTCCGGTTTCATTGTGTATTATTATAGGACGAAAAGACAGGGCAAGTCAATGAACAAACAGTGAAATACCTGTGTATGCACTGGCGCTTCGGGTGAAAGGGTGATATACTGGAACAGGATCTGATTCTGATATTTCCAAAGGAGAATGGCAAGTGAAATACCGATATATATTTGTGGATCTGGACAATACCCTGCTGGATTTTGAAGCGGCAGAGGAGTACTCTTTTTATTATACTGCCCAGAGCCGGGGGCTTTCTTTCGGGGAAGCGGAACTGGAGCGCTATCAGGCCATCAATGCCCCGCTATGGAAGATGATGGAACGCCGGGAGATCACCAAGGAGGCTCTGGTGGTGCGCCGGTTCCGGGAACTGTTTGAGGAGCTGGGCATCACCGGCATCGACCCGGAGCAGTACAATGCCGACTACCTGAACAACCTGGCGCTCTGTACCCGCACCATTGACGGCGCCGAGGAGCTCTGCCGGTTTATCCATGAAAACGGCGTGCTCATCATCGCCACCAACGGCGTATCAGCCACCCAGCACCGGCGCATTGCGGCCTCGGGTCTGGAACCCTGGCTGGATAAAGTCGTGGTATCGGACGATGCCGGGGCAGAGAAGCCCGACCCCCGGTATTTTGAGCGTGCCTTTGCGGTGAGCGGCGCCGGGGATAAGAGCGAATGCATCATCATCGGAGATTCCCTCACCTCGGATATTCGGGGCGGACAGCAGTTCGGCATCGACACCTGCTGGTTCAATCCCAAGGGGAAGGCACTGCCGGAGGACATGCCCGCCCCCACCTATACTGTGTCCGGACTCAGCGAGTTTATTGATATACTGAATGGAAAGGATCTGTAACACATGAGCGAGTATCGTAAGGAACTGGAAAAGTATCTGACCATGCCGAACGCGCACATCAACTGTGCGGAAAATACCTCCATGGCGCTGACCGATGCCCTGGGGATCGGCGGCGGCCTGGAAGATGCCCGGTATATGGCGGCATTCGGCGGCGGTATGGGCTGCGGCAGCGTATGCGGAGCACTCATCGGCGCCGAGAGTGCCCTGGGCCGGTACATGGTGAGCCGTCTGCCCGAGGGGAGCACCCCCATCGGCGACAGCTGCCCTGAGCTGCGGGAACTGGCTGCCCAGTACCATGAGCGGTTCTGTCAGGAGTTCGGCAGTGAGTTCTGCCGGGAGCTCAAGGAGGGCTGGGTAAAGGGTCAGACTGATGGCTGCAAAGACCTGATGCGCCGTGCCTGTGACCTGATGGAGGAGCTGCTGCGTGAGCGGGGACTGTGAGTTCCGGTTCAGCACATTGAGTGAACGCACCCTGCACCGGGCGGTGAAGGACTATCTGGAACCGGACCGCCAGTATCAGGAGGTACCGGTGGCAGGGTTTGTGGCGGATATATTCCGGGACGGACAGCTCCTGGAAGTGCAGACCGGCAGTGTGACCCCGCTGGTGAAGAAACTGCTGCGTCTGCCAAAGGAATATCCTGTGACCATTGTACTGCCCATTGTCCGGGAAAAGACCCTGGTCACCCTGTCGGAAGAGGGGGAGCTGCTCTCCCGCCGCCGTTCCCCGAAAAAGGGCGGCTGGTGGGAGGCCTATTACCAGCTGCCCCGGCTGCTGCCGCTGGCAGAGCGTCCGGGTGTGCGGCTGCGGCTGATCCTGGTGGACGCCGACGAATACCGCACCGAAACCCCTTCCAAACGGGTGGGACGCTCCCTCTGCCGGCGGCTGGACCGGGTGCCCACCGCCTTTGGTGAGGAACTGGACCTGGCCTTCCCGACGGAGCTTGGAGCACTGCTCCCGCCCGGACTGCCCGACCCGTTTACACGGGAGGAACTGCGGAAGCTCACCCGGCTTTCGGTGCGGGGCATGAGCGGCGGGCTTTCGGCACTGATGAAGCTGGGAGCGGTGCGTTCAGCGGGCAAGGACGGACGCAGGACACTGTATGAACGGGTGAATCCCCAAGGAGTGAAACAGTCATGAGAGAACCTCTGCCCCACTGGGTGACCGAAGCGATGCTGCGGCTGGAACAGAACGGTGAAGAGGCCTGGCTGGTGGGCGGCTGTGTCCGGGACCGGCTGCTGGGCCGTCCGGTGCATGACTATGACCTGACAGTATCCTGTCTGCCTGACCGCACCGCCTGGCTGTTCCGGGATCACCGGCTGGTGGAGGACGGGCGCAAACACGGCACCATCGGAGTGGTGACCGAGGGCGGTGTCCTGGAGATGACCACCTTCCGCACCGACGGCGAGTACCGGGATCACCGCCACCCCGAATCGGTGCGGTTTGTGCCCGATCTCCGGGAGGATCTGGCCCGGCGGGATTTCACAGTGAACGCCATGGCCCTGAGCTGCCGGGGCGAACTCCGGGACCCCTTCGGCGGACAGGCAGATCTTGCCGCCCGTCTGCTGCGCTGTGTGGGAGACCCTTGCCGGCGGTTCCGGGAGGACGCCCTGCGCATTCTGCGGTGTGCCCGGTTCGCTTCGGAACTGGGGTTCCGGGTGGAGGAGGCCACCTTCCGGGCGGGCAAGGAACTCGCCGGGGAGGCGGCAGCTGTGTCCCGGGAGCGGATCACTGCCGAATGGGAAAAATACCTCGCCGGACATCACTTTGCCGGGGCGCTGGAACTGCTGCCCCTGTGGGAGGGCGTCTTCCCCGGCCTGGGGCAGCTCCCGGCGAGCTGGAAAGCGGCGCTTTGCCGGGCACCTTCCCCGGAGAGCCGGGCCCTGCTGCTGGCAGGCGGCCTCCGGGAGGTGCGGTATGGGTCAGCCCCCGGTGGGGCGGAGGACTGGGCCGGAGCCGTCCGGGAACTGTGCGCCCCACTGCGGCTGTCCGGAAACCGGGAGCGCCTCTTGAGGGAGGCGGCGGGCTGTCTGGCACTGCCCCCGGCGGAGTCGTTCCGGGAGGTGTGGCGGCGGTCGGCAGATGATTCCCTCTCAGCTTACCGGGCCGCGCTGGAAGCCGCTGCGGCAGCGGACCCGGCCCGAAAGCAGGAGCTGGACTGGCTTTCCCGGGTGGAGAGCGGCGATTACTGCCGCAGCCTGCGGGCGCTGGCGGTGTCCGGGCGGGAGCTGACTGCCCGGGGAATCCCGGCTGGCCCGGCACTGGGACAGCTTCTCCGGGAACTGCTGGAAGCGGTCATAGCGGGAGAAGCGGAGAATACTCCGGCGGCGCTGCTGGCGCTGGCGGAACAGAAGTGGAGGAACCAAGATGGACAAGCAGATGGAAGCGCTGGCCCAGGCAATGGCGCCGGGGCGTAAGACAGTCTTTTTCGGCGGCGCCGGAGTGAGCACCGAATCGGGCATCCCGGATTTCCGGAGCGCCGGCGGCATCTATGGGCGGCAGTATGCCTATCCGCCCGAGGTGATGGTGAGCCACAGCTTCTTCATGGCGCACCCGGACGAGTTCTATGAGTTCTATCGCCGGGAGATGGTCTGGCCCAGAGCAAAGCCCAACGCGGCCCATATCCGTCTGGCGGAACTGGAAGCCGAGGGCCGTGTGACTGCGGTGGTCACCCAGAATATCGATGGCCTGCACCAGATGGCGGGCAGCAAAAATGTGCTGGAACTGCATGGGAGCATCCACCGCAACCGCTGCATGCGCTGCGGACGGAAGTATGGCCTGGAGGCCATTCTCACCACCGACGGCGTGCCCCGGTGTGAATGCGGCGGCATTATCAAGCCGGAGGTTGTGCTCTATGAGGAGGAACTGGACCCCCGCACCCTGACAGCGGCTGTGGATGCCATCTCCCAGGCGGATACCCTGCTCATCGCCGGGACTTCGCTGGCGGTCTATCCTGCCGCCGGGCTGATCCGGTACTTTGAGGGGGACTGTCTGGCGCTGGTGAACCTGTCGCCCACCCCCATGGACCAGAAGGCAGACCTTGTGATCCGGGGAAAGATCGGCGAAGTGCTCTCCCGGATTCAGTAGAAACGATAAAAGCCCTTCTCCCATTTGCGGGAGGAGGGCTTTTTGGATGCGGGCGGCATTTCATCGCCGGAGAAGGGCAGGCAGCAGGATCAGGGCCGCCCCCAGCAGGAGCAGCAGGGCCTGCCGGGTATCATGCCTGCGGATCGCCCGGATCAGGTCCCGGAGCCAGCCGGCAGCGAAAAGGACAATGCCGGCGGCACAGAAGAGCAGTCCGCCCAGGGCGAGGACGGTGAAGAGGGGATTGGGGGCGGCGATCCCCGAAAGGATCAGCACCAGCAGGAGCAGGATGCCGGCAGCTGCCGTTCCCAGCCCCCATTGATACAGTCGTTTTGAACGCATACGATCCCTCCTGCGGCAGATTTGGTACAGAGATCATAGCACAGCTTTCCAGCCGGAACAAGTGCAAATTTGTGAACAAAAAAGACGGGGCCGGCTGGCTCCGTCTTTTTTCAGTGCGGGATTACTCTTCGGGTTCCGCTTCGGTGACGATGATGGTCAGGGTTTTGGTGTTGGTGCTGTACCCGTTCCGCTGGCAGGTGAGTGTGATGGTGGTCTCACCGGCGGCAAGGCCCTCCAGTTCCAGCTTGTTCGACTTCTGTACAGCCGATACAATGGCAGGGTCATCGATCTCATGGGACAGGTCGCCTTCCGAGGGGTTGAGGACTGTCAGTTCCACAATCTCGCCCTCAGCCAGATGAACCACATTGTTGCGCTCCAGACGGTCCCCGAGAATGGTCATCGAGATCAGTTCCGGCACCGAGTGAACCTGCAGAGTCAGCTCGGCATCCTGGTATCCGGGAGTGGAGGCATGGATGGTCACACTGCCGGTGCCCTCCTCCACAGCGGTGATGGTGATGCGTTTGTCCTCGCCCACTGTGGCAGTGACAATGCTGTTGTCCGCGGTGACGGTGAGAACCGTGTCCTCCGAAACGGTTTCCGCATCGAGAATGATGCTGCTGCCCACTTCCACGGTGGGAGCGTAGGCGTCAAATCCCTTGGCGGAGAGGGCAATGCTCTGGGAGGGTTCGGATACGCTGATCTGGATCTGTACCGGCAGATCGGCATAGCCTTCACAGCTCAGCACCAGATCCAGGGTATACTGTCCGGCTCTGGGGCACTGGAGGATCACCCGGTCCTCCGAGAGGTAGTAGGTTCCGTCAAAGGTGACCTCATTTTCGGAGGAACGCACAGTCACCGGAGTTTCCAGGGGCTTGGGTTCGCCGTCGGTGACATCAAAGCCGGTGAACAGAATTGTGGCCTGATTGCCGGCCTGCAGTTCCAGATAGCCCGAGGCAAAGGTGGCAGAGCCGAAGTTTTCCCGCTCGGGGTGGAAGGCACTTTCCAGGGCATTTTCCGGCTGGATGGCCCGGGAGTCGATCAGGGTCATGCCGGCCTGCATGTGCCGGGCTGTGATCTGGATCTCATAGCTCTTGGAGAGGCTGGAGCCGTTCATCGAAAGCTCCACCGTCACAATGGCATGTCCGCTTTCCACAGCTGTGAGGGTGATGGCATTGTCGGCATAGTCAGCGGTCATCAGCTCCCGGTCGGAGGAAACCACATTGACTTCACAGCCCTCCGGCAGCTCATCGAGATGGAAGGTACGGCTTTCCCCCGGAGTCCAGTCGCTCACCGAACTGAGGGTCACCCCTTCTTCATCCACCAGATCCATGGAAGTGACTGCATCGCCGTCCACAAAGACAGTACAGCCAGCCAGCAATACTGCGGAAAGCAGTCCGGCTGTCAGGGTGGATATGATTTGTTTCATGTTCATTTGGCACCTCTGTGTATTTTGTCAGGGAAACAGTCCTGTTTCCCGGGGCTTCGATTCTTAGCCCCATTATACACAAAACAGCGCCGGATTGCCAGAGAAATTTGTGGGAAAATGCGCAGATGCTGGTTTACTGATTTTCCGCCTGCTCCAAAGCCTCCACAAGCTCCAGGTATTCCGCGCACTTGTGGTTGAGCAGGTTCTCATAGCGATAGAATACATCATTCTGCCGGTCCTCGCCGGCACGGTACAGTCCGGATACGACTTCACGCAGCCGGAGAATTTCCAGCTGCAGCTGGCACAGATATTCTTCCGCGGCTATGGTTTTGGTAGTCATGTTTGATCATCCTTTCCGGTTACAAGGGGCTCCGGGGCAGACTTCTGTGTCCCCGGTGCCTTTATTATAGCGGGTAGGCTGTGTCGAATTTCCGAAAAACAGCGCAGAACTCCCGGAAAGTTTTTACTTATAGTAGAAAAATGCTCTGCAATACGGAAAGTATAGCAGAGCTGCCGGAATATATGGAAAAATCGGGGATTTTGTCAGCGCCCGGTGTGACGGATATGGGCCAGACCCTGGCTCATAATGGTGACGACATGGTCATCATCCAGGCTGTAAAAGATGCTTTTGCCCTCCCGGCGGGTTTTGACCAGGTGGGCATTGCGCAGCAGCCGGAGCTGATGGGATACCGCCGACTGGGTCATGCCCAGGGCCTGGGTGAGGTCATAGACGCACAGTTCCTTTTCCAGCAGGGCGGCAATAATGCGCAGACGGCTGTTGTCCGAGAAGATCTTGAACACTTCACTGAGCCGTTCCAGTTCCGGGTCAGAGGGCATCTGGCTGAGGATCGGCCGGGATTCCGGCAGGGGAGATACAGACATGGCAGTTCCTTTCTATATAAGAGAGTCAGGCTTCAAACAGTTCCGGATGGCTGCGGGAATAGTGGAACAGATACTGCTGGGCAATGCCCGCATAGGGCAGCAGTTCCTCCGGGAGCCCCTGGGGGTACATGGTGGACATCACCCGCTTCATCCACACATCCACCGGCAGGCATTCAATGCGGTGGAACCCGTAGAGCAGCGCACAGTGGGCCACCTTGATGCCCACACCCCGGATGCGGCAGAGCTCGGCAGCTGCTTCCTCGGTGGGCAGGGAGGCCACATGGTCCAGGTCCACTTCGCCTGAGGCGGTTTTGCGGGCGGCATCCAGGATATACTTGGCCCGGAACCCGCTGCGCAGCGGCTGGAGATCCTCCTCGGTGAGGGACGCCAGCACCTCCGGTCCGGGGAAGGAACTGCGCCCGCCGGGCAGCGGTTCTCCCCAGGTATTGCAGAGGGTTTCCACAATGCCCCGGATGCGCTTGATGTTGTTGTTCTGGCTGATGATGAAGGAGCAGAGCGCCTCCCAGCGGTCCTGACGCAGCACCCGGATGCCCCGGGCATAGTCGACAGCCTGGGCCAGCTGCGCGTTTTTGCGGAACTGCTCCTGGATGGCGGCATAGTCCTCATCCAGTGCCAGATAGGGGATCAGCCGCTGTTCGGCTTCGGCCTGATCCAGGCCGGCAACCAGCAGGTCATCGCCGTCTGTCCGCAGGGTGATGACATTCCGCCCCACCACGCCGGTATAGCTGCCGTCATCACCGGGCAGCCAGCGGAAGCACTGCCCGCATTCGAAAGTCTCCTGAAGATTGAAGGGAACAGCACCGGTGAGCCGGGCGGTATATTGTGTCATAGCTTGTCCTCCTGCCGGTTCCGGCGCTGGGTTTTTCAAAAGGGTGGGAAAAGTATAATAGGCCAACAGGACGGGAGCACGCATAGCCTGCGGATCGTCCGGCACAAAAAAGTATAATAGTCGCTTTGCGGCTATTATACCATTAAATCCCCGCCTTGAAAAGCGTGCCGGAATGGGTCGGAGGGGGAGGGGTTCGGCAAAATGCCATACCCCTGGCCCGTCTGTGTAAAATACGGATTGTAGCCGTGTGACCGCCGGATTACAGCCCAGAAACTGGAAAAATCCGGGTTTTTAACAGGGAACAGATGTTTTGTTTTCAATTCGTTCACGATTCCATGGGAGTTTTCCACACTTTCAACTGAGTTTTCAACACGGCTTGTGGAAGCACCAGTTGAAACTGTGGAAATCCCGGCTTATACAAGCAGTAATATCTCCGGGGCCATCTGTAAAGCGAAATTTCTTTACACTGCGCCAGACCCCGGGAATCCGTTGTGAAAAATGCGCAGACAGCGCATAAAGCGCCGCCGGACCGGTGATACTATCAGCGAAATGACATGAAACCGGAAAAAGGGGAAAGAGGGGAAAAAGATGCTCAAGGGAGTCAATCGGAAGATCATCGAAGTGCGGGACCCGGACAGCCGCTATTTTGAGCGGGCGATCCTGTTTGTGCGCCAGGGGGACTGGGCGCCCAAGGAGATCGACGAACAGGCAGAACAGTACCTGCGTGCCGCCAGTGAGGAGATGGGCCGCACCCGGACAGCCGCGCCGTCCGCCACCCTGCTCAAGGAGCGGGTCGGGCTCAGAAAGCTGCTGTTCCGGGCCGGGGCGGCGGCAGGGCTGCTGCTGCTGGCAGCGGCGCTGGTACTGCTCTGAGGCAGTCCGGTACCAGACAGCCCGCCATTTCCAGAATCTCTCAAATTTTGATCAAACCACCTGTGGATCATGGATCTGCGGGTGGTTTTTGTTTGGAGAGGCTATAAAAGATGAAGATTTATAGTGTCAATCGTCAGAAAATGTGTTAAGATAAATATGTATATCGAAAAGCGCCGCCGCCCCGGGACACAGGACTCCGGACTGGACGGACGGCTCATTGGAGCGAGAGAGTATGAAAAACAATCGAAATTATCGCCCGGCTGGTCGTGACAAGACCCGTCCGGAAGCGTCCCGCCGCCCCGCGCGGCCCCAGTCCCGTCCCCAGGAGGAAGAATCTGCCCGGGGTATGCAGCGGGAGGATATTGTCATTGGCCGCAATGGCGTCATTGAGCTGCTCAAGAGCGGTCGGGCTGTGGAGAGCATCCTGGTCACCGGCGGCGAAACCCAGGGCAGCATTGTGAAGATCCTTGCCATGGCAAAGGAACAGGGCATTCCGGTCAAGGAGACCAGCCCCGCCAAACTGGACAACATGTGCGGATACCAGAACCATCAGGGTGTGATCGCTGTCACCGGCGCCGCCAACTACTCCACCATGGAGGATATCTATAAGAAGGCCGGGGATCAGCCGCTGTTCGTCATCATTGCCGATGAGATCACCGATCCCCACAACCTCGGCGCCATCATCCGGACTGCTGAGATCGCCGGCGCCCATGGTGTGATTATCCCCAAGCGGGGCAGCGTGGGCCTCACCGTGACCGTGGCAAAGACCTCTGCCGGCGCGGTGGAGCATCTGCCGGTGGTGCGGGTATCCAACCTGGCTGCCACGGTGGATCAGCTCAAAAAGGACGGCGTATGGGTCTATGGCACCGATATGGAGGGCCAGTGCTGGTGTGAGATCGATTACACCGGTCCGGTGGCACTGATTGTCGGTTCGGAGGGCAAGGGCATGAGCCGTCTGCTCACCGATAAGTGTGATTTTATTGCCTCTCTTCCCATGTATGGAGAGATCAACTCGCTGAATGCTTCGGTGGCAGCGGGAATTGTGATGTATGAGATCGCCCGGCAGCGGGCAGGCATCAAGGCCAGATAAGGAAATTTTGCTGCGGCAGGAGGATAGACAATGGCAGACCGATACAATGTCGATGATATTCTCGAGGAGATCAAGCGCAAGAAGAGCGGGTCAGGCAGTATGATCTCCTCACGGCGGGCGCAGGACGAGGACGAAGCGCCGGTTTACAGCCGTTATGACCAGGAGCCGGACGAGGCTTCCTATGAGACCCGCTATACCCGGAGCCGGTCGGTGGACGACTATGAGGAGCCGCCCCGCCGCCGTCGGGAGAGCCGTTATGAGGACGACCGGTATGAGGACCGCTATGACGACCGTTATGCGGCCCGTCCTGCCCGGAGCCGGGACTATGACGATTACGATGACTATGATGACCGTCCCCGCCGCCGTCCGGAGCCCCGCCGGGAATATGACGACTATCCGGCAGAGCGCCGGGAATCCCGCCGGGACGAAGAACCCCGGAGCGGATTCCGGTTCCGTGGGGAGGCCGAGGACGAGATGCCGGCAGCCCGTACCGAGCGGTACGAGGAACCGCCCCGCCGCCGTCGGGACGAGTATGAGGAGCCGCCTCGCAAGGCGGAGCCGGAGCGCACCCGGGAACCGGAGCGCAGCCGCGAGCCGGACGATGATCTGAGCATTCTCCGGGACCGCATCAGCGACAACACTCCCCGGCGCAGCCGGTTTGCCGACCTGGAGGAGGAAGAAACCTCCGCACCGGCGGCAGCACCTGCCGCACCCCAGGGTGTATCGGGTGAGACCATCATCACCAGCCGGGAGGATATCCTCAAGAACTTCGGACGGGGCCGCACCCAGTCCTTCACCCGGAATTTTGATGCAGCCAAGGCCGAGCGCCGGCAGGACATCGCCGCCATCCAGAAGGAGGTCTCCGGAGAGGAGGAGCCTCCGGTGCCGGACGACTACACCGCCACCCAGATGAATATCGACCTCTACTCCATGGACGAGCAGGGCAACTCCAAGGCGGAAACCGAACGTCGGGACCGCCGCCGCCGTCAGAAGGAGGAGAAGGGCGAACCGGTGGTGGAGGAGGAGCTGGACGACCTCACCGATGAGGTGGACGACTTCAACACCCCCAAGGACGCCAACAAGGTCTATGCCCGCATCCGCAAGACCAAGAAGGGCCTGATGATCCGGCTGGGACTTTCGGTGGTGCTGTTTGCCCTGATGTGCTACCTCACCGTATCCCTCAAGAATATCAATCTGCCGCTGCTCACCTTCATGCTTCCCGAGAAGAATATGCGCGTCTTTATGGGCGTCAACCTCGGTGTGCTGGTGCTGGCAGTGCTGCTCAATATCTCCACTATCCTGGGCGGCCTCAAGGCGCTCTTTACCCTCCGTCCCAGCGGTGACGGCCCGGTGGCTGTGGCTGCTTTGGCGGCGGTGATCCAGGGCATTGTGTTGATCGTGTTCCCGGATCAGGTCACCAGTGACAATGTGGGCTACTACTTCGCCGTGGTGATCCTGGTGCTGATCTTCAACCTCATCGGCAAGCTCTTCATGATCAACCGGGTGGACCAGAACTTCCGTCTGCTGGCGGAAGGCGGCTATCAGCGCCATGCCTTCAACATCATCAACGACCGCAACCTCGCCCGGGAACTCACCCAGAACCTGGATCTGGAACAGCCGGTGGTGGGATACAGCCAGCCGGCAGACTTCCTCACCAACTTCATGCACCTCTCCTTTACCGAGGACTTCGGCGAGAATGTGTCCCGCATCACCACCCCCATCTTCCTGGTGGCGGATCTGGTCTGCTCCATCATTGTGATGGTCATCTACGGGGACCCCTTCCTGGCACTCACCGTCTTTTCGGCGGCGACCCTGCTCAGTGCGCCCCTCACCAGCACCATCGTCGGCAACCTCCCCCTGCGCCGCATGAACAAGGCGCTCTCCCAGGATGGTTCGATGGTAGCGGGCTATACTGCCCTGGACCGGTTCGATGACATCAACTGCTTTGTCATCCGGGACAGCGAGCTGTTCGGGCCTCAGTCCATCACCCTCCATGGCATCAAGACCTTCGATCAGAAGCGCATTGATGAGGCCATGGTGGATGCCGCCAGCATTGTCTGCAAGAGCGACTGTGTACTCAGCTACATCTTCACCCAGATGATCGGCGGCAATGAGAAGATCCTCAAGAAGGCGGACAGCATCGTCTATGAGGACTCCATGGGGATTTCCGCCTGGGTGGACGGCAAACGGGTGCTGATCGGCAACCGGGAACTGATGATGAACCACAACATCGAGATCCCGTCCAAGGACTATGAGAAGAAGTTCGTCAAGGACGGACGGGAAGTGCTCTACCTGGCAAATTCCGGCGAGCTCACCGCCATCTTTGTGCTGAGCTATGCCGCTGATCCGGATATTGTGGACGAGCTGGGCGTGCTGGTGGATCGGGATATTGGTATCTCGGTCTACACCACCGATTCCAACATCACTCCCCAGAAGATTTCGGAACTCTTCGACTTCCCGGAGGATATGGTGGAGATCGTGCCCTACAAGCTCCATGGTCAGTGTGACCGCCTGATGGCCCACAAGGACCGAGCAAGAGCCGAGATCGTCTACAATGGTTCGCTGGCTTCCAAGGTGCGCACCCTGAGCGGCATCATCACCGCCAAGACCTCCATCCTGCTGGGTGTGATTCTCCAGGGCGTGGGTATGACACTGGGTTACTTTGCGGTCTGCCTGCTGGCCTTCACCAACAGTAACGGCAATGGCTTCGGTACCCTGAGCTTTACTCTGCTCATTGCCTACCAGCTGTTCTGGGGACTCATCACCATGCTGCTGCCCAACCTGCGGCGCTACTGATAAAACAAGCAGAATGCACAATACACCACCCGTAAATTGTATATGGGTGGTGTATTTTTTTGCGCTTCCTCTCTTGTACTTGCTTCGCCGGGATTGTATAATAAAACTATAATTATTGAAAGAGAAGTTCGCAACTTATTTAATTTGACGAATACCAGGCCGAAACAGTCCCCGATGGACTGCAGGCGGGCTCTTTTAATAAAAAATGGAAAGGGGCGATGACGCCATGAAACAATATCTGGCAGGTAAAATAAGGAATGTTGCGCTGGCAGGCCACAGTTCCAGTGGTAAGACCACACTGGCTGAGGCTCTGCTTTACAAGACCGGCTATTCCGACCGGCTCGGCAAGGTAGCGGACGGCAATACTGTCTGCGACTTTGACCCGGAGGAGATCAAGCGCAAGGTATCGGTATCTTCCACCGTGGCACCGTTTGCATGGGGCAGTACCAAGATCAATCTCATCGACACCCCCGGACTCTTTGACTTTGAGGGCGGTATGTACGAAGGCATGATCGCAGCCGAAAGCGCACTGATCACCGTATCTGCCCGGGACGGCGTGGAAGTGGGCACCGAAAAGGCCTACGAACTGGCAGACCGTCTGGGCCGCGCCAAGATGTTCTTTGTCACTCAGATGGATATGGACCATGCGGATTTCTATAAGGTGCTCGAACAGCTCAAATCCGAATTCGGCCCGAGTGTCTGCCCGCTGGTAGTTCCGTTCATGAAGGACGGCAAGGTGGACTGCTACATCAACCTGATCGACAACAAGGCTTACCGCTATGAAAACGGCGTGATCGCTGAGGCTGAAATGCCCGATACCGGTCACCGTCTGGAAGGCCTGATCGCAGCGATGTCCGAAGCGATTGCTGAAACCGATGAAGGCCTCTTTGAGAAGTTCTTCTCGGGCGAACAGTTTACCCGGGACGAGATCCTGCATGGCATCCATCAGGGTGTGAAGAGCGGTTCCATTGCGCCGGTATTCTGCGGCTCGGCTGTGACCATGGATGGCATCGATATGCTGCTGGACGCTATGGTGGACCACCTGCCGTCCGCCTATGAGAGCGCCGGTCTGGTTGCTGAAAACGAAGCCGGTGATCCGGTGGATGTTCCCTGCACCGATGAAGCGCCCCTGGCAGTACTGGTGTTCAAGACCGTAGCTGACCCGTTTGTGGGCAAGCTCTCCTATGTCAAGGTTGTATCCGGCAAGATCACTGCCGATACCGAACTCTATAATATGCGCACCGGCAATGTGGAACGGCTGGGCAAGATGCTGCACACCCGCGGCAAGAAGCAGGAGGAGACCACTGTGATCTCCGCCGGTGACATCGGCGCCATCACCAAGCTCCCCGAAGCTGTAACCGGCGATACCCTCTGCGATCCCGCCTACAAGGTAAAGTTCGCGGAGCTGGTATTCCCGAAGCCCACTCTGTCCATGGCTGTGGTAGCCAAGAACAAGGCAGATGAGGGCAAGGTAGCCCAGAGCATGCAGCGCCTGATGGAAGAAGATCCCACCATCCGCTTTGAGCAGAACAAGGAAACCCGGCAGCAGGTACTCACCGGCCTGGGCGACCAGCACCTGGATGTGATCGTATCCAAGCTGGCGAACAAGTTCGGTGTGGAGATCAGCCTGGAAAAGGCCAAGGTACCCTACCGTGAGACCATCCAGAAGAAGGTCAAGGTACAGGGACGCCACAAGAAGCAGTCGGGTGGACATGGTCAGTTTGGCGATGTATGGATCGAATTCGAGCCCTGTGACAGCGAGACTCTGGTCTTTGAAGAGAATGTGTTCGGCGGCGCTGTGCCCAAGAACTACTTCCCGGCTGTTGAAAAGGGTCTGCAGGAGTGCGTTCAGAAGGGCGTACTGGCTGGCTATCCGGTTGTAGGTCTCAAGGCCACCCTGGTGGACGGTTCCTACCACCCGGTAGACTCGTCTGAAATGGCGTTCAAGACCGCTGCTTCCATCGCTTACAAGACTGCGCTGCCGCAGGCATCTCCGGCAATCCTGGAGCCCATCGGCAACCTGAAGGTCACCGTTCCGGACAGCTACACCGGCGACATCATGGGCGATCTCAACAAGCGCCGTGGCCGTGTGCTGGGCATGGAGCCCGCCGGCAAGGGTCTGACCACCATCGAAAGCGATGTGCCCATGAGTGAAATGGGCGACTTCACCACCGTGCTGCGTTCGATTACCCAGGGCCGCGGCAGCTTCACACTGGACTTTGCCCGGTATGAACTGCTTCCCAAGCAGCTGGAGGAAAAGGTCATTGCCGAAGCTGGCAAGCAGGCTGAATAATTGTGTTTTCCCGAAAGGAAAGAAATTCCCCCTTTGAATAACAAAAGCCGGACGGCTCATCGGAAATACCCGGTGAGCCGTCCGGCTTTGTTGTTTGAATCGGGGTGGTCAGCGGGACATCTTATCCAGAACGGACATGACTTCATCCAGCTTGGTTTCCACTTCCTCGGGAGTGCCGCCGGTGAGGGAATCCTTGACGCATCCAGCCAGATGGGCCCGGATGATCTCCTTGTTGGCCTTGCCGAGGATCGAGATCACTGCCAGCACCTGATTGGAGATGTCAATGCAGTACCGGTCCTCATCGATCATCTTGAGGATTCCGTCCAGCTGTCCCCGGGCGGTTTTGATGAGAGGGACTACCTTGTCACGGTCGGCTTTCATGGCAGAGCCCTCCTCAGCCAATGGATACTACGGTGTAACCGGCATCGGTCACAGCCTTGGCAAGTACATCATCTGCCACCGGAGCAGTCAGTTCCACATTGGCGCACTTCTGCTCCAGATCCACCTTGGCGGTTACGCCGTCCAGAGCGTTCAGAGCCTTCTCCACCGAACCGGCGCAGTGCATGCACATCATACCATCAATGACAATCTTCTTGTTCATAGCAAATTCTCCTTTGTTGTTTGAGTCTATTGTATCAGAAATCGAAACCGGCGTATAGCCCGCCTCGATCACAGCAGCTTCCAGCACCGAATCCTCCACCGGGTGCGACAGGGTGATGGCGGCAGTTTTGGCTTCCAGATCCACATGGGCGCTTTCCACGCCCTCCACGGCGGAGAGAGCCTTCTCCACCCGGGCGGAGCAGTGAGCACAGCTCATGCCCTCCACCTGCATCACACGGACGATGGGCTTGGATGCTTCGCCGGACAGGAACCCGGCAGGCTCATAGCCCGCCTCGATCACAGCGGCTTCCAGCACCGAATCCTCCACCGGGTGCGACAGGGTGATAGCGGCAGTTTTGGCATCCAGATCCACATGGACGCTTTCCACGCCCTCCACAGCGGAGAGTGCCTTTTCCACCCGGGCAGAGCAGTGAGCACAGCTCATGCCCTCCACCTTCATCACACGCACAGCAGAGCCAGTGGGAGCCGGTGCGGGTTCTGCCGCCTCGCAGGCAGCCGGACAGGCGGCACAGGCAGCTGCCGGGCAGGCAGGAGCTTCGGCCTTGGGTGCTGCAGGAGCCGCAGGGGCAGCCGGAGCGGAAACGCTGGGCTTAAAGAGCTTGAGCCGCAGGGCATTGGTGACAACGCTCACCGAGCTGAAGCTCATGGCGGCAGCGGCGAACATGGGGTTGAGCTTGAGCCCGAAGGGGATAAACAGCACGCCCGCAGCCAGCGGAATGCCGATGGAGTTATAGAAGAAGGCCCAGAACAGGTTCTCCTTGATGTTGCGGATCACCGCGCGGGAGAGTT
>ERZ857521.1287-NODE-1287-length-31039-cov-10.725988_pt1 | contig 31039 bp, 20 predicted proteins | sample MGYA00519701_ERZ857521 | MGnify/ENA primary metagenome ERZ857521 (study PRJEB31778, sample SAMEA3449346) | human gut metagenome | biome: human gut; feature: human-associated habitat; material: faeces | place: United Kingdom | collected 2010/2012 ...
GCCACGAATCCCGCCGTATCGACAACCAGCTGCGCGGCCGTTCCGGCCGTCAGGGAGATCCGGGTGAATCCCGTTTCTACCTGTCCCTCGAAGATGATCTGATGCGTCTGTTCAACACCCAGCTGGTGGCGCGTGTCATGGCCAAGGGCATGCCGGAAGGCGAGCCGATCGAAGCCAAGAGCGTTTCCAAGGGCGTGCGCACCGCACAGAAGGCCGTCGAATCGCGTAACTTCGAAATCCGTAAGAACGTGCTGAAGTACGATGACGTGATGAACAAGCAGCGCACCGTCATTTATGCGGAGCGTCAGGCTGTGCTGAAGGGCGCCGACATCCACGAGGACATCCTCAAGTTCATCGACGACACCGTGCTGAGCTACATCAAGGGCGCCAACAACGGTTCCGACAAGCCGGCCGATTGGGATTGGGACGGTCTGTTCAAGGCCATCTCCTCCGTGTACCCGATCGCCGTGGAGCAGGAAGCGGCCAAGGACGCCGTCGACAAGCTCAAGGGCGACAAGGCCGTTGAGGCCCTGAAGGAGCTCATCGTCTCCGACGCCAAGGACCAGTACTCCGATTTCGAAGACAAGCTCGGCAGCGAAGGCCTGCGCCAGCTCGAGCGCCGCGTGGTGCTCGCCGTGCTCGACCGCAAGTGGCGTGAACACCTCTACGAGATGGACTACCTCAAGGACGGCATCGGCCTGCGCGGTATGGGCCAGCGCGACCCGCTGGTCGAATACCAGCGTGAAGGCTACCAGATGTACAACTCCATGATCGAAGCCATCAAGGAGGAAACCATCCAGCTGCTGTTCCACGTGGACATCGAACGCGTGGCCATGACCGAGGACGAGGAGACCGAATCCGATGAGGATGAGGCCGTGAACGCCGCCGAGGCCGTAATGGGTCTGGACGGCGAAGCCGCCGCGACCGGCGAATCCGCTCCTGCAGAGCCGGAGACCGATGACGAGGCCGAAAAGACCACCATCGATGAACTGGCTGACGAGCAGAAGAACGAGAAGGGCATCGTCGGCATGCAGCCGATCAGCCACGCCGAAGGCAAGGTCCCGGCCAACAAGCGTCCGAAGAGCGAGGAACTCCACTCTCCGTGGGCGGATGGCCGCACCTTCCCGGGAACCGGCAAGAACGCCCAGTGCCCATGCGGTTCTGGTCGTAAGTACAAGATGTGCCACGGCCAGAACGAGCAGTGATTCGTTGAGTCGTTGACTTGCTCATGACATAACCTCCCCCGACCGTAATCGGGGGAGGTTTTCTTTTTTGAAGAATCTTCGATGGGCCGTTTCGTGATATGGACGTGCGGACGTGGGGAAACGTCCAATCGTTACAATTGGCGGCATCAGAACAACAATAAAGGCGTGCGACAGCGCCAAGGAGGGCATCATGGCCGAAATCACATGGAAGTCGATCCTCACCAAGCTGGTCGGAGGGGACCACTTGAGCGCCGAGGAATCCGAGTGGTTCGTCGATGACCTTATGAACGGCAATGCCGATCCGGCGGCCGTTGGCGCGGTACTCGCCACCCAGCAGCAGTTGGGGCTGACCCCCGACGAAGTGCGTGGCGCGGCGAAGGCCATGGTGGCCCATGCCATTCCGCTGCACATCGACGGTGAAACCACCGACATCGTCGGCACCGGTGGCGACGGAGCCTCCACCGTGAACCTGTCATCCATGGGGGCCGTCGTAGCCGCGGCCGCAGGCGTAAAAGTCGTCAAGCACGGCAATCGTGCGGCCTCATCCAAGTGCGGCACTGCTGACTGCTTCGAAGCGCTCGGCCTGCCCATGGATTTGACTCCGGAACAAGTGAGCGAAGTCGGCAACGAATGCGGCATCGCATTCGCTTTCGCACGCACCTTCCACCCCGCCATGCGTTTTGTCGGTCCGATTCGCGCCGCGCTCGGCGTGCCATGCGTGTTCAACGTGCTTGGTCCGCTGACCAACCCGGCAAGCCCGAAGCATATGGCCGTCGGCTGCGCTAATCGCAAGATGAGCCCGATCATGGCCGCCGTATATGCGGCGAACGGCCAGATCGGCATGGTCTACACTTCCCATGAGGGCCTTGACGAGATGGCACCGACCGGTCCGGTCTCCATTTGGGAATTCAAGGACGGCAAGGTTACCGAAAACAAATTCGATCCGACCGTCGAACTCGGCCTCGCCAAAGTCACCATCGCAGATCTGAAGGGTGGCGAACCGACGCTCAACGCGCAGCTGGCACGAGACTTCTTCGCAGGCAAGGATGTGTCGTTCCGTACCACCGCGCTGCTGAACGCCGCTTCCGCAATCGTCGCCGACGGTCATTTGGTGCCGGGCGACGCAAGCTTGGCTGACCGGTTCAAAGCCGCCTACGCCATCGCGGAGCAGACCGTCGACTCCGGCAAGGCCACGGCGCTGCTTGACAAGTGGATCGCCACCGCCCAAGCTGCGAAGAAAGCCTGAAAACGCTGACAACGTATGTGTGTGTGAAGGCCCCGGCGTAAATATGAACCGCACCCCGATTGTTGGACTGAAGAAATTCAGATTCGATGATCGGAGGTGCGGTTCTTTCGTATGCGTGAGGATCGAAGGAGACGTTACGACGACGGGTTCCGGCGCGAGGCGCTGGAGCTCATCAAGTCCGGAGCCGGCAAGGACACGCTTGCCAGCAGGCTTGCCATACCGGTGTATACCGCGAGAAACTGGATCAGGCTGTACAGGTCCAACGGCGAGGAGGCGGTCATGGGAGGCGGCGGCAGCAGACGCTACGACTGGGAGACGAAGGTCGCCGCGGCGCGCGACCACGTCGAGAACGGTCTGACCAAGACGGAGGCCATGGCCAGGCACGGGATCGCGAGCATCGCGTCCCTGGAGCGCTGGTGCCGCGACTACCGGTCCGGAGGTCCGGAGGCGCTCAGGCCGAAACCCAAGGGCAGGCCGAAAGGCGCGAAATCCAAACCGAAGCCCGAACCGACGCGCGAGCAGGAGCTCGCCGAACAGGTCGCGTACCTGAAGGCGAAGGTCGCGTACCTGGAAAAACTCCGGGCCCTGCGGGCGTCCAAGTCACGCGGCGCGAGCGAAGCGCCGTCGTCCGACTGCTCGCAGGGCGGGGACACCGGCTCGACCACCTCCTGAGGATAGCCGGGCTGCCGAAATCCACGTACTACCACCACCTGTCGCGCCCGGCGCACGTGTCCAGGCCGGACGTGGAGCCGATGGTACGGGAGATATGGGATGGCAGTACCAGCACCAATGGTGGCGGGACGAGCTCGAACGCCTCGGCATCCGCCAGTCCATGAGCCGCAAGGGCAACTGCCTGGACAACGCGGCGACCGAGCAGGTCTTCGGCCACTTGAAGGACGAGTTCTACCGCGGCCGTGTGCTCGACTCGTTCGAGCGGTTCAAGGCCGAGCTGGACGCGTACATCGTGCATTGGAACACCAGACGACGCCAGATACGACTCGAGGGACGCACCCCGGAGGAGTTCCGGAGCATGTCCCTCGCGGTCTAGGGCTGTATCCTAATTAACAACGTCCAACAAACGGGGCGCAGTTCAATAACCGCCGGGGCCTTCACATAGATGGATGTATTCAGTTTGTCGCCAAAGAATCGTCAGACGCGTGCTCCATCATCGAATTCGTCGGTACGCGTTTCACGATGCCCTTTATGCTGCACGATGAGGCCAGCGGCGCCGACCAGCGCACACAAACCGAAAATCGAACCAAGAATCGAAGCCAACGCCGGAACGAACACGGAAGCGATAATGCCGATGACGCCGGCCACCAGCAATATCCAGAACACCAGTTTTGACAGTTTCACATGGCCGATTTCAGGATTCGGCGGCACGAAGTCGTCACCGTAACGGTCCATGACCCGATCCGTGTCAAGCCAGCTCGAACCAGTGAAATCGCGCGGCCCACGACCATTCGCCGGCGCATCATTGGTGAACGTGCCCTGATCCAAGTCATCGATGGACAGCAAAGCCTCTTTTTCCCGACGTTGCGCATGCTTCTCGAAACGTTTCGCACTACGCGAACGTTCCACGGCCTTCAAATCGTCAGCATGCGAATCCGCAAACTCGGCCCAAGCCGCATCCAAGTCGTCCATTGGAGAGCCGCCACCATGCGACGCGTCATTTGGGCGTTCTTCATCGTCATTGCTATTGTTGAGGTCAGTCATACTTATACTCTAATCGGGCGGACGCCAATCCGCCGGGAGGATTGTGAAGAATGCTCTATTGGTTTTTCGTTAAAGGCTTGGGACCTATCGCCATCCACCGTTTGGGACCGACCGCGCAAGGACTTGAGAACATTCCGCACGAAGGTGGCGCCATTATCGCAGCCAACCATCTTGCCGTCATCGACGATGCGTTGCTGCCGTTGACCTGCCCGCGCATGATTCATTTCATGGGCAAGGCCGAATATTTCGAAGGCAAAGGCATCAAAGGAAAATTCAAGAAATGGTGGTTCACGTCAGTCGGCGTGTTCCCCGTGGACCGTTCCGGCGGTTCCAAATCACTTGGCGCACTGAACCACGCCCGTGAGATCATCGAGGACGGACATCTGTTCGGCATTCACATCGAAGGTACTCGCAGCCCCGATGGACGTCTTTACAAAGGACACACCGGCGCGGCGCGTCTGGCATTCGAAACCGGTTGCCCCATTATTCCGGCCGCCATCATCGGTTCGCGTGAACTGCAGAAGCCAGGACAGGTCATTCCGAACAAAGGCAAGTCCAAGGTGATTTACGGCAAGCCGATTGAAGTCGAGAAGAAATCCGCCGACCAGATTACCTACGATGATTTGCGTTCGCTTACCGACCGCGTGACCCGTGAGATCCAGAAGATGAGCGGACAGGAATACGTCGACGAATACGCGCAGAAGGTCAAGGCCGAGCTCAAAGCCCAGCAGGAGGCCGAAGCGCAGGCACAAGCCGAATCCGCTGCCAAGAAGGCATAAGTTTTCAGCGAGGTTCATTCCAAACCAATCAGGGGTGTCTGTTCCGAAGAATGTTTTCGGAACAGACACCCCTGATTGGTTTGGAATCAGGATAATCAGTCGAACAGCGACGAATACATTTTCAAGGTGACGGTATTCGGCGTGCCATCCTCCTGACGCAGTCGCACCTCGGTGCCTCCTACCGGATCCTGCGAAGCGACCTTCTTGTCTTGACTGGAGTCAAGTGTCAGTTGCGAGCTGATCTTCACACTGAATCCCAGCTTCTCCAATGCGGCTTTGGCAGCGGCGGCTTTCTGTCCGACATAATTCGGCAGCGTTACGGTTTCCGGTCCCTTCGACACCACCGCATTGACGCTATCGCCCCAGTGCAACTCGTCTCCGGTCTTCGCGGAAGCGGAAATCACCTGTCCTTGCGGAATCTTGTCATCGAATTGCTCGGTCCAGTTGACGGTGAGCTTGAGCGCATCAAGCGTCTGCTGCGCCTCATCCTTCGATTTGCCCACGACGTCCGGCATGGTAACCGGTTTCGGTCCTTGGGACAGCGTGACGGTAATCTTCGCGTTATGGGGCAGAGTCGCGCCGGGATCCACGCTTAAATCAAGCAACGCGCCCTGAGGTACGTCCATGGAATACGCGTCATCATTGGCCGGAGTCTGTTCGATGTTGTCGAAGCCGGCACGCTTCAACGCGTTGATCGGATCCTTGCCGTTCGCACTGGTGGCATCGAGAATGTCTGTGGGAACAGTGCCCTGCTTAATACCCTTGGACACTACCACCTTGACCTTCTGATGATGACGTTTGCTCACATGCGAACCGACATTCTCCGGGTCGGTGGAGATGACATTGCCAGCCTTGACGGAATCACTGAACGCCTCGGTCTCTTCGTACTCGATGTTGGAGAATTTCAGCAGTTCCTCATAGGCGTTCCATTTGATGTTGGAAATACGGCAGGGCTCCGAATCGGAACATGTGAGATCTGCCGGCTGAGGCATGGTCCAGTAGCTGCCCGGTCCTCGGAAATACCACCAGGCATAGCCTCCACCGCCTGCGCAGGCAAGCACGATGGCTGCTACGACGGCGATGATGACAGGTGCACGCTTGCCACTGCGTTTCGGCTGTCCACCACTGACCGGACCGTTCGAGGGGGAAGCTGGAACGTTGTTGGCGGGGACGTCGTTCTTTTCCAAAGCCAAGCGGGTGGTTGCCTCCGGATCTGCCTGCTGCGCCGGCATGACGGTGGTTTTGTTCGGGTTTTCCGGATTGAACTGTCGTGTACGATCGTCGTTCTGACGCACAGGCGGTGCTGGGGGAGCGGGCGGTAGCGGCATCTGCCGGGTGCCATCGCCGGGCATGGTGTCGGCGGCATCGTTTGCGGCCGGGGAAACGGCTGACAGACGGTATTGCCAGTCGTCGATGGTGAGGTTCGATTGCAACTGCTGCAATTCGTCGAATGCCACGGACGCATCCTGGGGACGGTCCTCGACCGCGCGCGCCGTAAGACGGGCGAGGAATGCGGCCACGCCTGCATTGATGCCCGGACAAGCGGTCGTGATATCCGGCACATCCTCATGCACGTGCTTGAACACCAGCGTCACCGGATTGTCCGCGGTGAACGGCACCTTGCCGGCCAGCATCTCCCAAGCCATGATGCCTACGGAATACAGGTCTCCCTGCGGCGTTGCCTGATTGTGCTGAATCATTTCTGGCGCCAGATAGGCGGCCGTGCCCAGCAGCATGCCGGTGGAGGACAGCGTGGCCTGCGACACCGCCTTGGCCAGGCCGAAATCGGTGATCTGCACATGTCCTCGGTCATTGAGCAGAATATTCTCCGGTTTGATATCGCGGTGCACCACGCCTGCGCGATGCGCCGAAGCCAAGCCGTCCAACGTCTCACCGACTATGCGTAGCGTCTCACGAACGCTGAACGTGACTTGCTGGTTCATTTCGTACCGCAGGTTCACGCCATGCACGTACTCCATGACAAGAAAATCCAGTCCATCGAACTCACCGGTGTCATACACCTGCACGATATGGGGATTGGCTATTGCTGCTGCGGAACGGGCCTCGCGATGGAAACGTTCCACGAACTGGTCGCGTTGTGGGCCCTGTGCCAGCTGCGTGTGCATGATCTTAATGGCGACGGTACGTCCCAGACGCTCGTCAACAGCTTGATACACCGTGGCCATGCCGCCATCGGCGATTCTGCTGACGACTCGGTACCGGCCTTCGATGACCTGGCCTTCGGGGGCATGCTGGGCTTCACTCATGGCTAATCGGTACGATTCCTTCTTCAAAAAACGTTTCGCGACAAAGATGTGTTCACTTGTAGTCTACAAGGAATGGTTTGCGGAAGATGCGATGAACACGGGTCTTTCACAGTGCGGTGGCATCAGCCCTGTTCCCGCACAATCGGTACGAAACGTGCGCATGCTTCGGTAAGCGTGTCTTTGCGATCCTGCGATAGTTCAAGCGTCTCGATGGCGGCCTTCGACTCGAGCCACAGACCGGCGATCCGTTCCTTGGAACGTGCGATGGCACCAGTGGACTCGAACAATGCGATGGCACGCCTAACATGTGCCTCGTCACGTGATTCGGCTTCCCACATGTCGATGAGTTCACGTCGTTCGACATCGCCGGCAGCCTCAATCGCATCGGCCAGCAACACCGTGCGTTTGCCTTCACGGATATCACCGCCCACCGGTTTGCCGGTATTGCGGCTCGACCCGATGACGTCCAGAAGATCATCCGCGAGCTGGAATGCCAAACCAAGAGGCAATCCAATCGCCAGTGCGAGCCTGCGCGCGTCCGCAGGGGCGAGGCCGGCGGCAAGCATACCGAATTCCAAAGGTGCGATAGTGGTATAACTGGCGGTCTTCCAACGGAAGACATTCAAAGAGGCCGACGCCAGCTCTTCAGGATCGTCTAACGTATTGAGTTCCACGGCCAAATCGAGTACTTGGCCGATTTCCACTTCACGGTGCATATTCAGGAAGGCCGACACCACGGAAGACCCGGAGCCAAGCCGGCAAGCCGCTTTATTGGCGATATCCACGCTCGCGGTGGCCAGCATATCACCCAACATGATGCCCAAACCATGGCCGATGGCATCACTATGGGTATCCGTGGCAAGCGCACGATGAGCGGACGGCTTGCCACGGCGCAGATCGGAATCGTCGATGATGTCGTCATGCACCAACGCGCCGGTCTGAAACACTTCGATCGCGCATGCCAGATCCAACACCGCATCCATATCACGTTCCGCCACATCCTGCGGCGCGAACGCACGGAACACATCCAACGTCAGCAACGCCCGCAGACGTTTGCCGCCCTCACTTGACGTGACCGCCTGCTGCGCCACCGCATCAGCGACGGCTTTGCAGGAATTCGCCACCGGATCGTCCGCATGCAGGAACGAAAAATCCCTTACCAGCGAGAGCGTGCGCGTTTCAATCTGTTCCAAATCGGAAGAGCTAGTCATGGGTCAAGGTTATCCACACACATTCGACAAGAGGAAAACATAATGATTGCAGCGGGTGAGACGGTGCCGGACGTTTCGTGACACGCCGAGCTTCACGTTCTCCGACCACAGGGGTGCCGAAACGCCTCATTGCATTGCCGGATGATGCATAGTTCCAACAAAGCGGCCTGCATCAAGCGACCGCTCCGATACGCCAAGGAGGACGAGACATGAAGACGATCGACGAGCCCATGCCGATATGCGAAGCCGAGATGGAACGGCTTGAAGACCAATTGGTGGAGGATTGCAAATCGCTGGGCATGGCGGAGAGCATACGCGATTTCCTGCAGGAGCCATTCTCGGAATGGATGGATGAGCTGGCCGATGAATCGTCGGGAGGTGACGATTCATCGCCAGAATGCAGACTGTCCAGAAACGGTGCGGGAGCACTTGCCATCGCCATGCAGCAGACCATGGCGGTGCGTGACGCGCTGCTGGTCTCCATCATCGTGGATGAACGACGTTCGTCACGTGACTTTCTCATGGGATTCATGGCCAATCCGACACTTCCCGGCAACACGCGTCATCTGGAGGAATCCCTCAACGGATCGTTCCGTGACGCATCAAGAAAACCCGACACGAAACGTTGCGACAACGGCGTCAACATGATGTTCGACATCATCGGGATGGTCCCCGAACGGTATCATGTGCAGCCATTGGCCATCATCAGTTATGTGCTGTGGTGGATGGGCGATGAGCGCGCCATGCTGTGCGCGATGCGTGCGCTCGCGTTGGATGAGAATTGTTCGCTCGCGGCGATCATCTGCTCCGCGGCGCATCGTCATATCGGACCGGCATGGGCCGAAGAGACATAGAGCAACACGCCGAAAGGAAGCGGTACTTGCGCATGGTGAGCTCAACACGCGGGAATAATCGTCCTCGCAAGATGGTTAACTCACATAGTTGACGATTTGCCCTTGCCAGAAGTGGGTCCATATGGTATACGCTTCCGGCGGGATCAATAGGAGGATAAGTTTGGCCACCAAGGAAACGACGGTAAATACGGAACAGACTGATCTGACCGAAAAGACCACCTCCGGAAAAAAGGCCTCCACGCGCAAGCCTGCTGCCAAGAAGAGCGAGTCCTCAAAGACCGCTACGAAGACGTCGCGCAAGACGGCCGCGAAGAAGACCTCCGCCGCCAAGAAAAGCAAGAAAGCGGAAGAAGAAGAGAACCTGATCGAGCAGGACGCTCCTGAAGACGATCCCGTCGAGGATGCCGATCTTGATGATTTCGACGATGACCTTGATGACGTGGACGACGAAGGGGAGGGTGACGACCTCGACGAGGACAATATCGACGAGGATGACGATTCCGAACTGGAAGACGATGACGAAGACAAGCGCAAAAAGCCGGAAGAGCCCAAGGAAAAAGGCGCTTTCGTGGTGCGTGACGATGATGACGACGACAATCTGACGCCGTCCGGCAATCCGAAGCGTCGTGTGATCGCAGCCGGCGCCACCGCAGATCCGGTCAAGGATTACCTGAAGCAGATCGGCCGAGTGAACCTGCTGAACGCCGAACAGGAAGTCGACCTGTCCGAACGCATCGAGGCCGGTCTGTACGCCCAACATCTGCTGGACACGGAATCCGACAAGATGGATTTCAAGCGCCGGCGTGAACTGAAGTGGGCCGCGAACGACGGCAAGCGTGCCAAGGACCATCTGCTGGAAGCCAACCTTCGACTCGTGGTCTCTCTTGCCAAGCGCTATACGGGCCGTGGCATGCTGTTCCTCGATTTGATTCAGGAAGGCAATCTTGGTCTGATTCGTGCCGTAGAGAAGTTCGACTGGAAGAAGGGCTTCAAGTTCTCCACGTACGCCACATGGTGGATTCGCCAGGCCATCACCCGTGCCATGGCTGATCAGGCCCGCACCATTCGTGTGCCTGTGCATATGGTGGAAGTCATCAACAAGCTGTCCCGCGTGCAGCGCCAGATGCTTCAGGACCTCGGCCGCGAACCTACACCGGACGAACTGGCCCGTGAGCTCGACATGCCGGTCGAGAAGGTGCAGGAAGTGCAGAAGTACGGGCGTGAGCCGATTTCCCTGCACACGCCGCTGGGCGAGGATGGCGATTCCGAGTTCGGTGATCTGATCGAAGACACCGACGCCATTGCACCGTCCGATGCCGTCGCCTTCTCGCTGTTGCAGGAGCAGTTCAAGCAGGTGCTTGAAACGCTGTCTCCGCGTGAAGCTGGCGTCATCAAGATGCGCTACGGTTTGGAGGACGGCCAGCCGAAGACGCTGGATGATATCGGACGTGTGTATGGCGTGACGCGCGAACGTATCCGCCAAATCGAATCGAAGACCATGTCCAAGCTGCGCCATCCGTCCCGTTCGCAGACGCTGCGCGACTTCCTGGACCAGTGATAGTAATCAGACGCGAGTAAATGAAGTCGAGAAACCGGCATGAACGCAGGGTTTCTCGACTTCATGTCTTGTAAGGCGACAATTGAAAGGGAACATGGCTAAGGATAATTACGGTGCTGAGAGTCTTACCGTGCTCGAAGGCTTGGATGCGGTGCGCAAACGTCCGGGCATGTACATCGGCACGACCGACAGCCAGGGCCTGATGCACTGCCTGTGGGAGATCATCGACAATGCCGTCGATGAGGCTCTTGCGGGAGCCTGCAACCACATCATCGTGACCTTGCATGACGATGGTTCCGTTGAAGTGGCGGACAATGGCCGAGGCATTCCGGTGGACGTGGAGCCGAAAACCAAGCTCACCGGCGTGGAAGTGGTGCTGACCAAGCTGCATGCCGGCGCCAAATTCGGCAATTCCTCGTATGGCGCTTCCGGCGGTCTGCATGGTGTCGGCTCATCCGTGGTGAACGCATTGAGCTCCCGTCTCGACGTGGAAGTGGATCGTAACGGCAAAACCCACCACATGGCTTTCCATCAGGGCCACCCCGGAGTGTATTCCGACGTTGATCCGGAACACCCGTCTCCCGATTCGCCATTCAAGAAGACGCGCAAGAATCGTCCCACCGAACTTGAGATCATCGGCAAAGTCAGTCCGAAGACCACGGGTACCCGCATCCGCTATTGGGCGGATCCGGAGATTTTCAACGACACCGCTGAATTCAGCTATGACCAGCTCATCGACCGTGTACGGCAGACCAGTTTCCTGGTGCCAGGGCTGAAAATCACCGTCATCGACGAGAACATTCCCGAAACCGGCGACGAGTTCATTGACGAAATGCTGGAAGTCGATGACAATGTCATCGAACAGGTGACGGAAGAGAACACGTCCGCTGAAACGGATGATATCGGAACCTCTGCCGACATACTGCAGGAGGATTCAGCCGAAGCTGATGAATCAGCCGAATCGCAAGAAAACGATGCTGCCACGCAATCGCAGGAAACCGTTTCCCAACCCGTGCAGCCGAAATATCCGCATGCGCGCGTCGAAGAATTCTGCCATACCGGAGGCGTGAAGGATTTCGTCGACTTCCTGTCCAAAGGCGAAGCGGTCTCCGATATTTGGCGCATCGCCGGTGAGGACACGTATGTTGAAGAAACGCAGGCGGTCGGAGACGATGGTGAACTGCATGCGCAGAAGGTGACGCGTGATTGCGCAGTCGATATCGCCATGCGATGGACCAACGGCTACGACACCACCATGCGCAGCTTCGTCAACGTGGTGGAGACGCCCGGCGGCGGCATGCACGTGGACGGCTTCCTCCAAGGCATCACCAAGCAGGTGCGCAAGGCCATCGAGGACAACGCGCGCAAACTCAAGGTGAATCTCAAGGATTCCCATATGAAGGTGGAACGTGACGACATTCTCGCCGGTCTGGTGGCCGTCGTCACCGTCCGCATCGCCGAACCGCAGTTCCAAGGCCAGACCAAGGACGTGCTCGGCACCGCGCAAGTCAAGCCGATCGTCTCCAGAATGACCGATAAGCAGTTCGGTGAGATGATTACCGGCTCCAAACGCGGTTACAAGGAACAGTCCGGCCGCGTGCTGGAGAAAATCGTCGGCGAAATGCATGCCCGCGTGCAGGCGCGCAAGACCAAGGAAGTCACACGCCGTAAGAACGCGCTTGAATCCGCGTCCATGCCGCCGAAACTGTCCGACTGCCAGCCCGGCAATGACGATGTGGCCGAACTGTTCATCGTCGAGGGTGATTCCGCATTGGGCACAGCCAAGGCCGCCCGTAATTCCGGTTTCCAAGCGTTGCTGCCGATTCGAGGCAAAATCCTCAACGTGCAGAAGGCATCGCTCGCGCAGATGCTGTCCAACAAGGAATGCGCAGCCATCATCCAGGTGGTCGGCGCAGGATCCGGCGCAAGCTTCGACATCGAACAGGCCCGATACAACAAGATCATCATGATGACCGATGCCGATGTCGACGGCGCGCACATCCGCATCCTGCTGCTGACGCTGTTCTACCGGTACATGCGGCCGCTTATCGAATACGGTCATGTGTATGCCGCAGTGCCGCCGCTGCATCGTATCGCGTTGACGGGTACGCATAAGGGCGAGTACATCTACACGTATTCCGATGATGAGTTGGCAGGCAAACTCGCCGAGCTTGATAAAAAGCACATCGGCTACAACGAGGACATCCAGCGTTACAAGGGTTTGGGCGAGATGGACGCCGACCAGCTGGCCGATACCACCATGGATCCGCGCACCCGCATGCTGCGCCGTATCCGCATGGAGGACGCCGAACAGGCCAGCCACATCTTCAGCCTGCTCATGGGTGATGACGTGCCGCCGCGCAAGGCGTTCATCGTGGAGAACGCCGACGATTTCGACCGTTCCAAGATCGACACCTGATATTGCATGGCGATTGCGATTGGCGGGTCTTGCGTTACGGCGGAGACCCGCTTTTCGTGTATGCACGATAATGCAAAAACGTCGGGCGATAGTGCAAGATACAAAATACCGTTTGGTAGGTAACTTTGGATAAAATAGCGGAGTATTTTCGTGATTTTATTGCCGCAAACATAAAACATACAAGGAGCTGACTGTGGCCAATCTGCTGCTCGCCGTGATTTACATCGCCTTCATCAGTCTGGGCCTGCCGGACGCGGTGCTCGGCGCCGCATGGCCGACGATGAGCGGCGACCTGCATGCGCCGATTTCCTGGGCGGGTGGCATTTCCATGACGATTTCCGCTGGCACCATCGTGTCCGCGCTGCTATCAGACCGCATGACCTTGCGGTTCGGTGCAGGCAAGGTCACGGCAGTGTCCGTTGCGTTGACGGCGTTCGCATTGTTCGGCTTCTCCATCTCGCCGAATTACTGGATGCTGCTGCTCTTCGCCATTCCGTACGGCTTGGGCGCGGGTGGCGTCGATGCGGCGCTCAACAACTATGTGGCAATCCACTACGAAAGCCGTCACATGAGCTGGCTGCACGCCATGTGGGGCTTGGGCACTCTGCTTGGCCCGTACATCATGGCAAGCGCATTGGGTGCCGGCCATGGTTGGGCGTGGGGCTACCGGACCATCTCCATTCTGCAGGTCGTGCTCACCGCGGTGCTGGTGCTGAGCCTGCCGTTGTGGAAGGCGCGTAAGACCGTCGAACCGCAGCGGACGAGTGAAACCTCTTCCGTGCAATCCGCGCAGTCCGAGCAATCGGAAGGGGAAACAGCTGACCGGCGCAAGCCGCTTGGTATTCGCGGTGTGCTCGCCATCCGTGGCGCCCGCGAGGTCCTCGTGATGTTCTTCTGCTATTCCGCGCTCGAATCGACCGCCATGTTGTGGGCCAGCAGCTATATGGCGCTTGGCAAGGGCATCGACAAGACCACGGCGGCCATGTGGGGAAGCCTGTTTTGCATCGGCATCACCGTCGGACGTCTCGCCAGCGGTTTCCTGACCATGAAACTGAACGATCCGGCCATGATTCGTCTTGGCCAGGCGTTGGTGCTGACCGGCATCGTCATCATGCTCCTGCCGTTGCCGCACAATATCGGCACCATCGCGGGACTAATGGTCATCGGTTTGGGCTGCGCGCCGATCTATCCGTGCGTCATCCATTCCACTCCTGCTTATTTCGGCGAGGACAAATCGCAGGCCATCGTCGGCATGCAGATGGCTTGCGCCTATGTGGGATCGATGTGCATGCCGCCGCTGTTCGGGCTGATCGCGCAACATGTTTCGGTCAACCTGTTCCCGTTCTATCTGGTGGTGTTCCTGGCGCTGATGGTCGCCATGCATGAGACTTTGCGCCGCAAGTGCGGCGACCGTGCGGCCGCCTGACGACGCCATATGTGAGACGCTCGAATGTGTCAGCCGGGCGGTGTGCTCGAATGAGCCGACGACGGTGGATGACGAGCTTTCCGCCGGTTGTGGATGATGTCTGAAGGCGATGCCATAATCGAACGTATGTACGAATGCATGGACTTGTTCTCGGAGGCTACCAATGCCTGGTTCAAGCATGCGTTCAATGCTCCGACGGAGGCGCAACGTTTAGCATGGCCGGCCATCCGCTCCGGCGAGAACGTGTTGGTGGTGGCGCCCACCGGCTCCGGCAAGACATTGTGCGCCTTCCTTTCCGCAATCGACCGTCTGATGACGAAGGAGGGCGATGACTTATTGCGGACGTCCGGCGGTGGGGACGGCACGGCTGAATCCGATTGCAATGCCAAGAAACGTAAACCCGTCCGCGGCGTCAAGGTCCTGTATATTTCGCCATTGAAGGCTCTGGGCGTGGATGTGGCCAAGAACCTCCAAGCGCCATTGGCTGGCATCGCCGGACAGTGCGAGGCGATGGGATTGCCATCGCCGAAAGTCAGCGTGGGCATACGAAGCGGCGACACCACGCCGCAGGAACGGCGCAGAATCGTCAGCCATCCGCCGGATATCCTCGTAACCACGCCAGAATCGCTGTTCCTGCTGCTCACCTCCAAGGCGCGACGGATACTTTCCGCCGTTGATACCGTTATCGTGGATGAAGTGCACGCCATCGCGGGCTCCAAACGTGGCGCGCACCTGGCGCTGAGCTTGGAACGATTGGAAAGCCTTGCCGGCCGGTCCGTCCAACGCATCGGGCTTTCCGCCACTGTGGAACCGCCGGCCGAAGCCGCACGTTTCCTTGGCGGCATACGGCCGGTACGCGTCATCAGACCCGAATCGCACCCCGACATGGATCTGAAAGTGGTGGAACCGCTTTCGGCCATGCGCGATCCCGTCTCCGACGACGCAGGGCGGAGGGCAGGCGCCGTGAAACTTCCGAACCGCCATACCACGCATATCTCCGGGGTGAGTCCTGCCATGGAGGCATTGGCGGAACGTAAAGGACTGACTTCGGGCGGGGGAAACGAACATACCTCACGGGTTTCGACCGGAGGTTCGGTATGGCCGGCCATCGAACGCAGCGTGCTTGACGAAGTGCTGAAACACCACACCACCCTCGTGTTCGTCAACTCCCGTGGCCTTGCGGAAAAACTCACCGCACGGCTCAACGACCTGTATGCGCAATTGCGCACATCCCGGAAAACTGGGTCTGAAACCGCCGTCAAAGCGGACGCAGGGCGGGATGCGCTGTCCGACCGTAGGCTTGGCCGAACGGACTTGAGTGTGTCGGACAACGCATCCCAGCCGGAGTCCACAGCCAGTGATTCCACCCAGCCGTATCCGGATCTGGGCTCCCCGGAAGGCCGTGAAGGCTTCGCCAAACACTACGATTCCGTGGTCGGATCCACCACCATGCTGGTCTCCTCGCATGCGGACGCCGACGCGATCGCCATGGCGCATCATGGTTCCGTTTCCAAAGACCGGCGCAAACAGATCGAAGAGCAGCTCAAACGCGGCCAATTGCGTTGCGTGGTCGCCACATCGAGCCTTGAACTCGGCATCGACATGGGTTCAGTGGATCTGGTTATCCAGATCGCACCGCCATTGTCCGTGTCCTCGGGATTGCAGCGGGTGGGGCGCGCCGACCACAAGGTCGGGGGAGTCTCGCATGCACTGTTCTACCCGATTACACGAGAGCAAATCATCGGCACGGCCGCAGGCATCGAATGCATGCGCTCCGGAGACATCGAAACACTGACCATTCCATGCACCCCCTTGGACGTGCTTGCCCAGCAAACCGTCGCCGCCGCGGCGATGGATGATCTGAAACCAGACGACTGGTACGTGACCGTGCGCAAGGCCGCGCCATTCGAAGATCTCGACAGAACCATGTTCGATGCTGTGATGGGCATGATGACCGGTGCCTACAACGGCGAGGATTTCTCCGCCTTCCGACCTCCATTGCAATACAACGAAGAGGCGGGTCTCATCTCCGCGCGCCCTGGCGCTCAACGACTGGCCGTGACCAGCGGAGGCACCATACCCGACCGAGGAACCTACACCGTGGTGCTTCCCGAAGAAGGCTCCGGACCGGGCCCACGCAAAGTGGGGGAGCTGGATGAGGAAATGGTGTACGAATCCCGGGTCGGAGACGTCATCACCCTCGGCACATCGACCTGGCAGATCCAGGAAATCACCCGGGACCGTGTGGTGGTGGTTCCTGCTCCAGGACGTACCGCCCGACTGCCGTTCTGGCATGGCGAAGGCGACGGGCGGGACGCGGCATTCGGACGGTCCCAAGGCCGATTCGTACGCGATATGGCGCAAGGACTACGCGCGGAAGTCTCGGACGGCATCGCAGGAGACAAGACCAGCCGATTCGACACGACAACAATCGCACGTCTACGTCGTGACGGATTGGATGACAACGCCATCGGCAATCTTGCCGACCTGCTTGCCGAACAGCGCGCCGCCACGGGAACGATTCCCAACGACCGTGAGCTGGTCGTCGAACGCTGCCAGGATGAAGAAGGCGATTGGCGTGTGATCGTCCACTCGCCATACGGCAGACGCGTGCACGAACCATGGGCCATGGCCATCACCACACGTATCAAACAACGATACGGGTTCGATGGGCAGGTATACGCGGCCGACGACGGCATCATCATCCGCCTCCCGGACGGCGACGGCAACCTGCCGATCCGCGAGCTGCTGCTGTTCGACACGGAAGAGCTGCAACGCATCATCGGAACACAAGTCGGCGAAAGCGTGCTGTATGCCGCACGATTCCGAGAATGCGCGGCGCGATCGCTGTTCCTGCCACGCGCCAACCCCGGCAGACGTGTCCCCTTATGGCAGCAGCGGCTGCGCGCGGCGCAACTGCTCAACGCCGCCCGAACTCGGAAGAACTTCCCGTTGCTGTTGGAAACCGCACGCGAATGCCTACAGGACGTGTACGATCTGCCCGCGCTGAAACATGTGATGTCCGGATTACGCTCCGGCGTCATCTCTTTGAGCGAGACCGTCACGGAAACGCCGTCGCCGTTCGCGGAAAACATGCTGTTCGGATACGTGGGCGCGGTCATGTACCAATACGACGTGCCGCAAGCCGAACGCAGTACGCAACTGCTGTCCATGGACCCGGAAGTGCTGGAACGTCTTCTGGGAGCCACGGACATGGCTTCGCTGTTGGATGCCGACGTCATCGCGCAGGTTGGGAAGGAGCTTGCCGGACGGACGTTCTGGAACGATTTGGACGAGACCGACATTGCCGGCCGTGTGGCGCGATATGTCAAAACGCATGGCCCATTCACCGCGGATCAGATGATCGCCGAACTGGGATTGGACGCTGTCCAAGGCGTACGCATGTTGGATGAATTACATGCCAAAGGCGAACTGCTGAAAGGCCATTTCGTCGATGATGCGGCCGGAGCGGACGCCAATGGTTCCGATGATTCAGCATCGGAACGGTCACCTCGGCAAACGCCCCAGCAATGGCTCCACAAAGACGTGTTTCGGCGTATCCGCGCGCTTTCGCTTGCCAAGGCACGCAAAGCCATCAAGCCGGTGGAACCGGCCGTCTATCAGGCGTTCCTGTTGGACAGACAAGGTGTCGGACCTGTGGGTGGCGCCCGATATGAAGGCGTCGACGGGCTGATGCGTGTGATTGAACAGCTTGAAGGCATATACCTCAACGCCTCCGTTTGGGAATCCTCGGTCTTCCCCGCACGCGTTCGCGACTACCAACCGAGTATGTTGGACGAACTGCTCGCATCCGGAGACGTGGTATGGGTCGGCTCCAAAATCAATGGTTCCAACGCCAAGGAAGCCGGCGGCATCGCATTCCATCCAGCTGATTCACGGCTGCTGGTGAAACCCGGCGAACAATCGCAGAACAATGCCTATAGTGCCGGAACCATGACCGTGCCGGAGACGATACTTGCCGCATTATCGAATGGGGGAGCCTTCCATGCGCGGCAGCTTTCCACAGCCGCCAAAGTCATCTGGCAGGAACATGCGGAAGTCAACGTGAATCCTGAAACAGGGGAAATCATCCTTCCCGCATGGGGCGAAAGCCAGTTCGAGGAAGCCTTGTGGTCCTTGGTATGGCAAGGCAAAGTGACGAACAGTTCATTCGCTCCCGTTCGGGCCTTGACTCAAGGCACGGTTTCAGTGCGCGCGCCACGCACTGCCGCACGCAGACGCGTACGGATCCACGCCTCGACACCGGCGACGCTCGGTGGATTATGGTCCGCGGTCGACTCGTCCCGGACCAGTCCAATGGCGATACCGGATCAAGCGGACGATACCGCCGGCAAACCAACAGCCGGCATCGAGGAATACGACATCGCATTGATCGAATCGCTGCTCGACCGATATGGCGTGATCGCCGCTCCGCTAATCGACAAGGAGCAGGTCGCAGGCGGATTCTCCGGACTATACCCGGTACTCAAACGTATGGAGGAACACGGCAATCTGGTCAGAGGCATGTTCGTCAAAGGATTCGGAGCGGTCCAATTCGCCGGACGTGACACAGTGGACGCCTTGCGCGGCGACGACGAGGCGCGCAGCCAATCCTGCGTGGCGCTCGACGTGACCGACCCGGCCAACCTGACAGGCTCCGCGATCACATGGCCCGAACAACACCATATGAAACCGGCGCGCAGAGCGGAATCGGTCATCGTGCTCGACCACGGCATGCCGGTGCTGTTCGCCGTGCCGAAAAGCCACAGAATCGTCAGCTTCACCGATGACGAGCGAATATTGCAGCCGGCATGTACGGAACTTGCCTATGCATTGCAGCATCAGTCCAAGGGCAGCGTCAGCTTCGCCGAAATGAACGGTGAATCATTGAAGGAACGCAACGAATACAGACGTTTGCTGCATGCTGCCGGGTTCGTGGACAGCCCACAAGGCATGAAGCTATATGGCTGAACCAAGCCGGAGGCACTTTCACCCAGCCTGCTCATTCAACCTGGCGGCCCAAGTGCGCAAAACGGGAAGGCCCTGAACCGGAAGAAGAACCAGTCCAGAGCCCCGCCAATCGATTTCGCCGAATCAGCCGACCACCGCAATCGGCGCCGACAGATCCGTACCGGAACCATCGCGTCGCATATCAGGCTTCGGCAATTCCACAGGAGCGCCGCTTTGCGTGGAAGCATGCAACGGATACGCGCCCACGAACGCGAGAATCAACGTATCCTGCCCCTTGAGGAATCGCTGCGAACGCACGCCACCCGTACCACGGCCCTTCGTCGGATACATCTCCAACGGCGTGACCTTCGCGGCACCGTTTTCAGTGCCAGGCAACGCTTCGGAATCGCCGGCAACCGTCAACACCACGGCTCCGGAAGCAGAGAACAGTCCATTCTCGCCTTCTTCGTAATTCCATGTCACCTTGCCGTCAGGCACCACCGCGAACGCGGCCACCGAACACCCCTCAGCCAGACGAATGCCCGCCATGCCGCCAGCGGTACGGCCCTGCGGACGCACATTCTTCGCTTCGAACGTCAACAACGAGGAATCGGTGGACACAAACACCAGACGATCCTCATCACGGGCTTCGGCAGCGGCAAGCACTTCGTCATCATCCTTCAAATCGATGACGCTCCACGAATCCATTGTGGTCGGAGATTCACGGTTCCAACGCTTGACCACGCCGTTGCGGGTGCCCAACGCCAAAGGAACAAGCTGACCGCCGTCATCCGTGGACGGCATATCAATCGCAGCAATCACCCGTTCGCCGCGGATCGGATCGGTGTTCTCCGTCATGCCCAGCAGTTCCTCGGCCTTCACACCACCCGTGACACTGAGCGGCCCATCCGCGGAAACCTTCGGCAATTCGACCACATGGGCCAGCACCAGACGACCCGCTGAAGTAACCAAGCCGTATGAGGAACGTGTGGACGTGCGGAACATCGAAACGATCTGATCATCCTTGGCGCGTCCGTCGGAAGCCGAACGATTCTCCCAACGTTCCACCGCATCCTCGGAAGTGCGTGCGATCAGGCCCGTGGCGGACAGCATCACCGCGCACGGCTCGTCATCAATCTGCAGAGCCGATGCGGTGGCATTCTCATCGCCGGCCTTCTTTGCGGCCTTTGCGGCTGCGGCGACATCGGCTGCTGCGGAGGATACGGTCGCGGCGGCGCGCGCGGCAGCCATCGCGTTTGCAGAGACGCCATCATCGCCATGCGCCACAACAGGCGTCAAATTGCCTTCCTCATCCTCATCCAGCAGCACCGTGCGCCGGGGAGTGCCGTATTTGGCCACGGCGTCATCCATTTCGTCAATGACCACGCCGTCAAGCGCCTCATCGGAAGCAAGAATGCATTCAAGCTCTTCGATACGCCGCTTCAGGTCGTCGCGTTCCGCCTCAAGCTCGATACGACTCATCTTGGTCAGACGGCGCAGCCGCAAGTCAAGAATGTACTGTGCCTGAATCTCATCCAGATCGAATACGGCGATAAGCTTTGTTTTCGCGGCCTCGGCATCATCAGAAGAGCGAATCACCTGAATGACTTCATCGATGTCCACCATGGCGAGCAGCAAGCCCTCCACCAAGTGCAGCCGCTCAAGCGCCTTCTTCCTGCGGAATTCACTGCGTCGGCGGATCACCACACGACGATGGTCCACCCACACCTGAAGCATTTCCTTCAATCCCATGGTGTGCGGACGGCCATTGACCAACGCCACATTGTTGATGGTGAAATTGTCCTGCAACGGCGTGTGTTTGAACAGCTGCGCCAGCACCGCGTTCGGATCGAACCCGGTTTTGATTTCGATGACGAGGCGCGTGCCGTTATGCCGGTCAGTCAGATCGATGGCACCGGAAATGCCGTCCAGCTTACGGTTCTTCACACCTTCGGAAATACGTTCCAACACACGTTCCGGACCCACCATGAACGGCAGTTCCGTCACGACGATGGCCTTTTTGCGAGCCGTCACGTTTTCGATATGCGTCACGGAACGCGTGGTCAACGCGCCACGACCCGTCTCGTACGCCTCGCGGATGCCCTTGCGGCCCACAATCACGCCGCCGCCCGGCCAATCCGGACCCGGCACGTAGCGCATCAACTCCTCTAACGTCGCGTCGGGATGGCGCATAAGATGCTTGGCCGCAGCCACCACCTCGCCAAGATTGTGCGTGGCCATATTCGTGGCCATGCCGACGGCAATGCCGGAACCACCATTGACCAGCAGGTTCGGAATCGCGGCAGGCAGCACAGTCGGCTCCTGAAGCTTGTTATCGTAATTCGGCGTGAAATCGACGGTATTTTCGGCGATATCGGCATTCATGCCCAACGCGGCCGGCGCCATACGAGCCTCGGTATAACGAGAAGCAGCAGGACCGTCATCGAGAGAACCGAAATTGCCGTGACCGTCCACCAATGGCAGCCGCATCGCGAACGGCTGCGCCAAACGTACCATCGCCTCGTAAATCGCGGAATCGCCATGCGGATGGAGCTTGCCCATCACTTCGCCAACCACACGCGCCGACTTCATATACGGCCGGTCCGGATTGAGGCTCATCTGACCCATCTGATAGATGATGCGTCGTTGCACCGGCTTGAGACCGTCCCTGGCATCAGGCAGCGCTCGGGCGTAAATCACCGAATACGCGTATTCGAGGAACGACTTGCTCATTTCCTCGTTCAACGGCGTTTCGACGATGTTCTCCTTGACCGTACGCGGGTCAAAGGCTGGTTTTGCCGGTTTGCGGTGCGACACCATGCGGTGGTTCTCCTCACGGAAAGGTTATGGTAATCAACCTAGCAATATTACCAGCTGGTACTGCCGCGGTGCTTGAATGGGAACCATGAGTGTTGAAGTGCCCGAAATCGACCAGCTGCTAGCCATGACCAGTCCGGCACGATATGGCGACGAACTGCCGGATGAGGGCGGCCGCGGCGGTGCTCTCCACCTATCCTCGGTACTTCCCGCCATTTCCAGCGCCATCGGGCATCCGATTCCAACGGCCATCCATGCCGATCCGAAACGACTCCAAGAGGCACTTGGCCTGCCGGACGCGCGTTCGGCAGTCGTGGTCCTGGTGGACGGTCTCGGATATTGGAACATCAATATGAGATTGGGGCATTCACCCTATCTACGGTCGCTGATGGCGGATGGCGTTAACCAGCGGCCAATCGCCACATGCATGCCCAGCACCACCGTGGCCGCAATGTCCACGTTCGGCACCGGCACATGCCCCGGATTAACCGGCATGACGGGATATACGCAGCTCAATCCCGACAATGGCGAAATCTGCCAGCTCATCTCTTTCAAAAACGCGCCCGCACCGCTGAAACTGCAACAGCAGCCGACCATATTCGAACGATTGGCGGAACAGGACGTTCGCGTCACCAGTTCGGGACTGCCGAAATTCGCGTTCTCCGCGTTGACTCAGGCGGCGTTACGTGGCAGCGACTACATCTCCAATGACGATCCACGCCGACGTATCATGACCGCGGCGAAAGCGGCGAACACGCCCGGACTGACATACGTGTACCTGCGCGACGCGGACAAGATCGGACACAATTACGGCTGGGACTCCGACAAGTGGATCGGCACATATGAGCGTATCGACGCCCAGTTGTCTTTGCTGCGTCGAAGTGTGCCGAAGAACACGCTGATCGTCATCGTGGCGGATCATGGCATGATAACCGCCGACCCGGAAGCCTGCATCGACATAGCGTCCGAACCCCAGCTGATGTGGGGCGTCGCGAATGTCGGCGGCGAACCACGCTGTGTCATGCTTTATGGCGAGGATGGCGAGAATCCGGAGGACATCGCCGCTCGTTGGCGTGACGTGCTGGGGGAGCGCGCCCAGGTGCGCACCCGCCGGCAGGCAATCGAGGAAGGCGTCTACGGACCAGTCGATGAACGCGTCAAGTCGATGATCGGCGATGTGGTCGTCTCCGCTGCGGGCTCTACCACCATTGTCGATTCCCGCACACAGGCGGAGAAGGCGATGCATCTGCCCAGCGTGCACGGGTCGCTGACCTACATGGAATCTGATATTCCATGCCTGATTGACGTGGCTTGATCGAATGATCCGAACGTCTGAACGGATGTTGCCGTGGGATGTTAGGGAACGTTAATCAGTCACCGAACAGAATTTCATCCCAACTCGGCACTGCGGAGCGTCCTGCACGGCGCTTCGATTTGGTGGTGCTCTGACTATGAGGATCGGATGATGCCGTCTTGGACTTATCGGACTGCTGCTCGCCGGCGGATTGCGTGTTTTGCGAGTTTTGGGCAGGTTCCGTCGTTGAAGGGGCGGGGGACTGCGTCGTCGCGATTTCCGGACGGTTCGGCAGCGGAACGGTCGCCGATGACTGAGTCTCAACGGTGGTCTTGATATTCGTGGCTTGTGGTGCAACCGGTTCCGGAGCATTCCAAGCGGACACCGTCTGTTCGATACGTGCGGAACGTGCGGAATCGCCCGGCAAATTCAATGATGCGAGAAAATTCTGGTCGACCTGCTTCTCGGCGTGTCCTTCCGTAGGCGTGTCTTGCTCGCCGATGAGCTTGCGTGCCGTTGCGTTCAGACAGTTGACCGCGTTGTCATGCATGTTCCAAGACCATTCCGCACGGGCGGCATGACCTGCGGAATCGAACTCCGCGGTAATCTTCCACGGTTCCAAACCGCGTCTGGTGGCCTTCCACCGCACATCCTCCAACCGTACGTGGGCTGCGGCGAAAGTGCGTTCGATCAGTTCGGAAAGCGTGCGCACACGGCTTTCCTTCGGCGCGGGAACCGCCAGGAACTGTTCGATCGCATATTGCTTTTCGGTTTCCACCGCCGCCGAGAAACGCCGAACAAGCGCTTCGCTCAACGAATATCGCTCCGCCACTCGGGTCGGATTGGCTCCGGCTCGAATCAAGGATTGGATTTGGGAGATCGGCAGCGTGGAAGGCGCTTGCTGCTGACGCTCCTCTTGGGTTTCGGTGCGAATCTGTTTTGCCTCCAAAATGGCTCTTTCAAGCGCTTCATCGACCTTGACGGCGAATTTGCCGGCACCTGAAACAAAGACGAGCTCACCGGTTTCACTCACATGATCGAACCGTGCATCTTCGAGCGCATTCTCAGGCACAACACACCACTTTCCCTTAGATTTTTCTATTAATTCTATTGTGCCCCACGTGTCGGATTTTACGAGTATTTCAATTCGTGTATCCTAGCGGGGGAAAAGTCATGTATTCTATGGCGCATAAGCACCATAGATGACGAAAGGAATCTCGATGGCACAGGATTATGATTCCCCGCGCAACAAAGACGAGGACGAGGAGTCGCTCCAGGCTTTGAGCAAGGGTTCTCAGAACAATTCCAACGATATGGACGATGACGAGAACGCCATTGCCGAAGACTACGAGCTGCCGGGCGCCGATTTGAGCAATGAGGACGCTTCGGTGACCGTCATTCCGATGCAGGGCGACGAGTTCATCTGCTCCGAATGCTTCCTGGTGAAGCATCGCAGCCAGCTTGCCTACACTACCGACGACGGACAGCCGGTATGCAAGGAGTGTGCGGCCTGATGGCGTTCGACGAGGCATACAACGAGCCGGAAAACGTCGAGGTTCTGGTAAAGTCGCTGGATCCCGGGCAGCCGGCTCAGCTGCATTACGCCCATGCCGGAGATGCCGGTGCCGATCTGCGCACCACCGAAGAAGTGACGTTGAAGCCGTTCCAGCGGGCGCTGGTGCCCACGGGAGTGGCAATCGCATTGCCTGCCGGCTATGTGGCGCTGGTGCATCCGCGTTCGGGACTCGCCGTCAAGCAGGGCGTCACGGTGCTTAACGCGCCGGGAACCATCGACGCTGGGTACCGTGGCGAAATCAAGGTGCCGTTGATCAACCTCGATCCGGAACGCGCCGTGACGTTCCATCCGGGCGACCGCATCGCACAGCTGGTCATCCAACGCTACGTCGAGGCAAAATTCATCGAGGCGCAGACCCTGCCCGGATCCGACCGCGCGGAACGTGGCTTCGGATCAACCGGCGTTGCGTCCTGACGGGACTGCAATACACAAAGACCGAGGATGTATCCGGCCATGCAACACGCGGCCGGATACATCCGTCATATGGTGATGCGCGGGTACTATAGGGTACATTCCAAGCGAGGAGGAGCGAAATGAGCGACATGGATCATGAGGTTCGTTCGGCCAGAATGTTGGGCTGCGAGATCAGCACGAATCCGCTTGACCCGCTTGAACCAATCCTCAAGATGTGCGAATACCACCATCCCGACGAGGACATGAGCATTCTCGCGAGAGCCTACCGGCGCGCCGTCAACCAGCATTCGTCGCAACGGCGTAAATCCGGCGAGCCGTACATCATCCATCCGCTTGCAGTGGCGCAGATCCTCGCCGATCTTGGCATGGGGCCGCTGGTTGTGGCAGCGGGCCTTCTGCACGACACAGTGGAGGACACCGACTACACGCTCGACGAATGCCGCGCCGAATTCGGCGACACGGTGACCGGCCTGGTGGACGGCGTCACGAAGCTTTCCAAAATGGAATACGGCGATTCCGCCCAGGCCGAGACCATCCGCAAAATGGTGGTGGCGATGAGCCGCGACGTGCGCGTGCTGGTGGTCAAGCTCGCCGACCGTGTGCACAACGCCCGTACATGGCGTTACGTCAAGCAGTCGAATGCGCAGAAAAAGGCACGTGAAACGCTGGATGTGTATGCGCCGCTCGCCAACCGTCTTGGCATGAACGCCATCAAAACCGAGTTGGAAGAACTCAGCTTCAAGGTTCTGTATCCGAAGATCTACAACGAGATTGTGGTATTGGTGGCCCGTCGCGCCGGACAACGCGACGTGTACCTGAAGCAGATTCTCGCCGAAATCAATGAGGATCTCGACGAACAGCACATCAAAGCCTATGTGACGGGCCGTCCGAAGGACTACTTCTCCATTTACCAGAAGATGATCGTGCGCGGGCACGATTTCGCCAACATTTATGATTTGGTGGGCGTGCGTATCATCGTCGACACGATTCAGGACTGCTATGCGGCGTTGGGTGCCGTGCATGCGCGGTGGAACCCTGTTCCCGGCCGTTTCAAAGACTATATCGCCATGCCGAAGCTCAACATGTACCAGAGCCTGCACACCACGGTGGTCGGTCCCGGCGGCAAGCCGGTGGAGATTCAGATCCGCACGTGGGACATGCACCGCCGCGCGGAATTCGGCATCGCTGCGCATTGGAAGTACAAGGAGAACGGCCAAGCCGGACGCGCGTTGAGCTCGCCTGACAAGTCCGACCGCAAGCGTGGCGAAAACCAGGAGCTGAGCGAGGCCGACAACCTCAAATGGATTCAGCAACTTGCCGACTGGACGAGCGAAACGCCGGATTCCGACGAATTCCTTGGCTCCCTCAAAGAGGATTTGGGCGCGGCAGAGGTCTACGTGTTCACGCCGAAAGGCAAGATCGTCTCGCTTCCCGCCGAAGCCACTCCGATTGATTTCGCTTATGCGGTGCACACCGAAGTCGGTCACCGTACCATGGGTGCGCGCGTGAACGGACGATTGGTGCCGCTTGATACCAAGCTCGAGAATGGCGATACCGTTGAAATATTGACATCCAAGTCCGAATCCGCAGGTCCGTCGCGTGATTGGCTGAGCTTCGCCAAGAGCCCGAAGGCACGCAACAAGATTCGTCAATGGTTCAGCAAGGAACGCCGTACCGAAGCCGTCGAGGAAGGCCGTGACGAGCTGACGCGCGCCATGCGCAAGCGCAACCTGCCAATCACCACGCTGCTGACTCCGGAAGCATTGGTGGGCGTCGCCGACGAGTTGAACCTTGCCAACGCGGAAGCCGTGTTCGTGGCGATTGGTGATGGCCAGATCTCCACGCAGAACGTCATCTCGCATCTGGTCCGTGACGCGGGCAGCGACGAGGTGGATGAGGAAGTCGAGCAGGAGGCGTTGCCGCTCAAGCAGGTGGAGCGTACCAAGAAGACCACCAGCTCGTTGGGTATCTCCGTCAAGGGCGTGGGGGACATCTGGGTCAAGCTGGCCCGATGCTGCATGCCGGTTCCTGGAGACAAGATCATCGGCTTCATCACCCGCAACCAAGGCGTGTCCGTGCATCGCGTGGACTGCCAGAACATGCTCGAACTGGAGAAACGCCAGCCCGAACGTGTGGTGGATGTGCAGTGGACCAGCACCAAGGGCGTGTTCATGGTCAAGATCCAGGTCGAGGCGCTTGACCGTCCGCATCTGCTGAGCGATGTGACACGCGTGCTGTCCGACCACGGCGTGAACATTATCTCCGGCTCGATTTCCACCGGCACCGACCGCGTGGCCACCAGCCAATTCAGCTTCGAAATGGCCGATCCGCAGCATCTGAACACTCTGCTCGCCGCCGTGCGTAAAATCGAAGGCGTGTTCGACGTGTACCGCATCACCGGCGCGAAGGATTCCGCGGAGCCGCGACTGCGCAAAATGTGATGTTGACGAATCACATAAGCCGGTGATTGCAAGCAAACGCCTCTATAAATAAAATGAAGAAAGCCCCTCAATCGAGGGGCTTCCCTATATTGTACGGCTGTGCGGGAAACGCTTACTTGAGCACTTTCACGGACACGATGCCGACCGGCTCGGTCGGACGGTCCATGCGATCGGTGTTCACGGCTTCGAGCTTGTCGACCACTGCCTTGGAATCGTCATCCGCAACCTCGCCGAAGATGGTGTGGTGGCCGTCGAGCCACGGGGTCGGCACGGTGGTGATGAAGAACTGGGAACCGTTGGTGCCGTGGATCTTGCCGTCCATGCCACGACGCAGGCCGGCGTTCGCCATGGCCAGCAGGTACGGGTGGTCGAACTTCAGATCAGGAACAATTTCATCGTCGAAGTCGTAGCCCGGGCCGCCGGTGCCGTTGCCCAGCGGGCAGCCACCCTGAATCATGAAATCCTTGATGATGCGGTGGAAGGTTAGACCGTTGTAGAACGGCTCATGGGAAGGCTGGCCGGTCATCGGATCGATCCATTCCTTCTCGCCGGTGGCAAGGCCGAGGAAATTGGCCACGGTTTCCGGGGTTTCGTCGTCGAACAGGTTGATTTTGATGTCACCTTCGGAGGTGCGCATGATAATGGTAGTCATGGTCCTAAGTGTCTCATGGGCTTGAGACCGGGTGGGAATGCTGCGGCTCTTGCTATCGTGCGTATGAGCCGCAAGCGCTATGCCAAACTTGCGGCTCATTCTAGATAAAACTAGTCTGGATTTACCAGGCAGATTTGGTTATCTAATTATTGTTATTACTCTTTATGGGCGGATAACCATAATATACGGAATCGTAATGCGGTGAAGAAGTATTGTATTTTAACAACGTGTATGATTCTGCCTCACCAACTTTTGTAATATTTTTTGCTAGACTGGCTGGTGTATTGATGGCCCCAGCGTCAACTTTACTGCTGCTACTGGCAATTGAATTCCAAATTTTTGAAGCGAAAGTAGAACAGTTGGTAAGATAACCCCATTTATCGTTATTTTTAATATTAGTATTTACTGTATTTAAATCAATTTGCCTTAAGGGTAATTGAATGGAAACATTCTGAAGATTAATACCATTGGAATTAAGCTTCGAATCAAGATTGAGCCACAGACCCTTATGTTCTCTACTGACATCTACAGATTCATCCCAAGTGCTTGCTGTTATAGATTTACCATCAGCAACGTTAATCCCAGCAATGTTTACCGTAGAACCAGACAGGTTTGTGATCATAAGCCAAGAATGACCGAGATTCGTGAAACTAGATGATGAGCCAGATCCTGTAGTGGAATAAATCCGCAGTAAAGCTACAGCCTCTGCAGCGCGCGTTTTGTAATTAGCGCCCCGAGAAGGAGATGAGATAATTCTCAGATCTTCGTTATCTGAGGCTTTCTCAAGATCTTCCAGAGAAGCATTAGACGGAAAGCTAGATAGGGTAGGACTCCTATAGGGAGTCTCCATAGATTCTGCTGCCGACGCATTTACTGTCACAGTTCCAGCCAATATTACAGATACTAGAGTAGCGGCAATTTGCTTGAGTTTCTTCATTTATTTCTCCTTTTTATCACGAATAAAATAGTTTCGACGGCACCAGCAGTGATAAGGAAGGGAACTGCTCGTAAAAAATAAAGGTATGAAGGAAAGCTGGACACGTATTCTGGATGTAGGTAGTCAAAAATAAAGCCGCTTACTGTGCGTAGGAGTCCGGCACACACTAGGAGACCTACAAGAATGTGGCAAATTCGGCGCATATTGACTCGATTCTCGAACTGCGGAGGAATGAGTCCTATTGTAGTAGGACTTGCTGGAGAGACCAGGCTCAGTTCAAGGAACAGAAAAAGTGATATGAACTGATTTTTTGTTCCGCATTCCCCTAGCTCGATGGGAGATGATGGGATTATGGCAAAGGGCACTTGATGCGCGGGCGAGTTCAAGGTGAAGGCCATCCGGTTGCTGACGGAATTCAGGGCCTCATATTCGTCGAGGGTGAACGCGATCGGCGCGGCGGCGAGGTATGTGGGGATAGCGCAGGAATGAATCGGGATGCCATTGTGACGGCCGGGACGGTTGCGCGGGACGCGTATCGTTCTGCCCGTTGTCCGACGCGGAGGCGTGCTGCTGGACGAATGCTTTTGGGCGTCACCCATGCTGAACATCATGAAACCACAGGGTGTATTGTTCTTTTCCATGCCGGTCAACGAAGACGCTGAGCGCCGACAGAACGGTGGAGTGTTCCCGGATTATTTTCGGGTGCCTGTAGGTGCCTCGTGGAAAATGAGCGTGACCGACAGGTTTCCCAAGGACAGAAAACCTTGGAATAAAGCCGAAAACAGTCGATCACAGTTATCATGCGAGGTGCGCATGATGATGGTAGTCATGGTCTTAAGTGTCTCATGGGCTTGAGACCGGCCGGTGGGTGCATGAGCTATGCTCCTTGTGGGACCTGCCCGGTTGTGAGGACTACTCTCGGGAGAGACATGATGTTCGGAGCGGTTATTTCCAGTTGAATGTGTAGCTTTGGTCCGGCTGTTCCTCGCCATGGGTGGTGACGGTCGGGATGTTGCCGTGCCAGGTGACGGTGAAGTTGCCCGAGCCTAATGATTTGCCGTCGTTGTGCAGATCCGTTTTGATTTCCGTGACGTTCTCGGAACCGATAACACTGGGATCGGTGTCCCAAGAGACTTTGACCGTGATGCTGCTTGGGCCGAAGAATATGGGCGAGCCGAGTTCGCTGATGGTCACTTCGCAGGTGCCGTCAGCGGATTTCGCATTCACGATGCTGTGGGGCATGTCTATTTGCGTCCATATGAGGGTGCAGCCGCCGG
>ERZ857521.1295-NODE-1295-length-30904-cov-22.119809_pt1 | contig 30904 bp, 27 predicted proteins | sample MGYA00519701_ERZ857521 | MGnify/ENA primary metagenome ERZ857521 (study PRJEB31778, sample SAMEA3449346) | human gut metagenome | biome: human gut; feature: human-associated habitat; material: faeces | place: United Kingdom | collected 2010/2012 ...
ACGATGTCTTTTTCGGGCCCAAGCTAAACAATCCCCTATATTCATCGGGTGAGCCGTTATACCTTATATTATAGAATAGGATATAGACATTTTTATTCTTCTGTTGTGACGATAATCTGCCGGATATGAATTGCGGAGCATCGTTTCATTTTGAAAGATGGATTTTGTCTTACTGGTATCTAGAAGGAAGGCGAAATGAGAAATAAAGAATATGAAGGTATGCCAAAACTCATTTTCTGAAAAGATGAACTGATAATTCGAGCTTCCTAAAAGACTAAAGAAAGGGTCGTATCAAACTCTGTATTGAGTAATGATACGACCCTTTTTGTATTATGGTTACAATCTGCAACTTATGTGAGTAGCCACTTTAGTCTTGCCCCCACGTCTGTTTATAATGGTTTGCAGGCATCTTGCAACCATTCTCTGTCATCGGTGTCAAGAAAGGAAGCCAGTGTGTCGTACACTCTCTGATGATAGGCATTGAGCCATTCGATCTCTTCCGGCAGAAGCATGCCATGGATAATGGGTGATTTGTCAATGGGACAAAGAGTGAGCGCCTCCATTTCGAGGAAAGTGCCAAACTCCGTTGTCTTGTAAGGCCGGATAAGTAAGGTGTTCTCTGTGCGTACACCGAAGCGCCCGGCAAGATAGAATCCCGGTTCGTCGGTCACAGTCATTCCTGCATGTAGTCCGGCAGGCATATATTCCATACGGATTTGGTGAGGACCTTCATGCACATTGAGGTAAGATCCGACTCCGTGTCCTGTACCGTGTAGGAAGTTCATGCCCTCCCGCCACATGGCTTCACGGGCGAGAGCATCGATCTGTGTGCCCGAGGCTCCATCGGGGAATTTGGCAAGTTCGAGCTGTATGTGTCCTTTGAGCACAAGGGTGTAGATGCGTTTCTCTTCATCGGTCGTTGGTCCGAGAGCGATAGTACGGGTGATGTCTGTCGTACCATCCTGGTATTGCGCTCCGCTGTCGAGGAGCAGCAGGCCATGAGGTTCCAGTGGGATGTCTGATTCGGGCGTGGCCTCATAGTGGACGATGGCTCCGTGAGCGGCATAGCCGGCGATCGTGTCAAAGGAAATATCGCGGAAGAGGGGCTGTTGGGAACGCAATTCTGTGAGCTTGCGGTCGATGCTCATCTCTGTCTGTCCTCCGGCTTCTACTGCGGGCTTGAGCCAATGCAGAAATTTCACGAGTGCGATGCCGTCGCGGATCATAGCGGCATGGTAGCCTTTGATTTCGGCCTCATTCTTGACGGCCTGCAGTGCCGGGATAGGCGATGCCTGGCGAATCATTTCCTGCGTCCGTATGCGATGGGCGAGGGTGTAACTGGTTTCATCGGGATCGATGAGGATATTGTAGTCGGGATAGTCAGCGAGTCCTTTGCCCACTTCCTCATAGGGCGCTGTGTCGACGCCCTGTCCTTTCAGGTAGTCGCAGATCTTGTCGTTGAGCTTTTCTGCATGAATATATAATGTAGCCTTAGTGGTGGAAATGAGCAGATAGGCCACGAATACCGGATTGCAATGTACATCAGTACCGCGCAGGTTAAGTGCCCATGCAATGTTGTCGAGGGCAGATACCAGCATGCCGTCGGCATGTTGCAGGCGCAAGGATTGGCGTATGCGTGTCAGTTTGGATGCTGCTGTCTCACCGGCATATTCCAGAGGTTGTATCTCCACGGGATTGTCGGGTATGTCCGGGCGGTTGTTCCAGATTTGGTCGAGGGGATCGAAGTTAGTGCGCACGGTGATGCCTCCTTGCTGACGCAGGTCGGAGATGAGGCTTTCCACACGCGATAAGGAGTTGCACATGCCATCGAGCCCCACCTCGGGACTCTGTTCTTCCTTTAGCTCTTGCCCAAGCCATTCTGCAATGGTTGGCGTGCCGGCGATCTTCAGTTTCATGAGTTGGAAACCTGTGCCGGCCAGCTGTTGCTCAGCCGCAAGGAAATAGCGACTGTCGGTCCATAGGGCTGCTGAATGGAGCGTCACGACAGCCGTGCCTGCCGAGCCGTTGAAACCGGAGATCCATTCGCGCCCTTTCCAGCGGTCGGGTACATATTCTGAGTTGTGAGGATCAGTACTGGGGAAAATAAAGGCAGAGAGATGTTCGCGCCGCATCACCTCACGCAGCGCCTCCACCCGTTGATTGATTGTGTTCATAGTGGTAGTTGTCATTGTTTTGTCGCCCACCTCCCCGACTTCCGTTTGTAAAGACAGAAGCGTGTTTGTTTTTTGCTAGATGGACTTTACAAAGATAGAATAATTAAGATTAAACAACAAAAGAAAAGAATAAAAAATATACGGATGGCTCAAAAATTTGTTACCTTTGCAGGTAGATATAACTCTATAAAACAATTAGTATAGTTATGGCTTATTTAACAACTGACAAACTCGTCATCGTCGGCGCAGCCGGCATGATCGGTTCCAACATGACCCAGACCGCTCTGATGCTGGGTCTTACTCCTAACATCACCCTCTATGATGTATTCTCCGCTGAGGGCGTAGCAGAAGAAATGCGTCAGTCTGGTTTCGATGACGCTAACATCGTTGCTACCACTGATCCCGCAGAGGCTTTCACCGGTGCTAAATACATTATCTCTTCTGGTGGTGCTCCCCGTAAGGAGGGTATGACCCGTGAGGATCTGCTGGTTGGCAACTCGAAGGCTGCTACCGAGCTTGGCGATAATATCAAGAAGTATTGCCCCGATGCTAAGTTCTGTGTTGTGATCTTCAACCCCGCTGACATCACCGGTCTGGTGACTCTCGTACACTCTGGCTTGAAGCCCAACCAGGTAGCTACGCTCGCTGCTCTCGACTCTACTCGTCTGAAGGGTGCGCTTGCTAAGCACTTCGGTGTAAGCCAGGCTGTTGTGAAGAACGCTTATACCTATGGTGGCCATGGTGAGAAGATGGCAGTGTTCGCTTCTCCTACTACTGTTGACGGTGTGAAGCTGACCGACGTGATCGCCGGCAAGGCTACTGTAAATGGCAAGGGCCTGACTCCTGATGAGTGGAAGCAGATGCAGGTAGACGTAACGAAGGGTGGTGCTAAGATCATCGAGCTTCGTCGTCGCAGCTCTTTCCAGAGCCCCGCTTACCTGGCTGTGAAGATGATCGAAGGCGCTATGGGTGGCGAGGAGTTCAACTACCCCGCAGGTGTATATGCTGACACCGCCCGTTACAACCACGTAATGATGGCTATGCCTTCTCGCATCACTTCTGACGGTGTTTACACCAAGCCCGTTATTGGTACTGCAGAGGAGATCGCTGCTCTCGATGCTAGCTACGAGCACCTCCAGGGTATGCGCGATCAGGTGATCGCTCTCGGTGCTCTGCCTAAGGTAGAGGACTGGAACAAGATCAACCCCAACCTCTAATCAGAGATCAAGCTGTCTAAATAGTAAGACCCGGAAGATTGTGAAAATCTTCCGGGTCTTTTTGTTGATGGCAGTGCCCTAATGGCACTGCAAATAAATAGGATTTATGACAAGTGCTCGTCTCGGTTGAGATCGCGCTTGATCACTGTACCGTTGGCTTGATGGGTGGCAAGCACCAGTACTTCGGCCACCTGGACATGTTCAGGAGCGGAGGCGGCATAGAGACAAACATCGGCTATGTCATCGCCGGTCAGAGGCTGGATGCCTTCATACACCTTGTCTGCACGGGCATCGTCGCCGTGGAAGCGGATATTACTGAAGTGTGTTTGCACCAGGCCCGGTTTTACGTTGGTCACACGGACGGCAGTGTCGCTCACGTCAATACGCAGACCGTCACTGATGGCTTTTACAGCCGACTTCGTGGCACAATAGACATTGCCGCCGGCATAAGCGGCATCGCCGGCAACGCTGCCTATATTAATAATATGTCCGTGGTTGCGTGCTACCATGCCCGGGACGATAAGACGGGTCATGGTCAGCAGACCCTTGATGTTTGTATCAATCATCTCGTTCCAGTCATCAAGACAGCCTTCCTGTAATGGCTCCAGACCGCGGGCAAGGCCAGCATTGTTGATCAGTATGTCGATGGCCGTCCATTCTTCAGGCAATCGGTCGATGGCTTCTTTTGCCTCTTCATAGTTGCGCACATCGAAGACCAGGGGAAGTACGTTGACATCTTTCCCTTTTAATTCTTGAGCCAACTGGCTCAGTTTTTCTTCTCTTCTGCCAGTGAGGATAAGATCGTACCCTCCTTGTGCGAATTTTCTGGCGCAGGCTTCGCCGATACCGCTCGTGGCGCCTGTAATCAGACAGATTTTCTTTTTCATGTTTTTTGTTTCTATGATTTTCCAATTTACTCTGTTATGATAGACAAAGATATGAACAATGGTACAAATTTACAAGTACTACTGATGAAAAAACATCTAGTGGATGGGAGATGGCTCTAGATGGGATGATCTGTCGTTGGCTATAGATTAAGGTATGTCGGGTAGATGGAAACTGTCTTTATGAGCGTTTGACGATGTTAGGGTCAATTAAGGTAAGAACAATTGTAATAGAGTGAAAGTGAGGTTGCTGACGGCTTGCAGATCAAAAAAAAAGCAAAATATTTGCACGGATGGAAAAAAGGCCGTAATTTTGCATTTGCTAAATGGACTCATTGTGTCCAAGCGTTAAGTTAAACATTTAAATTTAAAACAAAAAGCAAAATGATCATTGTACCCGTAAAGGATGGTGAGAACATTGAGAGAGCTCTCAAGAAGTTCAAGAGAAAGTTTGAGAAAACAGGTGTTGTTAAGGAGCTTCGTGCCCGTCAGCAGTTTGACAAGCCCTCTGTTCTGAAGCGTCTCAAGATGGAGCATGCCATCTACGTACAGAAGCTGCGCCAAGAGGAGGAGTAAAATTTCCCTCTGAAAATTTGGTAGTTTAAGATAATTTCCGTATTTTCGTGCCATAAAGAATCCTTTCCGGCCATAGTCCTAAAGGGCTCGTCATTGGAAACTAAAGACAAATTGGCACGTATGGACAATATGATAGACCAGTTTCTTGATTGTCTCCGCCACGAGCGCAACCGCTCGGAGAACACAGTGGAGAGCTATTCGGAAGCGTTGCACGCTTTTGAGGCATATTTCAAGGGACTGGATGCTCAACTCTCATGGGCGTCCGTTGATGCCGATGTCATCCGTGACTGGATGGAGAGTCTGATGGAGAAAGGAAACGTGTCGTCAACCGTGTGCGCACGGGTGTCGGCAGTGCGTTCCTTTTTTCGTTTTGCTCTCTCTCGTCATCTTATTACCCGCGATCCTTCCCGTTTGGTGCTGTCGCCTAAGAAATCGCATGCTCTTCCGCAGTTTGTAAAGGAGAGCGAGATGAACAGGCTGCTCGATCAGGTGGAGTGGGGCACGGATTATAAGGATGTGCTGTCGCGTGCCGTTATTATGACCTTCTATGAGACAGGTATTCGCTTGTCGGAATTGACAGGTCTTAATATGGCTGATGTCGATCTGACGGACAATCACCTGAAGGTGACTGGTAAGGGTAGTAAGCAGCGCATTGTTCCGTTTGGACAGGAGTTGCACGATACATTGACCGGTTATCTGACGGAACGTTCGCGGTTGTCGGTCGGGGATGCAGCTTTTTTCCTCTCGGGAAAGGGTAAGCGCTTGAGTAATGCGTGGGTACAGCAGATGGTGCGTAACCATCTGGCACTCGTGACGACGATTAAAAAAAAGTCACCCCACGTGCTTCGTCACAGCTATGCAACGGCGCTGCTCAATCACGATGCCGATATAGAAAGCGTAAAACGGCTGCTTGGACACGAGAGCGTGTCGACCACAGAGATCTATACGCATACCACGTTCGAACAGCTCAAGAGAGTATATAAGCATGCCCATCCTAGGGCATAATCGTTCACAACCTTAAAATATTGGAGGTAATTATGGAGATTAAGATTCAGTCGATTCATTTCGACGCTACCGAAAAATTGCAGGAGTTTATCGAGAAGAAAGTCTCGAAATTAGAAAAATCATTTGAAGAAACACAGAAAGTAGAGGTGCAGCTAAGAGTTGTCAAGCCTGCTACCGCCTTGAATAAGGAGACAAGCTTTACAGTGTCAGTCCCTGGAAGCACGCTTTATGTGACGAAAACGTGTGATACATTCGAGGAAGGAGTCGACCAATGTGTAGACTCTATGAAGGTGCAATTGGCACGTTACAAAGAAAAATTGCGAAATAGATAAAAAAAATCGCCAAAAGTTTTGGTAGTTTCAAAAATAGTCGTACCTTTGCAGCCGTCTTACAACAAGTCCTGCTTCAAGGTCTTAAGACGGCTGAAAGGAATGCCTCTTTAGCTCAGTTGGCCAGAGCACGTGATTTGTAATCTCGGGGTCGTTGGTTCGAATCCGACAAGAGGCTCTCCGAAAGGAGGATCACGGAGAAAGCTCAGAGGAGCTGGAGTGGAGACAAATGTTTAATGCATCGGGTGGTTACCAGAGTGGCCAAATGGGGCAGACTGTAAATCTGCTGGCTCTTGCCTTCGGTGGTTCGAATCCATCACCACCCACTTTTTAGAAAGAGGATTTCAATCTTGCGGAAATAGCTCAGTTGATAGAGCACTAGCCTTCCAAGCTGGGGGTCGCGGGTTTGAGCCCCGTTTTCCGCTCTAAAAACCTTGCTGTAATAGCTCAGTGGTAGAGCACTTCCTTGGTAAGGAAGAGGTCCTGAGTTCAACTCTCAGTTACAGCTCTACTTCTAGGGCAGTGTTTTTTACTAAGCTCTGAAGAAACACAATTTATCTCATAGATAATTTAATTGATTAATATAAAAAAGTAAAGCTATGGCTAAAGAGACGTACGTGCGCACTAAACCGCATGTAAACATTGGTACAATTGGTCACGTTGACCACGGTAAGACTACTCTGACCGCAGCTATCTCTAAGGTGCTGCATGATCGTCTGGGCACAGGTGAGGATGTGAAGTCGTTCGATCAGATCGACAATGCTCCTGAGGAGAAGGAGCGTGGTATCACCATCAACACCGCTCATATCGAGTACGAGACTGAGAAGCGTCACTACGCACACGTAGACTGTCCGGGTCACGCTGACTATGTGAAGAACATGGTAACTGGTGCCGCTCAGATGGATGGTGCTATCCTCGTTGTAGCTGCTACCGATGGTCCTATGCCTCAGACACGTGAGCACGTGCTGCTGGCTCGCCAGGTAAACGTTCCTCGCTTGGTTGTGTTCTTGAACAAGTGCGACGACCCTGAAATTGATGAGGAGATGATCGATCTGGTTAAGATGGACGTTCAGGATCTCGTTACTTCTTACGGATACGAAGAGGATACTCCTATCGTTTGTGGTTCTGCCCTCGGTGCACTGAATGGTGTTGCTAAGTGGGAAGACAGCGTTATGGAGCTGATGAATACTGTTGATGAGTGGATTCAGGAGCCTGTTCGCGAGGTTGATAAGCCCTTCTTGATGCCTGTAGAGGATGTGTTCTCTATCACTGGCCGTGGTACTGTAGCAACTGGTCGTATCGAGACTGGTAAGTGCAAGATCGGTGATGAGGTTCAGCTCCTTGGTCTCGGTGAGGACAAGAAGTCTGTGATCACTGGTGTTGAGATGTTCCGCAAGACTCTGCCCGAGGGCGAGGCTGGTGATAATGTAGGTCTGCTGCTCCGCGGTATCGATAAGGACGAGGTTAAGCGTGGTATGGTAGTTGTGCACCCGGGTGCTATCACTCCTCACGATCACTTCAAGGCATCTATCTACGTGCTGAAGAAGGAAGAGGGTGGCCGTCATACTCCTTTCGGCAACAAGTATCGTCCTCAGTTCTACCTCCGTACTATGGACTGCACCGGTGAGATTAAGCTCCCCGAGGGCGTAGACATGGTAATGCCTGGTGATAACGTTGAGATCGAGGTTACCCTGATCTATAAGGTTGCTATCAACGAGGGTCTGCGTTTCGCTATCCGTGAGGGTGGACGTACCGTTGGTTCTGGCCAGATCACCAAGATCCTTGAGGATGTTGAAGAGCAGGGATAATTAGCTTTCTCTCTTCTTAAGTTTCTAGAATAATATTCTACGAAATATCAGTCTCCGCAACTGCGGTTGCGGAGACTTTCTTACGGGTTTAGCTCAGTTGGTAGAGCACTGGTCTCCAAAACCAGGTGTCGAGAGTTCGAGTCTTTCAACCCGTGCCAAAATAAAGATAATATGTTTAAGAGGATAGTTAATTACTGCAAGACTTGCTACGACGAGCTTGCGCATAAGACCACTTGGCCGTCGCGGGCTGAGCTTACACACAGTGCAATGGTTGTATTATCTGCTTCCCTTGTCATTGCATTGGTTGTGCTCGCCATGGACACGGTGTTCGAGTATGTGATGAAGGTTGTCTATCCAAATTAATCTCAGGGAAATGGCTCAAACAAATAATAGAATGCCAGTTGAGAAACACTGGTATGTGTTGCGTGCTGTGAGTGGCAAGGAGGCTAAGTTAAAGGAATATATCGAGGCCGAGATGAAGCTCAACAAGCTCTTAGAGGAGAATGTCTATCAGATATTGATCCCAATGGAGAAGCATGTTACGCAGCGCAATGGTAAACGAGTAGAGAAAGAAAAGATTTCTCTGCCCGGTTATGTGTTTGTTGAAGCTAAGCTCGTGGGCGATGTGGCATCGACACTTCGTTTCTTGCCTAATTGCCTTGGATTCCTGGGTGGTTTGGACAATCCTGAACCTGTACCCGAATCGGATATCAACCGTATGTTGGGCGCAGCGACAGAGACAGAGATAGAGGGAGATACCTCTGTTCCTTTCTATGTCGGTGACACTGTACGGGTAACCGATGGCTCATTCTCAGGCTTTGAGGGTATCATCGAGGAGGTGAATGCCGAAAAGCGCAAACTGAAAGTGATGGTGAAGATCTTCGGACGTAAGACTCCGTTAGAGCTTGGTTTTATGCAAGTTGAAAAGGCGGTAGAGTAGTTACGGACTCTGTGCGTCTTTTATACATCAATCAAAATTATTTTAAAAAAAAAATGGCTAAAGAAGTTGCTGGATTAATCAAATTACAGATTAAAGGTGGCGCTGCAAATCCTTCACCTCCCGTAGGTCCTGCTCTTGGTTCCAAGGGTATTAATATCATGGGATTCTGCAAGGAGTTCAATGCCCGTACCCAGGATAAGGCCGGCAAGGTATTGCCAGTTGTTATCACTTACTACACCGACAAGTCTTTTAGCTTCATCATCAAGACTCCTCCTGCAGCTGTACAGCTCAAGGAAGCTGCGAAGTTAAAGTCTGGTTCAGGCCAGCCCAACCGTAATAAGGTGGGTAGCGTAACATGGGATCAGATCAAGGCCATTGCAGAGGACAAGATGAACGATCTCAATTGCTTCACAGTTGAGAGCGCAATGAAGCTGATTGCTGGTACCGCTCGTAGTATGGGTATCACTGTAAAAGGGGACTTCCCTGGTAAATAATCGTTTAACACTTCAATTGTAAACAATGAGTAAGCTTACAAAAAATCAAAAGCTGGTCGCTGAGAAGGTTGAAGCAGGGAAGTTGTACACGCTGAAGGAAGCATCCGAACTGGTAAAGGAGATCACCACCACCAAGTTTGACGCCTCTCTCGACATCGACATCCGTCTGGGTGTTGATCCTCGCAAGGCCAATCAGATGGTTCGTGGCGTTGTTTCTCTGCCTAACGGAACAGGCAAGCAGGTACGTGTACTCTGTCTCTGTACTCCTGATCAGGAAGAGGCTGCTAAGGCTGCAGGTGCAGACTATGTTGGCCTTGACGAATATATCGATAAGATCAAAGGCGGTTGGACCGACGTTGATGTTATCATCACTATGCCTTCATGCATGGGTAAGGTAGGTCCTTTGGGCCGTTTCCTCGGTCCTCGTGGCTTGATGCCTAACCCCAAGAGCGGTACTGTAACCATGGATGTGGCAAAGGCCGTGAAGGAAGTGAAGCAAGGTAAGATTGATTTCAAGGTAGATAAGGCTGGTATCGTTCATACTTCCATCGGTAAGGTTTCTATGACCGCTGAGCAGATCTATGGTAATGCCAAGGAATTTATTGCCACTGTCATTAAGTTGAAGCCTGCTGCTGCCAAAGGTACATACATTAAGAGTATCTTTATTTCGAGTACAATGAGTAGGGGTATCAAGATTGATCCTAAATCAGTTGAATAACTCTAAAAGATTGGAAACATGAAGAAAGAAGTAAAAGATACTATCATTGTAGAGCTTGGCGAGAAGCTGAAGCAGTATGCTCATTTCTATCTGGTCGATGTGACCGGTATGAATGCTGAGGCTACTAGTGCGCTTCGTCGCAAGTGCTTTAAGCAGGATGTGAAGATGGTCGTTGTGAAGAACTCTCTTCTCCACAAGGCTTTCGAGGCTTCTGATGTTGATTTCTCTGAACTTTATGGTTCGTTGAAGGGTTCTACTGCTGTGTTGTTCTGCAACGTGGCAAATGTTCCCGCCAAGATCCTGAAGGACAAGGATTACGAGAAGGCTGGTGTTCCTGCCCTGAAAGCTGCTTATGCTGAGGAAGGCATCTTCGTAGGTGCTGATAAGCTTGGTGAGTTGGCAGCCCTGAAGAGCAAGAACGAACTGATCGCAGAGGTTATCGCTCTGTTGCAGTCGCCTGCAAAGAACGTTGTTTCTGCCCTCCAGTCAGGCGCAAGCACTATTCATGGTGTGCTGAAGACTTTAGGCGAGCGTCCTGAGTAAAAAATCATAAAAGTCACAAAACAATTTCAATAACGAATAATTAAAAGTTAGAATAAAATGGCAGATATTAAAGCTATTGCAGAAGAGTTAGTAAATCTTACTGTAAAGGAAGTAAATGAGTTGGCACAGGTCCTGAAGGACGAGTATGGTATTGAGCCTGCTGCTGCAGCTGTTGCTGTTGCTGCTGGTCCCGCTGCTGGCGGTGATGCTGCTGCTGAGGAGAAGACTGCATTCGACGTAGTCCTCACTGAGGTAGGCGCTACCAAGCTGCAGGTGGTTAAGGCCGTTAAGGAGGCTTGTGGTCTCGGTCTGAAGGAGGCTAAGACTCTCGTAGAGAGCGCTCCTGCTACCATCAAGGAAGGTCTGTCTAAGGACGAGGCTGAGAACCTGAAGAAGGCTATCGAGGAAGCTGGTGCTAAGGTTGAGCTCAAGTAATTGAGCTTCCCTCAACTCAAATAAACAATATGGTTAGGATTTGCCCAGTCGGTGAGTCCTAACCTTTTTGTGTCTTTCAGAGGTATTTCTTCCTTTTTTCGAGTTTATTCTTCATAGAGGACAGCACCCTCTTTTCCTTCCCATCGGGAATCATCCGGTATTATTCTTTATCCCTTATGTCGAAACTTATTAATAACAGAATCAATTTTGCAAGCGTCCCTAATCCGTATCCCTATCCGGATTTCCTTGACGTTCAGTTGAAGTCGTTCCGTGACTTCCTGCAGTTGGATACTCCGCCTGAGGAACGCAAGAATGACGGTCTGTATAAGGTGTTCTCTGAGAACTTCCCTATCACCGATACACGTAATAATTTCGTTCTTGAGTTCCTGGACTACTTTATTGATCCGCCCCGCTATACCATCGACGAATGTCTGGAGCGCGGACTGACTTATAGTGTTCCTTTGAAAGCCAAGCTCAAACTGTATTGCACGGATCCTGATCACGAGGATTTCGAGACGATCACACAGGATGTGTTCTTGGGAACGATCCCTTATATGACCTCGAACGGTACTTTTGTTATCAACGGTGCCGAGCGTGTTGTTGTGGCTCAGTTGCACCGTTCGCCCGGTGTATTCTTTGGCCAGGGACAGCATGCCAATGGTACGATGCTTTATTCAGCACGTATCATTCCGTTCAAAGGCTCATGGATTGAGTTCGCTACGGACATCAACAATGTGATGTATGCCTACATTGACAGAAAGAAGAAGTTGCCTGTCACAACGATGCTCCGCGCTATCGGCTATGAGACAGATAAGGATATCCTGCAGATCTTCGACTTGGCAGAGGAGATAGAGGTATGCGAGAAGAATCGTCGTGAGCTGATTGGCAAACAGCTTGCTGCCCGTGTGCTGAAGCAGTGGACTGAGGATTTCGTTGATGAGGATACCGGTGAGGTCGTAAGCTCCGAGCGTACTGAGGTGGTGCTCGAGCGTGAGACCGAGATCACAGAGGACAATTACGACGAGATCCTGGATAGTGGCGCTCAGACAGTGTTGGTACATAAGGATGCTGAGGCCGCTAATAAATATTCTATCATCTTCAACACCTTGGCGAAGGATCCGTCAAACTCAGAGAACGAGGCTGTGACTTATATCTATCGTCAGTTGCGCAACGCAGATCCTGTGGACGATGCTAGCGCACGTGAGGTGTTCAACAACCTGTTCTTCTCCGACAAGCGTTATGATCTCGGTGAGGTGGGCCGCTATCGTATCAATAAGAAGCTCGGTCTGGACATCGACTCTGATGTCCGTGTCCTGACAAAGGATGATATCATCGCCATCATCAAGTATCTGATCAACCTGATTAACTCTCAGGCAACCGTGGATGATATCGACCACTTGTCCAACCGTCGTGTACGTACGGTGGGAGAGCAGCTCTCTAATCAGTTTGCCATCGGTCTGGCACGTATGAGCCGTACGATCCGTGAGCGAATGAACGTACGCGACAACGAGGTGTTCAAGCCGATCGACCTGATTAATGCCAAGACAATTTCAAGCGTCATTAACTCGTTCTTCGGAACCAACCCGCTGTCACAGTTCATGGATCAGACCAATCCTCTGGCCGAGGTGACGCACAAGCGTCGTCTTTCTGCCCTGGGTCCTGGTGGTCTGTCACGCGAGCGTGCCGGATTCGAGGTTCGTGACGTACACTATACTCATTATGGTCGTCTCTGTCCTATTGAGTCTCCTGAGGGTCCTAACATCGGACTGATTTCTTCGCTTTGTGTATATGCGACGATCAATGAGCTCGGATTCATTGAGACTCCTTACCGTAAGGTGGTTCACGGCGAGGATGGCAGTGTTCATGTAGACCTTGACAACAACGATGTTGTATATCTCACAGCCGAGGAGGAGGAAGGTCATCTGATCGCACAAGGTAATGCTCCGTTGAAGGACGATGGTACATTCGTGAATCCTACCGTTCACACCCGTGAGGATGCTGATTTCCCTGTAGTGGCTCCTACGAACGAGTCTCTCAATTATATGGATGTGTCACCTCAGCAGATTGCTTCTGTGAGTGCCGGTCTGATTCCTTTCTTGGAGCATGACGATGGTCACCGCGCATTGATGGGATGTAACATGATGCGTCAGGCCGTGCCTTTGCTTCATAATGAGGCTCCTATCGTCGGTACAGGTTTGGAGAAGCAGGTATGCGAGGACAGCCGTACGATGATTACAGCCGAGGGTGATGGTGTGATCGATTATGTTGACGCTACAACTATCCGTATCCTCTATGACCGCACAGAAGACGAGGAGTTTGTTAGCTTTGAGCCGGCACTGAAGGAGTATCGCATTCCTAAATTCCGCCGTACCAACCAGAACATGACCATCGACCTGCGTCCTATCTGCAACAAGGGTCAGCGTGTGAAGAGGGGCGATATCCTCACAGAGGGTTATGCTACTGAGAATGGCGAGCTCGCTTTGGGTCGCAACCTGCTTGTAGCTTATATGCCTTGGAAGGGTTATAACTATGAGGATGCTGTGGTGATTTCGGAGCGCATGGTACGCGATGACGTGCTCACTTCTGTTCACGTTGATGAGTATTCGCTTGATGTACGTGAGACGAAGCGCGGTATGGAGGTGTTCACCAGCGATATTCCTAATGTCAGCGAGGAGGCTACCAAGGATCTCGATGAGAATGGTATCGTACGTGTCGGTGTCCGTGTGGAGCCCGGTGATATCATGATCGGTAAGATCTCACCGAAGGGTGAGAGCGATCCTTCTCCTGAGGAGAAGTTGCTCCGTGCCATCTTTGGCGACAAGGCCGGCGACGTGAAGGATTCTTCACTGAAGGCCAATCCTTCGCTGAGCGGTATCGTGATCGACAAGAAACTCTTCCAGCGTGCCGAGAAGACACGTGAGTCGAAGAAGCTTGACAAGATTGCCCTGCAGAAGCTCGATGAGGAGTACGAGGCCAAAGGTCAGGAGTTGAAGTCGATGCTTGTCGACAAACTGATGACATTGACCGAGGATAAGGTGAGCCTTGGTGTGAAAGATTATACGGATGCCGAGATCATCACAAAGGGTAGCAGCTTCACGGTTGCCACGTTGATGAATATTGATTATGAAGGCATCCAGAGCGCTAATTGGACCGGCGATACCCGTATCGACGGTATGATTCAGAAGCTCATTATGAACTATATCCGTAAGGACAAGCAGATGCAGGCTGAGCTCAGCCGTCGTAAGTTTGCCATTACCATTGGTGACGATCTGCCCTCAGGCATCTTGAAGATGGCTAAGGTGTACATCGCTAAGAAGCGTAAGATCCAGGTTGGTGATAAGCTTGCCGGTCGCCATGGTAACAAGGGTATCGTATCGAAGGTGGTACGTATGGAAGACATGCCGTTCCTTGAGGATGGTCGTCCTGTCGACCTGGTACTTAACCCTATGGGTGTGCCTTCACGTATGAACCTGGGACAGATTTTCGAGGCAATTCTCGGTGCTGCCGGTCAGAAACTCGGCGTGAAGTTCGCAACACCTATCTTCGATGGTGCTAAACTTGCCGATTTGAAGGAATGGACCGACAAGGCAGGTCTGCCCAATCTCTGCTCTACTTACATCTATGACGGTGAGACGGGTGAGCGTTTCGACCAGCCGGCTACGGTAGGTATCACCTACTTCCTTAAGCTCGGTCATATGGTGGAGGACAAGATGCATGCCCGTTCTATCGGTCCGTACTCTCTCATCACGCAGCAGCCGCTTGGCGGAAAGGCGCAGTTTGGTGGCCAGCGTTTCGGAGAGATGGAGGTGTGGGCCCTTGAGGCATTCGGCGCCAGCCATGTGCTGCAGGAGGTGCTCACCATCAAGAGTGATGACGTTACCGGCCGTAGCAAGGCTTATGAGGACATCGTTAAGGGTGATCCTATGCCTACGCCGGGCATCCCAGAGTCACTTAACGTGTTGCTCCATGAGCTCCGCGGCTTAGGGCTGAGCATCAAGCTTGACTGATAACCGCTGCTGCCAAGACTCTTCCACCCTTTCATAGAGGGTGGAGAGGCTACGGTATCGTTTTTCACAGTTATAATTCATAGCAATATGGCTTTCAAAAAAGATAATAAGGTAAAGACTAATTTCACGAAGATTACCATCTCTCTTGCTTCGCCCGAGGAGATCAAGGAAAATTCGTATGGTGAGGTCACCAAGCCTGAGACCATCAACTACCGCACGTACAAGCCCGAGCGTGACGGACTGTTCTGTGAGCGCATCTTCGGTCCTACGAAGGACTATGAGTGCTCTTGCGGTAAATATAAGCGTATCCGCTACAAGGGTATCACCTGTGACCGATGCGGTGTGGAGGTGACGGAAAAGAAGGTACGTCGTGAGCGTTCCGGCCACATCGAGCTCGTTGTGCCTGTGGCTCACATCTGGTATTTCCGTTCGCTGCCTAACAAGATCGGTTATCTGCTCGGTCTTCCTACAAAGAAGCTCGACTCGGTGATCTACTATGAGAAGTATATCGTTATCCAGCCGGGTATGCTTGCGGATAAGGAAGATCCCAACGAGCCGGGCAAGCCCCTCAATGGCTCTTCCCGTCTGGATCTTCTTACGGAGGACGAATATATTAATATCATCGACAACATACTGCCCGAGAACAATGATGATCTCGACGACAGCGATCCCAATAAGTTCATTGCCAAGATGGGTGCTGAGGCTGTGCTCGATCTGTTGCACAACCTTGATCTCGACAAACTGAGTTATGAGCTTCGTGACCGCGCCAACAATGACGAGTCACAGATGCGTAAGACAGAGGCCTTGAAGCGTCTGCAGGTGGTAGAGGCTTTCCGTGGCTCTCGCGATGTGAACAAGCCCGAATGGATGATTCTGAAGATCATTCCTGTTATTCCGCCCGAGCTTCGTCCGCTTGTTCCTCTGGACGGTGGTCGTTTCGCTACGTCTGACCTCAACGACCTCTATCGTCGTGTGATCATTCGTAACAACCGTCTGAAGCGACTCATGGAGATCAAGGCACCTGAGGTGATCCTGCGTAATGAGAAGCGTATGCTGCAGGAGGCCGTTGACTCTCTCTTCGACAACAGCCGTAAGGCCAGCGCCGTGAAGAGCGAGAGCAACCGTCCTTTAAAGTCTCTCTCTGATTCTTTGAAGGGTAAGCAGGGACGTTTCCGCCAGAATCTGTTGGGTAAGCGTGTCGACTATTCCGCACGTTCGGTGATCGTTGTCGGCCCTGAGCTGAAGATGGGCGAGTGCGGTCTGCCAAAACTGATGGCCGCCGAGTTGTATAAGCCGTTCATCATCCGCAAGCTGATTGAGCGTGGCATTGTGAAGACCGTAAAGAGCGCCAAGAAGATCGTTGACCGTCGTGAGCCCGTAATCTGGGATATCCTGGAGAATGTGATGAAGGGACATCCTGTACTGCTGAACCGTGCTCCTACGCTTCACCGTTTGGGTATCCAGGCTTTCCAGCCCAAGCTTATCGAGGGCAAGGCCATCCAGCTTCACCCGCTTGCTTGTACCGCTTTCAATGCCGACTTCGACGGTGACCAGATGGCTGTCCATCTTCCTTTGAGCAATGAGGCTGTACTCGAGGCTCAGATACTGATGCTTCAGAGCCACAATATTCTGAACCCTGCCAACGGTGCTCCTATCACTGTACCTTCACAGGATATGGTGCTCGGTCTGTATTATATCACGAAGGTGCGTCCCGGAGCCAAGGGTGAGGGTCTCACATTTTATGGACCTGAGGAAGCTATTATCGCGCAGAACGAAGGACGTTGTGACCTTCACGCACAGGTGAAGTGTATGGTGGACGACCTTGATGAAAACGGTCAGCCGATTCGTCACATCGTTGAGACAACCGTAGGACGTGTGATTGTCAATGAGATCATCCCCAGTGAGATCGGATTCTTCAACGGCGTTATTTCTAAGAAGTCTCTTCGTGGTCTGATCGCCAACGTTATTAAGGCTGTGGGTATGGCCCGTGCCTGCTCATTCCTCGATGGTATCAAAAACCTTGGTTACCATATGTCTTATGTGGCTGGTCTGTCCTTTAACCTTGACGATATCATTGTTCCTGAGGAGAAGCGTGAGATCGTACAGAAGGGTCAGGATGAGGTAAACCAGATCACAGATAACTATGATATGGGTTTCATCACAGACAAGGAGCGTTACAATCAGGTTATCGATGCGTGGACACACGTAAACTCGAATCTGAAAAATGCCGTGATGAAGCATATGACCGAAGCCGACCAGGGCTTCAACGCTGTGTACATGATGCTCGACTCCGGAGCCCGTGGTTCTGCCGACCAGATCGCCCAGCTTGCTGGTATGCGAGGACTGATGGCGAAGCCTCAGAAGGCTGGTGCCGAGGGTGCACAGATCATTGAGAACCCTATCCTCTCCAACTTTAAGGAGGGTATGTCCGTGCAGGAGTACTTCATCGCTTCACACGGTGCCCGTAAGGGACTTGCTGATACGGCTATGAAGACGGCCGATGCCGGATATCTTACCCGCCGATTGGTGGACGTGTCACACGATGTGATCATCACACAGGAGGATTGTGGTACGTTGCGAGGTCTTGAGTGCCGTGCTTTGAAGAATGGCGATGAGGTGATTTCAACCCTCGAGGAGCGTATCCTTGGCCGTGTATCTGTACACGACGTGATTCATCCTACTACAGGTAAGCTTATCGTGGCTGCCGGTGAGGAGATCAAGGAAGCTGCTGCTCACGAGATTGAGGAGTCACCCATCGAGATGGTCGAGATCCGTTCTGTGCTTACTTGCGAGAGCAAGAAGGGAGTCTGCATGAAGTGCTACGGCCGCAACCTGGCTACTGCACGTATGGTACAGCTCGGTGAGGCTGTCGGTGTGATTGCTGCACAGGCTATCGGTGAGCCGGGTACACAGCTGACCCTCCGTACCTTCCACGCCGGTGGTGTGGCTGGTAATGCTGCCGCTAATGCCAGCATCGTTGCCAAGAACGATGCTAAGCTGGAGTTTGACGAGCTGCGTACAGTTGACTTCGTAGAGAATGACGGTGAGAAGGATCGCAAGTGCAAGATGGTAGTCAGCCGTCTGGCTGAGGTTCGCTTTGTCGATTCCAATACAAATATCGTACTGTCAACGCTCAACGTACCGTATGGTAGTTCTTTATACTACAAGACGGGCGATATGGTAAAGAAGGGTGATGTCATTGCCAAGTGGGACCCCTTCAACGCTGTGATCGTTACGGAATATGCCGGTAAGCTCCGTTTCCACGATGTTATCGAAGGCTCTACCTTCAAGGCTGAGACTGATGAGGCAACGGGTATGACGGAACGCATCATCACTGACTCGCGTGACCATACACTTGTTCCTACTGTGGATATCTTGAATGAGAACGAAGAGGTTATTGGTACTTATAACCTGCCTGTAGGCGGTCACCTGGCTGTAGAGGACGGTATGAATGTTTCTACCGGTGAGACACTTGTGAAGATTCCACGTGCCGTAGGAGGTGCCGGTGATATCACGGGTGGTCTTCCCCGTGTGACGGAACTCTTCGAGGCTCGTAACCCGAGCAACCCTGCAGTCGTATCTGAGATCGACGGTGAGGTGACGATGGGTAATGTGAAGCGTGGTAACCGTGAGATTATCGTTACGTCTAAGACTGGCGATCAGCGCAAGTATATGGTTAGTCTCTCGAAGCAGATTCTGGTACAGGAGCACGATGCCGTGCGTGCCGGTACGCCGCTGTCCGATGGTCAGATCACGCCGAGTGACATTCTTGCCATCAAGGGTCCTACTGCCGTTCAGGAATACATCGTCAACGAGGTACAGGATGTGTACCGCCTGCAGGGTGTGAAGATCAACGACAAGCACTTCGAGATCATTGTCCGTCAGATGATGCGCCGCGTACGTATCGACGATCCGGGCGATACCACATTCCTCGAGCAGGAGCTGGTCGACAAGCTCGACTTTGCAGCCGAGAACGACCGCATCTGGGGTAAGAAGGTCGTTGTCGATGCCGGTGACTCTGATCAGCTGCAGAAGGGTCAGATCGTTACAGTGCGTAAGCTCCGTGATGAGAACTCCTCTTTGAAGCGTCGTGATCTCCGTCCCGTTCAGGTACGCGATGCTGTGGCTGCCACCTCTACTCAGGTGCTGCAGGGTATCACCCGCGCTGCCCTTGGTACGAAGAGCTTCATGTCGGCTGCTTCTTTCCAGGAGACGACGAAGGTGCTCAACGAGGCTGCTATCCGTGGCAAGGTCGATTATCTCGAGGGCATGAAGGAGAACGTGATCTGCGGTCACCTCATTCCCGCTGGTACCGGCCTGCGTCAGTGGCAGAAGCTCATCGTTGGTTCGAAAGAGGACTATGAGCGTATGGAGGCTAATCGTAAGAATGTGCTCGACTACAGCGATCATACGATTCAAGATTAATGACTGATGATGCCGGGCAGATATCTGTTTGCCCGGTATCAGATAGAAATAAGATAGACGCTTTCAGACGCTATCTCTCATATGGAGAGCCTGTTTCACGTTGTTGGAGCAGGCTCTTTTCGTTTTGTTTGTAAAGCTCTGACGGAGGGTAGCGTGAATGTCGGAGAGAGACCTCTGCTGCTGTACTTTTGTCTTTCTCGTCTGGTGTCGCATTCCTTGTTGAGCTCCGGCAGCGTAGGGAGCACCATTCGTTTCTTGTGCGTATTTTTGTTCGCATATAGTGTGGCAGACCTTTACCAGTCAGGTTTTCACCCGTCTGGCTTGAGAAACTTGTCCTATTACTTGTCTGTTAAGAAATTAATTCCGCAAATTTGTATTTGCGTAAGGCTCCAAGGCTCATCGTTTGAGGTTTGAGTTGCGGCACGAAGGTAATATTTATACCTTTCTATTTTCAAGATCGTAATCTGTCGTGTGGCCTGCGCATATATGAATAACGTGGGAATTCCGTTTGATGATTGGGCATCGGGCATTGCCTTTGCGCTTGTTATACAAAGTGATGTTTGCGCCGTGACATAAAATAATTAATAGAGTATAGGATAAAAATTATAATAATGGAAGAAAGAAACTTGATAAATCAGGCTAACAGACTGTGGGTGGCCTTGGACCCTACTGAAGTGAAAAATGCTGTGGAACTCTTCGACAAGGACTGGATGGTGCTGGCCGCAGGTAAGCAAGGTGATTTCAATGCCATGACCATCAGCTGGGGACAAATGGGTGAGCTGTGGGGCAAGCCCATTATTACGGTCTTTGTGCGCGATAGTCGTTATACAAAGGAGTTTATCGACAAGTATGGCTATTTCACGGTGAATGCCTTTCCTGACACCTACCGCAAGGCATTAAGTTATATCGGTAGACATTCCGGGCGTGATGGCGACAAGCTATCTGTGGTGGATATCCATCCCGAGTTCACTGATCTCGGCAATCCGATGTTCAAGGAGTCTACGCTTTGTATCGAGTGCCGTACGATGTACAAGCACCGTATGACAAAGGAAGAGCTGCCTGCTGAGGTGTTGCATTGGTATGAGGACAATGATCTGCATACCATGTATGTCGGTGAGATTTTGAATGTGATGAAGCGTTAAGCATATATTCGGTTTGCGGCTGGCCTTTCTGCCAGCGTGATAGGGAGGCCTTTCGGCAAGGCTAATGAGAGAAGAGTATTTTGATATATGGCAGCTGATGGATGAGGTACGCACGGTAGTGGATGCTTGTGCCCGGTGTTCCGTTTGGGATCTGAACTATGACAGTCAGAGTCGTGTGATACGTCTTGAGTTGGCATCCCATCTCGATGATGAGGCTTGCAGTGATTTGTGCTCCCAGTTCCCCACTGGTGGCTATTATGCGGGCGAGGGAGTTCATGGCTCACTGTTTACGATAGAGATAAGATCATGAAGCGACAGACATATATACAGGGAGAATTGTTCGACGATATGACCGTAGAGGATAAGCCGCTGGTCATACCAGAGGCCAACGCGGCCTTTGATGATTTGTTTTATCGTCTTGCACAGTCAAAGTTCCGTAGTTCGTTTCATCTGACGGCACAGGATGTAGCTTACATCCGTAAGAATGGTCTTGACAAGATACGTCTCCATGCCGCCGACTTCGTGAGAAGGCGCCTGGCTCCCGCAGAGCCTGTCAATGATGGTAAGCAGACGCCTTATCGTGGACATCCCGTGTTCAAGGCCCAGCATGCCACGGGTTGTTGTTGCAGAGGTTGCTTTGAGAAGTGGCACCATGTCCCCAAAGGAGTCGCTCTGACGGCAGGGCAGTGTGACTATGTCGTGAACGTTTTGATGGAGTGGATCGTCAGGCAGCTGATAAAACAAAACATATGAATATAGAAGAGTTCCGTGAATACTGCTTGTCTTTGCCCGGAACGGTAGAGAAACTTCCGTTTCGGAAGTTCAAAGGGGCGGAGAACGTGTTGGTATTCTATGTCAGAGGTAAGATGTATTGTCTTATAGATATCGACCGCTTCGACCGTTGCACATTGAAGTGTCAACCCGAATATATGGGTGAGCTGAAAGCCAGTTATGAAGGCGTCACAGCACCCTATAATGGCAATCCAAAGTATTGGATAGGCATTGCCTTTGGTTCCGATGTGGATGATGAGCTGATAAGAAAGCTGATAGGGAATTCCTATTCCATTGTGAATGGAGGTGGCGGAACATTCACTCTTGGGTGTCTTGGAAAGTAACGGATCGGTAGCTACAAAAAAAGACTTATGAAAAATCTGCATGATGCACTGGTTGAGTTCGTGACGACAGTTGATGAAAAATATTGTATAGCCAACGATAACGGAAGTAACAAGAATTTGGAAGAACAGTTCAGACTACTTGCCTGTAACTTTCTCTATGGTGGATATATAAGTGTTAATGACAGGTATCGCATATATATCAGGACCGTTGAGTTCTATTTCCATTGTGAACTGGAGGGTGAGCAGTATATCCACGACCCCGGTATGTACCATCGCAACAATTTTACAAGAAAGACGATAGAGAAATGCCCGTCCTATTTCCCCATTGGAGCTCTCAATATGCACGAGTCGGGTGTTGATATCACCTTTGAGAAGCAGGATGTCTTTCGGGCTTCTGCGCTTATACGCAGATTTGATGTGTATGAGCCGTCCACCGGCAGGTGGCATAATAATGAGAGGCGCAGCACCTATATTTACGACTATATTCAGCAGGGAGCAACGCTTCTCGATGGGCTCAATATAAGGTGGGTGGACGACTGTACAGATTGTGGATATGATTTAAAAGGCGAAGATTGGTTCGATGTTACGGCTCGTGTGAATATGGTCAGGTGGGAGCGGAAAGGTGCCGACTGGACAAAGAGTATCTCTCCAGATGGTAAGACATACATTCCAGACATGCGGCAATGGAGTTATGCACGCAAGTACAGTCCTCAATTGTGATTTCCTTGTATGTTTCTTTTTCTCGTCATTTCTTTGAATTGAAGAGTAGCGCTTGTGTGTTTTCGATGCGGTTGTGGATAGGTTAGGGATAAACGCAGACGGCCCGACCGCTCATCTCAACGACGAACGGGTCGGGCAATAAGATTAGCAAAATAGTAAATGTTATAGAGTAATAGTAAATATATAGAGTAAAAGATGATAATGATTTCTATCTTGTCAGTCGTCTTTTCTCTTTTTCGTCATAGACGGCGAGTGAGATGAGGGTGACGATGGTCACAACGATCATGAGCACTGTCTGAGGCGTGATGTGGTGTGCGTGTGTCGTGAACAAGGTCTTGGCGATGGTTGCCAGATAGTGGAGTAGGAAAGCCTCTCCATCCTGCAGAAGGGTCGGGAGATCTTCGATCAGCCGCGTCATGCCGTTGATGATATGGGGCCATTCCTTCCATAGATGATAGCCTAGTCCGATGATGACACCTCCAAGCCCGGCAAGCCAGGGCCACAGATCGGCCAGCCAGCTGGGAGTTTCCTGTTTGGGCAACCGATGTATCACGCGCTTTGTAAATCCGTCGTCTGCCATTTCCGACGTGTTGGCGGCGAAGAACTGTGCGAGCAGTTCGTCATCGGTCTTTATGTCTGATGATAGATGCTTGTTGCTATCCATACTGTTGTGATTTTTTAAGGTTGGATGCTACATGTTATTTATTTGTATCCGTTGGCTCTCAGAAAGGCGGCCATCTTGTGTTTGCCACGTGCCAGATAGCTTTTGATCGTGTTCTCGGGTATGCCGGTAATCTGAGCTATCTGCAGGATGGGCTGTCCTTCCATGAGCTGTAGGGTGATGCAGGTACGTTCGTTGGGCGTCAGAATGTCGAGCGCGTCCTGCAGGTCGAGTCTGAGTGCGGTGTTGTCATGCCGTGAGGGTGTATGCAAAGCCTGAGGTGTGTCGAGGTCGGTTGTCGTATGGTGGACACGCACGTAGTCATAGTGCACGTTATAGGCGATGCGAAAGAGCCATGTGGAGAAGGCCGAGCGACCCTGAAAGCTGTCGATGTGGGTGTATGCTTTTACAAAGGTGTCTTGTGCGAGGTCATCAGCCAGTTGCCCGTTGCCATGAGTCTGCGTAAGAAGGAATCGGCGTATGGGCGATTGGTACTCCGCGACCAGTCTGCCAAAGGCATGCCGGTCGTGGTAGCTTCTCACCCGTGCGATTAATGCTGTCTCTTCGTTGCGATCCATGACAGTGCGTTTTACTATGTTTACTTGTTCTCTTCGTTTTTATTCTCCTGTGTGGGCTGCTCGCTCATATCCTGATATCTGTGGGCTCCCTGATAGTCGGTGTCCATATCCTCCTCGAAATCGGCGTCCTTGATGGGTCGCTCCTGATGACGCTTTGCGGCCCTCGATGCCGAATAATATTGTCCGGCGCCAATGCAGGCAACAAGCAGGCCGATACCCACCGCAAAGTCCCAGTCGAAGAAGAAGAACATCAGTGCAAGACCTATGCCGACGGTAATCTTTGTGATGGCACGCTGCATGAGCGCCTCTGGCGAGTAGTTACTTTTGATGCAGGCAGAGGCATAGTGGTAGCGATGATAAGGCCGGCCTTCCTTGCGTGCTTGTTCCTCATAGGCGCGTTCGGCTTCCAGTTCCTTCTCCATCATCTCCATATGTTGGTTGTGACGTTTGATGAGGTAGCGAAGGATTAGTGCGACGATTACTATGGGAGCGATAATGGCGATAATTACCGTCATGAATACCATGAAGATCGCGAATCCGCCAAGGAGACCGTCACCGAAAGTCTCTGCGAATTCGCTGCGGAGACTATGGTCGTCTGTATAGTCATAGCCGTGGCTGGTATTGGCATCATAGGCGGGAGAAGCCGTGGCAGAGCTGGTGCTGTCGACGTCGGTCGTGTCGGAATAGGCTTCGATGGTGTTGCCTTGCCCTTGAGTGTTCTGCTGTGTCGTGGAGGAGGCTGGGGCCGTTTGCTCGGTCTGTGGCTGGTGTCTATGACGCGGTGTAACAGCCGTGGCTGTGGTGCTCAGTATGAGTAACAGGGCCAGTGTCGGGATTATCTGTCTTGTCTTCATATCGTGATGTTTTTATTTTATTTCTGTTGATTAGACGAAAAAGATGGGCTAACAGTTGCAAGGATATGAAAAAAAAAATAGTTTTGCAGTGTCATTCTGGGTAAGGGAATATTTCTTTATCCCCTATTTGGCGACTGATAACTACAGCACAAGAGCAATGAAGATATTATTGTTAGGAGAATACAGCAATGTACACTGGACACTGGCAGAGGGGTTACGCCAGTTGGGCCATGAGGTGACCGTGGCCTCTAACGGCGATTTTTGGAAGGATTATCCGCGCGATGTGGATCTCAACCGCCGTCCAGGCGCTCTTGGTCGTCTGGACTATATGCTTCGTCTGCTGTGGTATGTGCCCCGTATGACGGGATTTGACATCGTGCAGCTTATCAATCCTATGTTTCTTGAGCTGAAAGCCGAGCACATCGCTCCTGTCTATCGTTATCTGCGACGTCACAACAGGCGGCTGGTGCTGGGCGCGTTTGGCATGGACTATTATTGGGTTCATGAGAATTCCACGCGGATGCCTTTGCGCTATAGCGATTTCAACATTGGCAGTCAGCGTCGCACTGATGCCGTCACGATGGAATATTACAACGATTGGATTGACACTCCGAAAGGAAATCTTAATGTCTATATTGCCAAGGACTGCGATGCCATTGTTGCCGGCCTGTATGAGTATTGGGTCACATATCAACCCCTGTTTCCCGACAAGACCACGTTCATTCCTTTTCCCATCCGGCTTACTGAGGATGCAGAGGTGTCCACTAACGTATCTGATGGAGCCACCCCGCATCCCTTACGTCTTTTTCTTGGTATCAACCGCTCGCGCTCGGTCTATAAGGGCACCGACATTATGTTGCAGGCGGCTCAGGATGCCGTGCGCGACCATTCTGACAAAATCACGCTTCAGGTCGTGGAGAATGTGCCGTTTGCCCGATATCGTCAGCTTATGCAGGAATCAGATGCCATTCTCGATCAGCTCTACAGTTACACACCTTCAATGAATCCTCTCGAGGCCATGAGTCATGGCATTATCTGTATTGGTGGCGGAGAGCCTGAGAACTACGAGATACTCCATGAGACGGAGCTGAGGCCCATTATTAATGTGCAGCCTGACTATCAGTGTGTTTATGATGCTATTGTCGGTCTTGCCACCCATCCCGAGAGGATCAGTGGATTGAAGCGGCAGAGTATCAGATATGTCCGTAAGCATCACGATTATGTCAAGGTAGCCCGGCAGTACGAGCAGTTGTATCGGTCACTCCTTGCTCGGTCGTAGTGTTTCCGTTGTGTATGTTACGATATCTCAAGTCGGTATGTTTTCTATATATCGTCTGTATACAGAAGATCATCGTCTAAATGGTTAATACTCAAGGAATGAGGATTTAGATAGTAAGCAGGATCGCAGGTTTAATATCTAAATTCTTATTATTTACTTATTTATTCAATAAGAATGTGGATATTCACAGCTATGTTCTATGAATACAAAAGATGTTCCGAATTTGTCGCCATTTAAGATTCAGAGTAGGAAACAGATGTCTGCTTTTGTGGTTCAAGAAGGTTGAAAATAGACAAAGAAAGAACGGAGCTGGCCAATTTATGGTACATATAGCTTTTATCCGACACTATTTTAGTGTATTTCCAGTCTTAATTGATGATGTAAAAGATACTCCGAATTTGTCGCCGTTTAGGATTTTTTTAGGGAGTTGGAGGCTGTATCCTGTTGTTTGGGAAGGTCAAAAGCAGATCTGAAGAAGCAGAATGTAGTCGATAATGAGCGTTTTATGTGTTTATCAGATGATGTTTCAGTATATTCCCGATCTTGATTGGTGGATGCGAAAGATGTTCCGAATTTGTCGCCGTTTAGGATTTTTTTAAGGGAGAGAGGCTGTTTTTTGCTGTTTAGGAAAGCCGAAGTGAGTCTGGAGAAGGAGGGAAGAGGCCGGTGAGTATCGTTTCTTTTGTATTTATCCATTGATATTTCAGTGCATCTCACTTTTGATTTTACGGATGCGAAAGATGTTCCGAATTTGTCGCCGTTTAGGATTTTTTTAAGGGAGAGAGGCTGTTTTTTGCTGTTTAGGAAAGCCGAAGTGAGTCTGGAGAAGGAGGGAAGAGGCCGGTGAGTATCGTTTCTTTTGTATTTATCCATTGATATTTCAGTGCATCTCACTTTTGATTTTACGGATGCGAAAGATGTTCCGAATTTGTCGCCGTTTAGTATTTTTTAGGGAGAGAAAAGCTGTTTTTTGCTGTTTAGGAAGGCCGAAGTGGGTCTGGAGAAGGAGGGAAGAGACCGGTGAGTATTGTTTCTTTGTATTTATCTATTGATATTTCAGTGCATTTCACTTCTGATTTTACGGATGCGAAAGATGTTCCGAATTTGTCGCCGTTTAGGATTTTTTTAGGGAGAGGAAGGCTGTTTTTTGCTGTTTAGGAAGGCTGAAAAGCAGATAAAAGAGAGGAATGTGGCCTATCGGTGTCGCTTCCTGTATTCGGCGGGTGATATTCCTGTACGTTGTTTAACCCAAATCGGTCATTAGAAAAACATTCTTTCTTTTTGTCATGCTTCTACTATTTTTACAGCAAAAATTAAACGTCATGCAATATAATTAGCTATATAAGCAAACGCTTACTTACAATTTGTTAGTAAAAATCTCTAATGACCGATTTGGGTTTAAAGAAGTGGGTGAAGGCAGGTGGATCGTTGAAGCTGAGCAGATAGGCGATCTCGCCCACCGTCTTATCAGAGTCGGCGAGCAGTGTGCAGGCTTCGTTAAAGGTAAGGTGTGCGAGATGTTCACCGACAGTATTGCCCGAGATTTCTTTCACCACACGTGAAAGATAGGTGGTGGAGATACAGAGTTTGTCGGCATAATATTGTATCTGTCGCTTTTCCCGGAAGTGCTTGGTAGCCAGGCGCATGAAAATCTTGAAGATATTGCCTTTATGTCTGGGATCGGGTATTGGGTGGTGTTCTCTTGTGCTGAGGCCGTTGAGGAAGAGGAGTACGTAATGGATAAGCGAAGTCAGCATTTCGCTTTCATAGGTGTGCGGTGAGCGGATTGTTAGGCGTATCTGCCTGAATAGTCCCGATAACAGGTCAGCCTGCTCCGAGGTGAGATGGTACACGCGGTGGGCTGTCTGCGGAACGCCCTGAAGAGAAGTTTTGTAGTCGTCTATTCGCAGGCGTGCAGCTGTATAGGTTGCATTATCGAGAAGTAGTCCCTTGCAGACGGTTTCTTCCTGAAGGCGGCATTCTATGGGACGGGTGGGTGCGAGTACTAACAGATCGCCTGGTTGCAGAAACGTGGGCATACCGTGTAGTGTTGTGTGTGCTGTGCCCTTGTGGATGAGCAGTAGCTCATGGCAGGATATGTGGCAGACATCGGCCGGGAGAGCCGGTAACCCGTTTTCTGCCGAGGCGAAATAGGCTACGCTGGCTCCATACACATCGTGGGTATGGTAGTGTTCCGCCAGTTGGAGGAGGTTGAAGTTGATAGGCTTTGTCATAGTCCGGCAGTTAGCTGATAAGTCTTTTGTAAGTTGTGTGGTCTTGAGATGTGGCAGGGGGTGTTGACGGCAGGATGTTGTCAACGGCAAAAATAGGAAATTGTTTCGTATTCTACAAGCGAGGGACTGATAAACATTTGTATTCTCCTTTATTTTTGTTTTATTTCTTTCGCATTCTCAGTTTCTTATGTGAGTTGTCTGGTGTGTCTTGCTATGGGTATAACCTTACCGATGTAATGCAGACACATTCCAGGCGGCGGTTGGTCTCAGGTAGTATATATATAAGGTAGTGATGAGAGAGTTGGTTATTCTGTCATCTTTATGGTTTCGCTGCTCACCTTTCTAGGAATAGTCTGCAGAAAGACGATCCTATATTGTCTTGGCGAATAGGGTAGTCGTTAGGTATATTGATTTGTGGGCTCCAAAGAATTCTTCTAAGTACAAAGATGATGTTTCCAAAATATAGAGAACTGGTCATTGGGCTTTCTAAAGGCGACTTCATTTCAGATGTCGGCAATGGATTTTGGATGAAAGTACAAGCGGACACTATTGATCAAAATAGAATATCCATCGAAAGCTATATCCACTTTCGGTGAACTTCAGGTTTTTGGCTCTTGCGTATCTGAGGCTATTATATGTCAAGAAAAATAATACGACTATTGGTTAGTGGCTTACTTCTTTAGGATGACTTTCCGTAAGGTGCCTATGGTTTCTGTTTATAAGAAGAAAAACAGTCTAGTCAAATTAAGGAAAGTTAACAGGCTACCCTCAAAAAGTAGTATATGGCTACTTGGGCAAGTAGCATAATATTCAATGCCCAAGTAGCATAATATTCAATGCCCAAGTAGCATAATATTCAATGCCCAAGTAGCATATGGCTACTTTGCCAAGTAATATATATTCCTCTAAATGGGCATTATTTCGGGGTCTTATGGCAGTTATGGGAGGAAATGATTTAAGTTCGTCAATTTTGGCAAAGGATCGAGATCTTTATTAGGATGGTCTTAAGTTGCCGGTAAATGGTCTTGGCCTTCTGCAAGTACATGGCTTTTAAATGTAAATAAAAATACAATTTTAATATTGCAGTTTTTTATTGAATACCGGTTGTATGATGCACAGCAGAGAAGTAGAATGAGTTAATATAAGGTATAGAGAAATATAACGTATGGATTCAAGGATGAATACTGTTTTGGACTATGGCTGTCTGCGCTACATGACTGCCGTATCGCTTAAATAGTCGGACTAAACAAAAAGTTGTGATTTATATGTCACAAATGTGATAATGCTGCGTATTACAGATAAATGCTGAACGAAATTAAAACACATATTATGAAAATAAAAGCATTGGTCGTTTTTGCTATGGCATTCTATATGATGTCATGCAGTAGTATCGGTAGGAGTACAACGGATAACTATACGATAACTGTGTCCGGTCAGACGGACAACAGTGAGGTGGAAAAAACACTGAACCTTAGTAATTTCAGTGGAATAGAATCGGATGTGGCAGTGGATATACACTACACGCCGGGTGCGAAATACAATGTGAAGGTGCGGGCAAAACGGGAAGTACTCGACAAAATCAATATATCGGAGAATGGTTCTGTCCTCATGCTGAAAAGAAAAAAAGGTGAGGGCTATGCCAATTCAAATGTCGTGTGCAAGATGGTAAATGGCGTGACCTTTTATTCAGGTAACACCACACAGAAGAAAGTAACGTTGTATGTCACAGCTCCTGAGATCAACGTGCTGGAGAACAGTGGAGGTGACATGCAGTTCCACACGAAAGTATTCAATAGTGATGGCCTTCGTATAAGCAATAATGGAGCATTTAAACTGAATGCAGAAAGCCTGAAATGCACGGATGGGGACGGGCTGGATATCGTCAACCTTGGAAGTCTGACTATAGAGGTGCCAACGGTGGATGCTACATGGTTATCATTGGACAATACGGGCTCTATGCTGTTCAATAGCAGCGATATAACTGGTTCGCTGAAAATGAAGAATGCAGGTCAGCTGACGTTCTCAGGTCATGTGAAGGGGACTACTGTCGAGCTAAACAACAGTGGTATGTGTCAAGTTAACAGCACGTTCGACTTGACGGACAGTTACACGTGCAAGACCAGCGGGCTGTCAAACAACGATGGTGATGTGACGGCTCGGACGATCAGCATATTCAACTCTGGACAGGAACAAAGAAAGGGCACACTGAAAGCTGATAGGCTGACAATAGATGTGGATGGAAACAGTCAGTATGCCATGAGTTTTATCGGTGATGATGCAAAGCTTTATTGCAGTGGCGGTGGTAATTTTAATTTTGCGCTCAACTGTCAAAGCATTGACTTGAATTCGGACGGATACATCAATGTGTCACTTTCAGGAACGGCAGACAAGACTTCGTTTGAAGGATCGGGTATATCTCATTTGAATACATCAAAGTTGAACAAGTTCTGACCTTTTTCTTGACAACGTGTGACAGTCTGTAATGAGAGGATATCTTACAGAGTTGGGTAAGATCCCAACCGGCAACAGAGTATCTGGATTTTTACATGATTCCGCCTTGCAAAGGTGGGCATTCGAGTCGGGTGAGTCTGTAGTATGAATGGAGTCGGGTGTGTCAAAACTAAAATGACTGCTCCCATAAATTACAGATTGTAATTATTAATAAAAAGGGTCGTGTCATTACGCAACATAGAGTTTGGCATGACCCTTTCTTTGTACGCTCGGCATGAGCATTATCTAACGGGTGCAAGTCCCGAGTAAGCCCTA